>ENA-OUQC01000409-OUQC01000409.1-human-gut-metagenome-genome-assembly--contig:-NODE-409-length-32637-cov-4.523172_pt1 | contig 32637 bp, 25 predicted proteins | sample MGYA00237942_ERZ548815 | MGnify/ENA primary metagenome ERZ548815 (study PRJEB26490, sample SAMN05194722) | human gut metagenome | biome: terrestrial biome; feature: human-associated habitat; material...
TGCCTACCTCGGTAAGCTCCGCCGGAGCAAGCCTTCTATCCAGATATTTTGCGGTCAGGCGCGTCACCCGGTCACCGATCACCATCCGCTCCATCTCTTCATATGGAATGCGGTACATCTTCCCCCGCCAGTTTCCGTCCTCCTGGAATTCGTCCAGCAGCACCCCCTGTTCATCCGCCTTCTGGATAAACGCCATGACGGGCGTTTTTTCCAGATAGAGCAGCACCGGCTTTCCGCTTTCGCAAACATCGCGGCAAAGCGTCTGCCAATCGGTCAGATCAAACCCGGGCCAGTCGGCTTCCGCCTGATCCTTTACGCCTTCGCGCTCCACAATCTGTCGAAACAAATCGTTTTCCTCCAGCGGAGCAATCTCCTCCGTCGCATCCGGCCGGGTGACGAGATACCCTTCCAGCTCAAAGCCTGCAACGGACGCAATCGCCAACAGACCGTCCGAAGGAATGGAATACCCCTCCGTCTCCGGAAAAAAGTCGTCCTTCCAGATGATTCTGCACATTGTTTTCCCAATATTCATAGGTCCTCTCCATGCCAATACCCCGGCAAAGCGCGCTCTGCCGGGGTATTGATTTGAACTCTTTTCTCAGTTGTTCTCGCTCAGCCAGGCGGCGGGACGCACGACCGCGCCCTGCTGTGCATCCATTGCATCGGACACCACAAACAGCGAGCGGATGTCGTCATAGATGCGGGGCGCGCCTTCCTTGCGGCGCTCCACCATCACGCCCACGCCCACAGTGGTGACGTCAAATTCCTGCATCAGCTCCACCATGCCGCGCACGGTGCCGCCGTCCTTTGTAAAATCGTCCACAATCAGCGCCTTCTGGCCGGGGCGCACCGCGCGCTTGGCCAGCGACATGGTTTTCATCTCTCCGCCCGCGCCGGAAATATAGTTAATCGTGACAACCGATCCCTCAAACGCCTTGTGATCGCGGCGCGCGATGACCAGCTGCACGCCCAGCGCACGCGCCACCATCAGCGCAAAGGGAATACCCTTGGTTTCCACCGTCAGCACAAAGTCCGGATTCTGCGCATAATAGGGCGCGGCCATGATGGCGCCCAGCACCTCCAGCGTGTCCGGCTGGGAAAGAATGTCCTGAATGTACAGGAAATTTCCCGGCAGCACGCGGCCCGGATCGGACAGGCGGCTGCAGAGGTTTTCAACATATTCCAGTGCCTTGTCGGGAACCATGGTAGGCAGGAACTTCACGCCGCCTGCTGCGCCGGTCACGGTTTCAATCTGCCCCAGGCCAAACTGGCGGTAAACCTGACGCAGCAGCTCGATGTCCTCGCTGATGGTGGATTTTGCCGCGTCGAACATCCCGCAGAAATGGCTCAGCGTAAAGATGTGATTGGGCGACGCGGTCAAAATCCGCGCCATCGCGCCGATGCGCTCGTTTCTCTTGATCTTATCCATGGTATCCCCTCACAAACTCCGAATGTTCGGAACATTAGTCTTTATTATATACGTCTTTTTCCGTAAAATGCAAGGGGTTTACATATTTTTTATTCAGATTTTGCCCTCTGTTTGCCGTTTGTATTTTGCGGCGCAATATCGTATAATAAGGAAAGCGTTCCGAACGGATTTCTTTCCGTTCCGATTCCATCCGAGCATCCCATAAGGAGGGATTCACATGTCCGGAAAGCTTGTCGCTTTCTTTTCTGCCAGCGGCGTGACCGCCGCCCTTGCGCAGCGCTTGAGCTGTGCGGCCGGAGCGGATCTTTTCGAGATCAAGCCCGCCGTTCCCTATACGTCTGCGGATCTTGACTGGACCAACGCCTCCTCCCGCAGCTCCTTGGAAATGAAAAACCCCGCCTCCCGCCCCGAAATTGCGGAAAAGCTGCCGAGCATGGCGGATTACGACGTGGTCTTCCTCGGCTTCCCGATCTGGTGGTATGTCGCGCCCACCATCATCAACACCTTCCTGGAAAGCTACGATTTTTCCGGCAAGACCATCGCGCTCTTTGCCACTTCCGGCGGCAGCCCTATGGGGCGCACACTTGAAATTCTCCGTCCGCTCTGCAATGCCTCGGTCAAATGGCTTCCCGCCAAAATGCTCAACGGCGCAACGGACAGCGACCTGAACGCCTGGTTGAAAAGCCTGAAACTGGATTGATTTTTAGGGGAGGAAAACCCAATGAACACCCTTCGCCTATCGGATTATAAGGACAAACTCATTCACTTCATCGGCATCGGCGGAAGCTCCATGTCCGGCCTGGCGGAGCTTCTGACAGCGCTGGGCTATCAGGTGCGCGGCGACGACCGCAGCCAGAGCCATTCCACCGACAAGCTCATCCGCGAGGGCATTCCGGTCGTGATCGGCCATGACGCAAAAAACGTTCACGGCGCGGGTCTTGTGGTCTATACCGCCGCTATTGCGCCGGACAACGTCGAACGCATGGAATGTGAACGTCTGGGCATTCCGCAGATGGAGCGCGCAGAGCTGCTGGGGCAGATTTCCGAACACTATCCGCGTTCGGTTGCCATCTGCGGCACGCACGGCAAAACCACTTCAACCTCGATGCTGTCCACCGTGCTGCTGGACGCAGGGCGCGATCCCTCCATCCACATCGGCGGCGAGATCGACCTGATCGGCGGCAGCGTGCACGCGGGTTCGGGCGATACCTTCATCACCGAGGCCTGTGAATTCAAGGCCAGCTTTTTAACGCTGCACCCAACGCTGGCGCTGGTGCTCAACATCGACGAGGATCATCTGGATTTCTATAAGGACATTCATGAAATCGAGGACACCTTCGCCAAGTTCCTGGGACAGATCATGCCGGGCGGCATGGCAGTGCTCTGCGGCGATGATGTGCGCGCGCTTTCGATGAAACAGCGCATCTCCGTGCGGAGCGTCACCTACGGGCTGGACAATCCCGATTGCGATTACACGGCAAAGGATATCACGCACGACGATGTGATGTGCTTCTCCTTCACGCCCGTCGAGCACGGCGTGGAGCTGCCGCGCGTGACGCTGCGCGTTCCCGGCCGTCACAATGCGCTCAACGCGCTGGGCGTAACCGCCGCGGCGCGGGAGCTGGGGCTGACCGGCGAGGAAATCGCCCGCGGGCTTGACGCCTTTGCGGGCGCACACCGCCGCTTCGAGCTGACTGCGACCATCGAAGGCGTCAAGCTCTACCACGATTACGGCCACAACCCGGCGGAATTTCACTCGGTCATTCCGCTGGCGGACGCCGTTGCGGGAGATCATCGGCTGTTTGTCGTCTGCCAGCCGCACACCTATTCCCGCACCAAGCTGCTCTTCGATCAATACATGACCTGCTTTACCGGCGCGGACGAGGTGCTCATCACAGACATCTACGCCGCGCGCGAAAAGGACCCCGGCGATATCCACGCCACGATGCTCGTGGACGCGCTGCAAAAGCACGGCGTGCCCGCCGTTTACACACCGGATTTTGATGCGTGCGAAAACTATCTGCGCACGCACTGGCAGCCGGGCGACGTCATGATCTCGCTGGGCTGCGGCAACATCAACCTTCTCAACGAGCAGATTGCCCGACACGAGGCGGAAAAGACGAATTAATCTCCCGAAATTTGTCAAAAAGCAGAGGAAATAACTTCCTCTGCTTTTTTCCGTTCTGCAGACGAGCAACGTTACCCGACAACGCGCCGCTTTTTATTCGATGGTGACGCTGACGGGACAATGGTCACTGCCCATCACATCCGCATGGATCGCCGCATCGGTCACACGCGGAAAAAGACGGTTGCTCACCAGGAAATAGTCGATGCGCCAGCCCGTGTTCCGGGAGCGCGCCTTGAACATATACGACCACCAGGAATACGCGCCGGTCTGGTCGGGATGCAGTGCGCGAAAGGTATCGGTAAAGCCTGCGTCGAGCAGCTGGGTGAACTTGCCGCGCTCCTCATCGGTGAAGCCCGCATTGCCCACGTTGGTCTTGGGGTTCTTCAAGTCAATCTCCTGATGCGCCACATTCATGTCGCCGCAGACGATCACGGGCTTTTTCCGGTCCAGCGCCAGCAGATAGTCCCGAAAGGCGTCGTCCCACTGCATCCGGTAATCAATGCGCCGCAGGCCGTCCTGGGCGTTTGGGGTATAGACCGTCACCAGATAAAACGCCGGGAACTCGCAGGTGATGACCCGGCCCTCCGTATCGTGCTCCGGGATGCCGAGCCCATAGGATACCGTCAGCGGCTCCATCCGGGTCAGAATGGCCGTTCCGGAATAGCCCTTCCGTTCGGCGCTGTTCCAATACTGCCGGTAGCCCGGCGTTTCCAGCTGGATCTGGTGGGGCTGCAGCTTGGTTTCCTGCAGGCAGACCGCGTCTGCCCCGATGATGCGGAAAAATTCCAGAAAGCCCTTGCCCACGCAGGCCCGCAGGCCGTTTACATTCCAGGAGATCAATTTCATAGCGTATGCACCTCACAAAAACATCATACCATTTTTCGTCCCGCTGCGCAAGGACCAAAGCCGCCGCCCCTCCATAGAATGATAGCAGCAAAGAATGGAGGGTTGTTACATGCTGATCGTAATGAAATTCGGAGGCTCGTCCCTGGCCTCCGCTTCCCATATCCGCCATGCGGCGGAGCTGATCCTGAACGCCCGGCAGGAGGGACACCGGACGGTGGTGGTGGTCTCCGCCCAGGGCGACACCACCGACGATCTGGTCTGCCGGGCCCGGGAGCTTTCGCCCAGCCCGGATCCCCGGGAGGAGGATGTCCTGCTCAGCTGCGGCGAGCAGATGTCCATGGCGCTGCTGGCCATGTATCTGCGGGAGCTGGGCTGTCCGGCGGTCTCGCTGTGCGGCTGGCAGGCGGGCATCCTGACAGACAGCCGACACGGCGACGCCCGCATCCAGGTCATCGACCCGGGCCGGGTCAGACGAGAGCTGGCGGCGGAAAATGTGGTGGTGGTGGCAGGCTTTCAGGGGGTCGACGAGGGCGGCGATATCACCACCATCGGCCGGGGCGGCTCTGATACCACTGCCGTGGCGCTGGCAGCAGCCCTGCAGGCGGATGTGTGCCGGATCTATACCGATGTGAAGGGCGTTTATTCCGCCGACCCCCGGCTGGTGGAGACGGCCATGATCCACCGGGATATCTCCTATGAGGAAATGCTGGAGATGGCGTCGCTGGGGGCGCAGGTGCTCCACAGCCGGGCGGTGGAGCTGGCGCAGGAGAAGCAGGTGCAGGTGGAGGTGCGCTCCACCTTTGATCCCGGCGAGGGCGGGACCTTCGTCTGCGGCGAGAGCCGCACCGGTGCAAGAGTCCGTGGCGTGGCCTGCGATGAAGCCGTGGCGATGGTGACCGTAAACGGGCTGGATACGGGCCTGGCCACCGGGACGCTCTTTTCCGCGCTGGCGGAGAGCGGCGTGAGCATCGATGTGATCATCCGTTCGCCGGGCAGCGGGCCCCGGCAGGGGACGGTGAGCTTCTCCGTCCGGGAGAGCGACGGGGAAAAGGCGCTGGCCGTGGTCAAAAGCTGCCGCCGGGCGCTGGATTTCCGCAGCTGTACGGTGGAAACCGGGATGTCCAAGGTCTCCGTGGTGGGGGCCGGCATGGCCGACGGCTGCGGCGTTGCGGCAAAAATGCTCCGCGCCCTGCAGGATGGAGCCATCGAGCCCAGATACATCACCACCGGGGAGATCCGCATCTCCGTCATCCTCCCCCGGGAGCAGGCGAAGCAGGCGGTGCAGCTGGTACACCGGGCCTTTTTTGAGGAATGACCGGACGGCGGCAGGCAAAAAAGCACTTGGCGAAGGGCGGAAAAGCCCTTCGCCTTTTTGTAAAAAAAATTGCCTTTTCCGACGCCGTATGCTATAATCTACTGTGAATTTTTATATCATTCGGAGGCGTTATGAGCCAAAAGGATCGCGTGATTTCTCACGAAGCGCTGCTGCAGCAGCAGGACTATGCCAGCCGGGTGCGCCGGCTTTATCATACGAAAATGGCCCGCCAGCCCTTGGCCTGTGCCGTAACCTTCGGCTGCCAGCAGAACGAGGCGGATACGGAGCTGATCCGCGGCATGCTCACGGACATGGGCTTCGGCCTGACCGACGACGAGACCAGAGCGGATCTTCTGATCTTCAATACCTGCGCCATCCGGGAGCACGCGGAGATGCGGGTCTTCGGCAATGTGGGGCAGACCTCCCACTATAAGCGGGCCAACCCGGATGTGATCATCTGCGTCTGCGGCTGTATGCCCCAGCAGCCCCAGGTGGCGGAAAAGATCAAAAACAGCTATCCCTATGTGGATATCGTCTTCGGGACCCACGCCCTGTATAAGTTTCCCCAGCTGCTTTATCAGCGGCTCACGGGGAAAAAGCGGGTCTTTGACATCTCCGGCGATCAGGAGGGCCTGATCTGGGAGGAGATGCCCGCCGTGCGCCGGGAGGGGCCGGGGGCCTGGCTCTCTATCATGTATGGCTGCAACAATTTCTGCTCCTACTGCATCGTGCCCTATGTGCGGGGGCGGGAGCGGTCCCGCGCGCCGGAAAAGGTGGTGGCGGAGCTGCGGGAGCTGGCGGCGCAGGGCTATCGCGACATTACGCTGCTGGGGCAGAATGTGAACTCCTACGGCTTGGATCAGGAGGATTTTCCGGATTTTGCGGGATTGCTGGAGCGCTGCAACGCCGTCCCCGGCGATTTCCGCATCCGCTTTATGACCTCCCATCCCAAGGACGCCACCCACCGGCTCTTTGACACCATGGCCGCCTGCGAAAAGGTCTGCCACAGTATCCATCTGCCGGTGCAGTGCGGCAGCGACCGGGTGCTGCAGGCCATGAACCGCCGCTACGACCGGGAAAGCTATCTGGAGCTGGTGCGCTATGCCCGCTCCGTCATGCCCGATCTGACCATCACCTCCGACATCATCGTGGGCTTCCCCGGGGAGACGGAGACGGAGTTTGAGGAGACGCTCTCCCTGCTGGAGGAGGTGCGCTTCGATTCGCTCTTTACCTTTATTTATTCCCGCCGGGAGGGAACGCGGGCCGCATCGCTGCCCGACCCTGTTTCCCGGGAGGAAAAGCAGCGCTGGTTTGACCGGCTGCTGGAGGTGCAGAACCGCATTTCCCGGGAGAAAAACGCCGAATATGTGGGGCGGACGGTGCAGGTTCTGCTGGACGGACGAAGCGAAGACCCAAATTACGATCTGACGGGCCGCACGGAGGGCTTCAAGCTGGTGCATCTCCACGGAGATCCGGCCCGGATCGGCGAATATGCCATGGCGGAGATCGACCGAAGCTCCACCTGGGCGCTGTTTGGAAGGGTGAAATAAGCAGATGGCAGAGAAAAAGCCAAAGGGGAAGAAGACCGACGGCCTGACGCCCATGATGCAGCAGTATTCCGAGATCAAGAAGGAAAATCAGGACTGCATCCTCATGTATCGCCTGGGCGATTTTTACGAGATGTTTTTTGACGACGCCAAGACGGCCTCCCGGGAGCTGGATCTGACCCTCACAGGCCGGGACTGCGGTCAGGAGGAGCGGGCTCCCATGTGCGGCGTGCCCTTCCACAGCGCCGAGAGCTATATCGGGCGGCTGGTGGCAAAGGGCTATAAGGTGGCCATCTGCGAGCAGATGGAGGATCCGGCGCTGGCAAAGGGGCTGGTCCGGCGGGAGATCATCCGAAAGATCACGCCGGGCACCGTTCTGGAAAGCTCCATGCTGGATGAGAGCCGCAACAACTATATCGGCGCCGTCTATCAGGACAGCCGGGGCGCGGGCCTTTGCTTCTGCGATATCTCCACCGGTGAGGTCTTTGCCTCCCAGCTGCCGGAAGGCGGCGTCTCCGAGGAGATCTGCAACGAGCTGGCGCGGTTTTCGCCCCGGGAGCTGCTGCTTTCCGACGGGGCCTACAGCAACGCGGCGGTGCTTTCCTTTGCCAGAGAGCGGCTGGGCGCTTATGCCGAGCGGGCGGGGGAATGGCGCTTTCAGCCGGAAAACGCGCTGGAGACGGCAAGAAAGCAGTTTTCCGGCCAGACGCTGCCGGAGGAGCAGACCCTGCTGCTGCAGGCGGTGGGCGGGCTGCTCTCCTATCTGCATGAGACCCAGAAAAGCGACCTTGCCTATCTCCGTTCCCTGCAGGTCTACCGCCAGAGCCAGTATATGGAGCTGGATTATATCGCCAGGCGCAATCTGGAGCTGACGGCCTCCCTCCACGGGGGCGAAAAGAAGGGGAGCCTGCTTTGGGTGCTGGACAAGACCCGCACCGCCATGGGGGCCCGCCTGCTGCGCCAGTGGCTGGAGAAGCCGCTGGTCTCCGTGGCCCAGATCCGGCGGCGGCAGCAGGCCGTGGGCGCGCTGGCCGGGGATCTGATGACCCGCGATGCGCTGGAGCGGCAGCTTTCCGGCGTTAACGATATGGAGCGCATCGCCAGCCGCATCGTCTACGGCACGGCCAACGGCAGGGATCTGCGGGCGCTGTATCAGGTGTGCTGCCGGTTGCCCGCGCTTCGGGAGAGTCTGAGCGTCTTTTCCCAGCCGCTGCTGCAGGAGCTTTGCAGCGGGCTGGACACGCTGGAGGATATCGGCGCGCTCATTGACCGGGCCATCGTGGAGGAGCCGCCCTTTTCCCTGCGGGAGGGCGGCGTCATCCGGGAGGGCTTTGATCCGGAGGCGGATGAGCTGCGGCAGCTTTTGGGCGGCGGGACAGACCGTCTGGCGGAGATCGAGGCCCGGGAACGGGAGCGGACCGGCATCCCCAAGCTGAAGGTCAGCTACAACAAGGTCTTTGGCTTTTATATCGAGGTGAGCAAGTCCTATACCGGTCAGGCGCCGGCGGATTATATCCGCAAGCAGACCCTCACCAACTGCGAACGCTACATCACGCCGGAGCTGAAGGCGCTGGAGGGCGAGGTCCTCTCCGCCAGCGACCGGCTGACGGCGCTGGAATATCAGCTGTTTACCGGGGTGCGGGAGCAGATCGCCGCCCAGATCGGCCGGATCCAGGCCGCGGCCCAGTCGGTGGCCGCCGCCGATGTGCTGTGCGCCCTGGCCAAGGCGGCACTGCAGAACCATTATGTGATGCCCGAGGTGGACGACAGCGACCGCATCGAGATCCGGGAGGGCCGCCACCCGGTGGTGGAGCGGGTCCTGGAGGATACGCTGTTCGTCCCCAACGATACGCTGCTGAACTGCACCTCCGACCGGGTTTATGTGATCACCGGCCCCAACATGGCGGGCAAATCCACCTTCATGCGGCAGACGGCCCTGATCGTCCTGATGGCCCAGTGCGGCAGCTTCGTGCCGGCGGCCTCCGCCAGCATCGGCGTCTGCGACCGGATCTTCACCCGGGTCGGCGCTTCCGACGATCTGTTTGCCGGCCGCTCCACCTTTATGGTGGAGATGAACGAGGTGGCGGACATTCTGAAGCACGCCACCTCCCGGAGCCTGCTGATTCTGGATGAGATTGGCCGGGGCACCTCCACCTTTGACGGCATGGCCATTGCCCGGGCGGTGCTGGAATATGTGGCGGATCGGAAGAAGCTGGGGGCGCGGACGCTGTTCGCTACCCATTATCACGAGCTCTGCGAGCTGGAGGGCCAGCTGGAGGGCATAAAAAACTATAATATCGTGGTCAAAAAGCGGGGCGACGATATCATTTTCATCAAGAAGATCGTCCGGGGCGGGGCCAACGACAGCTATGGCATCGAGGTGGCCAAGCTGGCGGGCCTGCCGGAGGAGGTCATCCGCCGGGCCAAGGCAGTGCTGCGGGAGATCGAGAGCCGCCAGCCTGCCCGGGAGCCGGTCTGCGCGCCGCCGGAGGAGGAAACGGCCCAGCTGAGCCTGGGTGCCGCCGCGCAGCAGGAGATCCTCCGCCGCCTACGAGAGGCCGCGCCGGACACCATGAGCCCCATCGAAGCGCTCACCCTGCTGTATCAGCTGCACCAGCAGGCCGTGGAGGCAGAATGACCGTCTGTGCAGCAGACAAAGACCAAAGGAAAGGATGATGCACCATGCCGCAGATCTATCAGATGCCGCCGGAGCTTGCCAACCGCATTGCGGCGGGCGAGGTGGTGGAGCGGCCCGGCTCCGTGGTAAAGGAGCTGGTGGAAAACGCCGTGGACGCGGGAGCAAAGCATATCACCGTAGAGCTCCGCTCCGGCGGCGTGGCCTATCTTCGGGTCACAGACGACGGAAAGGGCATCCTGCCGGAGGATGTGCGCACGGCGTTTCTGCCCCACGCCACCTCCAAGGTGCGCCGGGAGAGCGATCTGGACGCCATCTCCACGCTGGGCTTCCGGGGCGAAGCGCTGGCGGCCATCGCGTCTGTCGCCCGGGTGGATCTGTTTACAAGAACCCGGTTTTATCAGGAGGGCATCCAGATCTCCCTGGAGGGCGGAAAGGAAACGGGCTATGGCGAGACCGGCTGCCCGCTGGGCACCACGGTGGTGGTGCGGGATCTGTTCTTCAATGTGCCCGCCCGGGCGAAGTTTTTGAAAAAGGACGCCACGGAGGGTGCCTATGCGGAGGGGCTGGTGACCCAGATCGCCATCTCCCGGCCGGAGATCGCCTTCCGCTTCATCAAGGAAGGCCGGGAGAGCTTTTCCACCAGCGGCGACGGCAAGATGATCTCCGCCATTTATGCCTGCGGCGGACGGGATCTGGCCGGCAGGCTGTTGGCGCTGGCCGGCTCCTTCGGGGAGCTGCGGGTGACGGGCTATATCTCTCCGCCGGAGCTGAACCGGGCCGCCCGGAACCAGCAGAGCTTTTATATCAACGGGCGCTATGTCCGCTCCCGGCTGCTGACGGCGGCAGTGGAGGAGGCCTATAAGGGCCGGCTGATGACGGGGCGCTACCCCATCTGCTACCTGAACCTGCAGATGAATCTTTCCGCCGTGGATGTCAATGTCCATCCCTCCAAGCTGGAGGTGAAGTTTTCCCGGGAGAAGGAGGTCTTCTCCGCGGTATACCACAGCGTGGTCTCTGCGCTGGAGGCCGGCGGGCAGCTGGCGGAGCTGAAAAAGAAGCCCTCCGCTCTGACGCCCCGGGAGGACAATGTGACGGAGGCGCAGCTGCACCTTCCGGAGAAAAAAGCGCCGGAATATGTCTTTCCGGAGACCTTCCGCCGCAGCGAGAGCAAAGTCGCCTCCTCCGGCGGCGTGCGGTATCAGACGGCGGCGGACCGTATGTCTGCGCCAAAGCAGCCGCCCAAAATGGTGGAGCCGGCGCTGGAGCCGGGGGCCTTTACCGTGCATCACTGGGAGCCGCCTGCGCCGGAAAAGCAGCCGGAGCCGGTGAAGCCGGCGCCGGCGAAGCGGGAGCCCTCTGCCCCGCAGCAGCCAGAGCAAGCCCGGGCGGAGGTGCCGCAGAAGGAAGCGGCTGGGCCTCGGCCTGCGGTGCGGGTGCTGGGCGAGGTGTTCCATACCTATATTATTGCGGAGGATGCGGATGGGCTTTGGCTCATCGATAAGCATGCCGCCCATGAAAAAATGCTTTTTGACCGGCTGCGGTCCCGGCAGGAGCAGCAGCCCTCCCAGCTTTTGCTGGCACCGAAGACCGTTACGCTGACGCCAACGGAGACGGAGGTCTGCCTGCGCCAGCGGGAGCTGCTGCGCCGGGCGGGCTTTGAGCTGGAGGAATTCGGCCGGAGCGCGCTGCTGGTGCGGGAAGCGCCCATGTATTTGGAGGAACAGGACATCCCCTTTGTGCTGTCAGATCTGGCAGCCCGACTGAGCTCCTTCCGAGGTGGGGAAAACGAGCTTCTGGACGAGCTTTTGAAGAGCGTGGCCTGCAAGTCCGCCGTCAAGGCGGGGATGGTCAGCGATCCGCAGGAGCTGCAGCGGTTTGCGGAAGCCGTCCTGGCTGACGACAGCATCCGCAACTGCCCCCACGGCCGGCCCTGCATCACCTATCTTTCCCGCTATCAGCTGGAAAAGCTCTTCAAGCGCGTCTTATGAGGGGGAAAAAGCTGATCGTGGTCTGCGGGCCGACGGCCTCCGGAAAAACGGCCCTCTCCATCGGGCTGGCCAAGGCGTTTTCCGGCGAGGTGGTGTCGGCGGATTCCATGCAGATCTACCGGGGCATGAATATCGGCACGGCAAAGCCCACCGCGGCGGAGATGGAGGGCGTCCCACATCATATGCTGGATGTGGCAGAGCCGGGGGAGGACTATTCGGTTTCCCGCTATGCCCGGGAGGCGGCGGCCTGCGTGGACGACATCCTCCGGCGGGGGAAGCAGCCCATCGTCTGCGGCGGCACCGGCCTTTATATTGAAGGGCTGCTGCGGGGGACGGAGTTTCAGCCCTGCGGCGTGGATCTGGGCCTGCGGGAAGCCCTGGAGGAACAGTGGCAGCAGGCAGGCCCCGCGGCCATGATGGCCCGGCTGGCACAGGCAGATCCGGAAAGCGCCGCCCGGCTGCACATCAACGACAAGCGGCGGATCCTGCGGGCGCTGGAGGTCTATCTGGCCACCGGCGAGACCATCACGGCCCACAATCTGCGGACGCAGGCCGTCCCGCCCCGGTATGAAGCGGTGCAGCTGGGCCTGTGTACCGAGCCCCGCGCCATCCTTTATGGCCGTATCGACAGGAGAGTGGACCAGATGCTGGATCAAGGTCTGGCGCAGGAGGTCCGGCGGCTGCAGCAGGAGGGAAGGCTCGTCGGGACGGCGGCCCAGGCCATCGGCTACAAAGAGATGCTGGACTATCTGGCGGGCCGGGTGCCGTTGGAGCAGGCGGCGGAGCTGATCCGGCAGAAATCCCGCAACTATGCCAAACGGCAGCTCACCTGGTTCCGGCGAAAGCAGGAGATCCGTTGGATTACCTATAACCGGCCGGAGATGGCCGGGGCCATTCTTCAGGAAGCGACAGAATATTTGCGGAAAACACTTTATAATGGGGACGAACCATTTTAGAAAAGGGGAGTCACCATGGAAAACAGAAGCAGCTTACAGGACACTTTTTTGAACGAGGCGCGGCGGGAGCGGATGCCCCTGACGGTGTTTCTCACCAACGGCTTTCAGCAGAGGGGCAGCATTTTGGCTTTCGATGGCTTTACGGTGCTGCTGCAGTTTGACGGGAAGCAGTATCTGGTGTATAAGCACGCCATTTCCACCATCGTTCCCCAGCGGCCCCTGCGGGTGATGCCCGAATAAGCCGCCGGCGGACCGGCCTGCCGCCCTCCAGGGAGAATACATATGAAACAGATTCGAAAGGTCCTCGGGATCCTGGCCGTGCTGGCCATCTTGATCTATGTGGCCTGGCAGGTGGCAAACAACCTGACGGAGCAGATCAGGACCGTGGACGCCATGGAGATCACGGTGGAGGACAAGATCCCCGTCCGTGGCTGGTTCATCCGGCAGCAGACGCTGGTGGAGGGCCGGGACGGCGCGGCGGAATATCTCCTGCCGGACGGCGAAAAGGCCGCCAAGGGAGAGCGGCTGGCCGTGTTCTTTTCCGACGAGAGCGCCCGGCAGGCCTATGCACAAACACAGGCGCTGCAGAGCCGGCTGGACGCGCTGAGCTATGCTTATTCCCTGATCACCGGCGGGACGGACAGCCTGAAGCTGGATCAGCGCATCGCCGATCAGATCGCCGCGCTGGACGGCAGCCTTTCCGCCGGGGAGACCCGGGGCGTGGCCGAAGGCTATGCCGCGCTGCAGCAGCTGGTGGCCAGCCGGGGCAGCACCGGCGCCGACAAGGAGCGCTTTGAGGAGCGCATTGCCGCGCTGCAGCAGGAGATCGCCGCCGGGCGGAGCAGCTATGCCTCCGCCAGCTCCTATGTGAAGGCGCCGGAATCCGGCTATTTTATCAGCGGTACCGACGGCTATGAGACCGTCCTGACCACGGAGCTTCTGGACACGCTCACGCCGGAGAAGCTGGATGCGCTGCAGCCAGACCCGGCGTCCACCGGCGTGGGCAGCATCGTCACCGGCTACCGCTGGTACTTTGCGGCGGTGCTGGAAAAGGAGCAGGCCGCGGCCCTGCAGCAGCGGGAAACGGTGCAGCTCTATTTTCCGGAGCTGAGCCGGCGGCTCCTGACCATGCGCCTTTACCGGCTGCAGAGCGGCGACGACGGACGGGCCATCCTGATCCTGGAGAGCGACGAGATGCTGCCGGATTATCTCACCTGCCGGCAGCAGGACGCCGATCTGCTGGCCGGGACCTATACCGGCCTGAAGGTGCCGGCTCAGGCCCTGCGGCAGAAGGACGGGCAGTGGGGCGTTTATGTGCTGGACGGCAGCGTTGCGGAGTTCAAGCCCATCCAGTGGATCTATCAGACGGAAAGCTATTATCTGGTGCCCTCCGCGGAAAGCGCGAAAAAGGGCCTTTACCGCTATGACCGGATGATCACGCAGGGCAAGGATCTGGCGGATGAAAAGGTGATCCAGTGAGGAAAACCGCCGGAATACCCGGAAAATCGTGAATAATTCGCGGAGTTTTCCGCTTCCGGCTTGACAGTAAAGAGAAAAAAAGTCATAATAAAATAGATGTAGATTCAGCCTGAAAAGCCGCCGCCGGAAAACGGACGGCGGATCACCGAAAGGAGTTTTCGATATGAGTTTCATGGACGATCTGAAGCGCTGGGCCAAGGGCGAGGACGAGGAAGACGAAGAGGAAGAGCTGGATACGCCGGAGCTGGACGCTTCCGCCGGCGCGGGCCGTTCCCGCGCGGTGAAGACCGATGAGGACAAGAGCATCCCCATGCCCAACTTCAATGCCCGCAGCGGCAATAAGGTCGTGAACATCAACGCCACCACCCAGCTTTCCGTGGTGCTGGTCAAGCCGGAAAAGTTTGAGAACGCCGTGGACATCGCGGACCATCTGCGGGAAAAGCGCACCGTCGTCCTCAATCTGGAGCAGACCAATAAGGATGTGGCCCGCCGCCTGGTGGATTTTCTCAGCGGCGTGACCTATGCCCAGGACGGCAAGATCAAGAAGGTCGCCAACAGCACCTTTATTATCACGCCCTACAATGTGGACATTTTGGGCGACCTGATCGACGAGCTGGAAAACAATGGCCTTTATATTTGACCCGGAGGGATCCCTTTGCTGATTGGCATTACATATCTTGTGCGGCGGACAGCCCTGGCCCTGATCGGCATTTTGCAGCTTCTGATGCTGGTGTCGGCGGTGATGTCCTGGGTGCCGCAGCTGCGGCAGAGCCGGCTCTATCAGGCCATTTCCATGGTGCTGGAGCCGCTGATGGCGCCTGTCCGCAGCCTGCTTTTCCGGATCCCGGGGATGGACCGCTTCCCGCTGGATCTTTCGTTTCTTGCGGTCTGGCTGCTGCTGTCTCTGGTGGCGCAGCTGCTTTGAGCCTTTGAAGATCACAGAGAAAAAGATAAGGGGGTAACGGTATGCTGACTCCGCAGGAGATCCAGAACCAGAAATTCGAACGCACCGCCTTTGGCGTCCGCGGCTATGATATGGCCCAGGTGGACCAGTTTCTGGACGAGCTGTTCAACGATTATTCTTCGCTTTATAAGGAAAACGCCGCGCTGAAGACCAAGATGCGGGTGCTGGTGGACAAGATCGAGGAATACCGCACCGTGGACGAGGAGATGCGCAAGGCGCTTTACAACGCGCAGGTGGCGGCCAAGGATACCGTTACCCGGGCCCAGTGCGAGGCAGACCGCATTCTGCAGTCCGCCCGCAGCGGCGCTTCCCAGCATGTCACCGACCTGAAGGAGGAGACGGCCCGGGCGGAGGAACGCCTGAAGATCGCCAAGCGCAACAATCTGGCCTATGTGGAAAAGATCCGCCGGGCCATGGAGCAGAGCATCCGTCAGCTGGAGCAGGTGATGGAGCTTTCGTCTCAGCAGGAGCCTGCCGCCCAGCCTGCCGATCCGCCTGCGGCGCCCCAGCCCGCTTCCCGGCCTGCGCAGCCGGAGCCGGCGCCTGCCCCGGCGCAGCCTGCTCCGGCGGAGGACCGCCCGGTGACGCTGCCCGCTTCGGAGGAGGATGCCCGGCCCGTGGCGCTGGATCTGGAGCCGCCGCAGCCGGAGGAAAAGTCCGGCCCCAAGAGCGACACGGCCCGGATCTATGGCGACAGCCCCTTTACGCCCAAGCCCCGGTTTGACTTTACCGATATGCGCTTCGGCAAAAACTATGAGAACACGGAAGATAACAAATAACAGGAGATAAAGAATCATGGCACTGGATTACAAAGCAACGCTGAATATGCCCAAAAGCGGCTTTCCCATGCGGGCCGGTCTGCCCGCCCGGGAGCCGGAGATGCTGGAGCGCTGGAACAAGATCGATGTTTACCGCCTTCTGATGGAGAAAAACGCGGACAAGCCCCGCTTCAGCCTGCACGACGGCTCGCCCTTTTCCAACGGCGACCTGCACATGGGCCACGCGCTGAATAAGTCCATCAAGGATTTCGTGGTCCGCTCCTACGCGATGCGCGGCTATTACACGCCCTATATCCCCGGCTGGGATAACCACGGCATGCCCATCGAATCTGCCATCATCAAGAAAAACAAGCTGAATTATAAGGAAATGAGCATCCCGGAGTTCCGCTCCGCCTGCGAGGAATTTGCCCAGCACTATATCGATGTGCAGAGGAAGGGCTTCCGCCGCATGGGCGTCATCGGCGACTGGGAGCATCCCTATAAGACCATGGCTCCCGGCTTTGAGGCGGAGGAAGTCCGCATCTTCGGTGAGATGTTCAAAAAGGGATATATCTATAAGGGCAAAAAGCCAGTCTATTGGTGCTATACCGATGAGACCGCCCTGGCTGAAGCAGAGATCGAATACCAGAACGATCCCTGTACGACCATCTTTGTCAAGTTTCCCATCAAGGATGACCAGGGTAAGCTGGCGCAGTATTGCGATCTGAGCCGCCTGTTCTTTGTAATCTGGACCACCACCCCCTGGACCCTGCCCGGAAACCGGGCCATCTGTCTCAATGCCCGGCTGGAATACAGCCTGATCCAGGTGCCCTGCGGCGAGACCTATATCGTGGCCTCCGAGCTGGCGGAAAGCGTCTGCAAAGCCGCCGGCATCGACAGATATACCGAGCTTTGCCGTCTGCCCGGCTCTGCGTTTGAGCTGATGACCGCGAAGCATCCTCTGCTGGATCAGGTGGATTCCGTCATCCTCAACGGCGACCATGTAACGCTGGACGCCGGCTCCGGCTGCGTCCACACGGCCCCGGGCTTCGGCGCGGAGGACTATTTCATCTGCATGGAATATAACCGTCAGGGCAAGGCCAACATCGAGATCGCCGTCCCTGTCAATGAAAAAGGCGTCATGACCGACGAGGTGTTCAACGGCGTCCATATCTCCAAGGCCAACGACTTCGTCCTGCCCAAGCTGCAGGAGACCGGCGCGCTGCTGGCCAGCGAGGACATCGTCCATTCCTATCCCCATTGCTGGCGCTGCAAAAAGCCCGTGATCTTCCGGGCCACCTCCCAGTGGTTCTGCTCCGTGGATTCCTTCAAGGCCGAGGCCTGCGCCGCCACGGAGGAGGTGCGCTGGGTCCCCGAATGGGGCAAGGATCGGATCCAGTCCATGATCCGGGAGCGCAACGACTGGTGCATCTCCCGCCAGCGGAAATGGGGCCTGCCCATCCCGGTGTTCTACTGCGAGGACTGCGGCAAGCCCATCTGCACCGACGAGACCATCGACGCCATCTCCAAGCTCTTTGCGGCGGAGGGCTCCAACGCCTGGTTCGCCAGAGAGGCCTCCCAGATCCTGCCCCAGGGCTTTGCCTGCCCCCACTGCGGCAGCAAGCAGGGCTTCCGCAAGGAAAGCGACACGCTGGACGGCTGGTTTGACTCCGGCTCCTCCCATTTCGCTTCCATGCAGCGGGATCAGGGCTTCTGGCCGGCGGATATGTATCTGGAGGGCCTGGATCAGTATCGCGGCTGGTTCCAGAGCTCGCTGCTCACCGCCGTCGGCGCGCTGGGCAAGGGCGCGCCCTTCCGTCAGTGCCTGACCCATGGCTGGACCGTGGACGGCGAAGGCCGCGCCATGCACAAGAGCCTGGGCAACGGCATGGATCCCAACGAGATCATCCAGAAATACGGCGCGGATATGCTCCGTCTGTGGGCCGGCTCCGCCGACTACCATGTGGATGTCCGCTGCTCCGACAATATCTTCAAGCAGCTGAGCCAGAACTATCTGAAGTTCCGCAACACGGCGAAATATATGCTGGACAATCTGGTAGGCTTCGATCCGGACGCCTTGGTAAAGCCGGAGGAGCTGCTGCCGCTGGACCGCTGGGCCATCACCCGCCTGAACCAGCTCACCGCCACGGCCCTGAAGGCCTATGATAACTATGAATTCCATGTGATTTCCCACGCCATCAATGATTTCTGTGTGGTGGATCTGTCCAGCTTCTATCTGGATATTATTAAGGACCGCCTGTATTGCGACGGCGAAGCCAGCCGGAGCCGCCGCTCCGCCCAGACGGCGCTGTATCTGATCCTGGACACCATGACCCGTCTGTTTGCGCCCATCCTGGCCTTTACCTGTGATGAGATCTGGCAGGCCATGCCCCATCGGAAGGAAGACGATGTGCGCAACATCCTGCTGAATCCCTTTAACCCCGCCTTTGCGGAATATGCCCTGAGCCAGGAGGAAATGGATAAGTGGGCTGCGCTGGAGCAGCTGCGGGACGGCGTCAATGCTGCACTGGAGGCCGCCCGTGCCGCCAAGAGGATCGGCAAGGCGCTGGAGGCGCATGTTACGCTGGCTGCCGATGATACCGGCAGGGCTGCGCTGGAAGCCATCCGGAAGGACTTTGGCGAGCAGTGGGCCGATCTGTTCATTGTCTCCGATGTGGAGGTGACGGAGGATCCGGCAGTCTTTGCTGCCGCGGCGGAAACACCGGTGGCAGGCGTTCGCGTGGCTGTCTCCGAGGCGCGCGGCGTTAAGTGCCCCCGTTGCTGGAAGCATACCGCCTCTCAACGGGAGGACGGCCTGTGCGCACGCTGCGCCGCCGTCATTGCAGAGCAGCTGGAAGAATAAGCAAACCCGGGTATATCGAAAACCAAGACCCGATCTCAGGCATGAGATCGGGTCAACTTATCAAAAAGCCCGCGAAAATGCAGATGTTTCCCTCCTGCGCCTGCGGCAGCATAAAACAGCGGAAGCACACGGAACGGCGGTTCGTCCAAGCCCTCTCCCTGTAACTTTTTTCGAAATTTGCGGGAAAAGGCTTCCAAAATGGCGGAGAATATAGTAAAATACAAAGGCAAAAGAGCGCAGAAAATAAAAGAAATCAGGTGCAGATAGATGGAGACTCCCAAATATCGGCGCATCCTGCTGAAGATCAGCGGCGAAGCGCTGGCCGGCGACAAAAAGACCGGCCTGGATTTTCCCACCCTCCACAGCGTGGCGGAAGCCATCGGCGAGTGCGTCCGGAGCGGCGCGCAGATCGGTCTGGTGGTGGGCGGCGGCAACTTCTGGCGCGGCGTGAAAAACGGCGAGGGCCGGATCGAGCGTTCCCGGGCGGATCAGATGGGCATGCTTGCCACCACCATGAATGCGCTGGCCCTCTGCGATGTGCTGGAGCAGCATGAGATCCCTGCGGTGGTGCAGACCGCGCTGGATATCACCCGCATTTCCGAAGCATATAATCAGGTGAATGCCGTGCATCATCTGGAGCAGGGGACGGTGGTCATCTTTGCCTGCGGCAGCGGCTGCCCCTATTTTTCCACCGATACGGCGGCAGCTCTCCCGGCGGCGGAGATCCATGCGGATGCTATTCTGCTGGCGAAAAATATTGACGGCGTTTATGATGCCGACCCGGCCAGAGTGCCCACGGCCAAGCGCTTTGACCGGATCTCCTACCGTGAGGTCCTGGCCCGCGGCTTGGGCGTGATGGATACTGCAGCCACGGCGCTGGCCATGGATAACCATATCCCTCTGCTGGTCTTTGCGCTGAAGGATCCCAAAAATATCCGCCGGGTGCTCCTGGGGGAAGCCGTGGGGACCTATGTGGGCACGGATGTGTGACCGGCAGGCAGCTTGAACCTTTGATCTCAATTTTTATAATCATAACGGAGGTGCGTTTATGAATCCGAAATGCGAACCCTATCAGGTGAAAATGGAAAAATCCATCGAAGTCATGAAGCAAGATTTCAACACCATCCGTGCCGGCCGCGCCAATGCGGCTGTCCTGGACAAAATCACGGTCGATTATTACGGCACGGCCACGCCCATTCAGCAGATCGCATCCATCTCCACGCCGGAGCCCCGGATGCTTTCCATCCAGCCCTGGGATGCCAGCGCGCTGAAGCTCATTGAAAAGGCCATTCTGGCCTCTGACCTGGGCATCAATCCTACCAACGACGGCAAGGTCATTCGCCTGCTGTTCCCCCAGCTGACGGAGGAGCGCCGCCGGGATCTGATCAAGAGCGTGAAGAAGATGACGGAGGACACCAAGGTGGCCATCCGCAATGTGCGCCGGGAAGCGCTGGAAACCTTCAAAAAGCAGCAGAAGGCCTCGGAGATTACCGAGGACGATTTGAAGGCGCTGGAGAAGGATATGCAGGAGCTGACGGATAAGCACTGCAAGCTGGCCGACGGGGAATCCGCCAAAAAGGAGCAGGAGCTGCTGGCCATCTGAACAGAACAGGATCACAAGGAGAGGGCGGCGCAGGGCGCCGCCCTCTTTCCAAGGAGCGTATATGCTGTTTCAAAAAAAGAAAAAACTGCCCGCACCGGATCGGGCGCAGCTGCCCCGGCACATTGCCGTGGTTATGGACGGCAATGGCCGCTGGGCCCAGAAGCGGGGCTTGCCTCGCACGGTCGGCCATTCCGCCGGCAGCGAGACCTTTCAAAAGGACGCGGAATACCTTTCCGATCTGGGCATTGAATATTTTACCGTTTATGCTTTTTCCACGGAAAACTGGAAGCGCCCGCCGGAGGAGGTGCAGGAGATCCTGCGCCTATTGGAAAAATACTTGCACAAGGCCATCCGGGAGATGCGGGAAAAGAATATTCGCCTTCAGTTTTTTGGTGATCTGACGCCCTTTTCCCAGGAGCTGCGGGCGCTGATCGACGAAACCAACGCCATCTCCCGCACCACCACCGGCATGCTGGTGAGCGTCTGCCTGAATTACGGCGGACGGGCGGAGCTGGTGCGGGCGGCCCGCCTGCTGGCGGAGCAGTGCGCCGCAGGGACGCTTTCGCCCGAAGAGATCGACGAAGCGCGGTTTTCCGGCTGTCTGTATTCTGCGGACATTCCGGATCCGGATCTGATGATCCGTCCCGGCGGAGAGATGCGGCTGTCTAATTTTCTTCTATGGCAAAACGCCTATACGGAGTTTTATTTTTCCGATGTGCTGTGGCCGGATTTTGATGAGCGGCAGATGGATGCCGCCATCCTGGCCTATCAGCAGCGGAAGCGGAGATTTGGAGGTATCTGAACCATGAAGACGCGTGTGATCACAGCCGTGGTAGCCATCGGCCTGTTTATCCCCCTGCTGTTTGTGCTGGACACGATCTGGCTGACCCTGTTCTGGGGCTTTTTCTGCGCGGTGGGCGTCTGGGAGCTGCTTTACGCCACCCATTCCGTCCCCAAGCACCTGTTTTTGTATCTTTCCTGCGCCGCGGCCTTCTGCGTTCCGCTGGTGACCTCCCATGTGGAGAAGGGCCTTTTCGGCTTTCTGCTTGTGGCGACCCTGTATGCCATGGCGGCGCTGGCCTGTGCCGTGTTTGACCACAAGACCATCACCTACGATATGCTGGGCAAGGGCATGCTTGCGGCGCTGATCCTGCCGCTGATGTTTTCCTCCGTGCTGCGCATCCGCAACGGGGAAAACGGCGCGCTGCTGGTGCTGATGCCCTGGGTCACCGTTTGGGTCTGCGACAGCGCGGCCATGTTTGTGGGCCGGGCCATGGGCAAGCATAAGCTGGCGCCCTATGTGAGCCCAAAGAAGACGGTGGAGGGCTCGCTGGGCGGGCTGATCTTCGCCGTTCTGGTGTGCATTTTGTATGTCGTGATCCTGCGGCAGCGGTTTGGCGTGGAGATGGGCCTGCTGCCGGCCATCCTGTTCGGCGCAGTAGGCTCCTCCATGGGCCAGCTGGGCGATCTGAGCCTTTCTGTTATCAAGCGGGGCGCGGGCATCAAGGATTATGGAAAGATCTTCCCGGGCCACGGCGGCGTCTGGGACCGGTTCGACAGCATCACCTTTGCGGCGCCGCTGTTTGAGCTGCTTTATCAGCACATACTTCCGCGGATCGGCGGATAAACTATGATGAAGCGGATCGCGGTGATCGGCTCTACCGGCTCCATCGGCGTGCAGACGCTGGAGGTGGCGCTGGAGCGGGGCTATGAAGTAACGGCGCTGGCTGCCGGCAGCAGCATTGATCTGCTGGAGCAGCAGATCCTGCGGCACAGGCCCAGACTGGCGGCCGTGGGCAAGGAGGACCTGGCGGAGACTTTGCGGCGGCGACTAAAGGGCCGGTCGGAGACGAAGATCCTTTCCGGCCGGGAGGGCGTCTGCGCCTGCGCCGGAGCGGAGGAAGCGGAGCTGACGCTGAACGCCGTGGTGGGCATTGCCGGGCTGGCGCCCACGGTGGCGGCCATCCGGGCGAAAAAAACGCTGGCGCTGGCAAACAAGGAATCGCTGGTGTGCGCCGGGACGCTGGTGAACCGGCTGGCAAGGGAAAACGGCGTGGAGATCCTTCCTGTGGATTCGGAGCACAGCGCTATTTTTCAGTGTCTGCAGAGCAGCGCACCGGAGGAAGTGGAGCGGATCCTGCTGACGGCCTCCGGCGGGCCTTTTTTCGGAAAAACGGCAGAGGAAATGGAGCATATGACACCGGCCCAGGCGCTGAAGCACCCCAGCTGGAGCATGGGCGCCAAGATCACGGTGGATTCTGCCACCATGATGAACAAGGGCTTTGAGATGATCGAGGCGCTGCACCTGTTTCATGTGCGGCCGGAGCAGATCCAGGTGCTGGTCCACCGGGAGAGCATCGTCCATTCGCTGGTGGAGTTTCGGGACGGCAGCACGCTGGCTCAGCTCTCGCCGCCGGATATGCGTCTGCCCATCCAATATGCGGTGGACTATCCCCAGCGGCTGCCCTCCTGCCGGAAGCGGCTGGATCTGGCGGCTGCGGGGAAGCTGAGCTTTGATCTGCCGGACGAAGCCGCCTTTCCTGCCATGGCCCTGTGCCGGGAGGCCATGGAGCGGGGCGGCAATCTGGGCGCTGCCATCAATGGCGCCAACGAGGCGGCTGTGGCGGCCTTTCTCCGGGAGGAGATCCCCTTCGGGGAGATCTATCGCCGGGTGGAGCGGGCGGCCCGGCAGACGCCTTTTGTGCAGGAGCCCTCTTTGGAGGACATTTACGAGACAGACCGCCTGGCAAGGGCGGCCGCGGCAAAACAGTAAAAGGCGGTTTTTATGAGCTACTTGATTGCCATCGTTGTATTCGGATTGCTGGTTTTTGTTCATGAGCTGGGTCATTTTGTCGTGGCAAAGCTCTCGGGCATCCATGTGCTGCAGTTCACCATCGGCTTCGGCCCCGCCATCCTGAAAAAGGAATATAAGGGGACGGTCTATGCCCTGCGGCTGCTGCCTTTGGGCGGCGCTGTGATGATGCAGGGGGAGGATGCTGACGAGGAGGCGCTGCTGGTGGGCCAGAAGGGCGCCACCGACAGTGAAACCGCCCCTGCGGAGGGCAGCTTTGCGGAAGCCAGCCTGCCCCGGCGGTTTTTGGTGTGCGCCGCCGGCGCACTGATGAACTTTCTTACCGGCCTGGTCATTATTCTCTTGCTGATGCTGCCGGTAAAGAGCCATACAACCCCGGTGATGGCGAACTTTCTGGAGGGCTTTCCCTATGCTGCGGCAGATAGCGCCGACGGCCGGGGCTTCCAGGAGGGCGACCGTATTGTCCGGGTCAATGATTTCCATATTTATACCATAGCAGATTTTAATATGGCCATGGTCTATGACAATGACCAGCGCTATGATATCACCCTGAAGCGGGATGGAAAAACGGTCCGTCTGCAGGATTTTGAAATGAAAAAGACCGTTTTGGATGAGAAGAGCGGCGCTTATCTTTATGGCTTTGAGCTGCAGGCGGTGCAGATGAACCTTTTCCAGAAGGCGGGCTATGCCTGCAAAAATGCCATGACCTACCTGCAGTCGGCCGTGGTGGGGCTGAAGATGCTGGTCACGGGGCAGGTGGGCGCCTCCGACATGATGGGCACCGTTGGCATCGCAGGGGAGATGGGGGCGCTGGCCAAGACCTCCATGCGCTCCATGTGGAGCTTTGTGGCCTATATCAGCATCAATCTGGCCTTTGTCAATCTGCTGCCCATTCCTGCGTTGGACGGCGGCAAGCTGCTGTTTTTGCTGATCGAGCTGATCCGGGGCAAGAAGTTGGATCCTAAATATGAGGGAACGGCGTCGCTGATCGGCATGGCGCTGCTTCTGGGCCTGTTCCTGTTCGTTACCTATCAGGATATCGCCCGGCTCATCGGAAGGTAAGGGGCAAAGAGAATGGGAAGTAAAAGACAGATCATGGTGGGCGGGATCCCTCTGGGCGGCGGCGCGCCGCTGGTGATCCAGTCCATGTGCAACACCAAGACCCAGGATATCCCGGCCACCGTGGCCCAGATCCGCGCCCTACAGCAGGCGGGCTGCCAGATCGTGCGGCTGGCGGTGCCGGATCTGGAAGCGGCCCGGGCCATCGGCCCCATCCGCCGGGCGGTGGAGCTCCCGCTGGTGGCAGACATTCATTTTGACTACCGCCTGGCGCTGGAGGCCGTTCGGAACGGCGTGGATAAGGTGCGCATCAATCCGGGCAACATCGGCGACCGGGATAAGATCCGCGCCGTGGCCGACGCCTGCCGGAAAAGGAAGATCCCCATCCGGGTCGGAGTCAACGGCGGCAGCATGGATCGGGACCTGCGGGAGACCTATGGCGTAACGCCGGAGGGCCTCTGTCAGTGCGCGCTGCGCAACATCGCCCAGCTGGAGGAATGCGGCTTTACCGATATCTGCGTTTCTCTGAAGATGTCCGATGTGTTTTCCACCATCCGGGCCTACCGGCAGATGGCGGAGCGGTGCGAATACCCGCTGCATCTGGGCGTGACCGAAGCGGGAAATGAAGACTATGGGACGCTGCGCTCGGCGGCGGCCTTCGGCGCGCTTTTGTGCGACGGGATCGGCGATACCCTGCGGGTCTCGCTGACGGCGGATCCGGTGCGGGAGGTCTATGCCGCAAGGAAGATCCTCAAGGCGCTGGATCTGCATACCCGTGGCGCAAGGATCGTCTCCTGCCCCACCTGCGGCCGCACGGAGATCGATCTGATCGCGCTGGCGGAGCAGGTAGAAAAACGGCTGGAGGGGCTGCAGGCCAGGCTCACCGTGGCGGTGATGGGCTGCGTGGTCAATGGGCCCGGCGAGGCCCGGGAGGCAGACATCGGCATCGCCGGCGGGAAGGGCGAGGGCGTTATCCTGAAAAAGGGCCAGGTGATCTGCAAGGTGCCGGAGGAGCAGCTTCTGCCTCGGCTTTTGCAGGAGATTGAGGCGATGACGGGGGAAAAGCTATGAGTGAAAATGCCAGTCTGCGGGCGCTGTTTGCAAAGGTGCCCGATATGCAGGGACCCCTTTGGGACCTGACGGTGGAGGGCGTCTGCCCGGAGGGCAACGGCCTGACGGTGACGCTGCTTTCCCCCTGCCCTTATGAAGAAGCGGAGCTGCAGCAGGTCCGGGCAGCGGTCTGCCGCGCCTATGGAATTCCCGGTGTGCGCATTGCCCTGCATCAGACAGAGCCGCAGCCGGAGCCACCCAAGGCGCCGCCGGCTCCGCCGGCGGAAAAAACGGAGGAGCAGCGGCAGATCGCAGAGATCCTGCGGCAGACCTTCGTCCAGAAGCATCCCTCGCTGGAGCCCTGTCTGCGGGAAGCGGAGCTTTGGATGGAGGAGGACAGCATCCTTTTGCGGGCGGCGGCCCGCTGGCACCTGACCCGGCTGGAGCAGCTGCAGACGGTGCTCTGCCAGGAGGCGGAGCTGCTGCTGGGCCGGGCGGTGAAGCTGCAGCTTGAGGGCCCGCCGGAGCAGGAAACGAGCTTTGAGCGCCGGCGAGCGGAGACCATGGCCCAGATGAGCCGGGAGCTTCCACCGCCCCGCAGCGCGCCCAGACCTGCGCCGGAGCCGGCGCAGCAGCCCCGGCGGGATCGGAGCTTCCGGCCAAGGCGGGATCCCAACGCCCCCATGTTCCGCCCCAACGAGCAGGACGAGATCCTCTACGGCAAGCCCTTCCCCCGGGAGCTGGTCAAGCTGGCGGATATCAATATGGACTCCGGCAAGGTGGCCGTTCAGGGCGAGATCTTCATGGTGGAGTTCAAAAAGCTCAACGGCCGGGGCAAGACCGTGGTCATGTTTGAGTTCAGCGACGGCACCGGCTCCATCCGAGCCTCCAAGGTGCTTGCCGACGAGGAAGCGGCGGAGCTGGAGGGCAGCATCAAGCCCGGCGCTTACATATTGGCTCAGGGACTGGTGCATTATTCCCAGTATGATAAGGATCTGGTGCTGAACTTCTCCGCCATTCTGAAGCGGAAAAAGCCCGTGCGGCAGGATACCGCCAAGGAGAAGCGGGTGGAACTGCATCTGCACACCACCATGTCCAGCATGGATGCCCTCTGCGACCCGGGCAAGGCCCTGAAGCTGGCGGCCTCTATGGGCCATAAGGCTATGGCCATCACCGATCATGGCGTGGTGCAGGCCTTTCCGGAGGCCATGAACGCCCAGGCCAAGCTGAAAAAGTCCGGCGTGGACATCAAGGTGCTTTACGGCATCGAGGCCTATTGTGTGGACGATCTGGAGCGGGGCAGAGCCGTCCGCGGAGAGAGCGATGCCGCACTGACCGATGAGATCGTTGTTTTTGATACAGAGACCACCGGCCTCAGCGCCGCCAGCTGCGAGATCATTGAGATCGCGGCCTATCTGGTCTCCGGCGGAGAGATCCGGGAGAGCTATCATACCTATGTGAAGCCCCGGGAGGCCATCCCTTATAAGATCACGCAGCTCACCGGCATCAGCGATGCTGCGGTGGCCCAGGCGCCGCCCATCGAGACGGCGCTGCCGGAGTTTTTGGCCTTCTGCGGCGGGCGGCCCCTCTGCGCCCACAACGCCCCCTTTGATATGGCCTTTCTGGCGGCGGCCTGTGAGCGGCAGGGGCTGGAATGCCCCAAATGCTCCATCGACACGGTGGAGATCGCCCGGGCGCTGATGCCCCAGCTGCAAAAGCACAAGCTGAACATCATCGCCGACGCCATGGAGCTGAAATTTGACCATCACCGGGCTTCAGACGACGCCCGGGTGCTGGCGGAGATCTTTCTGCGCTTCATCCCCATGCTGCAGCAAAAGGGCGCGCAGCGGGTGGAGGACATCAATGGGATCCTGCGGGAGCTGCGGACGGGCAAGGGCCCGGGCAAGCAGCGCTCCTTCCATCTGATCATTCTGGTGAAAAACCGGCCGGGTCTTATCGCGCTTTACAAGTTGATCTCCGACGCGCACCTGAAATATTTCAATAAAAAGCCCATTATCCCCATGTCTGAGCTGCAGAAGAGCCGGGAAAACCTGATCTGCGGCTCTGCCTGCGTCATGGGCGAGCTGTTTTCCGCCATTGTGGACGGCCGGCCCTGGGGCGAGCTGATGCGGTTGGCCTCCTTCTTCGATTTTCTGGAGATCCAGCCGCTGGCCAACAATCATTTTCTCATCGACAAGGAGCAGGCCCGGGACGAGGAGCAGCTGCGGGAGTTCAACCGCACGGTGCTGCGGCTGGGCGACGCCCTGCACAAGCCGGTGTGCGCCACGGGCGATGTGCATTTTCTGGAGCCGGAGGACGGCATCTACCGGGAGATCCTGCAGGCGGGCATGGGCTTTAAGGAGACGGAGGAGCCGGCGCCGCTGTATTTCAAGAGCACCGATGAGATGCTCCGGGAGTTTTCCTATCTGGGCGCGGAGCGGGCCTATGAGGTCGTGGTGAAAAACCCCAACGCCATCGCCGATCAGTGCGAGGATATCGAGCCGGTGCTGCAGGGCAGCTATCCGCCCTCCATCGAACACAGCGCCGAGGACCTGCAGGAGATGTGCTGGGCTAAGGCAAGAGCGCTCTATGAGGAGGACGGCGCGCTGCCGGATATCATCACCGAGCGCATCAATGCGGAGCTGATCCCCATCGTGGAGCATGGCTTTGATGTGATGTATATGATCGCCCAGAAGCTGGTGGCCAAGTCCAACGAGATGGGCTATCTGGTGGGCTCCCGAGGCTCGGTTGGCTCCTCCTTCGTGGCCTATCTCAGCGGCATCACGGAGGTCAACGCCCTGAAGCCCCATTACCGCTGCCCCCGGTGCCGCCATTCCGTCTGGGACAACGACCCCATCTATCAGACCGGCGTGGATATGCCCGATCTGGACTGCCCCAAATGCGGCACGAAGATGATCAAGGACGGCTTCAACATCCCCTTTGCCACCTTTTTGGGCTTCAACGCCGACAAAACGCCGGATATCGACCTGAACTTCTCCGGCGAATGTCAGGGGCAGATCCATCGGTATACCGTGGAGCTTTTCGGCAGCGACAAGGTCTTTAAGGCCGGCACCATCGGCACCATCAAGGACAAGACGGCCTATGGCTTCGTCAAAAAGTTTCTGGAGGAGCGGGGAAGGGTGGTCAACAACGCGGAGATCAACCATCTGGTCTCCGGCTGCACCGGCGTTAAGCGCACCACCGGCCAGCACCCGGGCGGACTGATCATCGTCCCCAACGACCGCACCATCTATGAGTTCACCCCGGTGCAGCATCCGGCAGACGACCCCGATTCCGATATCATCACCACCCATTTCGACTTCCACTCCATCCACGATAACCTGCTGAAGCTGGACGAGCTGGGCCACGATGTTCCCACCATCATCCGCCACCTGCAGAATCTTTCCGGCGTCGGGCCGCAGGATATCCCGCTGGACGACCCGGAGACCATGCGGATCTTTACGGATATTTCGCCGCTGGGCATCGAGACGGACGACATTCTGGAGCAGCCCGGCTCCGCCGGCATCCCGGAGTTTGGCACGAAAAACGCCCGGAGCATGCTCATGGAGACCCACCCCACCACCTTTGAGGGTCTGGTGCGCATTTCCGGCCTGTCCCACGGAACGGATGTCTGGCGCAACAATGCCCAGGATGTGATCAACGCCGGGCTGGCCACCATCAACGATGTGATCTCCGTCCGCGACGACATCACCACCAAGCTCATCGCCATGGGCCTGGATAAAAAGCTCTCCTTCACCATCTCCGAGGCCGTCCGAAAGGGCAAGGGCCTGAAGCCGGAATGGGAGGAGACCATGCGGGAGCATAAGCTGCCCGACTGGTACATCGAATCCTGCAAAAAGATCAAATATATGTTCCCCCGCGGCCACGCGGTGGCCTATACCATGATGTCCTACCGGATCGCCTGGTTCAAGGTCCACCATCCGCTGGAATATTACTGCGTCTATTTCAGCAATAAGCTGGATTCCTTCGACTGCAGCGCCGCGCTGGAGGGCGACGGGGCCATCTGCAAAAAATACCGGGAGCTGAAGGCCAACCCCAAGCGCACGGCGGTGGAGGACGATCAGATGATCACGCTGGAGCTGATGCATGAGTTCTGCAAGCGGGGGTTCCGCTTCCTGCCCATGGATATCTACCGGTCGGATGTGAAGGCCTTTACCATCGAGGGCGACGGCCTGCGCCCGCCCTTTATGGCGCTGAACGGCGTGGGCGAGGCGGCGGCCCAGTCCATTGCCGACGAACGGCAGCGGGAGCCCTTTATGTCGCAGGAGGATATCTCCATCCGCTGCGGCAAGGCAAGCTCGGCGGTGCTCCAGTCCCTGCGGGAGATCGGCGCGTTGGGCAGCCTGCCGGAGAGCAACCAGCTGGATCTTTTCGCGGCCATGTTTTAAGAAATAAGAAAACAGAGCAGAAAAAGCGGCGTGACAGATATTCTGTCACGCCGCTTGTATCAAGGCGACCGAATCGATTATTCCGCCAGGATCTTTTTCAGCCGGGCAAAGCGGGGCAGGCCCTCTTCCCAGCAGTAATCCGGCTGGCCGGCGATTAGCGGGAGGGCATAGCGGGCAAATTCAGGCCGGATGCCTGCGCCGTCCTCCGTGATCCATTCCAGCGGGAACACATGCTCCGCGTTGGCGGTGACGGTCAGGTCGGTAAGCACGATCCGGGGCGTATAGTGCGCCGCGTTGGGATCCCGCTCCAGCGCCACCATCTTGTCCGTCTCGCCGCGGACGGCGGCAAGGACGGCCTCCCGACCCAGCCAGACGGCCTCCTCCACATCCGTCCGGGAGGCCAGATGCGCGCCGCACCGCTGCAGCAGAGAAAGCTCGATGGCCCGGGTCTTGACGCCCATGCGCTCCTTTACCTGCGCCGCCAGATAGGCCGCCGCCCCGCCCATCTGCTTGTGGCCGAAGGCGTCGGTGCCGATGTCCTTGGCGGCATATTCGTTGATAAAGGTGCCTTCGCTGTCGTGGATGCCCTCGGAGACGGCGATGAAGCAATTGTGCTTCTCGTTCCAGACCCGGCGCACATCCCCGAAGAAGCGCTCCAGGTCAAAGTCCACCTCCGGCAGATAGATCAGATCCGGCCCCTGATCCCGCATGGAAGCCAGCGAAGCGGCGGCGGTGAGCCAGCCGGCGTTGCGGCCCATACATTCCAGAATGGTGACGGCCCCGGTGTCATAGACCCGGGCATCCTGGGCGATCTCCATGCAGGAGGTGGCGATGTATTTTGCGGCGGAGCCGAAGCCGGGGCAGTGGTCTGTGCCGGCCAGATCGTTGTCGATGGTCTTGGGAACGCCGATCACCCGGCAGTCGTAGCCCACCTGCTGCATATATTTGGAGATCTTGTTGCAGGTGTCCATGGAATCGTTGCCGCCGTTGTAGAAGAAATAGCGCACATCGTATTTTTGGAAGATCTCCAGAATACGCTTGTAATCGGTATCGTCCACAGCCGCATCCTTCAGCTTGTAGCGGCAGGAGCCCAGCGCAGAGGAGGGCGTGCTTCGGAGCAGGGCCAGCTCCCGGGGATCCTCCAGACCGATATCATAGAGCCGGTCGTTCAAAATGCCCTTGACGCCATGGGCTGCGCCCAGGACGCGGGTGATGCAGCCGCTCTCCAGAGCGGCGGTAAAAACGCCGTAAGCGCTGGCGTTGATGACCGAGGTCGGGCCGCCGGACTGACCGAAAATACAGGCTCCGCGAAGTTCCATGATGATACCCTCCATAAGATAAGACAGTTTTCCTTATGGTAGCAGAAAACCGGCGGAAAGTCAACGCGGCTGCTGAGGCCGGCGGGGGAGAAAACAAGGTTGCACAGCGGGAAAAACTGTGGTAAAATCAAGGAAAACCCAGGGAAAATCATTTTGACAGGGGGAACGAACCATGCCACTGGTCACAACGAAAGAAATGTTTGAGAAGGCCTATCAGGGCGGCTACGCCATCGGCGCCTTCAATGTAAACAATATGGAGATCATTCAGGGCATCACGGAAGCCGCGCAGCTGGAGCGCTCTCCGGTGATCCTGCAGGTCTCTGCCGGCGCCCGGAAATATGCAAAGCATGTTTATCTCACCAAGCTGGTGGAGGCAGCCATTCTGGATACGGAGCTGCCCATCGCGCTGCATCTGGACCACGGCGAAAACTTTGAGGTGTGCAAGTCCTGCATCGACGGCGGGTTTTCCTCTGTTATGATCGATGGCAGCAAATACAGCTTTGAAGAAAATATCGCCATGACGAAGCAGGTGGTGGACTATGCCCACGCCCGGGGCGTTGTGGTGGAAGGCGAGCTGGGCAAGCTGGCCGGCATCGAGGACGCGGTGAATGTCTCTGCGGAGGACGCCATGTTTACCAACCCCGCGGAGGTGGAGGAGTTCGTCAGCCGCACCGGCGTGGACAGCCTTGCCATCGCCATCGGCACCAGCCACGGCGCCTATAAGTTCAAGCCCGGCACAAAGCCCCGCCTGCGCTTCGATATTCTGGAAGAGGTGGAGCGCCGCCTGCCCGGCTTCCCCATCGTCCTTCACGGCAGCTCCTCCGTGCCGCAGGAGTTTGTGAAGGTCGTCAATGAATACGGCGGCTCCATGCCCGACGCCATCGGCATTCCCGAGGAAATGCTGCGTCAGGCCGCGAAGATGGCCGTCTGCAAGATCAATATTGATTCCGACCTGCGCCTTTGCATGACGGCGGCTATCCGCAAGCATCTGGTGGAGCATCCGGATCATTTTGATCCCCGGCAGTATCTGAAGGACGGCCGGGACGCCCTGCGGGATATGGTGCGCCATAAGATCCGCGATGTGCTGGGCTCCAGCAACACGCTGGACTGAAACGAACAACGCAAACGGAGCGCTCTTCCGGCGCTCCGTTTTTCAAAAAGAAAGGAGAAGCAGCCTTTATGAAGCCACTGAAGCTGGATCAGTTTTTGGATTACCGCTTTTTGTCCAATCTCCGCTATGCGCCCGGCGGCAGGCAGGCCGCCTTTGCTGTGAGCTGCTGCGACGGGGAAAACAACGACTATTGCTCCAATCTCTATCTCTGGGACGGCGAAAGGATCCGCCGCCTTTCCGGCATGGGGAAGGAACGGGCCTTCTTCTGGGAGGACGAGACCCATCTGCTCTTCCCGGCCTGCCGCACGGCGGCAGAGAAAAAGCGGGCGGAGGGAACCTGTCTCTTATACACATCTCCGAGCC
>ENA-OUQC01000410-OUQC01000410.1-human-gut-metagenome-genome-assembly--contig:-NODE-410-length-32519-cov-42.095275_pt1 | contig 32519 bp, 26 predicted proteins | sample MGYA00237942_ERZ548815 | MGnify/ENA primary metagenome ERZ548815 (study PRJEB26490, sample SAMN05194722) | human gut metagenome | biome: terrestrial biome; feature: human-associated habitat; material...
ATCAGGCGCTGAAGTGGGACTCCCCCTGGGGCGTGGGCTATCCCGGCTGGCACATTGAGTGCTCCGGCATCTCCATGAAGTATAACGGCGAGTATCTGGATCTGCACTGCGGCGGCGTGGACAACGCCTTCCCCCACCACACCAACGAGATCGCCCAGTCCGAGAGCTATCTGGGGCATCCCTGGTGCCCCCACTGGTGCCATGTGGCGCACCTGAACACCGAGGGCGGCAAGATGAGCAAGTCCAAGGGCGAGTTCCTCACCGTGTCCCTGCTGGAGCAGAAGGGCTACGACCCGCTGGCCTACCGCTTCTTCTGCCTGCAGAGCCACTACCGCAAGAGCCTCGTGTTCTCCTGGGAGAATCTGGACAACGCCACCGTGGCCTTCAATAAGCTCATCGCCAAGATCGCCGCGCTGGATCCCAAGGACGGCACCGTGGACGAGGCCGCAGCGGCGGAGCTGAAGGAGAAATTCAAAAAGGCCATGGACAACGACCTCAACACCTCCATGGCTGTGACGGTGCTGTACGATGTGCTCAAGGCCAAGACAAATGGCGCCACCAAGTGTGCCGTGCTGGAGGGCTTTGACAGCGTGCTGGGGCTGAAGCTGCTGGAAAAGGCGGCGGAGCAGCGCAAGAAGCAGGCGGCGGCTCCCGCTGCCGGCGGATTCACCGTCATCAGCGAGTCCGGCGAGGAGAACGCCGAGGTGGAGAGCCTTATCCGCGCCAGAGCTGAGGCCAAAAAGGCCAAGAACTTTGCCGAGGCCGACCGCATCCGCGACGAGCTGAAGGCCATGGGTGTGGAGCTTACCGACGTGGCCGGCGGCGCCAAGTGGAAGCGCATCTGATATGTTATAAATATTTTCCCCCCCCGCCGGTGCATTGCGCCGGCGGGGGGTAAAATTATGGGGGAATTATAAATTATGCGTAGGGGCGGCGGCTCTGCCCCGCCCGTCCGACATGCGGCGACTTTCTTTTGGGCGGGGTAGAACCCCGCCCCTACGCATTACATGGAGTGCGGCGCGTGTCGAACGGGCGACCGCAAGGGTCGCCCCTACGCAGGGATTGGGGTGCGGCGGTCAACGGCGGGGCGTCGGGGAAATCGGCGAAGCGCCGCCGGTGGCGGAAGAAGCGAGCCGGTTTCGAGGAAGTGCCCCGATTGGCGGCCACGACAGTGGACGGGAATCGGTTGGCGCGACGGTGGGCAATCGCCGCCCCCTACGGGGGCATAACAAATGGTGCGGCAGTTATCGGCGGCGGGGTGAGGGCACCCCGCCCTGCGGAGGCTACTCTGCCTGACGATGGACGCCGCATTTTCATAAAAATGTCATTCCGAGGAGCGAAGCGACGTGGGAATCCGTATTCCTCATACGACAAGAAGCGCGGCGCGTGGGGGATACGGATCGTCACACCGGTGACATCGGTCACTGGCTCGCAATGACAGGGTTTGAGGTGCGGCGGTTGAATGCGGCGGCACACATGGGTGCCGCCCTACGGATATTTATATCATTTTTGCAATAAAAACCCCCGCGGGCGGGCTGCGCCGGCGGGGGAGGCTTTGTTTTGTTTGCAGCCGTTACGGGCGGAAGATCTGGTCGCGGCCAATCTCGTCCAGACTGTGGACGCCGCACATCTGCATGGCGTCCTGCAGCTCGCTTTGCAGCTTGTCCACATACACCTGCACGCCATCGGCGCCGCCGCCATAGACCATGGTGACGAAGGGGCGGCCGATGAGCACGCCGTCCGCGCCCAGCGCCAGCGCCTTGAACACGTCCAGACCCGTGCGCAGGCCGCCGTCCACGAAGACCTTGATGCGGCCGCCCACAGCGTCGGCAATGGCCGGCAGCACCTCCGCCGTGGCGGGGCACTGATCCAGCACGCGGCCGCCGTGGTTGGACACCACAATGCCGGCGGCGCCGGCCTCCATGGCCTTGCGGGCGCCGTTTACGGTCATGATGCCCTTGAGGATAAAGGGCTTTTGGGCAAACTCGATGATCTCCCGCAGCTCCGCCACGGTCTTGCTGCCGGCGGGAGGCGTGCGGTGCTGCAGGAAGGGCAGACCTGCGCCGTCAATGTCCATGGCGATGGCCACGGGGTCGGCCTTGCGTACGGCCTCCAGCTTCTGAAACACGGTGTCCCTGTCCCAAGGCTTCACCGTGGGCACGCCGCAGCCGCCGATGTGCCCGATGGCACGGAGGGCGCCGTCCATGACGCCGGCGTCGATGCCGTCGCCGGTGCAGGCCAGAATGCCGGCCTTGCGGCAGGAGGACACCAGCAGGTCGTTATAGGTGGCGTCATCGTACTTGTCGCCATAGTGCATCTTCATGGCGCCCACGGGGGCGGCCAGCACCGGCAGGCGCAGCTTCACGCCGAAAAAGTCAAAGGACGTGTCGGCAGGGCGATTTTCGCAGATGGTGTCCATCTGCACGCAGATCTCCTGCCATTTCTGATAGTTGCGCTGGAAGGTCACGCCCAGTCCCTTGGAGCCGGGGCCAGGGACGGTGTTGCGGCAGGCCATGCCGTTGCACACGGGGCAGGCCTTGCAGTAGGGTCCCATACAGGTGCGAGCCGCCTGCAAAACTTCATTGTAATCCATAATATCGCTCCTTTGCCGAATGATATGGCCTATTGTAACGCTGCCGCAGACAAAATGCAATGAAAATCGCACCGTATGAAATGCATTTTATTTGCGTAAAATAGGACAAAACGCAAAGGAGGCAACGGGCATGAAGGACACACACTGGCGCAGATGGGAGATCGTGGGGCTGCTGTGGACGCTGGCGGCGGGAAATCTGCTGCATTTCGTATATGATTGGACGGGGCAGAGCGTGGCGGCGGGGCTTTTTTCGGCGGTAAACGAGTCCACATGGGAGCACATGAAGCTGCTGGCGGTGCCTTGGATCCTGTTTTCCCTGACGGAGTATATCGCCGTGCGCTCCGGCGGCATTGCGGCGCCCCGCGCGGCGGGTCTGCTGGTGGGACTGGCGGCCATTCCGCTGCTGTTTTACGGCTATCAGGGCATCGTAGGCCGGGACAGCATGATCGTGGACATTCTGATCTTTCAGGTGGCCGTGCTGCTGGGCTTCTGGGTGAGCTGGACGCTGCAGAGACGGCGGCAGCTCAGCGGCGCGGGCTGGACGGTGCTGGGGCTGCTGGTGCTGCTGGGGGTGTGGGCGCTGTTTTTGCTGTTCACGTTCCGAGCGCCGGATCTGCCGCTGTTCATCGACCCGCTGACGGGTCTGCGGGGCATTGCCTAAAAAATCGGGCGGTCATCGGCCGGCTCTGCATGTTTTCTCGTGCGGAGCAGGCTCTGACCGCCTGTTTTTTCTTGACCCTGCCATTTGAATACTGTATAATAGGGGAAACAAACTCCGAACGGAGGAGGCAAAGCCATGAAGAAAGTGATCGTGCATAAGTCCGCCGCGCCCATCTACATTGCGGCGGGGGTCTGGGCGGTGTACGCGCTGGTGTTCCCGCTGTTTAAGGTGGGGCATTTTGCCATAGCGGCGGCGGTGGCCGCGGCGGCGTACTTCGTTTCCCGCTGCTTCTTTAAGGACGTGCGGGAGGAGATCGAGGTGGAGCCGGAGCCGGTGCGCACGGGCAACGAGGCGCTGGACAAGATGATCGCCGACGGACAGCTAGCCATGAAGGAGATGCGCCGGCTGGACGACAACATAAAAGACGAGGTCATCAGCGGCCAGATCCGCAAGCTGGAGGAGCTGAGCGGCAAAATTTTCGAGCAGGTGAAGCTGAAGCCGGAGAAGCTGCCCCAGATCCGCAAGTTTATGGACTACTACCTGCCCACCACCCTGAAGCTGCTGAACGCCTACGACCGCATGGGAGCGCAGGGCGTGTCCGGCGGCAACATCAGCGCCACTATGGAGCGGGTGGAGAATATCATGGGCACCATCGTCACGGCTTTTGAAAAGCAGCTGGACGCCCTGTTTGGCGCGGAGGCGCTGGACATCTCCACGGACATCACCGTGCTGGAGAATATGATGGCGCGGGAGGGGCTGAAGGAGGACGCCGTGCACCGCACCGTGCAGCAGGAAACACCGGAAGACAAAGAGGAGCCGTCCGACGGCGGCATCCAACTGGAATTATAATTTAAAAATAAGAAAGAGAGGAACACACTATGAGCGAGAATATGACTCCCGAACTGACCCTGAATCCCACCGAGGCCGACGTGGCCGTGCCGGAGCTGACCCTGGATCCCACGGCAGTGGCCGAGGCTCCGCAGGAAAAGCAGGTGGAGCCGGTGGCACTGGACGACAAGCTCCTCACCGAGCAGGAGAAGAAGGCTGTGGAGGAGTTTGCCAAGAAGATCGACATCACCGACACCAATCTGGTGCTGCAGTACGGCGCCGCCGCCCAGAAGAGCGTGGCGGGCTTCTCCGAGAACGCCCTCAGCAATGTCCGCAGCAAGGATCTGGGCGAGGTGGGCGCTGACCTCAGCGAGCTGGTGGTGCAGCTCAAGGGCTTCGGCTCCGGCGAGGAGAAGAAGGGTCTGGCGGGTCTGTTCCGCAAGGCCGGCAACAAGATCGAGAGCATGAAGGCGCAGTATGGCAAGGTGGAGGCCAATGTGGATCGCATTGCCCAGTCCCTGGAAAAGCATCAGATCACGCTGATGAAGGACATTGCCATGTTCGACCAGATGTATGAGCTGAATCTGAAGTATTACAAGGAACTGACCATGTACATTCTGGCCGGCAAGAAGCGGCTGGAGGAGGTGCGCGCCGGCCAGCTGGAGGAGCTGCGGGTGAAGGCGGAGCAGACCGGCCTTGCCGAGGACGCCCAGGCCTACAACGACATGGTGAACCTGTGCAACCGCTTTGAAAAGAAGCTCCACGATCTGGAGCTGACGCGGATGATCTCCGTGCAGATGGGTCCCCAGACCCGCCTGCTGCAGAACAACGACACGCAGATGGTGGAGAAGATTCAGTCCTCTCTGGTGAACACCATCCCCCTGTGGAAGAGCCAGATGGTGCTGGCGCTGGGCATGGAGCACGGCCGTCAGGCTACCGCCGCTCAGAACGCCGTCACCGAGATGACCAACGACCTGCTCAAGAAGAACGCCGACACCCTGAAGATGGGCACCATCGCCACCGCCAAGGAGTCCGAGCGCTCCATCGTGGACATTGAGACCCTGCAGCACACCAACCAGCAGCTCATTTCCACCCTGGACGAGGTGCTGGCCATCCAGCAGGAGGGCGCTGCCAAGCGTAAGGCCGCCGAGGCCGAGCTGGGCCGCATCGAGGGCGAGCTGAAGCAGAAGCTTATGGAGCTGCACAAGTAAGACTCTCCGTGAAAGGAGCGGAAACATGAAGGCACTAAAAAGCCGTGGCTTTGCGTTGGCGGTTCTGGTGGTCGTGGTGGTGGCCGGCGCCCTGTACGGGCTGAGCCGCAAGCCCATTTCGGTGGAATACGCCAAGTGGATCGCCGACGACGCCGGACTGCTGACGGCGGAAACGCAGCAGAGCCTGAAAGACTATAACGAGAACTGGACGGACAAGTACCACGCCGTGGTGGCCGTGGCCACCGTGGACAGCACCCACCGCTGGTCGGCGGAGCGGTACGCCGCCATGCTGGGCAAGGCGTGGGGCTTGGGGCAGAACGACATGCTGCTGCTGGAGGTGAAGGGCGACCACTACTATGTCCTTTTGGGGGACAGCGTGAACCAGACCGCCACCGACACCCAGCTCGCCAAGCTGAAGACCGCCATCGAAAAGGACTATTATGACGGCGACTATGACGGGGCGACGCTGCAGTTTTTCCGGACGGCGGACGTGGTATATGCCCAGATGAGCCAAATGAGCCAAAGATAAACGTACATCAAAAAATCTCCCGCACGGTTGGGCGGGGGACATAGGAAAGAAATATCGCATTTTCTCAGGAACGGCGTGGCTTCGGTCACGCCGTTTCTTTCTTGGTTTTGGGGAATAAAAGTCCGCTGGCTTTACACATGCGGCATAGCCAGCGGACGGATCGTATACTATTTGGTTCAACAAGTAAGCGCACAAATGGGATTTTATCTAATGCAAGGATCTATTGGATCATTACATCTTTTTTAATTTCAATGGCTGCATTTAATGCCATAAAAAATACTTCAATAAAATCTCGCCCATCACAGGTGATGAAATAATTTCCTAAACTCGAGATTTCTTCACTGATATTGTCTCCCCATGGCGTCTGCTTCGACAAATCATCAATATCCCATATTACTTTATTTGGTGAAAGCTTCGTCAAAGCTTTTTTGATTTGCGTTAATTCCTCTTTAGCAGCCGGCACATTTTCAAAAGATAGTTTTCCTTGATACAGCTCATTCATGATGACAGGAAATTTGCTTCCCCACCGATTATTTTCCAATCTATATGCCACTGTCGAGAAAAAAGAATGCAAAAAAGATGCGGTGCCTATTTCGTACATCATACAGCCCACTCTAAAGCTAACCATACTTTTACCTCCTCAAGCCGGAACTAATTTGCCAGATCCCGTTTTTCTCCAGGAACTTTTCCATCAGATCAATGTAGTACGCTGACTGAACGATGAACCCCACATGCCCGCCTGGAACGTGGAGAATTTCCGCATCCAGTTTTCCAAACAGATCCGCCAGACGCTCCTGATCCTCTTTTTTGAAAATGTCCTTCTCCGGCAGGAGGACTTGTATTTTCCCCCGCAGGTACTCAAAATCACTTTCCTTGAAAAGCGGATAGTCCTTCAGCATGTATACGCACTTGAAACTATGAATAAACCGCTGCTTATAGTGCAGGTCAGAAGCCACTGTTTCATAAAACCCGCTGCCATATTCCCGATCCGCTTCCGATTCACAGGCCAGAAATCCCGTGCTCTTTTTTAGCAGCAGCTTCATTTCCGTTTTTGCGGGAACCAGTTTCAGCAAAAGGAGGAGGATCGGCGTGGAAAAGCGCTCTTTTCGGATGTCTCTGACATAATCGGAATCTACCGTCAAGGTGGTCGTCAGGAGCATGGCCAAAACGGATTCCGGATGTCTTTTCGCAAAGATCTGGGCATACACACCGCCGTCACTTGCGCCGATCAGAATCACTTTTTCAATAGACAGCGCTTTCAGCAGTTTGGCGGCAAAGTCGATCTGCTCGTCCGCGTTGGTGGTGTGGAGAGGATATTCATAGATCAGGAATCTGTATTTCTTTCCGAGCCTTTCGGCATACGGCATCCACATCTCCTGCATCTCTAACCCGTTAAAAAAGAGAATGACCGGCGCGCCCGCCTGGCCGCCATACTGGTATCTTACCGCCACACCGTCAACAAGCGCTGTTTGATACGGGACTTTCTTCAAAAAGGCATCATACTCTTTTTTGAAATCTCTGGTGTCATTCATGAGCGTTATCCTCCACAAGTTCCGGTCTGCAAACTTCTTCGTTTCAATAATTATAGCATATAAGGCAACTTACATCAACGCATCCTTCAGGGGAATTCTCCACGGTGCGGTTCGCCCAGCGCGCGTCGATCATCTGTTTTTCGTGACAAAAAATAACGGGTATCCGACTTTCCCCGGATACCCGTTATTTTCCTGCCGATCCTGCCCGACAGATGCCATAATCGCAATTTTTCAAATTGCTGTTATGAGCGTCCATGCGACAGCGCGGTTTTTGCGTTTTCAGCTTTCCATGTGCTTGCCTAAAAAGGACGAAACGGTCTGCGCCAGCTTGTATTCGCTTTCGCCGGGGTACTGCCCCTCGCCGGCGGCGAACAGCACCAGCCCCAGCACGTCGCCCTGGCAGAGAATGGGCGCTGCGGTGGCGGCAATGAGATGGTCATTGCCCTGACACACGGGGAGGGCGGCGTCACCCCTGCTGCGCTGGTAGATGCTGCGCCCGTCCATGAGCTGTTCCATCTCCGAAGTGAGGGGGCGGCCGATGAGGTCGCGCTTGTCGGGGCCGGCGGTGGCGATGACGCTGTCGCGGTCGGTGATGACGGCGGTGAACTCGGAGGAACGGGCGAGGGTGTCGCAGAACTGAGCGGCAAAGTCCTCCAGCCCGCCGATGAGAGAATACTTCTTAAAAATGACCTCACCGTCCCGCGTGGTGAAGATCTCCAAGGGGTCGCCGTTGCTGACAACATGGACACGGAAAACCTTGTCCTCCCGATTTTTGGAGGACTGGATCAGGGAGGGTTCTCCTTCTGCCGGAATTTCGACGGTCTGGGCATCGGAGCCGCACCGGAGGAGGGTGTCAATGTCCGAATGAAGGCATATCTCCAGATGATCCTCATAGACAAGGATACGGTCTATGAGCAGATCCAGGTCGCTGCGCTCCAGATGATCCTTTTCCAAAATATCCTGAAACACATCCAGAACGGTCTTGGCGGTGCGGTTGGTCTGGATGATGGTGTTGCGCTTGTCGGTGAGCAGATCGAGCTGGTGGTTCAGGCCGTCGATGCGCTTTTGCAGGTCGGCCTCCATTTCGTCGTAGAGTTGATCCAGCTCAGTCTCCCTGTCCGGATGCTTCATCATGTCGCGGATGTGCTGGCGCTTGGTGGCCTTCAGCTCCTCCGCCAGATCCAGAAGGACTTCGCCCAGATTGTCGGCGGACTGCTCCGTTTCCGCCACCTGATCGGTTTCTTTTTGCAGCTCGGCCTCCAGCTCTGCCAGCATGCCGGCGCAGTTTTCAGACAGACGGCGCACATAGCGTTTGAGAAGCTCGTCCAGCTTGTCCACGCGGATATGGTGGCGGGTGCAGCCCTTGAGACCGCGGCGGTGGTAGGTGCCGCAGGTGTAGGCCGGAGCCAGATCGCTGCGGCTGGTGGCAAACATGGGGCTGCCGCAGTCACCGCACTGCAAAAAGCCGGAGTATACATTGTCATGGATCTTCACGCCGCGATAGTTGCTGCGGCTGCGCTGCCGGCGCAGGGCACAGGTGCGGGCGAAGGTGCGGTAGTCGATGATGGGCTGGTGGTGATTCTCAATGACAATATGCTCGCTGTCGTCTCGCTTGACCTCTTTTCCGTTGATTTTGGCGCGGGTATACTTGGCCTGCCGCAGCGTGCCGATATAAAAATCATTATCCAGGATGCCCTGCACGGTGACGATGGCCCAGTCGGACTTGACCCTCCGCTTGCAGGGCTTGCCCTCCTGCTCCTTACGCATCTGCTCGGACATGCGGGGGGTGGGGATGCCCTCGTCGGTGAGATAGTTGGCAATTTTCTTGTAGCCCCAGCCGTGGTCGTTGTATAGCTCAAAAATTTTGCGGACGATCTCGGCCTCGGTGGGGACGACCTCAAACTGCTTTTGGGGGGTAATGCGGTAGCCGTAGGGGGCGGCGCAGAGCCACTGGCCGTCGGCCTGACGGCGCTTGATGACGCCCCGCACCTTGCGGGAGGTGTCCGTGACAGGCATTTCGTTGATGAGGAACTGAAACTGGATCTTCAGCCAGTCATCGTCATTGGGGAAGTCGATGCCGTCGCCCACGGAGATGATGCGCACGCCTGCGTCCCGCAGATCCTCCAGCTCCACCAGCCCCCGACTGTTGCGGCGGGAGAAGCGGGAAAAGTCCTTGATGAGAAGGATGTCATATTTGTGGGACATAAGGCCGCGGCGCATGGCCTGATAGCCCTCCCGCTGGCTGAAGGTGTAGCCGGAGCGGTCACGATCCTCGAAAAAAGTCAGACTGCTGTCGGGGAAATGGGTCTTTACATAGTCGGAGAGGATGGCTTTCTGGTTCTCGATGGAAATATTCTTCTGATCCAGCTCGTCGTCCACGGAGATGCGGCAGTAGCCCGCGATGTCGAAGGTTTCGGTCATGGTGATGCTCCCTTGGTGAAATGTTTTGGTGTCTAATAATATCTGCGATAAATTTCGTTTTTACAGATATTATTGTACAGCGTCATTTGGCGGTTGGCAAGAGGGGGACGAAAACTTTTGCAGTAAAATTCCGGAAGCGCAATTTGGGACTCTTGCTGAGGCGGATATGGATTTGAAAATAATATTAATATATACTATATATGCAGCGAAAAAACACAAAACTATATTATATAATGGATATAAACTGGCGTTTTTAACAAAAATACATTGACGGGATTCGCGTATAAATGTATAATTTTATTGTAATCACTTGGCATATTTTGAAAACTGAAAAAGGAGAGAAAGAAAATGAAAACACCAAGACGGCAAAAGTTCCTGGCATTTTTTCTGGCGATAGCACTCTCCCTGACCCTTATTCCGGCACAGATGCTGGCGCTGGAGATAGACCAGCGAAAAGGATCTCTGCAGATAGAATGTGCCGAAGCGGCATCTGCGGAGCCTGCGCAGGATGCAGAAATAGTAAGTGAGATCCCTTCCGGTCGCGATGCGTACCAGAAGGAATTTTTATTGTCTAACGGCCAGCGGATGCTGGCGGTCTACCCCACGGCGATCCATTATCAAGAGAACGGCCAGTGGGAGGAGATCGACAACACTCTGCGCTTGACAACGCAAAACGGCAGCGCCGTCTACCGCAACACCGCCGGCATTTGGAACGTGACCCTTCCGGCACAGATAGATGCGCAGCAGGCGGTTTCCGTGGAGCAGGACGGATGTCGCCTGTCTTTCTGCCTCGTGGGAAAGCTTCGGCGCACGGCGGGACTATCGCCCCAAGCCGCAGCCGATGCGACAGCAGGAGCGGCCATGCAAGAAGCTCTCGCAGACCTGTTTGCGCCGGCCGAAGGAGAGCAACTGATGCTGCAGGCAACGCAAACAACGGCAGCTGCGGTGACCGCGGTGCAGGCGGAACCGGACGGGAATGCCCGACAGCTGCGGCCGGCCGGCATGCACGCCGTGGCGGAGTATGCGTCTATCTATGAAAATACGGATCTGAAATACGACCTTACGGCGGAAAAACTGAAGGAGTCCGTCATTATCCGGCAGCGGGAGAACGCCCTACTGGGGTATCGCTATCATTTGAGCGCCGAGGGGCTGACTCTTTCTCTACAGTCCGATGGATCGATGCTCGCCTTCAAAAACGGAGAGGATGTCCCTGTTTACTGTATGCCCGCTCCGTTTTTGCTGGATGCGGCTGGAGCATACTGCGACGAGGTGCAGGTGCGGCTGCTGGAAACGGCAGAGGGCTATGACCTGTATTATCTGCTGCCTATTGATTGGATGGCGGACAGCAGCCGTTCTTACCCTGTGGTGCTGGACCCCGTGCTGCAGCCGGTGGCCAACACCAGCACCATCCGCGACCAGAGCGTCTTTGAGCGGCTGCAGAACAGCCATTACTGGGGCATGGTGGAGTGCGGCTACTCGGCGCGCCACGGCAGGGAACGGGTGTTCATGAAGTTCAGCAACCTACCGAAGCTGACTTCCGCCGATGTCATCGTGAATGCGACGGTGTCCATGCTCAAGTATAAGGCCTGCACCCCTGTGGACATCGAAGTGCATCAGGTAAACGGCGACTGGGATTCGGCCACCGTCACATGGGACAACCAGCCTGCGCACAACTCCAACATAGAGGACTATCAGACGGTGGACTCCCGCAGCTGGTACACCTGGAACATCACTAACATCGCCCAGAGCTGGTACGAGGACGGCCGCAACACCGGCGTAATGTTCAAGCTGCCCGACTGGGTGGAGGCCGGCAGCGAAAACTGGCATGAATTCTATTCCTCGGACTATAGCCCCGCCTATTCGCCCTATTTGACCATTTCCTACATAAACAACTGCGGGCTGGAGGGCATTTGGGACTACACCTCACAGTCGGCCGGAACGGCGGGCGTCGGGCAGATCAACAATTACACAGGCAATCTGGTGTGGACCACCAACAGCTTCGGCTTTGCCGGAAACCGAATGCCGGTGGCCATTACCCACACCTATAACGCCAACGACAAGGACAGCAATGCGGCAAACGCCGGCTACGGCTGGCGCACCAATTTCAACCAGCGGGTCTATCCCTTCACGCAGGACAGCTCCTACTATGTGTGGGAGGACGGGGACGGCACACGGCACTATTTGAAATATAAATCGACTGGAGTTTATGAGGACGAGCTTATCTCCGGACTGACCCTCACCACCACCGGCAGCGGCCTGACAAAATACTGCCTGACCGATAAGAGCGGCAGCAAAAGCTACTTTACAGAAAGCGGCTATCTCGTGCAGATATCCAATAACCAGGCCACTGCCAGCAATATCATCGTCCGCTATTCCGGTGCAACGCTGTCCTATGTCAAAGACGGCGTCGGCCGAACTTATACCTTTTCCTATAACAGCGATGGCCTGCTCAGCAAGATCGCCTATCTGGGTACCGGCACCACGGAGTTGGCCTCGGAGACCTTCTCTTACAGCGGCGGCAACCTGGTATCCATCCAGTCCACCTTGTCCGGCGCAGCCACGTTCGGCTACACCAGCAACCATCTGCTCAGCAGCGCTGCCGATGCCGCAGGCTATCAGGTACACTATACCTACAACACCGTCGGCGCCAACCAGCCCAACCGCATTATCCGTGTGACGGAGAAAAGCATTGTTTCAAATGGCGGCGCGGAGGGCATCGCAGGCGGCACGCTGGACATTGAGTACGCCCACAACCAGACCGTTTTTCAGGATCACAACGGGAACAAAGAGATCCACCAGTTCAACAACTTCGGCAGCACCGTTTCCGTGCAGGACGGCCAGGGCAACGCACGGTTTTACCAGTACGGCGGCGAGACCAATAGCAAAAGCGCCAGCCAGATGACTCTGTCCTCCAAGCTGCAGAACACCGTGGTGGATCTGGTGCGCAACGGAAGCTTTGAGTGGTCTGCTTTTTGGACAGGCGATAGCGGCAATGCCGCCACGGGGTCGTGGAGCTACACAAGCAGCCCTGCCTATCTGGAGGCCAAGGCGTTGCAGATCACCCGCACAGGGGGAGGCACGCCCTACAGCGTCCGTTCCACCGACGACGCCGTGTGCGTCGTGCAGCCGGGGCAGGCCTACACCCTCTCCGCCTATGTGAAGACCACCGGCATGTCCGGCTCCGGCGAGGGCGCACAGCTCTTGCTCAAGCGCACCGATGGCACCACCGTGGCTGCCAGCCGCTCCGTTGCCGCCGACTCCGACTGGACCCGTCTGGAGGTCACCTATACCCACCCCACCGACGCCGCAGCAGAGAGCCTTGCGGTGCATCTGTCCAACCGATCGGTGGGTACGGCATATTTTGACTGCGTACAGTTGGAGATGAGCGCCGGAGCCAGCCGCTACAATCTTTTGGAAAACGGCGATTTCCGCACCGGCGCATGGGGCGGCCAGTCGGTGTTCGGCTGGAATTTCAGCTCCAATTGCACCTCCAGCGAAGTTAGGACGGCGGCGCCCGACGGCAGCGCTGCGCCCCAAATGGACGCCAATGCCCTGCGTATGGTGGGCAGCAGCACGCTGGCTAAGAGCATATACCAAAATGTTGCGATCTCCGGTGCGGCCGGGGATGTGTATACCGTAGGCGGCTGGGCCAAGGGGGATTCCGTGCCGCTCACCTCCGGCACAGGCCGCCGCTTCGGCCTTCTGCTGCGGTTTTACTATACGGACGGCACGGACAGCGACGTGACGGCCAGCTTCAACCCCGACTGCAGCAGCCAGAATGACTGGCAGTATCTGGCGCTGCGAGCTGTGGCAAAAAAGGCCTATACCTCCCTGCGTATTCATGTGCTTTACGACTGCAATGCAAATGTGGTATACTATGATGGGATGCAGCTATTCAAGGAGGAGTTCGGCCACAGCTATGTCTATGATGCTAATGGCAACATCACCAGCGTCACGGACTTGCAGAAGAAGAACACCACCTATGAATACGCCAACAATAACCTCACCAAGATCACCTTGCCCAGCGGCGCCAGCCAGACCTACAGCTACGACAGCTACCACAATGTCCTCACGGCCACAAGCCCCGAGGGCGTGGTGTCCGGCTTCACCTATGACGCCTACGGCAACAACACTAAGGTGACGGTGAGCGGCAGCGGCCAGACGCAGACCATTTCCGCCACGGCCGCCTATACCGCCGACGGAAACCAGCTTGCCTCCGTGACGGACGCGCTGGGGAAGACGACTACCTATAACTATGACCCCCAAACGGGCGTTTTGAACTGGGTGCAGGAGCCAGACCAGACGGACTCCAATCGTACCAATTATACCTACGACAGCAGGCTGCGCACCACCGGCGTCAGCCAAAAGAATGCGCAGGTGGGGTACACTTACTCCACCAATGCACTTCTGACGTCCATCACCTCCGCCTCCGGCACGGCCTATAACTTCGCCTATGGCGCATTCGATCAGCTCAGCAGCGTGCGGATCGGCCGGCGGACGTTGGTGCGCCATAGCTACTCGTCGGACGGCAACCGCACCCTCACTCGCTCCATCTACGGCAACGGGGACTCCGTTTCGTACACATATGATGCCTTGGGCCGCACCACCGCCATGACCTATGAGAACGGCGACACGGTGGGCTACCGCTACGACAACAGCAGCAATCTGGGGATCATGACGGACAGCGCCACAGGCCGGAGCACCCAGTATTTCTACGACTTCCAGAACCGCCTCATGCGCTATGAGGAGTCCGGACAGGGGTACAGCAACACCGTCCAGTGGGGCTACGACGACGAAAACAACCTCTCCACCCAGACCCAGACCCTGAACGGGAACACCTACACCACCCAGTACACCTACGACAGGGATAACCGCCTGACGAAGACCACCGCGGGGAATGTCAGCGCCAGTTATACCTATGATGCCCTCGGCCGCATGACGGGGATCACCGTTAAAAACGGAAATGCTGTCGTGGTAAACACCGGTATTTCCTACACCTCGCCCAGCAGCACCGCCACCAGCACGCAGGTGGCAGCTTGGAACAACGGGGTAGACAACTACACCTATCAGTACAACAGGGCTGGCAACATCTCCTCGTACTTCGAAAACGGCGATGAGTACATTTACACCTACGACGACTTCGGCCGGCTGCAAAGTGTCGAGGATTTCGAGGCAGGAGATCTCCACACATATAGCTATGACAGCGGAGGAAATCTCACAACAAGACGGTATATAGACTACTATCATAGTCACGAAGGCTACCAGACACTTGGTTCCTACACCTACGGCGACAGCCAGTGGAAGGATCTGCTGACGGCTTACAACGGCACGCCCATCACCTACGACGCCATTGGCAACCCCCTCACGGACGGCACATGGACTTACACATGGCAGCATGGCCGGCAGCTCGTGGGCATGGAAAAAGATGGAAGAAGCCTCTCCTATACCTACAACGCCGACGGCAAGCGAATTGCCAAGACGGTAGACGGGGTCACCTACAACTACCATTATTTGGGCGATCAGCTGGTGGAGATGACGTGGGGCAGCAACCGCATGCGCTTTTCCTACGACGCCATCGGCGCTATGTCCGTGAACTACAACGGCACAGAGTATTTCTACCTCAAGAACGCCCAAGGCGATGTGACCGGACTGGTGGACAGTGCAGGCACGAAGGTAGTGTCCTACGCCTATGACCCGTGGGGCAAGACGTGGAGCGCAAGCGGGACGCTCGCCACAACGCTCGGCACATTTAACCCCCTGCGCTACAGAGGCTATGTCTACGACACGGAAACGGGGCTGTATTACCTCAATAGTCGCTACTACAATCCTACTTGGGGCAGGCTCATCAATGCGGACGATGTGGGGTGCCTCGGTGCAGATGAAGGCATACAAAGTTATAATCTGTTTGCATATTGCATAAATAATCCGGTCAACCGATTTGATGCTAATGGGAACTGGTCTATGCCCAACTGGTTAAAGGTTGCGGTGGGTGCTGTTGCAATTGCGGGGTTAGCTGTGGCCACGGTTTGTACTGGCGGTGCGGCAGCTGCGATATGCGGCGCAGCGCTCTCCGGAGCAATTGCAGGCGGATCTTCGGGTGCCGTTTTGGGGGCTATTAAGGGAGGCATCTCGAATGGATGGCGTGGAGCCTTGGACGGCGCATGTTCTGGATTTATGTCTGGCACATTAATAGGGGGCGCAACAGGCGCAGCGTCAGCAGGATTGAATATAGCCACCGGTGCTACAACGGTTGTGGGCAATGCCCACGGGTCAGCGCTACACAAGCTTGCAACAAATATGGAAGCTGGTAAAATGGCGGCATCAGGGCAGTATTCTCAAATTGGCATAAATAAGTCTTTGGGAAAGATGGGGCTGAACGGCGGATTAACAAGGCCAGACGTGATAGGTATTTCAAAGAGCGGATTCGATAAGTTAATTGAAGTTGTGAGCCCAAAACAAAGCACCCGTTATATTGCGAATAAGATGCTCAACATGTTATCTCATAATCCAGGTGCTATCGGAAAGGTTGTTAATTGGGTTAGAAGAATGTATAAATAGGAGGTATGAATTTGATTCCCAAAAGAATCAAACCTTATTTTGAAGTCAAGCAGCAAACGGTAAAGAATGACACCTGCTTGGTTGAAGGAATGCTCACTTGTTGTGACGACCACAGCTTTGATGTGTTTGGTGTTGGGGAATTAAAACGCAGTTTTTTCCTGAAAATGTTTCTGGCTCCTAAAAATGATAGAACTATGATAAAAGCTTGCTGTAAAAAGTGCGGCAAGTCCATCTTGGTGTTTGACAGTAACTGCGACGGGTATGAACAGAACCGTAAGAAAACGGAAGATCATGCAGCGCCGCAGCCTATCACTTGTGTAAAATGCGGAAACCGCGATTTTTCTGTCGGCATTAAGTATGAGTATTCAAACCTTCAAGAACTAAAGGAACTGGAGGAACAGGAAGCAATCCAAATTGATGATGCTTTCTCTTGGATATGGATAACGCTTTGTTGCAACACCTGCGCTGCCAAATACAAATATTTTAGTGATTATGAAACGGCATGAATTTTAATTAATACCCAAAATTCCCATCCACGGCGAACTATTCTCTGCCAGCCCTACCTTTAGCAAACAAAAGGCAGGGCTGGCAGAGGGAACCCCATCACCTACGACGCCATCGGCGCTATGTCCGTAAGCTACAACGGGACGGACTATTTCTACCTCCGGAAATGGTTCCCATTATCACGCAATGCTAATTGAATGGGATGGGCAACATCAAGGCAATCACTATCTTCCTGGCGCGCCGGTTCCCGAACCATGGAATTCAATTTATTTTGGAGGATGACCATGATAATCAATTCATTGAACGGACAAATAATCAATTCAAAAAAAATATATCTTCATGATGATATTCTGGAAAATCTAATTTTCCATCGAAACAGCAAAAACTTGCATTTATCCCTTTCAAAAAGCTGGCCTACACAGGAAGAATATACCATTGATTTTTTACAAGTGATAGGGTTTGAAATGACTTCTTGTGATTTTTGGGGCGCGTCTCCGCATATTCTGGACTTTGAATATGTAGAAAACGGAAGACTCATTTCAAAACTGTTTTCAAAAAGAACCGAATATGATTCTTTTTGCGCATTAAAACAGCAAAAGGATTACATTGAAACAGTGCTCACCTTTATTTCGGGAGATACGCTGACGGTAGCGTGTGAAGAGGTTGTCATTGGAGAGGCTGCGCTTTAGATATTTTGGGTTTTGAGTATGTTGTTCAATATTGTTCGATTTTCGTTTTGCGGAATAGCTTTCCTTTTCGCCGTTATTTTGATTAGAAAGTCCCATATGCGCCGCAAGCGCACATGGACGATTATCGCCTTCATAGCAGCGGTCGTGGTGCTAACCGCTTCTGCGCTTATTCCGGTCGAAAATGCCTTTTTGTCCTTTGCATCGCCGGAGGCAGCATATCGCTACAATCATTCTGGCGCTGTAATGCTGGAGATAAATGGAGAAAAGACAACTTTTTTGGTGGGTGAAAAAGGCGATACATATGAGTATGCGATCATTCCTAAAGCAAAAGACGGCTGGAAGCTGGGGGTTGGCTCAGACGTAGATCGAGTTGTTCAAACTGTATCGAATGGAATTACCGTCCAAGTGTACCAATACAAAAAAACAGGCGAACACTACATTGTGGTGCAAGACACAAACGGGGGTGCGTCGAGCATATCGGATACACAGAATTCTGAGTTTCTGCACTTGGAGAAAACAAACAGCGTGCTTAATAAAGTCTTTTTTACTTACTATGCGTTTATAAACGATTTTGGGGATGGCTATGCATTAACTGTGAATGGAAAGCTGATTCCTGATTTGCATGGAACATTTTTGACTGAATAAGAAAATGACCGCGGAGCCTGCCAGCCCTGTCCTTAGAGGATAAAAGGCGGGGCTGGCAGGTGGCACCCCATCACCTGCGACGCCATTGGCAAGTTAAAGGAGAACCCCTTATGATTGATCTTCGAGGTTATATTGAAGCTAAATTACGCGATATTATTTTGTCGTGGGATGAAGCGGGAATATATGGCATCTCATTTCTCGTGCAAGCAAATGAAGCCTATACATACAACGGTCATTCCAATGTGCCGGAGTTTTCTGTGAGCTATAACACCGAGAACGACTGCCGAGGCGCAGCTCCTTTGTCAGAAACACGCTGGAACTATGCCTTTTGGCGCCAAAACGAAACTTATATTATTGAAGCTACAGCCGCTAACGAAGGAATGAGGGTTCTTTTTAACTGGTATGAAGAAAACGGCATTGACAATGTTGGTTATGAGGACCTTACCTTCTGTTACGATTCAAAAATGCGTTATATTGGCAAAGGCCCTGTTGGTCTCTATGAACTGCTCCAGGAAATTTCGGCGGCGGCAAAAAGTCTGCATAACAGCGGCTTTATCCGGCGCAAATTTTGCAGGTCTATCCCGATCATTATTCATGATTTGGAATATTCCTGGTATACAATCGAGGCAACCAAAGCGGCTAACACGGAGGGCGAAGCAGACGAATTTCTTTCAGCCATGAAAGAGCTTGGGATTGTCGACTAAACAGCGTGAATTTTATCCCTTTCAAAAAGCTGGCCTATACAGGGAAAATATACCATTGACTTTTTTGCCGATGTGAAAAGAGGACTGACATGCGAAATGCGTGTCAGTCCTCTTTTGCGTCAATACTATGTCACCTTATCTTCGCGGGCAATTCTTCGATAGAACCACAGAGCCGCCAGCATGGAGAGGCAGTCCACGATGGGCTGCACCATGGTACAGCCGTACATGGGGAGCAGCCCGTCCAGCAAAAACAGGAGCGGTATATCCAGCACGCCCTTGCGCAAAACGGAGCAGATCAGCGACTCCTTTGCCCGCCCCATGGCTTGGAATTGCGTGATCATGGGGTAGCACACCGCCATCATGGGCATGGCCAGCACCATGATCCGCAGGAACGCTGCGCCGTAGGCAATGGTGGCCGGTGTGTCGATAAATGATCCAATCAGCGTGGGCGCCAGCAGCTCATACAGGAGCACGCACAGCAGGGAGAACGCCACGGATACGCCGCAGCCCAGCTTGAACACCCGACGCCGCCGGTCGTTGTTGCCGGAGGCGTAGTTGTAGGCCAGCAGGGGCAGGATGCCGCCGGATACGCCGATGGAGAAATACAGCGGCAGCATATCCAGCTTCTTGACGATGCCCAGCGCCGCCACGGCCTCGGTGTCATAGGCAGACATGAATTTCATCAGCGCGCCCACCGCAACTACCGTCAGCAGGTATTGGGCGCAGGAGGGGAAGCCGATCTTCAGGATGCCGCCCATGTATTTCGCAGTATAGCGCAGGCCGTGAAGCCGCAGCGAGATCATGGAGCTGCGGCGCTTGCAGAAGATGCAGGCCAGCAGGAACAGCGTGCCGACGCCGTTGGAAATGGCCGTAGCCAGCCCTGCGCCCTCGGCTCCCAGCCCGAAAAACTGCGGCAGAACAAAGAACGGGTCGAGGACGATGTTGATGATGCCGCCCAGCGATACGCCCGCCGAGGCCAGACCGGCGCTGCCCTCCGCCCGCAGGAGATTGGACAGCAGAATGTTGAGGATAGCGCAGGGGCCGCCCCAGATGACCACCCATTTTGCATAACGGAACGCCAGCGCATAGGTTTCAGCTGTGGCGCCGCACAGATGCAGCAGCGGGGAGGCAAGCAGGGCAAACGCGCCGGAAAACAGCACCGCCGAAAGCAGGCACCACCAGAAGGAGATGGCTGCGATGCGCCGCACGCCGTCCCCGTCGTGCCGACCCATAGCCCGAGCCATGCAGCTGGCGCCGCCCACGGCAAACAGGTTGGCGATGGCCGTCATCAGCACGGTGACGGTGTAGGCCACCGATACCGCCGCTGTCTGAGATGGGTCGTTCAGCAGCCCCACAAAGTAGGTGTCTGCCAGATTGTAGAGCAGCAGCACCATCTGGCTGGCGATGGAGGGCAAAATCTGCCGCCGCACCGCCTGCGCCACAGGCATCTGCTCAAAAAGATAGGTTTTGTCGGTCAAAGGATTCATATGGCGCCTTCTTTGTGGGATCTATAGGCACATGCAGCCCGCTTTTTTCTAAGGCCAATCTGCAATACGCGCGCCGCCGATGTTCGCTGCAATGCTTTTCTCTGCATCAAACCAACAGGTCCCATTTTCCGTATCTCTTACCGCGTTCTCTGCGGATATAGTTTTTATCTTGCAGCGACTTCATAATCCGCTTTACGGTTGCGATGGATTTACCCGTTGCGTTCACAAGCTCTTGCTGCTTGATTGCCGGGTTTTGTGCGACCAGTTCCAAAACCGCCAGTTCTTCCAGCGAGCAGTCCAAAGTATCAAATTGATACTTTGGAGCTTTGAAATTGATACTTTGGGGATGGCTTTCCTCCACATAATCAATGTGCATATAACGATTCTTCAGCTCGTAATCCGTGCCTAAAAGAAGATTGCTGAAAAACATTTCCAAGAATTTTGTGGTGGCGTGAACGCCCTTTTGCAGATTCGTGTAGTTTGCTCGGACCAAGGCGTTGCGGAAGTACCACGAATTCTTTTCAAAGGCGTCGTTTTTCACACGAAAGCCGAAGGTTTTCATATACTTGATCATAAAGACAGCGGTGGCACGGGTATTTCCCTCGCCGAAGGGATGGATCTGCCAAATGTCCGAGGCAAATTTTGCCAGATGCTTCACCGCTGCCTCTACGGACAGGCCCTCATAAGAGAACTGTTTTTCGGCAGCAAAATCGTAATCCAACGTGTCCTTGATGCTGTTCCAGTCCGCATAGATCACGGTGTCGCCGTTCAGCACCCACTCTTTCTTGGTGATGTTGTACTGCCGAACCTGTCCGGCGTGACGGAACACACCCTCAAACAGTCTGCGGTGGATGGAGAGCCACTCGGCGGGCGAAAACTGGAAGGCTTTTTCACCCAGCAGCTTTGCGATTCTGGCGGAAACGATGTCCGCTTCTTTGGTTTCGTTCTCTATTTCGGTGCGGGTGGTGCGCTGCTCATAATAGCTATGAATGCGCTGCTGGGCTTCATCAATGGTGATTTTGCCCTCGATGTGGTCTTTGGCGGTATCCAGCAGATAGGCAGAGGTGTTCAGCCCGTCCACCGCCTGCAAGCCGATGGCCGTTTGCCACGCCTCGCTTTTTTCGGCTCGGTCGGGTTCGCCCTGCTTGATATATTCCTCCAGTTCAAACTGCCACTTCTGATCCGGCATATTTGCACCTCATTCCTTACTCAAATCTTCCGCCTTGAAGGTCGTGTATCCCTCGTAATAGTAGCTGTGGTCAATGCCCTTCCTATAGACCTCACGGCTGTTTATCTCGTCGGTCAGCGCCGCCTTCAGCAGCACCTTAATTTCCACATCCTTGATGGGACTGCGCTCCATTGCAAGGAGATAATCCTCTTTATCCACCTTGCTCCAGTCCACGACCTTGCCGACCTCGGTTTTCAGAATATGGTCGAGCCAGATGCGGGTGCTGCGCCCATTGCCCTCCCGAAAGGGGTGGGCAATATTCATTTCCACATACTTTTCGATGATCTCATCAAAAGTGGACTGCGGCATCTTGTCGATGCTGGCCAGCGCCGCTTCCAGATATAGCAGCGGAGCTTGTCAGTCCCAATTTATTTTCCGGTGCCATAGCGCACCTCCCAAACCGTTACTTATCCGCTGCCACGCCGGACTTCATCCAGGCGTCCACTTCGCTGACCTTGAATTTCCAAAGGCGGCCTATTTTCGCCGCGGGCATACTTCTTTTCTCTATCCAAGCGAGCACCGTATCACGGCTGACACCGAGGTATTCGCAAATCTCTTTCATGGAATACCAGCGTTCGATGGTCGGTTCCATTAAAACATCCTCACTTTCGGGCGGCTTCTTGCGGCGATAATTCTATAGTATAAGTATACCACAATAAGGCGGTTTCCTCAAGGATCGTTGCGGATTTATGCGGATAATTGAAGAAAAAATTATAGTATAGGGCAGTATAAAAGTGCCAGAAGCAGCTGCCAAGAGCGAGGCGGGCAAAAGAAAAGAGCCCCGGAGGGCTCTTCCTTGAAATATATCGTCGTTTAGCTTTTTAGCTTTTTCATATCTGCCAACAGTTCCTCCATATCATCCGCTTCCAACATCCTGCGGTGGGCGTCGAACTTCTCATACTCTTCCAGTGCCAGCTTTTCAGCCACCTCGCGCTTTACTGTGCCGAAGTTTTGCAGCACCTCACGGCCATTGAACTGCAAAAACTGGCACAGCTTATCGTCCCAATCGGCCATGTGCATCTCGTGGTGCTGCTTCGCCTGCAGCTCCGCATAGTCCAGGTACATATTCACGATGAGGTTCAGTGTGCTGATCTCCTCGTGGGTCATGTAGTTCTTGGCCACCGTCACATCCTTCCGGCGTACCTTCGCCCCTTCAAAGGCGTTTAGCCCCATGTTGTCCTTGGCGGCATCAGCCCGCGCGGCGATGATCTCCGGCGCTGTATGCCCTGTGGCGGCATACTCCAGCTTGTTCTGCACCGACTTGAAAAAGTCCTGCGCCATCCGGCTCTTGCTGTCGTAATCCACCGAGAGGGCAAATATCTCCTTGACCTTTTGGTAGACGCGCTTTTCGCTGGCGCGGATGTCACGAATACGCTCCAGCAGCTCGTCAAAGTAATCCGCGCCGAACTCGCGGGGATTCCGCAGGCGCTCGTCATTGAGCACGAAGCCCTTTTTCATGTACTCCGTCAAAACGCCGCTGGCCCACCGGCGGAAATGCACGCCCACATTGCTGCGTACCCTATAGCCCACCGCAAGGATCATGTCGAGGTTGTAGAATTTGCGCTCGCGGCGCACCTCGCGCCCGCCTTCATTTTGAACTTGTAAGAAATCCTTACAAGTTGCCGCCTGCTCTAATTCGCCATCATCAAAGATGTTTTTAATGTGAGAGGTTATATTTTGCGGCGTTGTCTGATATAACTCCGCCATCGTTCGCTGGGTCATCCAAATTGTGTCTTCGGCAAAATAGACATCAATTTTCGTGTCGCCCTTTTCGTTTTGATAAATCAATATCTTACCTGTGTTCGCCAGCTCTCCGCCCATAATCTCGGCTCCTCTCGGCTCGTAGCTACATGATTAATTAGTATAGCCTATCCGCCGCTCCGTTGCAACTGTTTCCGGCTTTTTGCGGAAAACGCAGGGCTTATTCGCTCGCCTCGTTTTCGCTGCATTTTCCGGTCGGTTCGGCGTGGGAGCGTCTATAGTTCACGAGGTCGTCCTCCATGATATGGCAGAGGAAGGTCATGCCGTCTTTTGAGATGGGAACCATGTGGAGCGCGGTCAATCCAGTTCCGAACCGTGCCTGCATTTTTCTTCTACTCCGATTGAAGAAAAGGCTTGCCAGCACCGATGGCGCAGAGGCCAGAAGGATGCCTCGAGCCTTGTTTCCCATGTTGTTTAGGATGTGGTGGTTGAAGCAGAACGGACTCCAAACTGAAAGATGCCTATATCGGCACCCCGCGCCGCATCCGTCTGAACGCCGGATGCGGCGTGATCTCTTTAAGCCGTCTCGCTGCCGACCTGGAAGGACTTTCCATCTTGTAGGCGGCGTAGTCGTGAATAGAATCACTTTTTATAATACGAATTTTCCGCATGCAAACCTTCTGCCTTTCGGGTTTCCGAAATGCTTTGTTGGCATATTTGTTGCATTTTTGCCCTTGTCATCCCGAAAAGCCCTTGAAAATACTCGTTTTTTGCTGCTTTTGATGTTACTGCAAGAGCGAGGATGAGTTTCCCCGCTAATACCGCAACATTTTCCCGCTAATAGCGTAAGTTTTCCTCGCTAATACCGCAACTTTTCCCCGTAAATACCGCACCATTTTTGCAGGGCTTTATCTATCATGTTCAAGCCACTTTTTAACTGCCTGAGAGGGATTGCACATCGAATTCGGAAAATTTTAGGAAAAGGCTTGTCCATCCGCCTAAATCATTCTCTTTTTATTAATATTTTTTCCTTTTTTCAATTTTTTCTTCCCATAAGTTGACGGAAACACACAAAAGCAACAAGCTATATAATAGTTGAACAAAAAGAAAGCAACTTTTGAATATCGGGGCGGAAATCGGTGGAAAATAAAGTGAGAGGGGGGACGCCTGCTTGGAGATTCGGATCGTAGATGCGGATAGGTTGGTGGAGGTTTGGCTGACCAAGGCCGAGAAGGCGAACCTCACGGTGCAGGACTATTTGCAGGAGCTCTACGCCCATTTCGGGGCGAAAAAGTACACCGTGGCGGTGTATAGCTCCGGAAACGGGGACTTATTTCAAGATACGCTGGCGCTGCTGCGCTACAACCGCCGCCGCATCGCAGAGCGGGAGGTAGAGCAGGCCAAGAAAAACGCTGCAAAGACAGCGGAGGAGGTTTGAAGAAACCCCTAATAAACCGAAATTTTCACATAAAGAAGCGTAGGACAAGGAAAGGGTCTGCTGTCTGTGAATTACAGTCGGCAGACTCTTTCGATTTTATCATCGCATTATGGCGACAATACATGTTCAATTATTCACTTGCAAAAAAATAAAAGAGAGAAACTTGACGATAAGGCGAAATGCATATATACTATAATTAGATAAAACACAGATGTTGCGCGATATACTGATGCAAAATTTTTATAAAGGATGGGATAAAATGTGTAAATGGATAAGGACTTTGTTTTGGAAAAGGCCGGAGAAAATATACGATTTAAACGATGTTTTTGGCTGTAGCGAACGAATTCCAGCAGAATGTCCGACATTTATTGAACGAAATGTTCACAGACTATTTAGCAATAATATAAAAAGTTATAATATAAATGTTGTTTATGGAGAATCCAGACAAGGAAAAACATGGATGGTTGACCGATACTGCAAAAATCAATTGCGCGTGGGCTGTCAGGCCAATATGACACTGACCGATATAAAAATCCAAATGCTTAATGTTGCAGGCGTCCATATAAGAAAAATTGAACATTCCATAACAGATGATTCGATTAAGGAAACATCAGCGTTTTCGAATGTGGGTAGGGATGTTGCTGTCTACGCAGGGCTTTCGAATAAAAAAACTTGTGGACACAGTGAAACGATTTCGACATCATATAACACTGTTGAGATAGACAACCAATCCTGCTTTTTAAATGCGCTCAAAGTGGCTTCTGCAGATAGATTCTATATTTTTGACAATTTCCATTATCTTGATTTAGAAACTCAGAGAGACTTTTGCTCATTATTAAAGGAATTTAATTATCAGGGAATTCGGATAATCATTATCGGCGTATGGAAGGATGCTTCTCGTATTACAGCACTTGCGCCAGATTTAGTTAATAGATGCGGACATGTTGACATGGGTTCATGGAAGGGATTCGAACTTGATTCTGTGATTGAACGCGGAGAAAAAGCCCTTAATGTTACAATAGGTGCAGATACAAAAGAGCTGTTTAAAAAATGTTGCGCACAAAATATCGGCATATTCAAAGATATGCTTCAAAAATATTGTCAAAAATGTAATATTTTTCAAACATCTGACAATCGTGTGATGTTGAATAACCAAGAAAAAACACGGGAAACATTAGAAGAAATTGTAAAAGAGGCACAAATTCCTTTGCATGATCGGCTAATCAATTTGGCAAAGCCACAGCGTGAACGAAGAGAATCCAAGCATATCAGATTGAAGATAATCATTGCAATCCTAAGGATTATATCGAGAGATTGTGAAAGTGTATCGACAGGTATAGGTATATCTGATATTCAAAAAGAAGTTAATACTCTCTGTAAAAAAATAAACGAAGACAAGGTCGATATCAGCAATTTGGCACAAGAACTTGGCATGTTGCATTTAAGAGAGGAAAATAAAACTGCTGCGGGAAATTATATTTCCTTGTTTTTCTATGATAAAGCTAACAAGAAACTTCTTGTTCTGGAACCAACGATTTATCTAATAAAAAACTATTCAGTTATGGAGATAAATAGTATTACAGATGAACTTATGGATGTGTTAGATAAATATAACACTTCCGATAAGTTAAATGAATCGATTGATGAAAACAAGTTTGTAAAACTTTGATTTTCTAATCCCCGTTCTGTAATTAGCCCCCTTTGTTGCCGTGGCCGTTTCCTCTGAGCGGATCATACATGTCACCTCCTCCGTCTGTGTGCTGAACTGCCACTTCGGGACAATCTGCGTGATCTCATTAAGTACATTCCGGCCGGCAGAGGGCACTACGACACCAATTTCGATGATGAGATACTATCCGTGGAATGGAAAGAACCCGAATTGGAAAACGACGATTTGAAGAATTACAAGGCGAAGGCGGAGTTCTATGTGCGGCAGCACATGGATAACGCTGCCATTGCCAAGCTCAAGGGCAATGTGCCGCTGACAGCGGAGGATGTGCGAGCTTTGGAGAAAATTCTCTGGAGCGAGGTCGGTACGAAACAGGATTATGAGGCTGAGTACGGCCAGAAGCCGCTGGGCGAGTTTGTACGCGAAATTGTTGGGCTTGACATGAACGCCGCGAAAGAGGCCTTTGCACAGTACCTGAATGATGCGACCCTTGACAGCAGGCAGATATACTTTGTAAACCAGATTGTGGAGTACATCGTTCACAATGGGATGATGAAAGACCTGTCCGTTTTGCAGGAGGCGCCGTTTACCGACCACGGCAGCATCGTGGAGGTGTTCACTGATCTGACCGTGTGGGCGGGCATCCGGCGGGCGATCGAGAGAGTCAATGCGAATGCGGTGGCGTAAATTCGGCAAAAAGATTGGAGGTGCCGAACGAAGTGAATACACAAGAGCGAGAAATATTTTGGGATATGCTTTGTACATTGCCGGGACTTGATCCAAAGCAAGATGTCGAAAAACTGATGGGTACGATAAAACTCCCTGAATTTCTTTTCCGATATCGGCCGGTCACTTTAAGCAGCTTGGAAGCGCTTCGCACAAATAGGCTTTATTTTTCTTCGGTGAATGACTATGATGATCCCTTTGACACATTCTTGCACATTGATGTCGAGCGCATTCGTCAGGTGTTTGTGTCGGCACTTCAGACGCATGAACGCACAGAAGAAGTTGCAAAAGGTGTTAAAAGTATTCTTGGAGAAATGCTGCCCAAAGAACAACAAGAATTTTTTACAGTTAACAATGTGAAGGAGATGCTTTCATCAAATGAGCTTGTCGAGAATTTCCTCAATTTTGTGCTTGCTTTGCGTGATGAAGTAAAAAAGGATACTTGGTCGATTTGTTTTTCTGAAAATGATGTTAATGAAGTCCTTTGGTTGAAGTATGCGGATCAACATAAAGGGTTCGTTCAGATTTATGACCTCAGAAACGATGACAATTACTTATGTGGAAAACAAGAAAAATGCCAAAATTGTGGAATTAAAAATTTTGGAACACCATTATATCCGATTTACTATTCGGAGAAGCCATATGATGCTACTAATTTCGCAAAAATTATAATGCTCAAAAAAACTTGAGAAACTTTCTGGAATACAGATTTCAAACGACTTGTATGACGGCATGGGTGCTGGAATGTGGGAACGTGAAAGAATAACGCTGATTAAGAAAAAATGTCATGAATACGACGAAGAATGGCGCATGATAACTGCCTGCCCCATGAAACCGCCGGTGATGATGGAATGGATCCCGAGTGGGATTATTCTCGGCTTGAGAATGGGCGTAAAGGAAGAGAATCTTGTTGTCAGCATGGCAAAAGAAGCTGGAATCAATAACATCTATAAATCGGTTATTGATTCAAAAAATAAGCTTAGCGTAGTGCCGGTGAAACTAAGTGAATAAGATGGGCATATAACAGCTGCTCTTAATGCCATTATTAGCACAGCAGAGCCGCCGAAACTCGGTATATCATAACGACATAACGAGTTTCGGCGGCTCTGCTGCAATTTGACTCCTTGCGAATACGCCTGATGGCGAAGGCTTTCTAAGAATTATTTCACCATTATGTACGACCCGACCCCCATCTTTTCCCCAGCTCCAGCATCGCAAAGCAAAATTGCTCCCACCGTGCCAATGTTATCTGTGACGGGTCGCCCTCGCGGATACGCATGGTGCGGCGGATCTCCTTGGGGATCACCACCCGCCCCAGGTCGTCTATTCGGCGTACGATTCCGGTTGCTTTCATATATAAAAACTCCTTGCTGCATTTAGTAGTACTCCTATTATCCGTCAAATTTCCGGATTTATGCCGCAAGGGTCATTTTTTTCCACAGGTTACCGGGAGGATCTTCGCTTTAATTTTGACGGAATCGCACGGATGTTGCCGCACTGGATACCGTCCCTATATTTCACACAGCTTTTACACAACCTACACAATCAGTGTCAAAGACAGCGTCGGCAACGAAACGGTTTATACCGTGTATATGAAGCCCATTTCTTCCCTTACCGAAAAGCTTGGAAGTCTCTCCGAGAACACGGTAACATCAGCCGATAGTGCACTCATTACAGAGATCGAAGAACAGCTTTTGGACATTGCCGGAGCGTTTGATGAAAACGAATCGACAGAGGCTGAGTGGAATGAATTGAAAGCCGCCCTTGACCTGTGCAAAAAGCTGGAGAATAAGATCACAGAGGCCAGCGAGAAACTTGATGTGCTCCGCACAGCCGTAAATGGGTATTCTGCCGATACGGTAAGCAAAAAGGACAAGGCGGATCTTGAAAAGCTGGCGGCGGATGCAAAAGCACTGCTTTCCTCCGGCAATCTCACATCGGCAGAAAAAATGAGGCAGAAGCGCTGCTTTCTACCGTCAATGGACTGATCGGAACGCTTGATAAGGGTAGCAATACGCCGACGCGGCCCGAGCAACCGCCAAAAGAGCCGGACAAGCCGCAGAAGCCGGCAAGCGGAGAAGCAACTCCTCCGAAAACCAGGGACACAAGCAATGCAGCTTTGTGGATTGTTCTACTGTTTATCAGCGGCGGCGCATTGGCCGGTGCAACGCAATCTTGCGCTCCAAAAGCGAGAAGCGTAAAAGAGCTGCCGGGGAGTTGATCTCCCTGGCAGCTTTTTATGGATATTCTCCAAAATAGCATTATCAAGAAGCATTTTTACAAAGCAGTGTGCAATTTGCATTAACAAGCAGCAAAAAGAGCGCTATAATAATGCCGTTATCGCAATTCCTGCCGCTTTATCGGCATAACTTCACCGGTGCATTTGACTTCACGCAGCCAATCGAAAACGCCCGCAACGCAAGCAAAAAAGAGCAAAGAACGGCATAGCCGTTAAGCTATACCGTTCCTTGCTTCCATGTTTTCCTAAGTCACCGCTCCACTGGCCGGAGGTTTTGACTGGTTAATTCGATTTCGGAAGCGTCGGCTTATTCGGCCTCGGATTCCTTTCTCTTTTTGCTGCTTACGCCCAGCAGGGTCAGAACGCCGCCGCTGACGAACAGAGCAGCCAGCCAACCGATGAGGTTGCTGCTGTCACCGGTCTGGGGAGAACCGGAATCCTTGTCGATGACCGTGTTCTCGCTGCGCTTGGCGCCGCAAACGGTGCATTCCTCGTGCTTGATGCCGGTGGCCTCCTTGGTGGCGGCCTTGTCGATCACCCACTGGAAGCTGTGTGCTGCCGTGTCGGCCTTGTCGCCGCACTCGCACTCATGCCAGTGATTGGTGCCGTCATACTTCCACTCCGCGGCGTAGCTGTGGGTATGGCTGGCAGACGCATCCTTATAGGTGGCCTCGAGCTTCACAGCATTACCGGGCATGGTGAAGGTGGTGGTGGCCTCGGTGGCGTCTGCCAGGGTGACATTGCCCTCCAGCACGACCCACTTGTCAAAGACCTTGCCGGTCTCCGGTGCGTTCGCCGTAACGGTCACAACGGTGTTCTGCTCGATCTTGTCGGTGATGGGGGCGCCTGCAATGAAGGCCGTGCCATTGATGACCGTGACGGTGTACCCGGTCGCGGCGGGGCTTCTGACGAACCTTGTCTCGCCGCAGTCGGCGCGCTGGCAGGTGTAGAGAATGCCTTCGCTCTTGCCCTGTGTTGCGGGTTTGCCGCCGTCCCAGTCGTGGCTGAGCTTATTAGTGACATGACCGTAGCGGAAAATCTGTCCGCAGCCGGCTGTGCACTGCAGGTCGCCGCTATAGCCTGTGGTGGTGCATCCGGGCTTAACCTCATTGATCAGCTTGTAGTGACCGGCAATTTCGTGGAGGGACGGGGTAGAGACGCCCTTCTGCGCGATCCTGTCGCACGCTGTGCAGTATTGGTTGCCGGAATAGCCCTTCTCGGTACAGGTTGCCGCTCTTACATCCCGCAGCGCAAAGGGGCCGCTGTGCTTGAAGTCACCGGTCTCGCCCTTTACGGTGCCGCCGCAAGCCGTGCAGCGGTAGTCGCCCTCATAGGCGCGGTGCCGGCAGTCGCCCGATCTGGCGTTATAGCGTTTGCCGCCATGGCTCGCGTCTGTGGTGGCCGAGTTGTTCGTGCCGTAGTAGTACAGGGGCTGCAGCGTGCCGGTATGGCCGGCGTTTGCAGGGGGGTAGATATCCGAACCGGCACTGATGATATGGCCGCAGTCCGCACAGGCGGTGTCGCCGGTGTAGCCCTTGCGGTCGCAGACCTGCGCCTTCGCATTGAGCACCGTGGTGCCGCCGCTGTGGTCACAGCTTGCATAGACCGGCTCGAAGAAGAATTGGCCGCCGCCGGGGGCACCCATGGCGCTGAACGCCGGGATCGTGCAGCCCCACTCGAGCGCGGAGCCGTTGGTCACCAGCTTGAACAGGGTCTTCGCCTCGGTGTTGCTCCAGCTTTTCTTAATGGGCTGTCCTATGCCAAGGATGTCGTCCCGATTATTGTATTCGCGGAGATACTCCACCTTCCAGCCGATGGCCTTCTGATCGGTTCTCTCCTCGGGATAAAGCCTGATCTTGTCGCCGGGCTTGACGATCATGCGGGTTGCCCGGCCGTTTTTCACCGTCACAATGGCGGTGTCCTTTGTCCAATCGCCGTCAATTTCCGTCTTTTGGTACCCGCAGATGCCGCACTCAGCCGCCATGCCGCCTTTGCCGTCCGCATTATCGGGGTTTTCGACCACATTCCAGTAGCTCCAGCTGTGGGGAACCATGATGAACTCCTCGCAGCCGGGAACCTTGCACTTTTCGGGGTGGGCATGTTCGGATTCAAGGATGAGCTCCTCCACCGTCTTGGTCGAGCCGCCGATGTTGAAGGTATAGTGATAGATATCCTCGAAGCCGGTGCAGTCCCAGCCCCAGTCGTACTTATGGACATGGATCCTCACAGGAACGGTATAGTCGCAGACGGAACATCTGAGCACATCGACTCTGTCGCCGCCTACCGCTTTAAGGCTTCTGTCAAGCACAAAGGTATGCGGGAAGATGCGCTCCTTGGAGCCGGTGGTCATAAAATGCGCTTCGTAAAGACTGCTTTCTTCGAACAGACACCGGAGCTTGTGGCCGTCGCATTTCGGGTCACCGCCCACGACACCGTTATGGGTAACCCCATGCTTATCGACCCAAGTGACCTCGTATTCCGGGGTCTTCGCGCCGTCGCCCGTGGGCACACGCACACCCGCCTGCTTATAGCTGTAGGCATGGGTGGCCGTCAGCTTTGCCTCCGCCGTTTTCAGGGTGTCCGAAGCGTCGCCCTTTCTGCCGATGACGCAGAAGTAGGAGAAGTCATCCTGGCAGGCCTCGGCGGAAACCGACAGCCTCAGCGTGGGGGTGTTCACGCCCACATAGTAATCTCTCTCCGGCAGCTTGTAGGGCGCCGCCGTGGGATTCGCATTATCCTTCTGATACCACTGATAGGTCAGCTCGTCGCCCTTCAGGCTTCTTGCCATGACAGAGAAGGTGACCCAGTTATGTTCGCTGAACAGCAGGCCGTTTTCCGGCTCTTCGTCATAATCGCCGCTGCCGTAGATGGAGGTCTTGCACTTGACGTCCCTCGGCTGGCGGGTGATGACGATGGAGCTGCCGCTGATGTAGCCGCAGATCTTGCACACGCCCTTGGCGTCAAATTCATGGTTGGCGGCATTCAGCTTTTTATCGTCACAATAGCGGCAGGGGTGCCAGTGCCGCGCCCCGTCAGCCTCCCAGGTGGCGGAGGCTATGTGCGTATGCCCGGCGCCGGAATGCTCCGCCTTCAGATGATCCTCAAAATCAGAGTCGCTGAAGCACCAGTCGTCATGATCGCAGCCCATAGCGCTCA
>ENA-OUQC01000411-OUQC01000411.1-human-gut-metagenome-genome-assembly--contig:-NODE-411-length-32215-cov-5.037282_pt1 | contig 32215 bp, 16 predicted proteins | sample MGYA00237942_ERZ548815 | MGnify/ENA primary metagenome ERZ548815 (study PRJEB26490, sample SAMN05194722) | human gut metagenome | biome: terrestrial biome; feature: human-associated habitat; material...
TTCCATGGTATCGGCGGGGTCTTCGTCCGTCACAGACAGGCAGACAAAGTTCGCTTCCAGCGTCTCGCCCTGCCAGAAGCCGGTATAGAGATAGCCGTCGTAAACCACCAGCGGGCAGTTGGGCTGGCCGCCCTTTTCATCCCGGTAGACCCAGAGCGACCGGAGCGTTTTTGCATCAAACGCCTGGATCCGCCCGCCGGACAGGCCGACGAAGACCATGCCCTCATAATAGGTGGGGGGCGTGATCGCAAAGCTGGAGGCTTCGCACATGCTGCCTTTGGCCAGCACCTGGCCGGAGACGGCGTCCACGCGGTAAATGCTCCGCTCGGAATAGGTGATCAGGTCGCCGTCTACCAGGATGGGGCAGCCCACGGCCTTGCCGGAATAGCCATCGCCCAGCTTGCTGGCCCAGTAGAGCGTGCTGTCTGCCGCGCTGATGGGCATTTTGACATCGGTGATGCCGTTGTTGGTGTAATTGGTGCCGCCGGAGACCAGCGCGTCCTGCTTCGCATCATAGGTATAGCTCGTGCCGCGGAAATCCGCCCATTCAGACTCCATCGTCCGATCCAAAGCGCTGTTTTCCGGCGCGGCAGCAAGCGTCAGCGCCAGCACGGCGCTGAGCTCGCCCTGTTCCTCTGCAAAAACGGGCGTCTCCGTGCCGTCGGAGCGCGTCATGACCGTTTGGCCCGCCTTGTTATCGTCAATGCACAGGGTACCGCTGACGCCGATATAGCCCGGCGCGGTGAGCACATAGCGATACCGGAAGCCATTGGAAAGGCTCCATGCGCCGGTCTCGTCCGGCCAGAGGCGCTCCCCGGTGGCGGTATCGTGCAGAACCAGCAGCGCATTTTCCGGCTCGATCGCTGTGCGAAGCGTCACCGGCGGGACCTTTTTGACCGTCAGCGTAAGATCCGTCTGCGTGTCGGGGCTTTCGGCGCTGCGCACGCCGATCACGGCCGTCTCCGTCTCATCCGTCCCGTTCAGCTTCACCGTGCCCGTGTCAGACGCCATTTTCTCGCCGTTCAGCAGCACATAGTAGCCTGCGTCCGCCTGCCCAAAGGGCATGGAAATGCCGCTCCTGAGCGCCGCCGTGACCGCAAGGGAGCGCGCCCCCATGGGCACCGTCACGGAATATTCCGTGCGATCCGGCGAATAGTCCGGCTCCAGCAGGAGGGCAGCGCCGGCATATTTTGCGGAGAGGGAATCCAGCGTCAGCGTGCGCTCCACGGTGATGATATAATCCTGATAGTAGGTGATCCCGTCCTCCAGCAGCGTGGCGCGGACGGTCAGCGTGTTCCCCAGCGCGTTTGACATCAGGGCGTCCGGGAGCCTTTTTGCGCTTGCGGTCAGACCGACCGCGTGTTCCGCGCCGTTTGACGAGGCATTCTGCGAGATCTTGCTGTAAACCACGCTGTTGGTTGCCCCGGCGGTGTTCGCCGCGGCCTTTGCATAGATGGCGGACTTGCGGTCCTGCACCTGCAGCGTATAGGCGTGCACATCGGAGCGGAACGCCTGATCCAGCGAATAGCCCGAAGTCATGGTGGAGTTTTCGGCAAATTCAAGGCTTTCCAGCCAGTCCTCGGTTTTGACGGCCACGCTGACGGTGCTGTTTGCGCTCTCCTCCAGCGTGAAGGTGTTCATCGCATGGTAGACCGCATCCTGCGTGGCGATATAGGTATAGGTCTCCCCGGGCACAAGGGTATAGCGGTAAGCATAGAAGCCGCTGGTCTGGCGCTCCTTGACGGAGAGCATTTTCTCCCCGTTGCGGTTGTAAACGCTGACATCCACATCCTCTCCCGTGGTGTTGAAGGTGATGCTCTTGCCCGCCGCCTGCACAAACCGGAGCGTATAGCTGCCGGTGCAGCCGTTTTTGGACAGCGCCACCGTGATCTCCGTGCCGTTTTCCACGGGGATGCTGCCGGTCTCCGCAAGGGGCGCGCCGTTTACAGTCACAGCATAGCCCTCACGGAAGGCCTCCGGCTCCACGGTGACGGCCGTCACCGTGGAAAGGATGCGGTAGGTATATTCGCGCTGATGCGGCAAAAAGCTCTCCGTCGCGCCCTGACCCGTGCCGTTCTGATCATAGACATGCAGGCCGGAAAGGGTGAGCTCCCGGTCCAGATACAGGGTATATTCCTGGGAAAGGGTATAGCCGTTTTCGTCTTGCTGCGCCACGCGGTAGACCACCTCCGCCCCCGCCGGCCCTGCGGAGAGCACGCCGGAAACGCTGGTATATTTGGAATCCCACGCCCGGTTGGAGCTGTTGTAATTGGTCTCCGGGCTGATCACCGTGCCGTCTGTCTTCGTGTAATACGCATAAAGCTTGGGGGTCGTTGAAAACACCGCCGTGTTGTAATAGGCCAGCAGATAATAGCTCCCTGCGGCATAATTATCCGGCACCGTCACGCGCATGGTGTGGTCGCCATACTGAACCTCCAGCTCCGCCTCCTCAAAGCGCTCGCCGGAGGAGAGGGAAATGCGCGCGCCCTCCGCCATCCAGTCGCCGGAGGGCAGAACGGCGCTGACGGTGCGTTCCCCGCTGACGGTCATGCTGCCGTCGATGCGGCAATAACCCTGCACCACCGAGAAGGTATAGTCGCCCGCCACAAGGCGCAGCATACCGTCGCCGTCCTCGTCCGTAAAGGTCCTGCCGAAGGCATTGACGGCGGTGATCCGAACGCCGGGGTAATTCTCCGGCGTGTAGGCATCGCCTGTCTCATCTGTGAACCACACGCGAAAGCCCTCGCCCTGCTGCGCATTCCGATAGTCCTCCACTGCCTTCGTGATCCCATCGGCAAGGCGCTGGGCGTTTCCGTCGCTGGCTCCCGCAAAGCTGGCCAGCGCCGCGTCATATTCGTTCTGCGCCGCGCTTCGGACATCCGGCGCCTCATCCAGATAGTCCGCCATGGCGGCGATCAGCGCCATGCGGCCCTCGCTGAGGAAGTCCTCCTGCTCCGAGAAGCAGAAATAGCGGATCTCCGCCGCCGGACGGTCCATAGTATAACCGCCATTTTCATCGGTGCGGCTGAAATTGCCGTCCACGCCGTCGATCTTGTCCACCCAGCCGCTTTCTATGCCGGAAAAGCTGTGGCCGCTGGCCTGGAGCGCCTGCAGGATCGTCTCGCCGGCCTGATAGCTTATTTTTTCCGGCGCTGCAATGACCTGACGGTCTGTGCTTGCGGAAAAATAGAACCAGCCGCCTTCGTCTGCGGCCAGCGCCGCGCCCGGCACAAGGCCCAGCAGAAGAACAAGCGCCATGGTCAGCGCCAGCGCCCTTTTCAACGCGTTTTGTTTCACTTGCGTTTCACCCTTTCGATTTAATAAAGACACTCGATCCATTTTATCCGCAGTCTGCGCACGGGCCTGGTCTGCTGCCGGAGCAGCGCCGAGGTCCTGCCGCAGAACTCTGCCATCTCGTCGCACTGGGCCCGGGTCATTTTATGGCTGGAGAACAGGGCCTCCCGGTTCAGCAACGCCATGCGCGTGAACTGCGCGCCGTATTCCGGCCCCAGCCGCGCCGCGACGCCCTCCGCAAGGGCAAGCACGCTGCCGCCGCTGCGGTCGAACCCAAGCCTTTGCAGCAGCCGGATGCAATGGGCAAAGCGCCAGCAGATGGCGTCTGCCATGTTTTCATTTTCAAACTGTTCCCGGCGGCTGCGCAGGATCCGGCCGCGGCGCACGGCCAGCAGGGCCGCCAGCACCGCGGCAAGCAAAAGGATCGCCGCCAGCGCCATGAGCAGTGCGCGCAGGATCCGCTGCGCCAGCGTCCGCGGCGTCTTCGCTTCCTCCGGCGTGTCGCCGTCGTTTTCCGTATCGTCGGCGTTCTGCTCCGGCTCGGCCACATATTCCGCGCCGTCCCGAATATATGCGCCTCCGCCGTCTCCGGCCTCGGTGCCGATGCCGCTCTCCGGATCCGTGCGGTCGGAGATCGCGGCGCTCAGCCTGCCTGCCTGCGGCGCAGCGCCCATAACGCCGGTATAGTCCGGCGTCAGCTCCAGCGGGAGCCAGCCGATCCCTTCCTGATAGACCTCCACCCAGGCGTGGGCACAGTCGGCGCTGATGTCCGCCGCGCCCTGCGCTGCCTCCGCCGCCAGCTGCTCCGTGACGATATAGCCCTCCGCATAGCGCGCCGGAACGCCGTAATACCGCAGCGCAAGGACGCCCAGCGTGGCATAATGAAAATCGCAGCCGACGCCGGTCTCCAGCGTGTAGCTTACGAAATTCTCCTGCGCCGGGAGGGGCTTTCCCTCCTCCGAATAGCGGATATGCTTTTCCAGAAACGCCTGAACGCACTGAACGGCAAGATACTCGTCCATGGCTCCACCCCGAGCCGCGGCAAGCGCATCCAGCTCAGACGCCAGAAGCTGCCGCGTCTCCTCCGGGATCGCAAGGTAGTTTTCCTGCACAAAGCGGCGATAGCCCGATTCCAGCGCCAGATAGCTCTGCTTCTGCGGATCGTCCGCCCCGTCCAGGCGCTGCACCCAATCGCCCGTTTTGGTGGGCGCCTGAAAGGCCGTGGAAAAGACCGCCGTCCGGCCGCTGCCGCTGCGCGTGAGCACGCTGCTCTCCGCAAGGCGCAGGAGGGGCAGCTCTGAGGCGAAGCTTCCGGCCGCGGCAGAATAGGGCGCATAAACATACCGGCTGCAGGCCGCCAGATTGGTCACGGTCACCCGGTTGGTCTCCTCCGCCCCGCCGGCGGCAGCCGCGGCCGACCCGGTCTGGGTCTGGGGATAAAAGCCGCCCATATGCAGCCAATAGAGCAGCGAAGCGTTTTCCGCCAGCGTCTCATTGGACAGGCTTTCCCAGCCGGTCCCGGTGAAGCGCGCCCCGGTGAAGCCGCGGAGATAGAGCGGCTCCGCCTGATCCATGGACACGGTGAGCATCGTCCTTCCGCTCCGCGTCTTTCCGGCGAGGGCGGCAAGCTCGCCCTCCGGCAGGCCGTCGTCTCCGCTTTCATAGCGGGATATATGGATCCTTTCCAAAACAGAGCCGCGCAGCGCCAGAAACGCTTCTCCGCCGCGCAGGGCGGGGATCGCCGCGCACACTGCCGCCGCAGCCGCCACCGCTGCGGCAAGTCCTGCGGCCGCAAGGGCCGGCGGCGCTGCTTTTCCGCCGCTCCGGCCCTGCAGGGAAAGCGTCTGCAGCAAAGCGGCGCACAAAGCGCCCATGCCGGCCGCGGCGCTGAGCTGCTCCGGCGCAAGCCCAAGCAGGACCAGCGCCGTCAGGGCCGCGCTCAAAAGCACCATGCCCGTCCGCCAGCGGGAAGCCAGCGCGTCGCACAGCAGCGCCAGCGCCCACGCACCCGCCAGGGAAAACAGCATGGCGCACGCCGCATGCTCCTGCGCCGCAAGGGCCACCGTTCTTCCCAGATGCAGCGTTCCCGTCGCCGCAGTACGCGCGTCGCACCACGCGTTCCAGCTCAGGCAGGCGCCGTCGGTCATTTTGGGAAGGAACGCCGCCGTAAACGCCGCAAGGCACAAAAGCGCGCCCGGCGCAGCATACCGCTCCCAGCCAAGGCGGCGGAAGCCCGCCAGCGCAAGGCACAGCGCCGTGCCAACGCCTGCGGCCGGAAGCAGGCTCTCAAGCTCTGCCGGCCGGAACAGGCACGCCAGCGGCAGCCACAGGGCAAAAAAGCCAAGCAGCGCCGAGCAGGCGTGCAGCAGCAGCTCCGCCGTCGTGCCGGGGGCGTCTGCCTCCCGATAGATCTGCAATCCGGTATTTGCTCCTGTTTTCAATTGCAGCTCCTCCTAAATTTCCAATTCCATCAGCCGCGAAGCTTCGTCTGCCGCAGAAAGCGCATATACTGCGAAGCCCTCCGGCGCAGCGGTCTCCGCTCCGCTCAGCAGCGCCGTGACCCGCCCGAGATCTTTCAGCGGCTCGGCCTCCGGCGGGACGCTCTCTGCGATATAGACGATATGCGCGGCGGGCTCCTCCGCCGTGCGGCAGAACGCTTCGGCGCTGGAAAGCCCTTCTGCATAGGGCGCGGCAGACAGCAGCCGCGGCATAAGCCCGATCAGATCGTCCATGCTCCTGATCTCCTGGGCAAGACTGGCCGCGCCATCCTCGCTCCAGACTGCGCGAAACTGCACCCCCTGCGCCAGCAGCGCCCGGCACAGCGACACGGCGATCTCCGCCTGCGCATCCTGCCCGGCGGGGCCGGCAACGCTCCTGCGCTCCCAGAGCACCACCACCGAGCGGGTCACGGGGAGCGACGGATCCCGGGAGATCAGCCGGTCAAGCTTCGTGGTGAGCTTCCAGTGGATCTGGCGTATGCTGTCTCCCTCGCGGTAATCGCGGACCTGAAAGGTCTCCGTCAGGTCAGCGCCCGGCTTTTCCTGAGAATACACCTCGCTGTCCTCCGGGCAGCCTGCATCCGCAAGGATGGTCACCTCCAGCGGGAAGGTATCGGGCTGCACGGTAAAGGCGGCGGCCGCAGAAGCGCCGCAGCGCACCGGGATGAGCCAGAAGCAGTCGTAAAGCCTTACGCGCTGCACGCAGATCTGCACGCGGCCGCAGAAGCGGCTGGAAAGCTCCACCTGCGCGCAGCCGCGGCCGCGGGGCAGCGCGCCCGTGCGCCGGAGCACCGTCTGCGTCTCGCCGGTGAGCAGGTTTTTGACCTCCAGCCAAAGCCCGATGGCCGGCAGCGGCAGGGCCGAGCCGTTTTCCACCGTGACGCTGACCGCCGCGCGCTGGCCCTTGGCGCAGTTCACCGGCCCGGAAAGGCTGAGCTTCAGCTGTCTCCGCGCCAGAAGGCTGCATAAGGCGGAGACCGCCGGCACGGCAAGCAGCGCCAAAAGCAGCGCAAGGCTCAGAATACTGCCCGAAAGCAGCAGCGCCGCCGCCATCAGCGCCGTCAGGATCAGCCAGATCCCTTTTTCCAAAACGATCATCCTGCGATCACTTTCCGCCCGTCTTGACGGCGGGCATCTGCGTGTTTTCCAGGATCTCCGCCACGACCCGGCCCGCATCGATCTCCATCATGCGTGCCTTTGCGCCCAGCATCAGCCGGTGGGCGGCCACATCCGGGAATATGGCGGCCACATCCTCCGGCACGGCATAATCGCGCCCGTGTAGAAACGCATACGCCTTGGCCATCCGGCACACGGCCAGCGCACCCCGCGGGCTGACGCCCAGCTGTACCGCAGGATGCTCCCGCGTGGCCTGGGCAAGGCGCGTGATATATGCATAGATCTCCTGGGCCACCTCCACGGCCGTCACGCTTCGGATCAGCGCCTCCAGCTCCTGCTTTGTGAGCACCGGCTTCATCCGGTCCAGCGGATTTTCCGTGTGCCGCTCCTGCAGGATGGCCACCTGACTGGCAAAATCGGGATAGCCCATGCTGATCTTAATGAGAAAACGGTCCAGCTGCGAATTGGGCAGCAGCTGCGTGCCGGCAGAGCCTGCCGGATTCTGCGTCGCCAGCACGATAAACGGCTCCGGCAGCGCATGCGTCTCGCCGTCTACCGAAACATGGCGCTCCTCCATGGCCTCCAGCAGCGCAGACTGCGTCTTGCTGGAGGTGCGGTTGATCTCATCCGCCAGCAGCAGATTTGTCATGACTGCGCCGGGCTTATAGACGAACCTGCCGCTGGCCTTGTCATAGACCGAAAAGCCGATGATGTCTGACGGAACGGTATCCGAGGTGAACTGCACGCGCTTGGTTTCAAGCCCCAGCGCCCGGGCAAACGCCATAGCGGTGGTGGTCTTGCCCACGCCGGGCACATCCTCCATCAGCACATGGCCGGAGGCCAGAATCGCCATGAAGATCTTTTCGATCACCTGATTTTTGCCGATGACGACCTTCTCGATCTCCTCCAGCACGGCCTGTGCCTTATTGTTATCGTCCATGTTGCTCCTCCATAAACTGATTGTGTTTTTATTCCTGTCCGCCAGCTTCGGCTCCCTGCTCAGGCCCCGGCTCCGGCTCAATTCCCGGTTCGGGTTCGGGCTCGGGCTCAATATATTCCGGATCCCGCGTTTTGCAGACGGTACAGACGCCGTTTTCAAACCGGTGGCGCGTCTCAAACTCGCCGGTGCGCACAAGGGTCAGCCCACAGCTGGCGCAGACATACACCTCGTGCTGGCAGTCGCCCTCCTTCAGCTGCAGCTCTCCTTCGCAGTCCCATTCATGGATTGCTTCGCAGACGCTGCAGATCCAGCAGCCGCCCATCTCATCGTATTCATAATCGTGCCTGCCGCGAGTCCCTGCGATCTCCTGTTTGCAGCTCTTGCAGAGCTGATAATGCTCGGAGCCGCCCGGTTCAACGAGCCATTCGCCGGAGGCGCTGTGTCCCTTTGCAGGAGTCTCCTCCTCCGCCCTTGCGCCGCAGATGTCGCAGAACTTATGGACGATCCCCGGCTCCGTGCAGGTGGCGCTGTCTTCGCCGAGAATCCAGTCGTGCCGCTCCATCTCCTCCAGACCGCAGTTTTTACAGACCTTGCTATGCTCCTCCGCGCCCTCCTCAAAGCGATATTCCCAGGAATGCTCCGTCAGGGGGCCGGTGAAGGAGCCGCAGTCGAAGCACCAGACGCCGCAGGTGCCATCGCCGTTGTCCCGCGGCTCGGTGTTCTCATGTTGGCAGCCCTCCACGATCCCGCAGCAGCTGCAGACGAATTTCGTGGTCCCATCGCTCTGGGACACCGCTTCATAGCTGTGCTCCACCTCAAGCCTGCCGTCCAGCCCGGTGACGCAGTAGCCCACGGCGTCGCCGTAGCCGTCCTGCCCGCTGCCCACATCCCAGCCGTAGGCCAGCGTATAGCGCAGCGTGAGCTTCTGCCCATCCTGCAGGGAATATTCCGACATACTGGCGCCGGGATAGAAGGAATCGTCAAGGCAGTAGAGCCAGCCGGAGCCGCGGGTGAAATCCTGATCGCCCACGGACATGGCGTTGTGGCCCGTCAGGGCGATGCCGTTGCGGTAAATGCAGCGCCACAGCGCGGCATAAGCGCTGCCTGCGCCGAAATAGCCGTCGATGGCCGCAAGGATCTCCTCCTCGCTGCCGCCAAGGCTGTCGAAGCTGTAGGCCTTCAGTGCTTTGGCCCGGGAGCCGATGCCGGAGCCGTCGCCCATGGTGCGCAGATAAAAGCCGATGTCCAGCGTTCCGGTGTAATCGCAATAGGCGCCGTCCCAGCCGAAGGTCTCTTCCGCGGTACCGAAGGGCGCTCCGGCGTCGTAGCCCCAGACGGCCTTTGCCACCGCATAGGAGATGGGCTCGTCGGCCAGCACATCATAGCGCACCGGGCCGTAAACGCCCAGACCCAGGACGGTCATGTCGATATAGATCTCTGCCGTGCCGATGGACTTGCCCTCTGTGGAGCGCTCGCCGATGAGCGTGACGGTCAGCTCGCCCTCGTTTCCGTATTCATCCCGGGCATAGATGGTGAGCACATGGGTGTTTTGGTCGCCCTCCGGCGGATTGTCTGCATACAGCTTATACTGCTGCACAAAGCCGGAAGCGCCCGTGTAGAACAGCTCCTTGCCGTCCAGCTGCACCGTCATCTGCGTGCCGGAGCCGGTGGCGCGGATATGGCTGATAACGCTGCCGTCGTCCTCCTGGCTCCAGGCCTCCACGGTCAGATCCACATCCGTCTCGTTTTCGATCTTCTGCCCATCCTTCAGGTTCGTTTTTATGATCACCGTCTTTTCGCCCCGGGAAAGATAGGGGATGTTGACCGTGAAGCTGTATTCCCCGCCCTCGGCGTCTGAGGCGTAGATCGCAAACTGGTTTTCGCCGGTGCGTCCTCCGTCGGTCTGGAGGACGGCAGAGCCGGAATAGACCGACGCGCCCACATCCCGGGCAAGCTGCATGCTGCGCCCGTCGCCGGAGCGGTAAAGCGTCACCCGGTCGATGGTCACGCTGCCGGAATCGTCGCCGGCAATGGAAATTTCGAAGGGCAGCACGCCCTCCTGCAGCTGATCGGAATAAATGAGCTCCGCCGAGATGCTTTTTCCGTTTTCACAGCTCACCTCGCGGGGGGTCTCCACGCCGTCCACCGTGGTGGTGTAGCGCATACACACGCTGACATCGCTCACATAGCTGATATTTACCGTGAAGCGCACCAGCTCCCTGCCCATCAGCGCCTCGACCTGGAGAACATAGCGCGCCGCGCTCTCCCCCGCCGGGACGGAAAGGGGGATGCTGCCCCGGCTTTCCAGCTTCTGCGCGCCCCCCGGCCCGCTGAGCGATACGGAAACGATCTCCGCCTCCTTGGCGCTTGCGCCCACAAGCTCCAGCCGATACATCAGCTCGCCGCTGGTGAGCTGGTTCTGCTTGATCCGCACTGCCGCGCGCTCGTTTTTCTCGCAGCGGAGCTTCTCCGCCACGGTGCTCTTTTTATACCAGGTAAACTCCAGCGCAAGCTCCCGGCTGTCCTGATAGGTGAGCTGCACCGTAAACTCTACTATGCGGGCGTTTCGCGCGCCGCCCTCATAGACCTCCGCCGTGACAAATACGGTATAGTGCCCCTTATCTCGCCCGGCTGCTGTCTTCATCTCCAGCGCGCCGCCAACCTCATCCAGCATACCGGAATCCCCCGTGTCGGAGGTATAGACGGCGGAGACGATCTCCGCGTCGTCGGCGCTCAAGCCCTGAAGCTCGAAGGAATATTCCAGCGCGCCGTCCAACTCGCTGGACCGCACGGTGCGCGAAGCGCTTCCCTCAGGGGCGACGGTAAGCTCCGTTTCTGCACCGGAGCGCAGCCAGCGCATGGCAAGGCTCAGATCCAGCCCGTCCTCATAGCTTATGACGAAGGTAAACTCCACCTCCGTCTCCGTCCTGCTGCCGCCGGCATCGTAGCGCGCGACGGTGGCCATAGCGGTAAAGGTGTAGCGCCGCGCGCCGCCGTCGGCCGGGGCAGTCATTTCCACCTCGCCCGAAGCGTCGGCCTCATACGGCCGCGCCATACCCTCCCGGATGCTGATGCTGTCGATCCGGGCATTGATCTCGTCTGCGCCGCCCAGGGCAAGCTCATAGGAAAAGACGCCCTCCTCCAGCTGGGAATAGACCACGCGCTTCCCCACTCTATCGTCTGCCGCGCATACGATGGTGCTCGGCTTTCTTCCATATTTATACCAGGTCATGACGGCAAAGAGATCCAGCTCCGTCTCGTCCTCGCCGTCTGCCCCTGTATTGTCTTCCTGTGTGATATCCTCCGGCGTCTCCGCGCCTTCGGTCTGGCCGGTCTCCGTATTGTCCGGGTCCGTTCCGGAGGGCGTCTCGTCCTCCTGATCCGGCTGCGGCTCGCCCTCCGGCCCGCTCTGCTCGCCGCTGTTTTCCTGGGGCTGCGGCGAAGCGGGCTCGTCCTCCGGCTCCTCCGGCGGCTGTTCTCCGCCGGTTTCCTCCGCCCCGATGTTTTGCTCCTTTTCCTCCGGCGCGGCCGGCGCATCGGAGGGATCGTCCTCCTGCCGCTCCGCCGTGCTTCCGCCGGAAACGCCCTCGCTGCCGCCTTCCTTGCCGCTGGAGGCGCTGTCCTCTCCCGTTCCGGAGCCGGCGCCGCCGCGGGAATCGGCGCTGCCGCCGCCCAGAAGCGTGATATGCCCATCCGCATGGAACTGCGGCGCCTCCGGCCGGCGCTGCGCGCGCCCTGCCGCGGGCAGCAGGAGCGCCGCCAAAAGCGCCGCGCAAAGCAGCACGCAGCAGCCCCTGCGAAGGATCCTGTTTTCAAAAAGTTTCTTCATAGATGCTCCCGTGAAGCGTTTCCCGCGGAAACCGCCGCAGCTCGCTCCTTTTCAAAGGTACGCTGTCGCGGCGGCTCACAAGTTCAAGCGTGAGCCGCCGCAAACAGCAGGCGCGTCTGCGTTTTTGCGCGCAGCGCCGTTTCTTTTCTCTGTTCAGTGGATCGCCGTCCAGACTTCGTGGACGCCGTCGGTCTTTCTGGTGTAGCTGTGGGATGGCAAATCAGTCTGCCATCATACGGAAAATAAAGGTGACGATCTGCTCGCGGGTGCAATCCAGATCGGAACCGAACAGGCCACCGCCGATGCCGCCGGTAATGCCGTTCTGCTCCGCCCACCGGACCGCCGCCATGTAATAAGCGTCTGCGTCCACATCGCTGAAGCTGGAACTGCCGTCGACAGCGGGGGCTGCGGAGGCACGGTAAAGGAAGGTCACGGCCTGTGCGCGGGTGCAGACCGCGTCAGGAGAAAACATACCGTCGCCGGTGCCGCCGGTAATGCCGTTTTCAATGGCCCATGCCACTGCCTTGGCATAGTAGCTGCCTGCCGTCACATCTGCAAAGCTGCCGGCATTCTGAGGTTCGGGGCAGCCTGCGGCACGCCACAGGAAGGTCACCACCTGAGCACGGGTGCAGAGCGCTTTGGGCGCAAAGGTAGTGGCAGAGGTGCCCTCGGTAATCCCCTTCTCCGCGGCCCAAGCCACGGCTTCTTCATAATAAGCGCCGGCGGGAACATCGTCGAAGGAGTGCGCGGGCTTCGTGGGTTCCGTGGTACCGGGCTCGGTGGGCTCCGTGGTGCCGGGCTCGCTGGGCTTCTCCGGCTTTTCGGGCTTGGGACCAACGGGCGTCGGCAGAGGCTTCTCCCCGGTCTTCTCGGTCTTCTCCACGGTAACGGTCAGCGCCGCGCCGGTGAGCCTTGCGCCGGGGATGGTGTACTGGCCATTGGTCTTGGTCAGGGTCTCATTGCCCAGCTTGACCGTATAAGTATAGCCCGCTTCCTCATTAATAGCGAAGGTAAAGTCCGTGCCGTTCGTAGCGGTCTGGTCCTTGCCGCCGGCAACATCGCCGGAACCGGTGCCGGTGAAGGTGATGGCCGTAGTCGTGGGGGCCTTTTGGGTCTTAGTGACATGAATCACGATATTACCGGTAATGCTTGTGCCGGGGATGGTATAGGTTTTGCCGTCCGCAGCAAGCGCCGGAGTGCAGCTCCGGCCGCCAACCGTTGCCGCGACGGTATAGTCATAGCCCTCAGCCTTGTTCAGGGTGAAGATATAATCCGTGTCATAGTCTGCCGTTGCCGCCGCCGTTGCGTCTGCCGCGCCGGTGCCGGTAACAGTGACGGTATAAGTCTTCGGAGTTCTGTCGGAGCGAATGACCAGGTTTCCGGTGACGCCCGTCACCTTGAAGCTGCCGTTGCCGTTGTTGACGACGGTAACCTCACTGTCGCCCATAGTGCTGCCGGTAAAGCTGTAATCATAATGAGGATCCTGCTGCGCAGTAAAGGTATAATCTTCGCCATGGCCCACAGTAGCTGCGCCGGTAAACCCTTCGGGCAGGGTGACGGAATAGTCGCGGGTCACGGTGACGGTGGCGGCAGGGCCAGCGCCGTGGGTGACGAGGGTGAAGTCGTTGAGCATGCAGCTCTCAAACTCCGCGGTAAAGGAGGCCTGCTGCCCGGTCGCATCGGCCTTTGCAGTAAAGGTAACCTCGGCAAAGCCGCCCGCCTTCAGCGTCTGGCCCTGAGAGGTCGTGTCCATGGTGGAAAGATTCACATAGCTGCCCGTTGCGTTCGTCCTGACGGTGGACATCGTTACAGTACTACCGACAACCTTGCTCTCGCTGGAGGTGATGTCAAACAGGCTTGCATCAAAATAAAGCTTGTACGCTATGGTGATGACATCCCCGATATCCTCGCCAAGGGACAGCGCGACGGTGACTGTCTCGCCCGCCTTGACGACGGTCTTGTTCACGCTGGGGGTCAGATTCGCCGCAAATACGCCGACGCTCAGGCTGAGCATCAGGACCACAGCCAGAAGCACAGGTAATACTTTTTTCAAGGTTTCATCCTCCTTTTATTTTTTCCCGGCGGGAGGGGCGCGCCCCCCCGCCGCGGAATCACATATTATTTGGCCGGAAATGCAGTGATCTTGCCGTTGTAGAAGGCATAGATCAGCGCCGCATCCAGATTGTCTGCTTTGCCGTCGCCGTTTACATCCGCCGCAGTCTGCTGCCGCGCAGAAAGCTCCTGTTTGCCGTTGTAATAGGCATAGACCAGCGCCGCATCCAGATTGTCTGCCTTGCCATCGCCATTCACATCGCCGAGGACGATGGGAAGCTGCCACGCCAGGACGGGGTAGCCGTTGTTGACGCCGTTCCGATCTGCGGTGAACTTGTCGCCCAGCGTGGGCGCAAAAGCCTTAAGCTCGTCTGCGGTCTTGGCAGTCCCCTTGCCGGTGATGCCGTACTTGGGGCTTTCGCCGGAGACGGTGCCCGCAAGGTAGTAGCAGTTGGTGTAGTTTTCCTCTTTCGCGATGCAGGATACGCCGCCGATGTAGGAGGCGTTTCCGCCGGAGCCGGTGACGGTGCCGGTGAAGTAGCAGTTGGTCAGGGCCGCGCCGGTAGCGTAGCTGTAACCCGAAGCGCAGATGCCGCCAAGGAAGCACTCATTTGCAGAGATCGTTGCAATATTTCCGGTGGCATAGCAGTCGGAAATGACGGAGCTTGCGTTCACATAGCCCGCAATGCCGCCGGCGTGCTTCTTGCTGGTGACATTGACCTTGCTGAAGCACTCGGTTATAGAGGTGTCGCTCTCCATGTAGCCCGCGATGCCGCCTGCCTGGGCATTGCTCTTGGCCGTGCAGATCACATCGCCGGTGACGCCCAGCTTCGTGACGCTTGCGCCGGTCTTGACATAACCGAACACGCCGGCAGGATAGGAGCTGCTGTTGATATAGAGGTTTCTGATCACATGGCCCTGGCCGTCAAAGGCGGCGTAGAGCTTTTTCAGCGGCGTCCAGTCAAAGCCGGCCAGCTCAATGTCTGCGGTGAGCTTTGCGGCGGTCTTGCCGTCGCTGGCGGCATACCAGGCCAGCTCAGCGGCAGTGCCGATGCGGTAAGCGCCGGAATCATCCTTCTGGGGCTCGGTCTTTGTCTTGCCATCCCACGGATTTGCGCCGGCGGCGGGCATTGCTGCAAGCGTAAGGGTCAAAACGCCATCCTGAAGCTTTTCCGCATCGGCAGAGCCGAGAGAGAAGCCGCCGCGGGTGATGACATAGCCGTCCTTGATCAGCGTATAGGTATATGCGCCGTAGCCCAGCGAATAACGGCCGTTTTCACCTGCCGTGACCGCCTCGCCCTTCGGGCCGGTGAGGGTAACGGCAACGCCCTCCAGCGCCGTGCCGGCTTCATCCGTCATGCGCAGCGCAGTGTCAAACAGCACCTTGCGGCTGACGGTAACGACCGCATCCGCATAGTGGTTCATGTAATAGTTGACGGTGACGGCGTTGAAGTTGGTACCAGTGCCGGTGTCGGTCATGGCGTAGAGGAATGCGAAGGGGTTCGCGGCGGAATACATGCTGCCGTAGGTGTAGCCGTCTGTAAAGCGGACCTCCGCCGTTTCGCTGCCCTCCGCAAACTCGATGTTCTCGGGGATCGTGACGGTAATAGAGGCGTTGTCCATCCGCTGATACTGGCCCAGCGTGCCCTCAAACTTGGTGTCGCCGGAGTAGTAGGTGGGCTTAAAGATGGTGGGATTGAACACGCCGGAGATCTTGTTCACCGCGCGGTACATACCGCGGAAGGTAAGCTTGACCTGGTCGCCCGGCATGATGGCCTCCTTGGGGTTGGAGACATTTTCCGCCGTGACGGTGACCTCGGCCACGCGGACCAGCCGGTAGGAAACGCCGGTTTCGTCTGTCATTTTGAGAATGACCGTGCCGCCCTTGCCCGCGCCCAGCGTCCGGAAGTCTGCCAGAGGCACAGTATAGCGGCCGTCCTGGCCCACCGTCACGGTTGTGTAATCCTGCATGACGGTTTCCATAGCGGCGTTCGCGGTGACGAAGGCATATTCCACCGCCACATCGCCGGTGGCCTTGACGGCGAAGTCCAGCGCGGGCGCGGTCTCGTTTGCGCCGTAGAACCAGGTGTCGTAATTGTAGTCCCAATCCAGGGAGCGGGTGGTGGTAACGCCGGCGGCCATATTGAAGTCCACATCCGCATCGGCGGTGCCGTGCTGCACGCCCGTGCCGCCCACCACGATGACGCCGAGACGGTTGGGCTGCGTTGCAGGATAGAAGCCGCCGTGGCTGCCATAATTGCCGGGGTTCACATCAATACTGTCGTAATAGACGGTGATGATGGAATCCTTAGCGCCCGCCGTGACATCCGCCCAGTTGGCGGTGGTATTGCCGCCGTTGACGGTCTTGACCGTGGCGTCGCCGTCCGCCAAAACATTCCAATGGAAGTCCGGCTCCACCATGATGTTGCCCGGGTCGCTGTTGATCAGCTGCCAATGCCGGTAGGCGCGCACGCGCTTCGTGCCCTCAAAGGCGGCATAGCCGGTGGGATCCAGGTTGATCTGCAGATCTGCCTCGTCACGAAGCATGGTCTGCGTTCCCAGCTTAGTGAAATCGTGGGAAAGGCGATCCGTGGGCGCATTTTCAGCGAAGGAGAAGCTCATTTCCGCGTCTTTGCTCTGGCTGGCAAGCCAGCCGGCCTCCGTGACATGCGTATCGTCGCTGAGCCGCCAGGTGTAGTTGCTGTTGCCCTTGGAGATCTGATAGGTGGCCTTTTTAGTGCCATCGCTGTGGAACCAGCCGTCATAGTCTTCTGTCTTGTCCATCGGCTCCACTTCCGTGGTGTTGAAATTGTTCCACTGGAAGTACAGGCCGAAATCGGCTTTCTCCGGCACGGTGACGGTAAGCTCGACAGCCGTATTGATGGTCATGGATTTCGTTCCGGCGAAATAGCTGGCCTGGAAGGTCTGATTGATCGCCTGGGTGAAGATATAGCCGTCAATGTCCGGATAAGCGTAGCTGTTATACAGGCAGGCGTTGCCCCCTGCGTAAAGCATCGTGGGATAATAGGTATAGTTCCCCTTGACATACGGATCGCCCATGACGCAGGAGGTCTTCATGATGGGGCAATCCACTCGCACATGGTAGTCCTTCGCCGTGAAATAGCTTTTGTTATCCGCCTTTTTACTGCTTACATAGAAGGAATTGCACTGGAGGTAAATGCTCGTGCCGCCGCCGGCATTCCCGTCCACATTTCCGTCGGTGGGCAGATCCAATATCATGCCGCCCAGAGCCACATCATATTCGCCGGTATCGGCGTTCTTGGCAAAGGCCCGATAGGCATAGCGCCCAGCCCGCAGAGGTGCATAGAACATCTGGTAGTTTTCCACCAGCGTGCCCTGCGCGGGGTCATATTCCTCCGTGCCCTCGGGCAGCGTGTCGGTGAAGTCGCTGTAGCGGAAGCAGCCGGTGATCTCCTCGCCGAGAGTCTCATTGCCTGCCGTATCGGTCACTACAGAATAAAGCTTGATGATGGGATAGCCGCCGGTATAGTCCTTACCAACATAGAAGGAGAAGTTCATCAGGGGATTCTTCTCCACCTTCAGCGTCAGCGTCCAGGTGTCGGTGGAGAAGTGCACGCCGTCGTGGGAGGCATAGAAGCGATAGAGGTAGGTGCCCTCTTTGAGCTCGGTGAGCTGGATGGTGGTCATGCCGAAAATGGCCTCGGAGAAGGACTGCATCGCGCCCCAGCTCTCGCCGCCGTTGTCGGAGCGCTCATAATAATAATTCTTATAGCTCAGGGTCTCGCCCTCCACGGGAGCAAAGATCCTGCCGGCCTGCAGGTCGGAGAGGAGATATGCCTTGCCGACCTGAACGGTGTCCGTCTTCTCGGCTGCAACGCCCTCAATGAGGTGCGGGACCTTGATTTCAACGAGGACCTTGCCGCAGGTGTCGCACTTGCCGTCGGAATTGCTGTCGCTGTGCGCAACGGCGGTCTGTCCCTTCAAAACGGGAGCCGGGCAGCTGTCGATATAACCATCGCCCAGCGCTTCGGCAAGCAAGCCGTTTTCCGCCGTAAAGGCAGTGCCCTGAACGGTGACGGTGGTGGTTTCCGCGCCGGAGGTCTTGACTGCGCCGTCCAGATAGAAGCACTTTTCGGCGGCCAGCGTGGTGTTGTCGCCGATGATTCCGCCAACCAGCGCACCCATGCTGGCGTTATCGTCGTATTCGCCGCTGATCTCGCCCATGGAGTAGCAGCCGGTCAGGGCAATGCTGTGGGTGCCGGAGGTGCCGCCCACAAGGCCCACGATGCCGCCGGCCGCCTGAGCGATCCTCTGCGTCTTATAAAAGAAGCTGATGTTGCCGGTATTGTAGCAGTTGGTGACGGTGGCGGTATTCTCAAGGCATCCCGCAATGCCGCCCACACCACGGAATTCGGTCTGCCAGCCGCGCAGATGGATATTGCCGGTGTTCCAGCAGTTTTCGATGGTGGTCTCGCCGTGGGAAGCAACGGCCACGATGCCGCCGGTATAGCCCTCATAGCCGGTGATCTCGGCTTGGTTGGAGCAGCCGCGGATCACGGCATCCTGCGCCGTAGCCACAACGCCGGCGTGACCGTAAATCTGATCATTCGTGGGCTCGCCGGTGAGCGTCACGAAGTTGTGGCAATTTTCGATGGTGGCGGTGCGATGGGTGGAAACGCCGCAGGCGCGGCCCACGATGCCGGCCACATAGCGGGTGATGGCCTTAGCCTCGCCGTAGACGCTAAGGTTTTTGACAGTAGCGCCGTCGCACAGACCGAACAGGCCCGTGTAGTAGGAGCTGCCGTTGTTAAAGGTGCCCTTGTTCTCCAGATACAGGCCGGTGATCTTGTGATTCCCGCCGTCAAAGGTGCCGCGGTAATCCTTGTTGCTGGCATGGTCGCCGATGGGCGTCCAGTGGCTGCTCGCGCTGCAGATGCCGCTGAGGTCGATATCGTCCGTCAGGCGGGCGTTCAACTCAGGCTTGCCGCCGTTGACCTCGTCCGCAAACCACTTGAGCTGGGCGGCGGTGGCGATCTCATAATAACCGTCCTCCGCCACGGCAGGCTTGTTCACATCCGTCACGGTGACGGTGCACTGTGCAGTGTAGCCGCCGTCCTGCGTGGTGACGGTAACGGTGGTCTTGCCCTCACCGACGCCGGTCACGACGCCCTTGCTCACGGTCGCAACTTTGCTGTCGCCGGTCTGCCAGCTGAGCTTCTGGTTCGTTGCGTTCGCGGGGAGGACGGTGGCGGTAAGCGCCGCCGTTTCGCCCCGGTTGACGGTCAGTGCGTCCTGATCCAGCGTCACGCCGGTGACGGCAATCTTGGTGTCTCCGCCGGGCTTGGTGTTGTCGCCCGTGACGAAGTAGAAGGAATTAAAGTAGTTGTAAGCGGAATTTTCCAGCGCAATGCAGGTATCATTTTCCATGCAGAACGCCGCCGGGAGCGTAATCGTGTGCGTTCCGTCTTCATTTTCCGTCACGGCAAAATCGGAGCTGGAAATGCTCCAGTTCTCCTCGCCCTCCATGTTGAAGAACGCGCAGTAGCTGACGATCGTCTCTTCAAAATCCGCCGGATAGGTGACATAGACGAACTCCGTGTCTGCCGGGATGGTGACGGTGTAGACCTTCTTCTCGCCCTGGTTCTGACTCATCCCGCCGTTAACATTGACCACGCTCGCGGCGATGTTGTAAACATACTCGGTTCCCGCGGGATCGAGGGTGATGCTGGCAAAGTCAAAATCCTTATAATACTCCGCCGGGTCAAAGGTCTTCTCGCCGCCGCCCACGGTGACCTTTGCGGTGGCGGGAGCGTAGCAGGAATCACTGGTGCCCGCGCTGGGATCCATGGCCAGCAGGTAATAGGTGCCCTTGGTGGCGAAGGTATAGGTATAATCGCTGCCATCGGCCATGGTCGGCTCAACTGTATCAACCAAAGTCCAATCTTTGTCGTAGACCGCAACGGTCAGGCCGGTGATCGGATCGGTCTGCTCGGTGCCGCCGTCCGCCACGCTCTTGGTGTCATACTTCATCGTGGAGAAGCGAATGCTCTTGCCGGGCTGCACGGAATAAGCATCCTGATCAAAGCAGGCAAACGCGCCTATGGTCCAGAAGTTCCAGTTGCTGAACATGGCAAGATCGATCGTGTCGTCGTCCGACAGCAGGATGTAGTCCGCGGTGGAGCCCCAGCCGGGTCCCATGAGCGGATAGACATGGTTGCGGTAGTACATGAGGTTCTCATCGTGGCCCCAGAACTGCTGCATGTACATGCTGGTGGCGCTGCCGGTGAGGTTCAGAGCCAGGCTCGTATCCTCATAGGCGGTTTCGCCGAGCATATTCTCGACGCCTTTGCCGCCGTTGGCTCCGACGATCTCAGCCTGTCCGGTAATAACCTCTTCCGGCGTATAGCCGAGGTAGTAGACGCCGATCATATACAGGTAAAGATGCAGCGCTGTGGGGCGCTTGACGATCGTATCGTTCACATAGCCGCCGGAGCCGTTTTCGGTCTGGTAGCGGTAGTAATCGGCGAGGCCATACAGGCCAAGATCGAAGTATGGCACATTCACCTCAAGGTGAGAAATCACAGTGCCCTCATTGCCGACGATGGGGACGCCGTCGCTGGAGATGGTGACCCAAACTCTCACGCTGTCCTGCGGCGTCTCGTCGTAGCCGTACTGGCTCTCATCGCCCTTCTCGCCCGCTTCAACGGTGATCTTCAGCGTTGCCTCAGCGGTGACAGTCGCATCATTGGCGCAGGTCGCCGTAATCGTGGGCGTGTAAGTGCCCGTGCTGGGGTGGGTGAAATGCAGACTGCCATCGGCAAGCTTGGTGTGATCGCCGAGGTTGTCGCCGGACAAGGCATAGGTCATGCTGTGGCCCCCGCCGTCCGTAAACAGGTCTGTCATTTTGATTACGAGCTCTGCGCCCTGTTTCGTGGTAAACGAGGTGTTTTCCGACACAGTGATCGCATGCCCGGTTGTCGTTTCGTCCGCCGCAAAGGCCATTGCCGGCAGCATACTCAGCAGCATGGCAAGAACCAGCAGCAAACTTGTTACTCTTCTTTTCATACATTTCTCCTTTGGCAGTTATTATCAAAGCGCCAGCTGCAGCTTCCGCCATGCCCCTCTGCAGGACAAGCGGGCTTGCGCTTTCATTTCGGGGGATCTCCGCTTTCGCGGCGTTTTCTTCGCAGATGCTCCTTCCGAAATTTCTGCAAAAACAAACCATGCTTCTCTCTGAAAACATGATTCCGGCGCTCCGGATAACAAAAAAACACCGATCTGCTTGCAACAAGCAAATCGGCGCCCTGCTCCGAGTTTCGATAGGATCATCGTGCTATCTACTTTCCATTTATCTGCCTCTGCACCAAAAGAGAATATCAGACAGCTCCATGCAGATGAAGAAAAGCGATTCTCCTGACTTGGACTATGGACGCGCAGCGTCCGCGCTCTGTCTTCTACCTTCTCATGGGTCGCCCCACAATGGCTGCCTTTCGGCCACACGGCCTGCGCTGAAAGCGCTGTCTTACGCTTTTCTGCCGGCCGCTTCGAAAACTTGCTCATCCTCACAGTTCCGGGCGAGTAGTTTCATTGCTCTTTCACCGTGACCTACCCCATCGGGATAACCCACGATTACAATTCTTCAGCGGATAAATGATATGAAATTGTCACGCGGGAATGGTTCCACCCGCCCCGCGGCGGTCTGTCCTGTGCATCGGCAGCGCCCTTTGCCCCCGTTTTGGGAGAAAAGCGCTGTAAAAAATGCACATTTTTACCACTATGCTTATTATAGCGCCGGCCCGGAGAAAAGTCTATCGTCATTTGCGTTTTTTGTTTTTTGCGGAACGGCGGGTTTTTACTGCATATTCACCACTTTTCTCCCATGGCCCGGCGGCGGATGCCCTTGCTCAATCCTCGCAAACGGGCAGGAGCACCTGCGTGATGAATTTTTTCGGGTCCTTATGCTGGGGCGGGCCTTCCAGATAGATATGCCGCAGCATCCCCCGGGGCGTCAGGCCCCGCGCCGCTGCGCAGGCCAGCAGCTTCCGCCCCACGGCGGGAAGCTCCTCATAGGCGCCGTGGTGATAAAGGCTCAGCGCCCGGGTGGGCGGGAGCTTTTCCACATAGTCGCCGCTGCTCTCCGGCAAAACAGAGACGCAGAACGACACCACCTCCGGCGCCGCAAGGCTGTATTCCGTAAAATACATCCGCTGGGTGACATCCGTCCCGCAGCAGCGCATGGCTTCCAGCGCCGTCTGCCGCAGCAGCGCGGTCTTCTTTGCCACGCTCCCGGCCCGATAGGTCCGGCGGTAAATGGTCTGTCCGCTCTGGCGCAGGGTTCTCACCTCCGGCGGCGCTTCGTTGGCCCGCTCCCGCAGCTTTTCGATATGCAGATCCATCTCCCCCCGCAGCTGCTCCAGTCGGCGGATCAGCGGCAAAAGGTCAAAATCGTCCTCAAAATAGCCCCGGATCTCGCCCAGCGACAGGCCCATGGCCTGAAAGCTCCGGATGGTGCGGATCTTGGTAAAGGTGTCGATGGTATAATAGCGGTTGCCGGTGGCGCCGTCCTTCACATCCGGCTGGATCAGGCCGCGCTCCTCATAATGCAGAATGATGCGCCGGGTCACGCCCACCGCCTGGGCCACCTCCCCGATGGAAAACAGCGCCTGATCCTTTTTCATAGCCTACCTCCGCTCTCTGCCGTACATGGATGTGTGATGTTCTTATTATAAGGGATCGCCGGAAAAAAGCAAGCGCGCCCGGCCCGGCGGCACAAAAAAAGGCGCGGCAAGCTGCCGCGCCTTGAAGATATTCCGGGATCCGGGATCAATACATGCCCATGTCGCCGCCCATACCGGGTGCGGCGGGAGCCGCGGGAGCGGGCTCCTTCTTGTCGGCCACAACGGATTCGGTGGTCAGGACCATGGAAGCGATGGAGGCTGCGTTCTGCAGAGCGGTACGGGTCACCTTGGTGGGATCCACAATACCGGACTTGATCATATCGCAGTAGGTCTCCTTATAGGCGTCGAAGCCATAGCCCACCTTGCGGGCGTTTTTGATGCGCTCCAGCACGATGCTGCCGTCGATGCCGGCGTTGACGGCGATCTGCTTGACGGGCTCCTCCAGGGCCTTCATGACGATGCGGACGCCGGTCTTCTCGTCGCCCTCCACCTTGGAGACCTCCTTGGCCACGGCGGGGATGGCGTTCACATAAGCAGTGCCGCCGCCGGCCACGATGCCTTCCTCCACAGCGGCGCGCGTGGCGTTGAGCGCGTCTTCAATGCGGAGCTTCTTCTCCTTCATTTCCACCTCGGTAGCAGCACCCACCTTGATGACCGCCACGCCGCCGGCCAGCTTGGCCAGCCGCTCCTGCAGCTTCTCCCGATCGAAATCGGAGGTGGAGACGGCGATCTCATTGCGGATCTCCGCGACGCGGGCCTTGATGGCGCTCTGGTCGCCGGAGCCGCCCACGATGATGGTGTTTTCCTTCTGGACCTTCACCTGAGACGCATGGCCCAGCATGGACAGATCCGCGTCGGACAGCTCATAGCCCAGCTCGGAGGAGATCACGGTGCCGCCGGTGAGGATGGCGATATCCTTCAGCATCTCCTTGCGGCGGTCGCCGAAGCCGGGGGCCTTGACGGCCACGCAGGTAAAGGTGCCGCGGAGCTTGTTGACGATCAGCGTGGACAGGGCCTCGCCCTCCACATCCTCGGCGATGATGACCAGCTTCTTGCCGGACTTGACGATGGTCTCCAGCAGGGGCAGGATCTCCTGGATGTTGGAGATCTTCTTATCGGTGATGAGGATATAGGCGTCGTCGATGACGGCCTCCATCTTCTCGGTGTCGGTGATCATATAGGGGGTGATATAGCCCCGGTCAAACTGCATGCCCTCCACGACCTCGCTGTAGGTCTCGGCGGTCTTGGATTCCTCCACGGTGATGACGCCGTCAGCAGTGACCTTTTCCATGGCCTCTGCGATCAGCTTGCCGATGAACTCGTCGCCGGAGGAGATGGTGGCGACCCGGGCGATATCGTCGGAGCCGTTGACCTTCTGGCTGTTCTTCTTGATCTCGGCCACGGCGGCATCCACGGCCTTGGCGATGCCCTTGCGCACCACCATGGGGTTGGCGCCGGCGGTCACATTCTTCAGGCCCTCACGGACAAAGGCCTGGGCCAGCAGGGTCGCGGTGGTGGTGCCGTCGCCGGCGATGTCGTTGGTCTTGGTGGCGACCTCCTTCACCAGCTGCGCGCCCATGTTTTCAAAGGGATCGTCCAGCTCGATGTCCCGGGCGATGGTAACGCCGTCGTTGGTGATCAGCGGCGCGCCGTATTTCTTGTCCAGCACCACATTGCGGCCCTTGGGGCCCATGGTGACCTTCACAGTATTTGCCAGATGGTTGACGCCGCGCTCCAGCGCGCGACGGGCTTCTTCACCATACAGAATTTCTTTTGCCATAATTCTTTCCCTCCGCTTCTTATTTCACAATGGCCAGAATATCGCTCTGCTTGACGATATTATATTCCTGGCCTTCCATTTTGACCTCGGTGCCGGCGTATTTGCTGGTGATGACCTTATCACCCACGCTGACTTCCATCTTGACGGGATGCTCGCCGTCCTTGATGCCGGGGCCGACGGCCACGACTTCGGCCACCTGGGGCTTCTCCTTGGCAGATCCGGTGAGGATGATGCCGCTGGCGGTGGTCTCCTCCGCCTCTACCATTTTAACAACTACTCTGTCCTGCAGCGGAAACAGCTTCATAAGATACAACCTCTTTTTCTTGGATTTTTAGCACTCATGCATTCTGAGTGCCAATCTGTTGTCTTTATCATAGCACGATTTGCGGGAAAAACAACCCCTTTTTTAAAATTTTTCCCAATCTTTTTTGAAACAAACTGTGAACTTTCGCCAAGGTCTGCCGGATCCTGTCGAACGCTGTCCTGCGGGAGTGCCAAAAGAAACGGTCCCCGCCCTTTGCGGGAGCCGCAGCGCTGTTTTCTTAATACCGATAGATCCGCTTCACCCGGGGGGTGATCAGGCAGAGGGGATAGGAGAGATTCTGCCCGGTGTATTGCTGCAGCTCGGCCAGCGGCAGCTTCGCGCCGTTTTTGGAATAGCCGAAGACGGTGACCTCGTCGCCCACCCGGCAGTCGATGCCGGTAGCGTCGATCATGGTCTGATCCATGGAGGTGGCCAGATAGCGGGTGCGGGTGTCGTTCAGCAGGATGACGCCGGCCCCCTGGGCCATGGGCCGGAACAGGCCGTCGGCATAGCCGATGTCCACCGTGGCCACCCGCGTGTCTCTTTCCGCCACAAAATGGTTGCAGTAGCCACAGCTCTCCCCTGCGTGGATGGTGTGCAGATTGGTGACGAAGGCCCGCCAGGAGATGCCCTCCTGCACCTGGAGCCAGTTGGTGCCGTCGTCCATGGAATCATAGCCCATATACAGGCTGCCCGGGCGCACATGGGTGGAGATGGCGTCGCCCTTGAACCAGGAGGTGGCGCCGGTGTTGCAGCAATGGATATACCGGGGCGAAAAGCCTGCGGCGCGGATCTGCTCCACGGCGCGGCAGAACTTTTCGTAGGCCACGGGCGTCTGGGGATCGTCGGTATAGGTGGCGTTGACAAAATGGGTGAACACGCCGGCCACCGAAATGTTCCGGAGGGTCTTCAGATGGGCCAGCAGCGCGTCCAGATCCGGCCCGGCGCAGACGCCGATGCGGTTCATGCCCGTATTGATCTTCAGCTGCACCCGGGCCACCAGGCCCTGCTCCCGGGCCGCTGCATCCACCATATCGGCGTTTTCCCGGTTAAACACGGGCAGCAGCAGACGGTTTTCCACGGCGTAAGGCACGGCGTTTTCCGGCGCAGGCCCCAGCAGCATGATATCCGCCTTGCGGAAGCCGCCCTGCCGGAGGGTCACGCCCTCGCAGGTCTGAGCCACAGCCAGCACCTCCGCCCCCATGGTATTCACCAGAAAATCCGCCATGGGCAGCAGGCCGATGCCATAGGCATTGGCCTTCATCACCGGGATCACGCCCCGGGGCACCGCCGCAGCCTGCACCTTCCGGTATTGCTCCTTCATATTGCCGAAATCCACTTCCAGGTAGGAATGATACATTCCGATCTCCATAATTCAATTCTCCTTTGCCGAGCTTTTACGCTTTGCGTTCTGCGTTTTTCCGATTCTTTTACGATACCCCAAAATTCCGCGTTTTGCAAGGAAAAAAATCGCGCTCCGCTCTTGAAAGCCCATCCAGACTGGCGTATAATGTTTTCGGCTAAAAAACTGCGCTTGCAGAAAGGATGTCTTACGATGTATAAAGAAGCCATTCGTCCCGTCTGGGCAGAGATCAATCTTTCCAATCTGGACTACAACATCAAGAATATCATGAAGAAGGTCGGCCCCCAGCGGGAGATCATCGGCGTCATCAAGGCCGATGCCTACGGCCACGGCTCCGTGCAGTGCGCAGAGGTCCTGCGGCAGAACGGCTGCAAGATCTTTGCCATCGCCACCCTGCAGGAGGCCATCACCCTGCGGGAGGCCGGCGCCAAGGAAGAGATCATCTGCCTGGGCCTGACGCCTGACCTGTATGCCGACACTGTGGTGAAGTATGATATCACCGCCGTCACCTGCTCCGAGAGCAACGCCAAGGCCTTCTCCGATGAAGCCGTCCGCCAGGGCAAGGAGGTCCATGTGCTCATCGCCGTAGACACCGGCATGGGCCGCATCGGCTATCAGGCCGAGGATGTAGACCGGGCCGCCCGCGAGATCGCCGCCATGGAAAAAATGCCCAACCTGAAGGTCAAGGGAATGTTCTCCCACATGTCCTCCGCCGACTGCATCGACAAGGCCTACGCCTGCTTCCAGGCCAACCGCTACAAGGCCTTCTATGAGGGCGTCACTGCCCGGGGCATCAAGCTGCCCTTCCGCACCTTCGCCAACTCCGCCTCCATCATGGAGATCCCCGATGTTTATTACGACGCGGTCCGGCCCGGCATCATTCTCTATGGCTGCTATCCCTCCGATGAGATGCGCCGGGAGGAGCTGGACATCAAGCCCGTCATGAGCGTCAAGGCCAACATCGTCTGGCTGAAGGATGTTCCCGCCGGCTTCTCCGTGGGCTATGGCCGGAAATATATTTCCAAAAAGCCCGCCAAGATCGCCACCATTGCCCTGGGCTATGCCGACGGCTATCCCCGGCCCTATTCTCCCAACGCTAAGGTCATCGTCAACGGCGTGGTCTGCCCCATCGCCGGCAACATCTGCATGGATCAGTGCATGATCGATGTGACCAATGTGCCCGATGTGAAGGTGGGCGACGAGGTCATCGTCATGGGCTCCGACGGCGTCAATTCCATCACCGCCGATGATATCGCCCACGCCACCGGCACCATCAATTATGAGATCACCTGCGCCTTTGGCCAGCGTCTTCCCAAGGTCTTCGTCAAATAACCGATCTGATCAAAACAGCCGCCCGAAAGGGCGGCTGCTTGCATCTTATACGCCTGGCTCCTCCTCCCCGGCTTTACCCGGCGGGGGTCTGCTGCTCCGGCTGCTGCTCCGGCTGCTGCTCCGGCTTTTTCCGGAGGGAGGGGAGCTTTTTCAGCAGGAAGGTGGTGCCGTCCAGCGCCAGGCTGGTGATCACAGTATAGACCGCGCCGTAAACAAAGGCCCAGACCTCCCGGAAGACAAACACCGAGAGCACGATCACGGTGCTGTCGATGAAAAAGACCAGCAGGCCGAAGGAGAGCTTCGGATGGTGCTTCTTCAGCGCCACCACGATAAAATCCGTCCCGCCTGTGGAGGAGCCTTCATTGAAAAACAGCGAATAGCCCACGCCCGCCAGAATGCCCGCAAGGATGGCGGCAGTCAGGCGGCTGCCGGTATAGGGCGGGATATAGCAGCAAACATAGTCGGTGATCAGCGAGCTGATGAGCACGGATTTGATGGAGATCAGGAAAAAATCCCGGCCCAGCTCCCGGAAGGTGAATACGATGATGGGGATATTGATCAAAACCGTCAGCCAGCCCACCGGCAAATGGAACAGATAATTCCCAAGCACCGCCAATCCGCTGACGCCGCCGGGCGCAAAATTGGCCTGCATGGCGAAGCTGACGATGCCGCAGCCCAAAAACAGCGAGCCGATGATATCATAGGCCAGCATTTTCCAGTAGTTTTTCTTCACAATAACGCTTCCTTCTGCTGCAACGCAAGATTTTTCGGGGAGCTCAGGACCAGAGGATGCTCCAGATAACGAAATCCACCTTTTTCATGTCGGAAAAGCCCGTCTCCGGATAAACAGTATCAAAGACCTCCACCGCCATGCGGCCGTCCCGGGAGAGGAGATAGCGGCCATACCAGTCCCGCAGGGTCTCATAGGCCTCCAGCGTCCGTTCCACCCGCCGGTGGTCCCGCTCCAGCGCCAGCGGACGCACGCCCAGCCGGCCCAGCATCTGCGCGTCCCACACCGGCAAGGAGGGATCGATGGTGGCGGCCAGCTTGCTGGCGGCCGCAGGCTCCAGAAGGCCGAAGGCCCGGTAAAGATCCAGCAGCGCCTGCTCGAAGGAGACGCTCCGGCGCTTATGCTCCTCCAGCCAGCGGAAATAGAACCGCAGGACCTCCCGATCCTGCTGCCGCAGCTTGTATTGGCTCAAAAAGGCCCGGCGGAAATGCCGGTCCTCGGAGATGTCCCGGGTCTGGAGGGCATGGATCATCCAGGCATACTGCTCCACCCTGCGGCGGATGGTGGCAAGCGCCGCCAGCGCTTCCTCCCGTTCGATCTGCTCCAGCACCGGTCCTCTCCCCTTTCCCGTGGTTTTCCGTTCCTTATTATACGGCACGGCGGGCCGGATGTCAAAACCAATTGTTTTTTTCACAAAATTTAGAAAAGCCGGAACTTTCCGGCGGTTTTCCCGTCTAATCAAATAATAACGCAAAGAAAAAGGAGGTCTCCCTATGAAAAAACCGCTCGCGCTGCTGCTCTCCCTTCTCCTGCTGGGGCTTGCCGCCTGCTGCCCGCCCGGCGAGGAGGACGATCTTCCCGCGCCGGAAAAGCCGGTGATCTATCTTTATCCCGAAACAGAGACGGATGTATGCGTCCGCCTGACGCTGGACGGCGCCCTCACCTGCACCTATCCGGCCTATCCCGCGGAGGGATGGCGCGTCCGTGCCCAGCCCGACGGCACCCTCACCGACGCCGCCGGCCAGACCTACCGCTATCTTTACTGGGAAGGGATCTCCCGGGCGGAGTTTGATCTTTCCAGCGGCTTCTGTGTCCGCGGAGAAGACACCGCCGCCTTTTTGGAGGATGCGCTGGCCCGGCTGGGCCTGACCCGGGCCGAGGCCAACGAGTTTATTATCTACTGGCTGCCCCGGATGGAGGGCAGCGCCTATAACCTGCTGTCCTTCCAGCAGGAGGCCTATACCGATTCCGCCGTATTGACGGTGGAGCCTGCGCCGGATACGGTGCTGCGGGTCTTTCTGGCCTGGAAGCCGCTGGAGGAGCCGGTGGAGCTCCCCGCCCAGCAGCTCACCGCGCCGGAGCGCCGGGGCTTCACGCTGGTGGAATGGGGCGGGAGCCAGCTGAACTGAAAAACGCCGGCGGCAGGAGCTTCCTGCCGCCGGATTTTTTGATGGTGCAAGGGAACGCGAAAAAATCAGCTGCGCTTTCCTGTTCTTCCGCAGAGCAGCATCAGCCCAAAGGCGATCAGCAGCTGGAGCAGCGCGCCGGCGGGCTGCAGCAGCGCCGGCAGGCAAGTCCCGCTCTGCCCCAGCAGGCAGAAGGGCAGAGTGCAGACCGCCGCGATGCCCACCTGCAGCAGGGCGTAGCGGGCCAATCCCCGTCCGTCCAGCGCTGTCCTGCCGCCGGTATATTCCCAGAGCAGCAGCAGATTCAGCAGCATCCAGAGATGGCTGCCCACCGCAAGGACCGTATCATAATCATGCCGCAGCGCCAGCCGCAGCCCGAAGCACAAAAGCAGGCTCAACGCCAGCACACAGCTGCCCGCCAGGGCCAGCTTTTTCCAACAGGGCATCCCGGTAGTTCCGTCTTTTTTCATGGCTTTTTCCTCCAAACCGATCCTGTCCGCAGGCTTCTGCCGCGGAAACTGCCTGTTTCTTCCGGAAAGATGCGTTTCTTGCTTTCATCGTATCGCATAATCGCCTATATGTCAACGGTGCTTTGCGTTTTTTTCATGAAAAAAGCACAAATTGTAATGAAATAACGGTTTTATAAGAAAAAAAGGCTGCGGAAGCAGCCTTTTGCGTTGAAATGCGTTATTTGTCCCACTTTCGGATGAGGGCCTCCAGCTCGGAAGCCAGCCGGCGCAGATCCCGGTTGGTCCCGCCCTTGCTGGCGGCGATAAGCTCCTGCAGGGCGCGGCCCTGCTCCTGCAGCGCACGGAAGGCGGCCGTATTGCCCTGCTCGGCGGCGGGCTGGCGGCGCTCCGGCGTCTTGCCCTCCTGCAGCATCCGGTCGCCCAGCAGATCATAGACCTCGCCCAGCTCCGGCGCATGGGCGGCAAAGCCCAGCTTGCGCAGGCGCTCCGCATAGGCGGGGGCCACCTCCGCATCGCCATGGACCACGAACACATGGGCAGGCTTGGGGGAATAGGCCTGGATCCAGTTCAGCAGGCCGGTCAGCCCTGCATGGGACGAAAGGCCCGGGAAGTTGACCACCTCCGCCCGAACGGCGATCTCCTCGCCAAACAGCTTGACGGAGGAAGCGCCGTCCAGCAGACGGCGGCCCAGGCTGCCCTCCGCCTGATAGCCCACGAACACCACGCTGCACTCCGGCCGCCAGAGATTATGCTTCAGATGGTGGCGGATGCGGCCTGCGTCGCACATACCGCTGGCGGAGATGATGACCTTGGGGGTCTTGTCGTCGTTCAGGGTGCGGGATTCCTCGGTGGTCTCCGTCAGGCGCAGATCCGGGAAGGTGAGCATGCGCACATCGTTTTTCACCAGCGCCATGGCTTCCTCGTCCAGATAGCCGGTGAGGTCGCCGTCAAAGATGGTGGTGGCAGCCTTGGCCAGCGGGCTGTCCACATAGACCGGGAAGTTGGGGAAGGAGCTCACCTGCCCCTTCTGCTTGATCTCCCGGATGAAATAGAGCAGCTCCTGGGTGCGGCCCACGGCAAAGGCCGGGATGATCACATTGCCGCCCCGGGCAAAGGTCCGGTCCAGGATCTCCGCCAGCTGATCGGTATATTCTCCCTCGCGCTCATCGTGCTCCCGGTCGCCATAGGTGCTCTCGGTGATCACATAGTCCGCCTCGGTGATATAGGAGGGGTCCCGGATGATGGGCTGCTTGATGTTGCCGATGTCGCCGGAAAAGACCAGCCGGCGGGTCTCGCCGTTTTCCGTGACCCAGAGCCGGATCATGGCGGAGCCCAGCAGATGGCCCGCGTCTACAAACTCCGCCTCCACGCCGGGGCACAGCGTGAACCGCTGGTGATAATCGTGGCATTCCAGATGGGCCAGCGCGTTCTGCGCATCGTCCACCGTATAGAGCGGCTCCACCGGCGGGCGGCCCGCCCGCTTGCCCTTCTGGTTGGTCCACTGGGCGTCGCTCTCCTGAATATGGGCGGAATCCAGCAGCATGATGCTCATGAGCTGGCCGGTGAGACGGGTGGTGATGATGGGGCCGGTATAGCCGTTTTTATAAAGCAGGGGCATCCGGCCGGTGTGGTCGATGTGGGCGTGGGTCGCCAGCACCAGATCCACCTCGCCGGGCGCAAAAGGCAGCGCATTTTCCTCCACCTCATCCCGGCCCTGCTGCAGGCCGCAGTCGATGAGGATGCGCTTGCCGCAGGCGTCCAGGCAATGGCAGCTGCCGGTGACGGCCCGGTCCGCGCCAAAAAATGTTAGGTTCATAAAAGCTCCTCCTTTGAGCGTTTGTGCCCATTTTGCCTGATTATAACATATTCCGGCGGATGAAACAATCATCCGCCGGAACAAAACGCCCGTTGAAATGAAATTTTACAGGATGCCGTAGAGCAGGTCGGTATAGGTGGGCATGGGCCAATATTCCTTGCCCAGCATCGTCTCCAGCCGGTCGGCCGGCGCACGCAGCGCCTCCATGGCGGGCAGGAGCTTCTCCTGGAAGAAGCGGGCCTTTTCATAGCCGTCCTCCATGGCGGCGCCCTTTTCCAGCAGCTTTTCCAGCTTGCCCAGCGCCAGCCGCAGGGCGGCGGAAGCGGCGGAAACATCCTTCAGCAGACCCGCCTCCAGCGTCACATCCAGCGTCAGGCCGGTGTCCTTCAGGCGGCAGAGGGTCTCCGCCAGAAAGCGGGAATATTCCGTGACGGCGGGAATGATCTGCCGCAAGGTCATCTCCACCATGGTGCTGGCTTCGATCTGGACGGTCTTGCAATAGCCCTCCAGCCGGATCTCGTAGCGGGATTCCAGCTCCTTGCGGTTAAAGACGCCATGCTTTTCAAACAGCTCGATGCTCTTCTGGGTGATGAGCTCGCCGGCGGCGTCCACCGTGCTGGCCAGC
>ENA-OUQC01000413-OUQC01000413.1-human-gut-metagenome-genome-assembly--contig:-NODE-413-length-32088-cov-10.996909_pt1 | contig 32088 bp, 17 predicted proteins | sample MGYA00237942_ERZ548815 | MGnify/ENA primary metagenome ERZ548815 (study PRJEB26490, sample SAMN05194722) | human gut metagenome | biome: terrestrial biome; feature: human-associated habitat; material...
CGGCCAACACCGGCGGGCTAGCCCGCCGGTGTTGCACTTCTATCTTGAATCTTCACATTTGTCGCTTTTCCCGCCCAGACATCAGAAGAATGCCAGCGCATAAGCACAGGATCGTAATGCCGCGCTCCGAAATCATACCATCCGAGACCGAGTTCATTGATGCGCTCCTTACCGGAGTACTTGTGCGGCTGCGTGTCCGGAACAGGGGCAGAAAGCAATGCACCGGACGGATAGTAAGAATTGATTTCTTCCACTGCGCCGTCCTCATTACGGACGAGGCGAACGCTGCCGAGATAATCCCTTATAAAATGGCGATACTTGCCATCCTTAAAGGAATAGTAGCCCGTTGCTGTCTGAAGCATCTCCGGGACGCCGTCACGATATATCACGCCGTCGAGATAGTCCTTGCGGACATCCTCCTTTCCCGGTTCCTCAATAGTAAGCGAAAGTTTCCGCCCTTCAGCATCCCAGCCATACAGAAGCCTACCGCCATTTTCAAAAGAAAGTGTATCCGGCAATGAAAGATGATTGTATGAAAGAGACAGCCTGCGATTGTCGTCGTACACTAGGTTTCCGCAAGCGTCATACTCATATTGAACCTCCGTCTGCGAGCCCCCGTTGAAACGGTTGTATGCCACGTTCGGATGCATCGTTGCCACAGCATCGCTCACTTTGACCAAATGGTTTCCGTCATATTCCAAAGTTAGGTCATCCACCCTCGCAAAAGAATTCACTCCAGTCTGCCCCGTTCTCCTAAGCCTAAGGAGATTCCCATTGAGGTCATAAGATGTGAAACTCTCATCGTATCGTCCGATATTATCCGTAAGGGCAGAACCCTCAGCATAACTTGCAACAATCAGATGTCCGGCAGAATCATAGCCGTACTTGTAGCCCTGCCATTGATGATTACCCACCTTCCAACTAACAGCGCTAACAAATCCGTTATGCCGGCGTGTACCCGGGCTGATGTTATAATACAGATTCTGGCAAAAGTCTGCGCCGGAGATTGACGTCGGCAAGTTCCTGATGTTATAGGAATATGTCAGACTGTCCAAACTCTCCCCATAAACAACCTTCACGAGCCTTCCTACATCATCATAGACATTTCGCAGCATCGGCTTCATTTCCTTTTCGTTCATTCCGTGAAGCGTTTCCACGTGCTGCCCCATACGGTCGTAGCGGAACTCCTGCATTTCAGTAAAAACAGTGTCCGCCCCACGCAGGTGAATTCGTTTCTTTAGAACAGGCTTTCCGGAAATGTTATAGTTAGTGAAAACCTCGTCCGCGATGCCGGTGCTTGTGTTATGAGAAGCAGTTCGCACCGGGCGGTTAAGTTCGTCATACCAATATGAGCAGAAAGTCCATCCTTCACCTGATACTTCACGCACAAGCTTGCCTGTCAACTGACCGATGACCGAAATGTCTTTACCCTCCACAATATTGGTGTACACCTGAGTAAAGAGAGAATCTGACGTCGTTGGAACGACTGGCAGAGAATCAGCAAAATGGACTAGGGACCTGTAATCATAACTGTCATAATAGTTTATTGTCAGATACTCAGGTTCAGTCAAAGTCAGATTGCTTATTCCATACCCTGTGTAACCCGTCGTAGATCCTGTAGGGCTCGCATAAACAAACACCGACCTAATACTTTCAACATCCGTATTCTTGCAAAGTCCCGTCATAACTTGACGGCCTTGTCGGTCAGGGATTTCAAATTTCCATTTCCCTACTTCCCTCAACTTTCCATCCTGAACGAAGATACAGTGACCTGCCTTGTCATAGCGCCTATACTCCCATTCCTTGCCTGGCTCCTTGACCCGGACAGGGCGGTTCAGAGGGTCATAACCATAAATGAAAGCATATTTATCCATCAAAGCCTGTTTCTCTTCAGCAGTTGTCACAGAACTGAGCGCCGAAGATGCCATAGGAGGAAGAATAATTCTCAGATTTCCGTAGTTATCGTAAATATAGTGAGTGTCTAAACGGGTGCTGCCGAGAAATCTGCGTTCAAGCACCAATTGCCCGGCCGGATTAACAAAGGTGAAGATTGTTATTCCGTCTTCATCGACCGATTCACGTATGTTCAGGTAGCCATTCGGATATAACCCGGAAGACGAGAATTGATCATTGTCCAGATTAGTCGCATAGACAAGCTGCAACAGTTTGCACGAACGAGAGGCAGTAGTGTCATTCAGGGAATATTTCCGTGTTCTGAACTTCCGGTCATTTCGCCACATCTGTCCCGGGCCGCGCTCCTCAATCAAACGGCCGGAAGATGATTTTTCATAGGCATATTCCGTATTGGGAGCGAAATCATTGTAGTATCCACGGGTATATGGCAAAAGTCCAGGATAATAATTGCCGTCAGAGTTGACAGGAGTCGGCAAAGAACGGCGAATAATCCGTCCAAGAGCATCCGGAACAATGTCCGAAACAATATTCTTCCCTGAAGTTCCGGCTTGAAATACCATAGACTGAACCTGATGCCCGAAAGCATTGAAAAACTCGCGTGTCTTGATATAAAGTTGGTCGTCAAAACGGGTGTTTGTCTCTATACTGTTGCGGGTAACGCTTCCCGAATAGCCCAAAGTGTAATCATACTCCTTCAGAGTCTGCCACTTTGCACCTGTCATAACTTTTTCTCTCGTCAGGCGCCCGCAATCATCGTAGTCATAGCCTGTCCGCCCTCCGTCGGGAGCGACCTTTCCGGTAAGTCCAAACAAAGGCGCATATTCATATCTCCAAACTTGGGCATTAGGGAGCAACGCCGGCAGTTCATCAAAGGAGTAGCCATTGTCAGTCTCGTTCTCCACTTGAGAATACTGGGCGTTACGTACAACCAAGATTGGATATCTGTCATCAGATCCCCACAGATAGACATAAGGCACACCATCTTCATCAACTGCGCTGAGCGGTTGAGCGTTGGAATTGAACAAGAGCACTTCAAAACTGCGTTTCCATTCAGGGGAATTGCTATTGGTACAAAAAGCCTCTGTCTTCTTCTCACAAACATTGTCTCCGTCTAAAACAAAATGATGATTCTTCGTAATCGTCGGTCCACTGATACCTGTCAGCCTGGTGTGCTGGTCTTCAATCACTGCTGAGATATAGTTTCTTGCAGTCATCGTGTCAATAACATTCGACGGGAGGAGGGACGAGTCATAGAGGTAACGACGAAACGATACGTCTCGCCATAGTCGGAGACCATTCTTAACCGCACGGTCGTGGTATGTACATAGCGAATGAGGTCTGATTTCACGTTCAATAGCGTTATAGCCAAATGATTCTGTCGTAACTTTGGGAACATCACCATCGTATTCGGTGGTCACTCTTGACACGAGTTTCTTCCATCCTGTTGAGATGCAGATGTCGAAGAAATAAAAGTTGAAAACTGACTTGCAATAGAAATATAGAAAATCACCTCCCTCATACTCCAAGCCCAAAAATCTAGGCAAGATTCCTTTGCAATAAATACCTATTGATTCCCTGTTCTTTCGTCCATATTCCTTGTACGTATTCTTTATCGAACGCTTCAAGACATATTCCCCGGCCTTCCATTCATATTCGTCCACACTGGAAAGATTGCCGTTGGCCCATGAATTGTCAACGACATATCCCGGAATCTCATATCTTGAATCAGAGAATCCGCCAATCCGTTGAACGGAGGTATATAATCCAGAGCCCATGGCCTCCGATAGCTTTTCCTTCCACTGCGCGTAGGCCTCGCGCTGTGAGTTGTAATACCGTTCCTGAAACTGCTCCGTCGACACGAACTCCGGCTCTTTGATGTCAAAACCATAGACTGTCTTCAAGGTGTCGGACGGTGAGGATGAGTCTATTATCTTTTCAACAATCCTGCGGTATGCAATTCGGGAAGAATAATGCCACCCAGGGACTAATGGCTCCGAGCTACACGTCCACGACTGAGTGATTTCATACGGGCCGGCCTGCCCGGCATTCATATTTCTTACCTGCGTCACCGAATAGTCCTCAAACAGGCTCGGGTCAAAGGGTATATTGAAATTCTGTGGGTTCGAATAGTCATAGTTCCGCGTAATCGTCCGTCCTGTTGCCAAATCTTTTGAAATCACCTGCCTCACCTTGATTGCGGGAGTTCGCGGAACGGCATAATCCTCCGTGTCATAGACAAGTTCTGTATATGCACCGGTGATTCCCTCAATGGACTTAAGAGAATGAATCTTTGCAGCACTCGCCGAATGACTTCTGTCTGCAATATAGGTGTCATAATATTTATCCCCGACAGGCAGATAGCCCAACAGGCTCGGATTGGACTTGCCATTGTAGTAGCCCTGCAAGTCCTGAGCATAATAGCAGTTAGGGGAGCACATTGCCAGATAGCCCAGACTTGACTTGGCGGCAAGGTCTGACACAGAGACATCCTCATTATAATACTTGAAGTCATAGCTGTCATAGACAGTTTCAGTTGCGCCTTTGAAAGTCACGGTCTCCAGTTTCAGACGACCTCCGGCAAACGTGCCGTGAGCGAACTCCACGCTGCGCATCTTCTTTACGCTCTTGTCATAGAGCGCTATTCCGGAAAGTCGGAACTTCCGACCATCGGCATTCGATTCCGCTGTGGTGAAGACGAGCCTGCCCTGAGGAAAACGGATTTCTTTCAAAACAGGGGTGGAGTTAACCGTCCTTGTATGGATAATGCTGCTGGCCTCCCTCTCCGGCTGTTCCGCTGTCCCGCCAGTATGCCGTATTTCATATGAATGGGACAGAATCCGGTCAATGTATGAATCCTGGCGGCGAGCATAGACAAAGTTTATGCTGTCTGTTTTGTTCATTGAGACAATCTTTGTCAGATACCACGCGCTATCGTATGTGCAGGACTCGCACAGCGGGCTCATTACTCCGGTCTTATGGTTATAGACCGTGGATATGACTGTCGATTTCTCGGCCTGCTCATAGTGATAGGAGGTCCCGCTGTCGTCTGTGATGACGAATCCTGCCGTCAGCTTTCCTGTACTGTTAACAAGCCTCCGAATATGGTTTTCTGTATATGGAACCTGCAAGTAGTTATTGTAACCGGCAATGTAGAATGAACCGCCGGTCTTTCCCATCGTGTAATCATAGCGGTCACGCATCCTGTCCGTGTCGTTGAGGCCGTTACTTTTTTCCGCGACGGTCAAGTTGAGAGATGCCGCATCTTTGTCCGCACGGATTTTTGTCGCCGTCGGTAGTTCCGGGTTCATCCCCTTGTCCGGAAGCCCGTTGATCGTGAGGTTTACCCCCCTCCGGCGTTCAGTACCCAACCGAGACCTGCCCAGCTGGCCTTGTCAGTGACCTTGACTCCACCACCGATGTAGGAAAGGCTGACGGGGAATGTCAGTTCGCGAGTCCGGATTTCATAAATGGGAATTGACACATCGACTTGTCCCGAGGCTTGGGAAACGGAATATTGGCCGTAATTGAGAAATGCGGCGGCCTCGGGCGTGGGCGGAACAAGATAGGGATTGTTCTTCGTGGACAGGAGGGTGCTTCCGACTGCGAGAGTCTGTGCCGGAAGACTGAGGTCTGACAAGGCGAGAAGCAGAGTCAGAGTGCAGAGGGTCAGCAGTTTCTGTTTCATGAGAAGTGTTTTTGTGGTTATCGTTAAGCGGGGAGATGTTTCAGAGTATCGTCGGCTTTATGAAGATGTTGAGCTTTGTTTCCGTGCGGTTCTTCTTCGTCTTTCCGAATATGGAGCGGAGCACTGGGACACGGGAGGCGTACGGAAGACCACGGGAGGAATTGTCTGTCAGGTTCTTCTCAATGCCACCGAGCAGAACCATATCTCCGTCCTTGACCCTTATGATGGAGGTGAAGCTGCGCTTGGAGATTCCCGGTGGGGCATATTCGTTGTCCTTCGAGCCGGTGTCGGTGAACTCGTCCTGGCTGAGATTGACCGTGAGGGTGATTGTGCTGTCGCGACTCATGTACGGTGTGATGTCGAGGACAAAGTTCGCCTCGACGTTCTTCCACAGATAGGACTCCGACTGCAAGGGGTTCTGCGTGCCTATGATGTTCACCTGACTTTCCTTGTAGTATTTCACCTCGCCGCTCTTCAGTACGGCCTTGTGACCGTTCAAAGTGGAAAGCCTCGGCGTGGAACGGAGCGAAATCCTGCCGCTCTCCTCAAGGAGCTGGAGGTCGGCATAAAAGAATTGAGAGACTTGTCCAAGATTGATTGAGCCGAGTCCGCTGAATGATGCGAGCAGACGGTTTATCGAGTCTGCGTTAAGCGTCAGACCAAGCCCCGGAGAGAAAGTCGCGCTGTTCTTTCCCTTCTCCGAGCCGGTGCCAAGCCCCAGCCCGAGTGACTGTGCGGAACTTGTGGTCGCATCAACAATCATAACGTCAATAGAAATCAGCGGAACGCTCACGTCTATCTCAGAAAGGAACGACAGGATTTCCGAGGCCACCTTTCTGTCTCCGCTGACCACTATCCCATTGAGGTCCGCGAATGGCGTGATTTCCATATTCTGTTTCAGTGAAGACGGGATTATGTTCACGACATCCTCGACAGTCCTGTGCTTCATTGCATAGACGATGGTTCCAGTCTGCGGAGACGCCTCCTCCTGCTTGTCGAAGAACGCAGAAGAGAATGCGCCACGCTCTTTTCCGCTCTCGAACAAGTACCACGAGTCCTCTTCCCGACGAACAGAAAGCACATTCACGGCTGCAATGGTCTTCACAGCCTCATCAAGCGTCATCCCTGTTCCGAAAGCCGAGACCTGCCGATCGGCCAATGAATTAGGATAGAGAAGATTGCCTCCGGTCACTACATTGAAACGACGAGCTACTGCATCCAATGTGCAGGCTGAGAAGTCGAATGAAAACACCGTGCTGTCAGCCGGGTCACGAGAAAACCTGACCTCAGAAACAGGCACGGGAGGAACAAAATCAGTCAATGAGACTATATCCCCGGAAAATGTCGCCTCTATGCCTTTCTCGTTGCAGATGAAAGCCAGAACATCGCATACAGGTATTTTCTGAATATTGCAGGTAATCGCCTTACGTTTGTCGAAATTTATGGCGATGCTCAGTCCGTTCGATATGGCTATGCCCTTTATGAGCTCAGAGACCGAAAAATTGGTCACGGATACGTCAATCTCATTGTTGTAAGCAGGGATTCTTTCGGCCAAGACGGAAAAGTTCCGGCGCAGAAGCCAGGCTCGGGATGTCGAGTCATCGGAATGAATACACGAAGGGAAGGTCAATGACCGACTATGCCCAGTGGAGATTCCGAAGCCCCGGACCGGACCTAGGATGAAAAGACCGATCAGACTTAAAATCAGGAGAAGAAGGCAGCGTTTCATATATCAGATTACATAGTGTTCAAGATAGGGGCAATCTCCTCAAACGAGGTTTCCCCGGATTCATAAAGAGACATAGCAGATTCGCGGAGCGTCCGCACGCCTTTCTGAGACAGGATGCCGCTGACATCGCGGACATTTTCACGGACTGCGGCGGAGAGGGTATCGTCAATGCGGACGACCTCATAGATGGCCTTGCGGCCGAGATAGCCGGTGTAATGGCACTGCGGGCATCCCACGGCCTTGCCGGAAGATGACTTGCAGTGAGGACAGAGAAGGCGGACAAGCCGCTGCGCGATGCAGGCGATAAGGGTCTCTGAAATCAGGTAGGGATGGACACCCATATCTGTAAGCCTTGTGATGCAGCCCCAAGCGCTGTTCGTATGCAAGGTGGAGAGCAGGAGGTGGCCGGTCAGGGAACTGCGAATTGCCATCTCCGCGGTCTCCTCGTCGCGGATTTCGCCAAGCATGATGATGTCCGGGTCCTGACGTAGGAAGGTCCGCAACGCGACAGGGAAAGTAAGCCCGATTTCCTCCTTAAGCTGGACCTGATTGATGCCGTCGAGGGTGTATTCAATCGGGTCTTCTATGGTGAGGATGTTGTTGTCGCCTCGGTTCAGCCGCTCAAGCGTCGCATAGAGCGTTGTGCTTTTTCCCGAGCCTGTCGGGCCGCTGATGAGTACAAGCCCGTGGGGACGGCTGACCGCGTTCAAATAGTCCCCGAGCTGCCGTTCGTCAAAGCCCAATTCATCCAGAGAGATGTGCCGTCCGTCACGCGAGAGCAGGCGCAAGACTATCTTCTCCCCGTAAATCGTCGGCATTACCGATGTCCTGATGTCAAACTTGATGTCGCCCCGAGAATACATTATCCTCCCATCCTGCGGAAGTCTTTTCTCGGCAATGTCGAGGTTCGACATGATTTTAATTCGGTTAACGATGCCGGGATAGCGTTCTCGTCCGACGACATGACGCTCAATCAGTTTTCCATCAACCCTGAAACGCACACGACACCTATGCTCCGACGGCTCAAGGTGAATGTCACTCGCACGCACACGGAAGGCTTCCTCCACAAGTTCCCCGACAAAGTCCTGCCCATCCAAGGCCTCACTCTCCGAATGCTTCTGCACACCAGTCTGCCGATAGTTCGAGGACAGCAGCCGCGTCAGTTCGTCCGAAGCCATAGGATGCAGCGAGAGCCGCAGTCCATACACAGCTGCGACCTCCTCAACGACTGCATCATAGACCTTCCCTTCGTCACAATAACAAGCCACCACATCGTCAAGTTCCCGTTCAAACGGGGCAAGGCGGTAGTAAAAGGCCTCGTCACCGGTGAACAGCTGCAGGGCCTCTGTCGAAATCTTTTGTGGTTGCATAATTATCTAAGTATTATTTAGTTGGTCTCAAAAAATAGGCAATTGCACAGAGCAAGGCAAGAACTATATATATGGAAGCTATTATTGCAAAACCCTGAACTTGTCTCAATAAAAAGCCAAACGATATGAACAGGATAGCCATAGACAATAAAATAGGTACCGACTTGGGAAATGCCCCCTTGTCCCGGACATATATCTTCCCACGCTCCAGACATTTTATCATTCCCTCGGGATACATTGATGTTCCTTCCCAATAGTTCTTTCTCCACCAAGGAACGAATAGAGCCCTATGAAAACGACCGCAGACACGCCATTCCCGCCAATCAAAGTCCCCAAACCAAGTCCAAAAGACTAATTTACGGTAATCAATAGAAACTTCCGCATTCGCAAATTTTACCCATACACCGTCTTTAAGACCAGCTATGACAACTGTATGGCAATATAGTTCAACTTCATCGGCCAATATTCTTTCAAGTGTCACATCTTCTTCTTTGGAATACACATGACGATACACGCATACTAAGTCGAAGAAAAATGCATTCTCATCAATTGCCACAAACTGAAAATACCGCCTTCTCTCATCAGGCCATCTTATTTCAAATACGTCTCCGGGAACCGGTCTTTTATTTTTCATTGCTTCTACCATTTAAAGTGATAACCATCCCAATATTGTGGATCTATTGAATTTATATTGTTATATAAATTGTCTATTCCATAATAGTTTATCAACTGCTGCTCAAGTATATGAGCAGACATCGGATTAAGATGGACTTGATACCTGTCAAACTTAAGATTTGCCCGTAGAGTTCCAGAGTTAGCATGTTCACGCCAACGCACTTCAGGAGGACGCTTCGTTATACCAACATATTTGACACTCTTATCACTTGGATCCCGCCCTACATAGACCGTATAATTTCCATCAGAATTTAAAGATAACGGCTTTCCTGTGACAGGATCTATGCCCCACGCTAAAGAAGTTACACTCGTGGTCAATAATCCGGTCGTCCATCCCAACAACATACTCCGCAACAATCCCTCATCAAAAGAATTGGATAAGGCATCCCCCAATGACTGCCCATTCATCAAATTGAAAGCAGTACAACTAACTATATGACCTGCTCCAGAAATTAATGGAGAGGTAAGAGTTGTCTTGAGAAGAGGACTTTTCAGATTAGACAAAACAGAAGAGGAAGCGAAACAAGAAGCCAAAGCACTTGTTGCAAGGCCTGTCATGGCACCTGCAACTGTCGAAATAGTCACGCCTCTCCAATCTACATTATCCATACCTGAGAAATTATAACCAGTCTGCGCAACTATACTATTGTTGAATGCAGTCAAAGCTCCGGACCCCATTCCAGCAAATGCTATTGCAGCCATAGAACCGCCAGCAAATGCAGTCCCGGCGACCAAGGCACCACCCGCCGCACCCGCTGCAAATGTAGTAAAACCTTGCCAGAAGCCATCAACCTTGTCCCAATTAAAAGCCACATTAAGGACTCCGCCCAAAACAGTAGCACCGACAATTATCCAAACAGACTCACCACTTTGATCGGTGTAACTCAGCGGATTGTTAAGGGCATAGGAATAGCGGTTAAAAGATTGGGAGAAGTCCGGGGCCTGAACATACGGGTCTGGAGACAAGAAACGGCAGAGTAGCGGGTCATAGAGACGGGCATTCATATTGATGAGGCCGAACCACGGAAGGTGCTCGTGACCGGTGAAACCTCGCCCAAGGCAGAGCTCGGGCTCATTGCCATGAGCGTAAATCTCTTGAGTTTCAGGGTCTCGCAGCCGTCCCCATGGGTCGTAACTGTACTCTGCCAAGAGAGTGCCATCGTTCGTCGCGACATGAGTGATGCTGCCGAGGTAGTCCCGACCAATATTCAGCGCAGTCCAATTGCCGATGCCCTCGCGAACAAGAACCATTGGAGCCGAATAGGCATCACCTCCTAAGTAGAAACGCTCTATTGTCGTACCATCTGACTTGATATCCTGCTCGTAGCGGCTACCGATGTAATAGCGCGTAAGTTCCGGAGAGACGCCTTCAGCATAGAGCATCTTCACACGGTCGCCACTACCGTTGTAGGTGAACGACGCACTCTTCCCTCCCTCGGCAAGAAGTGACGGACGACCGAAGGCCGTATAACTCACTGTTTGTTCCCGATTCGGAACAAGTGTGTCATCTTCCGGAACGAATAAAGTCACCTGATAGGGTTTTCTATCATTCTTATAGTATAACTCGCCGACGCCATCAATTGAACATACATTGCCATAACCATCAAACTCCACATTACGTCCCTTCATCCCTCGCAATCGGTTAAGTTGGTCATAACCAAAGGGTTCATCAATATTACGCACCAAATCCACCCTAATTCCAAGACGGCTGTTCCAAGGATCGAAGTCATAAAAGAAATCCATCAGACAACTGTTCGTATCAGAACTCCCGTCATTCATTCGGCGACTTGTCGGAAGCCCGGCTTCAGACCAGCCGTAAGTTCTTAGTACATCCCCTGTCTGAACCTTAACAGGCTGACCATAGTCGTTCTCTTCTATCAGTCCGAACACAGGCATCCTGTCTGGGAGAATGGTCAAACTTATGTTATGCCCGTTTTCATAGCCATAGCGTTCCGTTGTTATATATCCCGACTGGGCTTCATAAGCGACACTGTCAAGCATACCTTCTCTATGGTACGAGAAAGTCTTACGCAGCCATTTCCCGTCAGGCACGATTTCTTTTTCCGTCAGCACACGGTCATAACTATCGTAGGTATAATCCTTTCGAGTGCCGTTCGTGGAAACTTCCGAAACAAGGCGACTAAATTCATCATAGGTATAATCCGTTGAAAACTCCCCGAGCCGCTCTTCCTTAGTCACACGTCCGAACTTATCGAATCTGCTGATTATCCTTCCGTTCGAATTCGTCTGCACACGCACGGAACTTCCGTCCGCGTTCCACATCGTACTATCTGTCTGGATCCCAGCACTCGGGTCATTAATGCCTGTCCGGCGGCCGTATTCATCATAAATGAAGCGTGTGACAATCAATCCGCAAGTCACGGAATCCAATTGTCCGTCATTTCGATATTTATAGAGCATAGAAGTCCCGGAATCTTTTACACGAACAACTTTCCCTGCTGCATCATAAGTTATAATACGCTCCACATCGTCACGGATCTCCTTGACCTGATTTGCCATATAATCACGATGAAGTGAATGTCCTGGAAAGGTTTCGGAAATCAGACGACCATATTTATCATACGTGTATGACTCCCATTTATATGGTGATTTTTCTCGATATGGAAACGAACTCTTGGAAATCCGTCCTTGCGAATCATATACATAGTCCCTCTTCTGCCATTGTCCGTCGAATCGTTGAGTCTCCGTATGCATCTTCCGACCAAGGCAGTCATACCAAGTTACTTTCGTAGGCATCACGCTTGACGAAACAGTCTCAGTGTAGAGACAATCCGTACCCCAATTACGGGAAACAGTCTCCACTACACCATCCGGACGTTCGACACTGGCAACATTACCAAAGCCGTCATACTCAATCTTTGTCGTATCTCCATGGTGATTCACAATGCGCTCCGGCCTGCAAAACTTGTTGTAAGACAAGTATTCAGTCTTTCGTCCGAGAGCATCTGTCTCCGACATAAGCCTATGTCCGTCAGAAGTGTAAGCATATGATTTGCCGACATATTCAGAACTGCCATACGGAGCGACACTTTCTGATGTGACATTTCCGAAAGCATCGTATGACCACTTTGTTTTAGAGACAAGCTTTGAATAATCCCAATATCCCGGCCTTCCGACCGGAGCATTAAGCCTTGTCACTACACGCCCGCGATAAACTTTTTTAGAAAGCATCTGCCCGAACTCATCATAGTCCATGCGACACTTTTCCAGCCAGAAATCCCGTGGAGCGGATTCGTAGCCCTTCTTCCTTGTCCTGCTGTCAACAAGCAGTCCAAGCAAGTATTTTTCCGGAGTCAGTATATGCCTATACACATTATCTGTACCCGTCCAGATAATATCACTATCTTCACCTGATTGCTGATACGTGATGGTTCCACGAAGGAAATCGTATGAGTCATACGAATTGGAAACTTCCGTTTTTGCTCCAGTAAGGCAATCCGTATGAACAGACCATGTCAGTACTGGAGAAAGGCATAAATAGTTCCCACCGATTCGCTCATAGGTATTCTCAACCGTTACAAACGGGCTGTCCGGTGTTGAGAGCAATGCTTTTGATGAACGGATCAGTACACCTTCCATCTCTGGGTCATATTCCTGAACTGAGACCACTCCTGCGATATTATCATCACAACAGACTTTACGGAAACCAAGACCACCGCTGCCGGACACCGCATCATAGTAACAGTATTCCATATCCGTCACCTTATACCCGCTTTTGTTCGAGTTGCCATAAGTCGCGGTCTTTTGCAAGAGATTCATCGGAAACGCGACGCGTGCAAAGCCATCCTCGCTTGAATATGAACGGATTTCATCATTGCCATACACTGAAGCGGAATCCATCAGGTTTGCATATTCATTTGTCTGGAGCACGCCATAGCTATCCTCCATTTCGGCGACAAGACGATTCACATCCCTATTGTCAGAAAACTTGTAGCTCGTAATCGTATGCCCGTCAACAGTAATGAGACCGCTTATTGCATTATATCCGAGTATATTATTGTAAATCACACCTTTTGAGGATGGCATGGTCGCAGTTGAAAACATAGCATCATTACTGAAAGAGTTTCCGTTGACATTCAGATGGCATCTCAAATTTCTACCACGGAAACACAACATATCAGACAAACCGTCACGGTTCACGTCAATGAACATATAGCCGTCACCGGGACTACGCTGTCCCAAATTGAGCGTAGTCCGCTCAAAGTTTGCCCCAGTGTAGGAATATATCTTCCACTCTGACCCGCCATCCACGATGCCGCCGACAGAACCGGACGAACCGGAGCCACTGCTTCCGCCACCATAGTTAGGGTTAAGATAGGTTTCGCCGGGAGGAACTACAATGTCAAGGTAGCCGTCACCATTCCAATCTGCACAGTAATAGGGTCTGTCAATCAGAGCGCCATAGTTTAATCCCCTGATTGTCTTTTCTTTAATCAGATTCCCGGAATGCAGTTTATAAACACTTATACCCCCTGCCTCCTCGACATAACAAAGTTCTGTCTTTCCGTCATTATCAATGTCGCAGGAAAAAATCTGTGAAGGTGTCACCAAATCAAAGGCAACAAGATTTCGGCACTCACCTGTATTCAAGTCAATTATGGCTGTTTGCGAAACCTGTTTATTACCACGGAAATCCCGGTTCAAAGAGACTGTTACCAGTTGTACTCCAACACCATCAAATTTTCCGAATAGATACACGCGCTGCTGAGGACTGAACCAAGAGCTGTTGTCACCTTTATCCTTGACAATCCCGCGTACCTTTACCGAAAATGATTTCAAGGACAAATCCGCCGAAGACTTCTTCAGTTTGTATACGCCAATCCATAGCTTTGTAAAGTCGCCTTCAATACCATTAAAATGAACCTTGACAATTTCATCCACTCCATCCGAATCAACATCCAAAGCCTCAACAGTCTGAAATCCAGCGCCTGCCTTAAGAATAATTTCCGGAGCATCAGATGAAAGTTCCGGCACTATGGTCATTTTGTCAATTTCAGCATATCCACTGCCATAAACATATACATAATCCTTGCTTTTATCGCCAGTGTCTGTAGATGATGCTATCACCTTATAGGTACTATGATCAGGTAAAATAATCACCCCGTCCGAAGTTGCTCCACTGCGGAACCGTCCGCGTAAATATTTCCGGTCTCCTGTCGGGACAACATTCACGCTGCGCGTATTGGTGACATAGAAATCCGAACTATCCGCAGGCTGCTCCGGATAGCGGAAGCGAAGAGGGCGAAGACTGGCCTCCCCCACTCGGCATCCTATCGACGTAAGCAGGTTTGCCCCTAAGCGTGATTCGTGAGTCAGGGTGTATGTATAGAGATTGTCGTTGCCAGAATTGGAGCGGATGGCCTTCAGGAGTTTACGGCACTGTATCTTCTGGCCGGCATAGTATGAAATCGTCCCGGAATCGACATTCTCATAATCAAAGTATATCCTGCCGGCAGGTACCCCTTGTTCATCATAGTTATAGAAAATGGTCGAGGGATAATACATCCCTATCGATTCCTGACGGTCGTAGAAGAAGTCTATGACCATTCCGGTGATATCCGTCATTTTTGTCAGGGGATAAGAGATTCTGTTGGTAGCATTGGCAAAATTTGACGGGAATCCATACACGGCCTTTGAGCCGTTGGGGTATAGGACATCAAACCAAATGACCTTGCCGTCTATCTCATGGCTTCGAACAAGGATGTGTCCGCGTGCCGTCTCGTATGGATATTCATCAGAAAGTGCACTGACCGATGACGACACAATCGGCACGCCGTCAAGGGCATATGCAGGATTGGAATCCATCAGACTCGCGGCACTGACACTGCCGTGATAGTACATATTTTTGTTAATCTGCGTAATTGCCGACAGTCCGCCTACTGTCCAACCATATCCGGCGATTCCGGGTCCCGACTGGCTGCTGTATTGCAGAGACAGGCTCGGAAGAAAAGAACCGAATGGTGTTGTTGCGATGGGAACAGTGTAGGTGCGTGCCCCAATCGGAGTAACATCTGCGGCATAGGGGATTTTCCCCACGGGATAAGACGAGAAGTCATCCGTGACTGTGGCGGCAAGTGCTGTGGTCACGAGGCTTGCCGCGATGAGGGATGCAAGTATTTGAATTATATGATGTTTCATATTCATTTAGTTGATTCGAGAATTATGCGGATGACTATCTGGAGAGTAATGCAGATGGCGAAGGCTGTAACAAGCGGAATGTCGCGGGCTGTAGTCCTGGAAAGACGGGTGTAGAGAAGCCAGAAGAGGATGGTCGCGAGGGAGGAGATGATTAGGAAGAGGAGGAAATGGCGGGGTGGAAAATATGGCGTCATGCAGAGGACGAAGAGAAGATCACCGGTGCCTAGCATATCCGAAAGTCCGCGTTTTCGCAGTCTTGCCCAGAGGGAGAGAGCGGTCCACAAGAGAACGCAGGTCAGGAGATTCCGGACGAGGTTCGACAAAGGCAGACGCAGGCCGCCGCTCTCCATCACTGACATAAATACTACAGCCACCGCGAAAACAGCCAGATTGAAAATCCCTATCCTCCTGCACCTGAGGTCCGAGAACGCCAGCGCCGCAAGAGGCGGGAGACACAAAAGACTCCACCACATATATTATTGCTGATTAGAATTTTAGTCCTTCACTATTTCCTTCAGTTTCTTATCCTGATCAATCTCCCAAACATTGAACTGCCCGTCCTTGTCGAAATCCACCACGGAGACGGCCTGAGCCTTGAAGCCCGAGTCGCCGGCCTCTACAATCTCTATGCGGTAGTTGGCGTTGCCGCCGTCTGTCACGAGAGGCTGCTGCTCGAAGCCAAGTTCCTCAAGGTTGTCACAATATCTTGAATAGGTATAGAAATAGCTCTTTTGCAAGGTGTGGACAAAGGCGAGCTGCTGCTGCGCCTCCATGCTCTTGGCCTTGGAAATCAGTGGCATGAGGTTCGGGAGGGCAATCAGCACGAGTATGCCGATGATGACAAGGACTACCAGCATCTCCGGGAGTGAGAATGCCGGCAGACGACTTCTTGAGACGCGCCGTTTCATTGCCTGTCCTCCTGTTTTTCATGCTGCAAGTCTGCAGGCGTTTCCTCTTTGGCAGGCATTGCTTCGGGAGTCCCGGCAGTCTGATTTCCGATTGTTCCCTGATTCTCTGCGGTCTGCCTCCTGGCATTTACGGAAGATTCTGAGGAGGATGATTTCTGAGGCGTCGCCGATGAGGATTGGGCAGTGTCCTGCGTTGGCTGCTGTTCCGGAAGAGCGACGGTCACTCTGCCCGTGCGGTTGCCCGCAGCGTCGTAGCTGTAGGTCACGGCTGTTGTCTGAGCCTTTGCCGCAACGGCAAGAGCAAGGCAGCAAAGAGTTGTTATGATTGTTCTTTTCATTGTTTCTGCTGTTTTAACGTTACTAACAAATCATCGGGCCGACAAAGGGAATGCTGATATTCTCCGTAAGAGTGACCGGATAGCTTGCGGTGCCCATATCTACAGAAGAACTCGAATACATCAGTTTACCCTTTATTCCCGCACCGAGGCTCTTCATGAAGAACCAAGAGACATCCGCACCGACAACAGCGCCCCACCGCAGTCTATTCGCATGAGATATAAGTTCGGGGTCCAAGTCAGGGTCTGTCTTGCCGAGGCCATATCCGCCGCCGAAATCAACCCCGATTCTCAGCCGAGGCCAGACGAATGTGCTCACGGCCGCCGAATCCGTTGTCTGTCTGCGCGTTCCGGCATCAGCCCCTGCCGACAGGCTCATAAGCGCCGCACACAGAAGCACGGCAAAATTTACTTTCCAAGTTTTCATACTATTTATCGTGGTTTCACATACTATTCCGTATATTCTCTACATCAATTCGCAAGGAATCATGAAAATAAACAAACAGCCTGTTTAATCCTACGCCATCCGGAAGATTCGTCAGAAAATCATCACTTCTGATTAGTATTTCAATATAAGTCTCCAACTCTTTTTCAGAGAGAGCAGGCATCGAGAAATGAAGAAGCCTGACGGCTTTACCTTCTGGTATCCAATACAAATCACTTATCGCATCATAAAAACCGTCCCAATTATTATCATCGTATGGGCAGCCCAGCGATTGCTCAATGAACTTTATCAAATCTTGCTTCCCTTTTATATACGAATCAATCCATATCACTATATCATTGGGAGATTCTTTCTCGATGCGCTCCAACTCCAAGTCTGAGCAATAAGTCAACATAGTTATCTTCAATTTTTCTTTTCCAGAGATTTCTTTCCGTGAATCATGGCTTGGGTAGTTAGCACTCCGACAAGACAAGAGATGAAATCAAGACCTATCGGGCCCAAGTTTATCAGTTTGCTCATAATACCATAGTTTTCCATATTCCTGACAATCCACCAATGGAACGGCTCGTTTTCTTCGCATGGACCTCTATTCAATTCAGACATACGGTACAGTTCATTGTCAGGACACATTTCATGAGCCTTTCTGAATGTTTTTTGAGGGAATTCCGGATCTTCGTCATAAAACCAGCCGCATCGGCTTGCAATGAAACCGAAAAAGAAAAGGAAGTCAGGGTTCTCCGCATACTTTTCTTTTGCTGCAGCATAAACTATCGGTATGTTCTTCTCTGCCTCATTGAACTCAGGCATCTCAAAATCGGCATACAACACAATCGTTTCCAACAAGAAAATGTAGTTCAAGTAAGAATCCAACGAGCCATTTTCCTGTCTGATAACGTTTTCCATCAGACGAAGAGCTTTCTCCCAACTTTTTGCCTCAATCAAATCACTCAATTCTTTTTTCCAATTCATATACATAGTTTTAATATGGAATGTACATAGTCCCAACTCGTGGAATTGAATCTATAACTCGTCCACTTATCACGACATTATAACCATAAATATTCACACCAACTTTAAAATGGCCAGAAGGTGGATACAGGCCATTTGCAGCACGCATTGCATCTGTAACGATTGCCTCATGACTATAACCTTTCATAAAGGTATCAAATCCATGCTTCGCCTTAAAAATGTGAGTCATAGAATTGGGATCTCCAATCGTCAAATCAATACCTTTCTGTAGATTGCTTTCTGGCAAATAGTTTTTATAGGGATTCTCAACAGAGAGTTCCAATCCTTTTTGCGGAGAAGGACTCTGAGGAGAGCGTGAAAAATCTGCAAAATCTGCCGGTTTTTCAAGGGCATTTTCCCGAATAGTTGAAGATGTGTTGTCGGAAATAATCTGTCCTGGTCGCATTGAACTGCACAAAGGACGCCCATTCCAGAAATTCTGATGGTTCAGAGCCGAATTGATCCCACCAGCCAATCCACCAAAGAGTGCCCCGCCAAAACCACCATATAAAGCCTGCATTCCACCAGACTTAAGGGCATCGGAGAAACTTCCTCCACCCAGCAGCGCCATGCCGAAACCATTAGTAAACCCTCCAACAAAACCGCCAACGCCACCAGCGATAGCACCTCCGGCAAAGCCTCCGATACCAATTGCAGAACCGACAGCGGCTCCAGCTGCTCCTCCCGCAAAACCGGCAATACCACCTATCAAACCGCCGCCTATCATATAACCGGCCATTTTCCAACCAGTAGCGCCCTTGGAATAGCCTATTTTATATCCACAATATGTACCAATCGCGACACCAATCGCCGCCCCTATAATCAAAGCCGTCGTAATGACAAACTCCCCGTTAGGGTCGGTGTAGGAGAGCGGATTGTTGAGACCGTAGGCGTAGCGGTTGAAGGACTGGGTGAAATCCGGAGCCTGGACGTATGGGTCGGGCGAGAGGAAGCGGCAGAGGAGAGGGTCATAGAGACGGGCGTTCATGTTGATGAGACCGAACCACGGGAGGTGCTCGTGGCCGGTGAAGCCGCGGCCGAGGTAGAGCGCCGGCTCAGTGCCAGGAACGTAAATCTCATGAGTCTCAGGGTTGCGCAGCCGTCCCCACGGGTCATAACTGTACTCCGCGAGGAGCGTGCCGTCGGCCGTCACGATGTGCGTGATGCTGCCGAGGTAGTCCCTGCCTATGTTCAGTGCCGTCCAGCTGCCGGAGCCATCGCGGACGAGAACCATAGGGGCGGAGTAGGCGTCGCCGCCGAGGTAGAGCCTCTCGACCGACGAGCCGTCCGACTTGATGTCCTGCTCGTAGCGTCCGCCGATGTAGTAGCGCGTGAGTTCAGGCGACACGCCCTCGGCGTAGAGCATCTTCACACGGTCGCCGCTGCCGTTGTAGGTGAACGACGCGCTCTTCCCTCCCTCGACAAGCCTGGACGGGCGGCCGTAGCAGGTGTAGCTGACGGTCTGTTCGCGGGACGGGACAAGGGCATCGTCCTCCGGAACAAGAGCAGTTATCTGGTACGGCTTCTGAGGGACATTGCCGTAACGCATTTCTCCCACGCCATCGACCTTTGTGACATTGCCGTATGAGGTGTATGTGACCTTGCGTCCCTCCATCTCTGTCAGACGGTTCAGTCCGTCGTAGGTGAACGACTCTGCGAGATTGCGCGTGTTGTCCTGACGGACATACAGGTTGCCTGTCGGGAACTGGAAGGCATACTCGAAGTCCATGATGGAGCCGTCGTCCATCTTTCTGCCGGTAGGATGACCGAACGTAGTGAAGCTGTAGGTTCTCGACACCTCGCCGGTCGTGACGCGAACCGGAGCGCCGAGGTCGTTTTCCTCGTCGAGGCGCATCACCACAGTACCCTCGGACAGGACGATGCCGGTGTTGATGCCGTTTGACCAGGTGTAGTTCTCGGTCGTGATGTCACCGGTCTGGCTGGTGTATCGGATGCTGTTCACCTGACCTCCCTTGCCGTAGGCGTAGCTCTTCTGAAGCCATTTCCCGTCAGGGACGGTTTCACGTTCCGTCAGCACGCGATCGTAACGGTCGTAGGTGTAGGTCTTGGCCGTTCCGTTCGTGGAGGTCTCGGACACGAGGCAGCCGAAGTCATCATAGGTGTATGTGGTGGAATATTCGCCGAGACGGTCAATCTTCGTGATGCGACCGAACTTGTCCATAGTAGAGACAATCTGCCCGTTCGGGTTGGTCTGCGTCCGCAATGCCGTTCCGTCGGCGTTCCAGACCGTCGTATCTGTCTGCGTTCCGGCACTTGGATCAATTATACGATATCTTCTGCCGTATGCGTCATATCTGAATGTCGTGGTTACACTGTCGCAGGTCACAGATGATGGCTGCCCGTCACAACGCAGAACATAGTTAATCTTTCCATTCGGTTCAACAATTCCAACAAGACTACCGAGAGGATCATAAGTCAGCCCACGGGAAATTCCTTTTGAGTTTTCCTGGATTGTAGAACCGGAATAGGACCACGAAGCAGACTCTCCATCCGCATACCGCTCATACGTCTTGCGTCCATAGTCGTCATACGTGTATTCTGTCCACCTTTTTTCAGATATTTCATCTTCCTGATTGGCAATGCGATATGGAAGAGAGACACGGGAAAGTTGTCCTTTGTTATTGTAGCCGTAATCGACGCAACGCCACTTCCCGTCAAAGCATTGTGTCATTACACGGACTTTCCGGTTCCAAGCATCATAATGAGTTATGACATGCGGCTTCACGCTTGATTTCTCGCTAACTGTGTAGACACCAGCGCCACCAAACGCGAGACTCGTCAAGACTCGGTTGCCGTCTGGTGCTGCTGTTTCCTTCCTATTTCCCCATGAATCATAAGTAACAACTGTTGTATCTCCATGATGATTCACAATATGTTCCGGTTGGCCGAACTTATTGTAGTCGGCATACTTTGTTACACGTCCGAGCACATCCATTGCCGATGCCACATGACGATGTGTTTCGTCATAAGACCATGACTTTACAAGGTATTCCGATGCTCCGTTGTGAGCCATTCTCTCGGAAACAACATTGTCATAATCATCATATCCCCACTCTGTCCGGCTGGTAAGTGTGGTCTTATCAATAACACGGAAGCGGGAAGCAGCTGCTTGAGACGATGTACTTGTCGATGCCGCCACTGGGCGTGGAGAAACGGCTGCGAGTCTAACTGCCTCACCTGTATAAGTTTCTTTCGTAGCTGGGCGAAGTCTGTCATCGTATGTGAATATCGTCTTGTCCCTCCAGAAACTTCCACGAACATTATCTTCGCCCTTTTTCCTATCAACGACCCTACTTAAAGGCAAACCAAGAACATACTGCGATTCAGAAACTCTATGTAAATATGTGTATGATGTGGACTCTGTACGTACCTCGCCAGTGCCAATCTGCCTTCTGACAATGGAGGATTGCGGATAATCATAGTCTCCATAGAGCATGGTCGTTGTTGTGGTGAGCCCCGTCAGATTATCTGTCAAAACAGATTTTGTGAGACGCGGATTCAGTTTCCCGTAGGTTGTGCTGTGGCTGTCATAAGTGTTGTCAGTAGTCTCGAAAGGACTGTCCATTGAGCGACGTAAGGCTTTTGTGCTTCCAATAAGCACGCCACGCTTCTGCGGGTCGTATGTCTGAACCGAGACGATGTCATTCACATAGTCAATACAGCGCACTTTACCGAATCCGCAAAAACCCAAACCTTTGCTGTTGTACACGGCATCATACCATGTGTAATAGTTGTTCTCTGTAAGTTCTGAACTCGACGACTGTGAATAGACTCGCGTTTGAGAAATCAGGTTTGCAGAAAATGAACGTCGGGAGAATCCGGAGGCGAGAGAATATGTCCTTCCATAGTCTTTCTGATAAACAGAGGCAGACACAGACATGTCCTCGTAACTATTCTGTTCAACAACCACATAACTATTCTCAAATTGTGTAAGCAGCCTATCCCTTGACAAATTCCATGAAAAACGATAACCGTTCACGTAGAAGCCGTCAACGACCACAAACTGGCTTATTGCATTGAAATTCAACGTATTTGCCGGAAGAATTCCCTTCCCGTCAGGGATTGTCAGAGCTGAGGTCAAACAATTCCTTGAGATTGTCCCGTTTTCATTCAAATAATAGTTCAAACGACTTCCTGAGACATTAAGCAAATCAGCCAGACCATCCTTGTTTATGTCCATGAACATGAACTGCTCACCATCATTCTGCGGACAAATCTCATAGCTACGCTTGACGAAACTTCTCCCACCGGTGAATGCGTAGAAACTCCACTGGTTTCCGCCTCCGGATTTAGGCGCAGTCACTATATCCAACAAACCATCTCCGTTCACATCCGCATAAAGGCAATAGTTTTCTAATGTACTCGCGGTAAGTCCAGACAATGTCGATGATAGGCTGAATGTGCCTGAGTTGTATTTATAACGTTCCAGCCCCTGAGATGTTGCGCGGCACAAGTCCGTCCAGCCGTCTCCGTCAATGTCTGCCACAACATAGTACACCTCTCCACAAAAATCTAGATTAAACAAGGCATACTCGTGGCATTGTCCTGTTTTCAAATCAACGACTGATGTATATGACGGGATGTCACGCCCTCGGAAGTCGTGACAGAATGAAACGGTAAGCAACTGAGCTCCGCCTCGGTCGTCAAATTTTCCGAACCAATACATTCTCTGCTGTGGACTCCAAAGTTTGTCCCCGTCATTGACAACTCCAACGAATTTGGTGTCAATAACTGTGGAATCCAACTTCGTTGCAGACTCGTTGAATTTGTAAACCTTGATCCTGTATCTTGAATAGTTACCGTCTATCCCCGTAAAATTCACCTTTACTATTTCATCCGTGCCGTCATCGTCGACATCCAAAGCTTCGATTGTCTGAAAGCCGTCTTCCGCCTTCACGTATAGGTCTGTACTATTCCCGATGCACGGAGCAATTACAATATGCTGTTCTGGAGAGTACTTGCTTCCATACTGTTTGTATGTCTTGAACCAATGCTTCAGGCTTGCGATCTCGTCATAGTTACTGAATATCGGCAGCATTATAAGTCCGTCAGAGTAGTTGCCGGAAAGGAATTTTCCCCTAATGTAACGGATGTTGCCGTTTGTGAATGCATGCATCAGACAGTCTTGACTCACTTTCTGAAAATCAGCCCCATTTCCAGTATGTGTATCTCCATAGGTAAATGATAGCGGCGTCAGGTGGCGACCTCCGTTGCTGCATTCAATCGCCCGCAGTTCAAAGACCGCATTTCTATAGCCATACTTCAAGCTGTATGTAAGATACTTGCTGCCCTCGACATAACTGACGATCTCCGTCAGTGCCTTACTGCACAAGATTTTTTGCCCTGCATAATATGATGTCACCGCATCCGGTCTGGAATCGTATGACAACGTTATCTGAGCAAGTGTCATCCCGCGTTCTATACATCTCACGACACTGGGATAGTAAGTGCCGTTTGCCGTATCTTTAACGTATGTCACACTGATTACCCTGCCGTACCGGTCAGTCAGACTTGTCAACGGATAGGATATACGGGTCTGATGATTGTCCCGAAAACCGAATACTGCCTTTGAACCGTCCGGGTACAATGCCTCAAAATAACAGACTTCTCCCCCATCCACTACTGATTTTACATATATGTGTCCTGAAGCCGTCTCATACTGATAGCCTGCGGACAATTCGCCCTCCGATTTGACGAGCCGAGCCCCATCCAGCGAGAAAACACAACCAGCAGCATTGAGATTCGCGGCTGCCGACGAACCGTCATAGTAGAGAGTCTTTCCTGTCAACATTATCGAAGAAAGGCCTGTGAGACTCCACCCATAGCCGGCGATGCCGTTACCGGACTGGCTGTTGTAGCTGAGAGCAATCTTCGGAGCCAGTTTGCCATCCTGAATTGTAGCTATTGGAACCGTATAAACACGGCCTCCGATCGGTGTAATGCCGGATGTGTACGGAATCTGTCCGACGGCGAAATCAGACCTATTCACACCGGAAGGAAGCGAAAGAGGAGCTGGGAATGTCGTTGGAGCTCGAAGATTCTCCGAAGACGGAATCCCTGTTACAAGAGGGTCAGTTGTAAACAAATCTGGCCTCACGGATGGAGTACCTGGATGATATGTCACAGAAACCGGCTCAGCAACATATTGTGTCACGACACTGCCGTCCGAATTCGTGAGAACAAGGCTGTCTCTCACCGGAATATCATGCTTATTCGACGATGCAAACGCATCCGATGCTCCGCAGAGGAGCATCGGAACCAACGACACTGCTAAGAATAACTTTTTCATGATTAATCATGCATTTCCGTCATCGCCTTATGCAAAATGTCCCTTCTCCATAATAATTCGCGGACCAGATGACAAGTGTATAACTGCCTGGCTTCTCCGGGGCTTCAAAGGTAGCAATATTATTATTTCCGTCAACCAATTCTTCAAAAACAACTCGTCCAAAAGAATCCACGACATAGATTTGCGTTTCGCCTAGTTCGAACATTTGGATTTCTATCAGCTTTTGAGCATAATACATAGTTGCCTGAGCATCGGAAAAGAGATCGCGGTCTTTTTTGATGTGCCCTCGAGTTACAATCCGTATCTCTTCCTTATACGGCTCATCGTCATTAACATTTGTGGCAGCATTCCCTGTAATGGCAACGGCAGCCATAAACAACATTAGAATTAATCGTCTCATATCAGTTTTGTGTATTAAGTTTAACGCCACAAAAGTATGTCATAAGACTATCATTACCAAAACAAATGTTTCATCATCCAAATCGCTGAATATCAACCCAATACCCCCCCCCCGATAATTTTTAAGAATTGCTGTTTCAGAGAGTTTCTCAGTTCATAACATTCTGACAAGCAAGTAGTTGACAGCGATATTCATTACTCATTGGAAGATGAATAGAATTTGTCCTTTTCAGCCATTCTTTTCTGCAGAAAGATTCCGATATTTGTCCGCCTCTCTACCTTGAGTTTGCCACGAATGGTAGTAAGGTCATTCTTGAACGACGGACGTTTGAGATAGTCCGCTATTTCACTATTGTTAAGGCCTATGCAAAACATGCAGCAGCACCCTTTTTCCCAGTCATTGAGCCGACACTTGTTCAAGTAGCCTATGAAGTTTGGATGAGAAAGCGAGAACGCAAGCCCGATTGATTTCAAAAAGTCTTTCTGTTCCCCCATCAATGCGGCAAGTTCCGCTTTTGCATCCTTGTCAAATGTTTTTGAAACATGGGCAGCAATGAATTTGTTCAAGACTGAAAGATACTTATCCACAACGTCACGAACTCCTTTGCCAAGGCGAGGTTCTTTTTTTATTCGTTCTAACAATTCGATTCGGCTCACCGCCTCGTTATACATTCTTTCATATTCTTCCTTTTCCCTCACGGCACGTATCCTTTCCTCCTCAAGTCTTCTATTTTCCTTTTCCAAGAGTTCAGTTTCAGCCTTATGAGCCTTCTCTGACATCTTATGAATCTTCTTTAAACTGGAATGACGCACCCACAAGAGTATTCCGAAAAGAAATGAAACCATCAAAGAAAGTACAATAATCAGAATAATGTATAACTGATGATTGATTGTTCTGTTTGTAGCAATCCTTTCCTCTACGAATTTGGTATCGCTTTCAAAAATGTCTATGTTTTTGTTGCCATTGGCGCCTATAAATTCCCTATAAGATTTTGCGGCCGAACGGTATTCTCCAGTTGCCTCCTGCACAAGTGCATTCACCCATTTGTAGTCAAGTCCCTGAGTTCCGACATATTTTTCGGCCATTTTCAGTGCCCTGGACGCCTGTTCATAATTTCCTATTTCAAAATAGGATTTTGCCACTATAACCCAATATATGACCTGCTCGTCGTTGACATCACACAAATATTGCTCAAGAACAGGCTTTTTGTCCGAACTTATCGACAGCATCCCGGCATAATAACAACTATGCTGGCTCTCGTCCAGCTCATCCCAGTTATCACGCAAAATTCCAAGATAATGAAGGGCGTTCGCCGTATCCAACAATTGTTCATAGACACATGCAACATTGTTTATTGCATCATAATACCTGGAAAGTTCACCGGCAGCAGCATAATAATCAGCAGATCGCAATGCTGCGTCAATTGCTGACGCCGAATCAAACAAATGCTGATACACTTGAAACTTTGCATTGCAAAGTCGCCCCGACCACACCTTGTTCCTTGCCTTTTCGGAAAACCTTGAACCGTCTGCAAACCACCTCATCGCAGTTTCGTAATCCCCGGCATTCATGGCGATGCGCCCACGGTAGTAGTTCATCAGCAGTTTCTCGTCTGCGCTTCCGTGCTGGCGATACCAGGATACTGCAGGCGCGATTATACTGTCCGTTGTGTCATCAATGTAGTTCTTATCCCGCGCCATGGCAAGCAGCAATGAATGACGCGCCTTGAGCGCTGATGTTGTCAGACTAAAACTGTCCATAGTGTCAAGAATTGTCAAGGCGCTATCCGGTCGCTCCTCGATGAACGAAGCTACATCCTCCAGGGTCCGCTCCGTCTCCAAATCCGCCTTTGAGCAAGACAACAAAACCACGGCAGCCGCACAGACCGCCGCCAACGCCCGAAACATAGAATCCATCGTACTTTCAGTATCAATCGATTGCATACGGACAAATCAATTCAGCCGAAGGCCGATGCGCTGACGGTCAAGGTCGATGGAGACTACTGTGACTGAGACTCTCTGGTGGAGACGAACGAGCTTTGATGGGTCGGAAATTCTTTGACGACGGCCATCCGGACCTGCGAGGGACATTTGAGAAACGTGGATGAGGCCGTTCTGTTTGATTCCGATGTCAACGAAGGCTCCGAAAGCTGTGATGTTGGTGACTATGCCAGGAAGCACCATACCCTCTTTGAGGTCTTCAATGCTGTGGATGTCAGAGGCGAACTCGAAGGCTTGGGCTTCATCGCGCGGGTCTCGGCCGGGCTTTGCAAGTTCCTTGAGGATGTCATTGATGGTCGGAAGACCGAAATCCCCTTCTACGAAATCCTCCGGCTTAATCTTGGCACAGAGTTCGGCGTTGCCGACAAGTTCCGCTGTGCCTACTCCGAGCGAGGCGGCCATACGGTCCACGATGTGGTAGGCCTCCGGGTGGACAGCCGAGTTGTCGAGCGGATTCTTCGCATCTCGGATTCTCAAAAAGCCTGCGCACTGCTGGAAAACCTTGTCGCCCAACCTTTTGACTTTGAGGAGTTCCTCACGGGAACTGTAGGGGCCGTGTTCTCGGCGGTATTCCACTATGTTGTCGGCAAGTGCTGGACCAACTCCGGAGACGTATGCAAGAAGATGGCGAGAGGCAGTGTTCAGGTTCACTCCAACGCTGTTCACACAAGATTCCACTGTATTGTCCAGCTTTTCCTTGAGAAGCGTCTGGTCCACGTCGTACTGATACTGCCCCACTCCGAGCGATTTCGGGTCAATCTTCACAAGCTCGGCAAGCGGGTCCATAAGTCTTCGGCCAATTGATACTGCTCCCCTCACAGTCACATCTTTGTCAGGAAATTCGTCACGTGCGACCTCTGACGCCGAGTAAATTGACGCACCGTCTTCGCTGACGGTGAAAACCCTCACCGTGGAAGGCTTAGGGACACGTTTTATGAAATCCTCTGTCTCACGGGAAGCTGTTCCGTTGCCGATTGCAATGACTTCAATTCCATATTCCGAAATCATCGACGAGACGGCTCTGATTGCCGCAACCTTGTCATTTGCAGGAGGATGCGGGAATATGGCCTCGTGGTGAAGGAGATTTCCCTGCGCGTCAAGACAAACCACCTTGCAGCCCGTCCTGAATCCGGGATCAATTGCAAGTGTACGTTTTTGCCCCACGGGTGCTGCAAGCAAGAGCTGACGCAGGTTTTCTCCAAAGATGCGGATGGACTCAATATCCGCCTTTTCCTTGGCTTCACGTATGACTTCACCGCTCACAGAAGGCTCCAAAAGACGTTTGAAACTGTCTTCCACTGCGAGATTAATCTGCTCTGCAAGAGGCCTTTGCGGATAGCGGTGGACTTGGCAATATTCGTAATAGATTTTCTTACAGCATTTTTCCGCATCACTGTCAATCTTGACGCTCAACACACCCTCATCCTGTCCACGGAGAATCGCAAGCAGACGGTGCGGTGCAATGTGTGCAAGAGGCTCTGACCAATCGAACCAGTTGCGGTATTTGTCGGCCTTGTCAGCAGGAGCATTTTTAGATTTCTTGGATGCGATACGACGGGTGCGAAAAATCTGCCTTATGGCCTCACGAATAACAGCCGTTTCACTCAAGCGCTCTGCGATTATGTCCCTTGCTCCGGAAAGTGCGGCCTCCGGGTCAGCGAATTTTGCGGCTTCACGATGCGGGTCCGCTGTGGAATTGTTCCACATAATGTCTGCAAGTGGCTCATAACCAGCTTCTTTTGCAGCGGTTGCCCTTGTACGGCGCTTTGGACGAAACGGAAGATAGAGGTCTTCGAGAACATTGGATTCGGTACACTCTTCAATCTGTTTGCGAAGTTCTCCGGTAAGTGCCCCTGCCTCTTCGATTGTCTCCAGAATGCCTTCCTTACGCTTTTCCATCGCATCAAAACCCTCTGCAAGATGCTTGATTTGAGCGATTTCCACCTCATCCAGCGACCCTGTACGCTCTTTTCTGTATCGCGAAATAAACGGAACTGTCGCCCCCTGCGAAAGGAGTTCGACGGTGTTTTCGACTTGCCAGATTTTCACGCCGAGTTCTTCGGCTATCTTTTTCAGATATATTTCTTTCATATTACTGTGTATCAATTATGTTCCGTAAATCGATTTTTTCGACAATAAGATATAATTCCGAATCCTCTATTCGTGAGAAACCTCTTTCAATTGAGTGCGATAGGCAGAGAATATCTTCGATTTCGAGACGAATCCGACATATTTTCTATCTTTTGTGACGACCGGAAGATTCCACGCACCGGTTTTCTCGAATTTTGCCATCACACTGTCCATTTTTTCGTCGAGCAGGACATAAGCCGGAGCTGATTTCATATAGTTGAAAACGTGTTTGGTGGCATACAATTCGGTTTTGAACATATCGGGACGTATGTCGTCGAGAAGGACATATCCCTGGAATTTACCGTTTTTATCGACGACGGGGAAAATGTTGCGCCGCGAGTCAGAGACGGTGTCGAGAAGTTTGCCGAAACTGTCATCGATGCGGACGGAATTGAAATCATCTTCAATCAAGTCGTTGACTTTCAAAAGAGTAAGCACCGCCTGATCATTGTCGTGGGTGAGAAGTTCTCCCCTTTTTGCGATTCGTTTGGTGTATATGGAGTATGGCTCAAAGATGCGGGTGACTCCAAAGGCAATTGATGCGGTGATGATGAGTGGTATGAAGAGTTCGTAACCTCCTGAAATCTCGGCTATTAAGAAGATGGCTGTCATTGGGGCCTGCATAACCCCCGCCATCAGTCCCGCCATTCCGACAAGCACGAAATTCTGTTCCGGAACAGAAAGTGATGAGCCGGAGAGGACGAGATTGAGTGTCCGCGCCACCACAAATCCTGCAAGAGCTCCGATGAAAAGTGTCGGTCCGAAAGTACCTCCAACGCCTCCGCCGGCATTTGTGAAGGACATTGAGAAAACCTTGAGTATCAACACTATGAGAAAGAACAGCGGCACAGCCCAAGTGAATTTGAGAACCGGAGCGAGAAGGGTTTGTCCATCGTAGTTTATGGTGTTACAGGCAAGCATTTCGTTGACTGTACCGTAGCCCTCACCATAGAGAGGAGGAAAAAGGAAGATTAGAAGGCCGAGGCCGAGTGCTGAGATTCCCCAACGCAGATATGGCGATTGAATGGATTTGATTTTGTCTTCAAGCCAAAGTGTGCAACGGGTGAAATAGACCGAACAAGCTGCACAGAAAAGTCCAAGGACGATGTAGAACGGAATGTTCTGCATTGCGAATGGCATCAGTTCGGCAGCGAAAACCGCATCGCCTCCAAGAAAAATGTAGGAAACCACAGTTGCGGAGACTGTTGAAATCAGCAGCGGAAGGATGGAGGACATCGAGATGTTGAAAAGCAGTATTTCGAGTGTGAAGAGCACTCCGGCAAGAGGAGCCTTGAATATGCCCGCCACAGCGCCTGCTGCTCCGCATCCGAGAAGAATGGTTATGTTCTTGTAGGACAGGCCCATATAGCGCCCGAGATTGGAACCGATAGCTGCTCCTGTGTAGACAATCGGAGCCTCGGCACCGACGGAACCTCCGAATCCGATGGTGACAGAACTGGCTACAAGGGATGTCCACATATTGTGCGGACGAATTTTGGACTCGTTTTTTGAAACTGCAAGCAAAACCTTTGTAACTCCGTGCCCGATGTTGTCCCGGACAAAGTATTTGACAAAGAGCAGCGACAAGAGCATTCCGATGCCCGGATAGACGAGGTAGAGAAAATTGTAGCCGTCCTCGCCTCCGAACCAGGAAGTGAGGGCTTCGTGGATGTATTCGATGCTGATTTTCAGAACAACCGCCGCAAGACCGCACAGAAGGCCCACCACAAGGGACAGGAGCAGCACCAAGTTGCGTTCCGGCATCCTGTTAAGGAGGTTTCTCACAGGGAGGAGAGCCGCCCTAATCCAAAGTTTCGGGGTTTTCTTCATTCGATTGAAATTATGCGGGTTTGGTCGTCGAATTATCGCTCCATACGGTTAAGGAAGCACTCGACTGTATTTTCCATCAGGGAACAGATTGTCATCGGTCCCACACCACCAGGAACCGGAGTGATGACAGAAGCTTTGGGCGCTACATTGTCGAAGTCAACGTCGCCGACAAGTTTACCGGTCTCCGGATTACGGCTGATGCCGACGTCAATCACGACAACACCATCAGTAACCATATCCTCGGTCACAAGATGCGGATGTCCGGTTGCGACGACGAGTATTTCGGCTTCACGTGTGATTGAAGGCAAATCGACGGTGTGGCTGTGAGCAATTGTGACCGTTGCATTCTCGTTCATCAAAAGACGCGCGACAGGCATACCCACGATGTTGCTTCGTCCAACGACTACTGCACGTTTCCCCTCGATGCTGACGCCCGCGGCCTTGAGCATACGGATGATTCCCTTGGGGGTGCAAGGAAGGGTGCAGGGACGATTTTGATAGAGCGCAGCAAGGTTGAGCGGGTGGAATCCGTCAACGTCTTTTTCCTGTGCGATTGCCGCGACAATCTTGCTTTCACTGATGTGCTCAGGCAAAGGAAGTTGCACAAGAATTCCGTCAACTCCGTCATCGGCATTAAGCTCGGCTATAAGCCCCAAAAGCTCGTCTTCAGAGATGGTTACAGGACGTCTGATTGTGGTGTTTTTTATTCCCACAAGGGCAGACGCCTTGGCTTTTCCGGCCACATAAGACTCGCTGGCAGGGTCATTTCCGATGAGGACGACCACAAGATGAGGCACACGTCCATATTTCTCCGGAAAGCCCTTGACCTGCTGTGCAAGTTCCGCCTTTATGCTCGCTGACAATTCTTTACCTGACAATATCATTCTTTTTCCTCCAATTCCCAAATTACGACTTAACAATCTGTTGCCTAATCTCGATAAAAATTCGGTAATATCTTAAAACATACTTGATTACATCCGGCCTTGGTGCATTGGCTGCTGAAACCGGACAAAGTTGCAAAGTTACATAAAAACTGTGGGAGTCGCAAGATTGTCAAAGGGGCTTAAGCGCCTCTCGACGTCGAGGAATAAAAAAAAGAATCCTCCGATTGCATTGCTGTAATCGAAGGATTCCTAAGCGTGGCGACGACCTACTCTCCCACATGGTAGTGCAGTACCATCGGCGCGGCC
>ENA-OUQC01000414-OUQC01000414.1-human-gut-metagenome-genome-assembly--contig:-NODE-414-length-31939-cov-5.016278_pt1 | contig 31939 bp, 23 predicted proteins | sample MGYA00237942_ERZ548815 | MGnify/ENA primary metagenome ERZ548815 (study PRJEB26490, sample SAMN05194722) | human gut metagenome | biome: terrestrial biome; feature: human-associated habitat; material...
CCCCCAAGCTGCTGCTGCTGGACGAGCACACCGCCGCCCTGGACCCTGCCACGGCGGAAAAGGTGCTGGAGCTGACCAAGAAGATCGTGGCCGAGAACCGCATCACCTGCCTGATGATCACCCACAACGTCCAGTCCGCCCTGACGCTGGGCAACCGCACCATCATGATGAAGGACGGCCGCATCGTCCTGGAGCTCTCCGGCGACACCAGAAAGACCATCACCACCGAGCAGCTCCTGCAAGCCTTCCGCCAGCAGGGCCTGGACAACGACCGCATCCTCTTCAGCGCCGAATAAACGAGAAAACCAAAGGCGAATCCATACCGCCCCCGACGGGGCGGCGCGGATTCGCCTTTTTTGTGTTTTTGTTGGCGCTTCAGGCTTTCAGCTCCGGCTCCGGGGCGGCCAGACCGGCCACGTCGGAGACGGGGAGGGAGAAAACGATGCCCTTGGCCTTTTTGGCCATGCCCAGCTCCTTGTAGATGGCGTTGAGGACCCGGTCGCGGATGTCCTTTTCCACCACCATCATCAGAATTTCCTTGTCCGCGTGGACGGTGATGCCGAAGAAGCGGGCGGCATCCTCCTTGACCACCCCCCGGGCGTTCAGAATGGTGCCTCCCCTGGCCCCGTGCTCCCGGGCCACGTCAACCACATCCTCGGCATAGCCCGCGTTGACGATCGCAAAAATGACTTCATGATTTTCCGTTTTCATCTTATCCCTCCCTGCCCATGCGGTTGTCGCTTAAAAACTGATACAGATTGACCCCGATCACGCTGGATAGGGGAATGGCAAAGCAGATGCCCTTGCCGCCCCGGACCGTGCAGAATTTGTCCTCCAGGCAGTTCATGATCTCCTCCACCAGGTCCTCCCGGACCACGCTGAGGATCACCGCCTTGTGGGGCTCCAGGCCCAGCAACTCCAGCAGCTGGGAATCGGCCGTGCCCTGGCCGTTGGTCACCATCTGAAAATTCACATCATACTGCCCCAGTACATCCAGGTAAAACTCTCCCTTGGGCCGGTCCACCACGGTGATCAGGAGCTTTAGCTTTTTGATCGCGGATTCGTTGATCGTGTTATTCATGGGAAGCTCCTTTACACAAAATTGATGATCTGCTGATCGTCCGCGTCCAGGATGCGCTTCATGGCCCGGCGCTCGTTGACCCGCTCGGCGACGATGCCCCGGAAGCCCAGAAGCTGAATGGCGATCAGCGGCGTCATGGCCACCATGGCCACCACGCCGAACCCGTCCCGGAGCACCGCCTCCGTTCCCTGTAAGCTGACGCAGGCGCCCACCGCCAGGGGCAGGATGAAGCCGGAGGTCATGGGGCCGCTGGCCACGCCGCCGGAATCGAAGGCAATGGCCGTATACACCGGCGGCACGAACAGGGACAGGGCCAGCGACAGGAAGTAGCCGGGGATCAGATAATACACCAGGGAGAAGTCAAAGACGATGCGCACCATGCTCAGGGCAATGGAGGCTCCCACGCCCAGGCACAGCGCCGCCATCATGGACTTCCTGCCCACCAGCCCCCCGGTGACTTCCTCCACCTGGGTGTTGAGGACATGGACCGCCGGCTCCGCCAGCACCGTCAGCACCCCCGCCACAAAGCCGAAGGACACCAGGATCGCTGGGTGCTTTTCCGCCAGACAGCTGCCGATCTTGTAGCCGATGGGCATAAAGCCCACGTTCACCCCGGTGAGGAACAGCACCAGGCCCACATAAGTAAACACAACGCCCACGGCAATGCGGCTCAGCTGCTTCCGGGGCAGCTTCAGAAACAGCGCCTGGCACACGCCGAAGAACACCACGATCATCCCCAGGGCCAGCCCCACCTCCCGGCAGGTATGGACCAGGGTATGCCCGAAGGCCGCCAGGATCCGGCTGCTCACGCCGAAGTCGGGCACGTCGTATACCAGCTCCCTCCCGGACAGGATGCCCAGGATCAGCACCGCCAGCACCGGCCCGATGGAGCACAGGGCCACCAGGCCGAAGCTGTTTTCCTTGCGCCGCCGGTCGCCCAGAACGCTGGAAACGCCCACGCCCAGGGCCATCAGGAAGGGCACCGTAATGGGCCCCGTGGTCACGCCGCCGGAATCGAAGGCCACCGGCAGCATGGGGAGCTTCCCCCCCACCGCCAGCAGCAGCGACAGGGCGAAGAGCAGCATGTAAAACAGCATCAGAATCTGGGACAGCGACCGCTGGAATACGATCTTCAGAACCGCCGCCACCAGGAACGCGCCCACGCCGATGCCCACGGCGTAGGTCAGGACCGTGCCGTTGATGACGGACCGGACCTGCCCCGCCAGCACCTGTAAGTCCGGCTCGGCAATGGTGATCAGCACGCCCAGCACAAAGCAGACGCCCAGCAGCAGCCCCAGCTTCTTCTGCTTGGACAGGCCGGAGCCCACATGGGTGCCCATGGGCGTCATGGCCAGATCCGCACCCATGCTGAACAGGCCGATGCCCAGGATCAGCATCACCGCCCCAATGGTAAAGGCCGCCAGCTCCGTCCGCGACAGGTCCAGCAGCGGCGTCGCCGCCAGCAAATAAACCATAGCCGTCACCGGCAGCACAGACATCAGAGCCTCTTTGATCTTCGCTCGCAATTCTTTCAAGGGGGACGTTCCTCCTTCGCTTTTTTATACCATAAATATACCAAGATTATATCAGAAAAACAAAACCCTGCCAACCCAATAAAACGCAACTTTTTGTAAACAACTCCACGAAAAATTCACGGATCTGCCCGGATCCACCCCGGCCTCAAAGCAAGCTGCCTGCGGCGGGAAAGGGGAATTTAGACAAAAAAACATTTTTTTCCTAAATTCATACATCTTATAGACGTGCAAAGAAAAGTATGGTATTATATGAAATATTTATGAAGAAAGTGTGACGTGCGGGCCGCCGGAAACGGCGGGAACGGGGGAACCCCGCGCGGCTCATGCTTCCGGCGGAAAGGGGCGGCAGAAGATGGAGCAGGCAGACGCGGCGTATTCGTTTGAAGAGCTTTATCAAACCTTTTACCAGCAGGTCGTACATTACTTAAACGGAAAGATCGGCAGCTATCACGACGCTGAGGATCTGGCATCCGGCATTTTTGAATACGCGTACCAGAAATTCTCCACCTTTGATCCGGCAAAGGCCTCCGTCAAGACCTGGCTGTACGTGATCGTAAACAGCCGCTATAAGAACTATCTGCGGGACCGGCGCTGCTTTGACGACGTGGAGGACTACATGGACTTTGTGGCCTCGGACGATGCTCCCCTGGAGCAGGCCATGGAGATGGAGGAGGAGCGGGCGTGGCTGGCAAGGGCGCTGGAGGCCCTGCCCGACCGGCAGCGCAGGATCGTCGTCCTGAAATATTTCGAGGACCTCAACTCCGCGCAGATCGCGGAAAGACTCAATATGACCGAATCCAATGTCCGCGTTCAGCTGTTTCGCGCGCTGAAGCGGCTTCAGGATACAGCACAGGCGTAACAAACAGAAAAGAGGGTTATTATGGCAGAATTGTATCGCAAAGCATCCCTGGAGCGTATTTCGTCTCCCGAACAGCTGGACACCATGCTGAAGATCTCGTCGCCGCTGTCCTGGCTGGCGCTGCTGGGGGCGACGCTGATCGTGGCCGTGGCGGTGGTGTGGGCGTTTGTGGGGCGGATCCCCATGACCGTCACCTCCACAGGGATCATCGTCGCGCCCAACGGCACCAATGCCATCTATTCCGACGCGGCGGGAAAAGTGGTCCGGGTGTTTGCCGCCCCGGGGGACAAGATATATGAAAACGACGTTGTGATGGAGATAGAGACCGAGCGCGGCGAGAGGCAGCAGATCGTTTCGGATCAGGTGGGTTTTGTCTCCCAGATCATCAAGCCGGAGGGCAGCACCATCACCCAGAACAGCGAGGTGCTGCGCGTATCCCCCAACACAACGGCCCAGCAGGTGGTGGTGTGCTACGTGCTCACCACGGACGCGCAGAAGGTCAGCCGGGGCGACCAGGCCTACATCTCGCTGTCCTCCTCGGACAGCAAGAGCTTCGGCCACATGGTGGGAAGAGTCATCAATGTGGACGCCGGTGCGGCCTCCAGCAGCGCGCAGAGCAATATTCTGGGCAGCGAGAACAATCTGAACAACGCCTTCACCTCCGACGGCAAGGCGGTCACGGCCGTTACCTGCGAGCTGTACCCCAGCAGCCGGTCGGCCAGCGGCTATTTCTGGTCCAATTCCCGCGGAGAGACGCTGGCGGTGAACAACCGCGACATTTGCAGCGTGAAGATCATTACCAAGCAGGTGCGTCCCATAGAGAAGCTGTTTGAGAAGCTTCTGGATTTGTGGGAGGGAAAATAATGCGGCACTATGCGAAAACACCCACCATCTTCCAGATGGAAGCGACGGAGTGCGGCGCGGCCTCGCTGTCGATGATCTTCGCGTACTACGGCAAGCACATTCCCCTTGAAAAAATGCGGGTGGAGACCGGCGTGTCCCGGGACGGCTGCGTGGCGGGCAACATCATGCGGGCGGCGAAGAAATACGGCTTTGAATGTCACGGCTACCGCAAGGAGCTGGATGGGCTGAAGAAGCTGCCGGTCCCCTCCATCATCCACTGGAATTTCAACCACTTTGTGGTGTTTGAGGGGATCAGGGGAAAGTATGCCTACCTCAATGACCCCGCGGTCGGCCATCGGAAGCTGACCATCCAGGAGCTGGACGAGGGCTTTACCGGCGTGGTCCTGACCTTTGCGCCGACGGCCTCCTTTCAGAAGGAAAAGAAGCAGGGCACCTTTCTCCCCTTCCTGCGCCGCCGCCTGCATGGCAGGGCCGGGGTGCTGTTCAAGCTGGTGTATGTGGGGCTGCTGCTGTTCTTCCCCGGCCTGATCTTGCCCGCGCTGTCCCAGGCCTTTATCGACGACGTGCTGTGCAACGGCTATAAGGACTGGCTCACGAAGATCCTGATCTTCATGGGCGGCTGCATCGTGTTCAAATTCGGCCTGAGCTATTACCGGGGACTTCTGCTGCAAAAGCTGAAAAGCGTGATGTGCACGCTTTCGGGGCGGCAGTTCCTGAGCCATATGTTCCGCCTGCCCATCAGCTTTTTCGACCAACGCTACACCGGCGACCTGGTTTCGCGGATCCAGAACAATACCCAGGTGGACGAATTCCTGGCGGGCGACTTTGCCGAGACCTTCCTGAACATCCTGATCGCGGTGTTCTACCTGGTGATCCTGTTTCTGTACAGCTGGCAGATGACGCTGGTGGGCGTGGCCCAGATCGTGATCTGCACGGTCATCGTGCTGATCGGCAACAAGACGGTAGCAGAGTCCACCATCAAAATGCAGATGACCGGCGGCAAGCTTTACGGCGCGCTGTGCGCCGGGCTGAGCATCACCGATACCATCAAGGCCTCCGGCGTGGAGACGGAGTATTCCGCCCGTATCCTGGGGCACCAGGCCAAGAATGTGGCCCTGGAGCAGCGGCTCAGCCGCTTCCAGCAGCTGGTGGGCGGGATCCCGGAGGCGATCGGAAAGCTGGCGGACGTGGCGCTGCTCCTGCTGGGCGGCTTCCTGGTGATCCGGGGAGATATGACCGTGGGCATGCTGACGGCGTATAACGCGCTGTTTGATTCCTTCTGCGCGCCCATCAATTCGGTGGTCGGCTTCTTCCGAAGCCTTCAGGTGACAAAGTCCAATATCCAGCGGGTGGAGGACATTGAAAAGCATGAGATCGACCCCTGCTACCAGGTGGGCGAGCAGGCGGGGCATGCCAGAGGGAAGCTCTCCGGCGAGGTCGCCCTGCGGGACGTCAGCTTCGGGTACAGCCGGTTGAAGCCGCCGCTGATCGAGAACTTCCATTTCACCCTGCACAGCGGCGACGCCATCGCCTTTATCGGCGCCTCCGGCAGCGGCAAATCCACCATTTCCAAGGTCATCAGCGGCCTGTACCAGCCCTGGGGCGGGCAGGTGCTCTTTGACGGAAAGCCGGCGGACAGCATCCCCAAGTCCGTGATGAACGCCAGCGTATCCACGGTCAGCCAGAAGATCACGCTGTTCTCCGGCACGATTCGGGACAACCTGTCCATGTGGAACCCCGCCGTGACCCAGGAGGACATGGAGCAGGCGGCGCGGGATGCCTGCATTTACGATTTTATCCTGCGGCAGCCCGGCGGCTTCAATTATGAGCTGACGGAAAACGCCGCCAATCTGTCCGGCGGGCAGCGGCAGCGGATGGAGATCGCCCGGGCCCTGGCGACCAATCCCACCATTCTGGTGATGGATGAGGCCACCAGCGCCCTGGATCCCATTGTGGAGAAGCAGGTGCTGGACAATATCCGCGCCCGGGGCTGCACCTGCATTGTGGTCGCTCACCGCCTGAGCGCCGTGCGGGACTGCAACGAGATCATCGCCATGGCAAACGGTAAGATCATTCAGCGCGGCTCCCACCGGGAGCTGATGCAGCAGGAAGGCTTTTACCGCAGCTTTGCCAATGCGTAACGGAGGCTACCATGAGCAGAAAACTGGATGTATCTCTTAACGACAGCGGCCTTTTCGGGGCGGAAGCGACGCCGCTGGTCCTGAACAGAACGGAGGCGCTGATCACCGACGGCGGCGGCGACCTGTACCGGGTGCTGAACGGAGCCGTCCTGATCTACGTCGTACCGGTCCGCAAGGGCAGGATCGAGCGCAGAAAGAAGGTCGCCGCGCTTCCCGCCGGGGGAATGTTCCCTGGATACTGTTATGTAAATCCCGCGTATGAGACCTATAAATTCCTGGTCGTCCCCAAGTCGGAGGGCACAAAGCTGGAGCTGGTGAAAAACGGCTGCACAGAGCCGCTGCGGCGGAATTTCATCCAGCTGGCCGGGATCCCCAAATACCAGGAGGAGGGCTTTGACCGCTGCCTGGAGGAATTCTATCTGGCCCAGTCTCTCAAGGATGAGGGCTTCGTGGTCCAGACCGAGGCTGCCAGAAAGGCCGTGGCCGGACAGACGGCGGCCACGATCATCAGCATCGCGGAGTCGGACAGCCAGTCCGCGGTGCGCGGCTCGGATACATACCGCATCCTTGCCCAGGCGTGCCAGGCGGCGGGGATCGAGCTGGCGCCGGAGCAGCAGCTCCAGGCCTGCTGCGGCGAGGCGCTTCATGTCCCGGATGTGGCCCGGATCTCCAATTTTACGTGCCGGGAAGTGGTGCTTCAGCCCAAGTGGTATCGGAACGACTGCGGCGTAATCATCGGCTCCTGCCAGGGAAAGCAGGTGGCCTGCTACCGAAAAAAGGGAAAGCGCTACGTGCTGTACGACGGGGCGAAGGAACGCCCGCTGACGGACGCCCTGGCGCGGACCATCGAGCCGAAGGCATACAGCGTTGGCCGCGCCCTGCCCAAAACAAAGCTGACCGGCAGACAGCTGTTCCGATTCTGTAAGAAGAGCGTCCCGCGCCGGGCGCTGACCGGGGTGCTGCTGCTTGGCCTGGCCGGAACGCTGATCGGGATCCTGGAGCCGACGCTGAATCAGAAGATCTACGACGAATATATCGCCCTGGGCGATTTTGACATGGTGGTGCAGCTGTGCGCGCTGATCGGCTCGTTTATGCTGGGCAACGTGTTCTTTACCGTGGTCAAACGTCTAACGGAGTTCACCATTTCCTGCCATGTGAATTACGATCTGCAGAACGCGGTCTATTGGCGGATTTTCCAGCTCCCGGAGAGCTTCTTCCGCCGCTACGACAGCGGTGACCTGGCGCAGCGTCTTTCTCAGGCCGGCGCCAACGCGGGGAAGCTGACCACCGAGATCGTGGGCACGGGCTTTTCGGTGATCTTTTCTCTGTTCTACCTGTGGCGCATGATCAAGTATTCCGGGAAGCTGACGCTGTGGGCTTTCCTGATGACGGCGGTGTTTACCCTGCTGACGCTTCTGCTGCAAATGCGCTCCCTGCGCTACGAGGCGCGGGAGGCGGAGGCGGACGGCCAGGCGGTGTCAAGGCTTTATCAGTACCTGGGCGGTGTGGACAAGATCCGCATGGCCGGTGCGGAGGAGCGGGCCATCCTGGAATATCTGACGCCCTTTACCGAGGTGCAGCGCTGCAACATCCGGGAGGGACGGCTGACGACCCTGTCGGAATGCTTCCGGGATGTGGCCACCTATCTGTTTTCCATGGTGCTCTACCTGGTGATCGTGAAGAAGAACCAGTCCATCAGCATCGGCAGCTTCATGGCCTTCAATTCCGCCTTCGGCGTATTCTCCTCCTCCCTGATGCAGCTGGTCGGCAGCGTGATGACGGTCTACCGCATGAAGCCGGCCTACCAGCGCCTGAAGCCGGTCATGGACCAGATCCCGGAGGACAGCGGGCAGAAGCAGGTGATCCAGTCGCTGGATGGGAATGTGGAGATGGAGCATGTCAGCTTCTCCTATTCTCAGGAGACGGGCAGCGTGCTTCATGATGTCTCCTTCCGGGTGGAGCCGGGGGAGTATGTGGCCGTCGTCGGCCCCTCCGGCTGCGGAAAATCCACGATGCTGAAGCTTCTGCTGGGCTTTGAGCAGCCCACACAGGGCAAGGTGCGCTATGACGGGCGCGACCTGCAGGGGCTGGATGCCCATTCCCTGCGGCGGCGGCTGGGCGTGGTGCTCCAGGACGGCAAGCTAATCGCGGGCAGCATCTATGATAATATCACCATTACCTCATCAAAGGCCACCATGAAGGAGGTCAACGCCGTCATCGAGGCCGTGGGACTGAAGCCGGACATGGACCAGATGCCCATGGGGATCCAGACGGTGCTGAGCGAGTCCGGGAATACCATCTCCGGCGGCCAGCAGCAGCGCATTCTGATCGCCCGCGCCATTATGAACCATCCCCAGGTCCTTTATTTTGACGAGGCGACCAGCGCCCTGGATAATCTGACCCAGGCCAAGGTCTGCCAGAGCCTGGACGCGATGCATGTGACCAGGATCGTGATCGCCCACCGGCTCAGCACGGTGTGCAACTGCGACCGCATCCTGGTGATGAACAACGGCGTCATTGAGGAAGAGGGCAATTTTGAAACCCTGATGGAAAAACGGGGCCTGTTCTACCGAATGGCCCAGAGACAACTTGCGGAGGAAAGCTAATGGGATTTACGATCCAGATGGAGGAAAATAAAATTCTGCTCCAGGAGGAGGGCGAGACGCTCTGCTGGCTCAGCGAGTCCATTTCGGACAAATGCGCCGCCGTCAGCCTGGGCGGCAAGCTGCGGGCGGACACGGCCTATGTCTTTCTGGACGAGGTGAACGCCCTGTGCTCGGTGGGTCTGTCCATCACGCTGGACCTGGGGGAGGTCACCTACCTTTCCAACGCCTATCTTCAGGCCATGCAGGTGATCCAGCGCACGGTGGACGCGAAGAAGCAGACGCTGACCCTGCGAAACCTGTCAGCCCAGGCCCGGGCGGCGGTGGACGCGGTGGGCGCGGGATTTCTGTTTAATATTCAATAGGAAGGTGACCGGCAATGAAGTGCAGTGTTCAGCCCTACGAGGGCGAAAAGCCCTTTCTCTTCTTCAGCTATTGCCACGCCGACAGCGCAAGGGTATATCCCCTGATCGAGGCGCTGGCGCAGCGGGGATTTCGCATTTGGTACGACAGCGGCATCACCATCGGCGACGAATGGCCGGAGGTGATCGCGCAGAAGCTGGAAAAATGCGCGGCGTTTCTGCCTGCCATCACACCGGCGTACTGCCGCTCCCACAACTGTAAAAACGAGCTGACCTTCCAGGTGGAGGACAAAAAGCTGATCCTTCCCCTGAAAATGGATGAATTTCCCCTGATCGGCGGGATCCGCCTGCAGCTGGCCAATACCCAGATGGTGCAGCTGTGCGGCATGGCCCCCGGCTCCTGGGCGGATGCCATCGCCGCGCTGGAGCAGCTGAAGCCCTGCCTGGGCGAGCCCGTCCGCCTGACGCGGCAGGAGATGCCGAAGCAGGAAAAGCCGGAGCCGCCGAAGCCGGAAGCACCAAAGCCGAAAAAGCAAGAGGCACCGAAGCCGGCGGCACGGAGGCCGGAGGAAAAGAAAACGGAGGCGCCGGAGCCGGCCCGCATGGAAGGGACCGTCGCCGACGATCCGGCGCTGACGGAGCTGGCCCGGACGATGCCAGATGAACAGGAAACGTTCCTGGCGGTCCAGCTGTGGGACGGGCAGCAGCTCGCCGCGCAGCGGGGCAGGCTGCTGCTGGGAGGCTGCCTGGAGCTTCAGGCCCAGCCCGGCGGGAGCATCCGGGCGCGGAAGAGCGGGGACGGCGAGGTGATCCTCGCGGGCAGCCCGCTGCGGTCGGACGGCGTGAGCCTCAGCCAGGCGTTCACCGCGCAGGTCAGCGGCAGCCGCTTCGCGGTGTTCCCGGCCCGGGAGCTGCCCTGGCTGCGGGCCCTGGGCAGGGTCTGCCTGCTGACGGCGGAGGCCACCGGCGAGGAGCGGCTGCTGGGGCAGGAGGGCTTGCAGCTGGGAAGATCGTATCCCTGGCTCCAGGGCTCCATGTGCGACCCGCGCATCAGCCACAAGCACGGAGAGATTTTCTTCCGCGACGGCGCGGCGGTGCTGCACGACCACTCCAAGAACGGCACCTATATCAACGGTGTTTTCGTGTCCGGCAGCGGCCGGAGCCCGGCGGTCGCCGCGGAGCAGGCCCTGACCGCCGGGGACGCCGTCCGGCTGGGCCGGGAGCTGTTCCGCTATCAGGAGGTCGCGCTTCAGGATGAGGAAAAGCTGCGGCAGGCCTACGCCGAAGCCTGCGCGGCCCAGGCCGAGGCAAAGACATGGGAGGATCACTTAAAGGCGGCGGAGCGCTTCGAGGCCCTCGGCCCCTACCGGGACAGCGAAAAGCGGCGCAGCCATTGCGCGGACAAGGCGGAGGAATGCCGGAAAGACGCACTGTATGCCAAAGCGGCGGCGCTGGCGGACAGGCAGGAGGCCGAAAGCCTGACCCAGGCGATCAGCCTGCTGGGATCGCTGAAGGGCTGGAGAGATTCCGCCGCGCTCCAGAAAAGCTGCGAGCAGAAGCTCGGCGAGCTGAAGGCGAAGGAGCAGACCTATCAGAAGGCCTGCGCCCTGCTGGATTCCGGCGAGACGGTGCAGGTCCTGGCCGAGGCGGAGCGGCTGTTTGCCTCCCTGGGGAATTTCCGCGACAGCGGCACCCGGCAGCTGCATTGCCGGGGAAAGGCGGAGCAGCTGCGGCGGGCCCTGGAGCAGGCGCAAAAGGCGAAGCCCGCGGAGGAGGACGCGCCCACGGTATGCATCAAGGCGCCGCCGGGGCTGGAGCGGCTGCTGCTGGCGGATATGTCCACCGGCGAGGTATTCTGGGGCAAGGCGCAGTCCACCGTCATCGGACGCAAGGTGAACCAGTGCGACGTGCCCTTCCCCGGCGACGAGCGCCTGAGCCGCAGACACGCGGAGGTGTTCGCCCGGGACGGCAAGTATTATGTGCGGGATTGCCATTCGGCAAACGGCACCGTCGTCAACGGCCGGCGGCTGGACGCGGACCAGACGGTGCAGATCGGCGAGGCCGCGATCCTGAACCTGGCCAAGGAGGAGCTGCTGGCCGTGTTCGACGCCGCCGCGGAGCGGCTGGCCGAGCAGGGCTGCGCGGCCCTGCTGCAATACGACGGCGGATGCAGGCTGATCACCGAAGAGCCGGCCAAATTCGTCTATGTCGATCCCGACAAGACGGTGGTGGACGGCTTCACCCCCAGCGCCTGCGCGGCCCTGGCCATGCAGGCCGGGAAGGCGGTGCTCCGGGTATACCAGTCGGAATGCGTCCGTGTGGACGGCAGGGAGCTGGAGGCGGAAAGCAGCACCGTGCTGCGTGACGGCGCGGAGCTGAACATCGGGGGCGAGATCGCCCGGTTCCGTCAGCTTCCGCTGGTGAATTTTCAAAGGGGAGGAAAGGACCAATGAGTAGGTTAAAGCTTGCGGCGATCCTTGTGTGCGCGCTGCTGCTGGCCGGATGCAGCAGCTTCGGCAGCAACCAGCCGGACGAGAGCGCCCTTCCGGCGCTGGAATACACCCGGCCGGAGGGGGAGCAGATGGAGAACCACACCCAAAAAACGGTGAAATACAAGGGGAGCCTGTCGGACGGCTCCGGCTTTGTGATGTACTATACCAATGAATTGGAGATCAGCGGCGTTGAGCTGACGGCCCAGCTGAAGGTGGAGCCGGAGCTGGCGGAGTCCCTCAAGACCGCCAACGTGCTGACCCTGAATGTGGAAACGGTGGGGAGCAGCGCGTGCAGCGACCTGGACGCGATCCGGCAGATCAACCTGGGCGAGAACCTCAGCGCCATCCAGTCCTATGCCTTTTCCAAATGCACCATGCTGGATAAGGTCGTATTTCCGGCGAGCCTGACGCAGATCGGGGACTATGCCTTCCAGGGCTGCTCGTCGCTGCGCAGCGCCGACATCCCGTCCAATGTGACTGCCCTGGGGCGGCGGGTGTTTGCCGAGTGCACCATGCTGCTCTCGGCCAATCTGGATACCGACGTGGGCGATTCCACCTTTGCCGACTGCACGTCCCTGCGGGATGTGACCTTCGGCGCGGGCTGCCATATCATCGGCAGCAACGCCTTCTCCGGCTGCGTGGGCATCCGAAGCCTGAGCCTGGGGGCCGACGTGGAGCAGATCGGCAGCCATGCTTTCTCCGGCTGCACCACCCTGGAGCAGCTTTCCGTGGAGACCAGCCTGGACGAGGCCGCTTTCTCCGGCTGCACCGGCCTGCGGGATATTACCTTCGGCGCGGGCTGCCTGACCATCGGCGAGGAGGCGTTCTCCGGCTGCACCGGCCTGAAAAATCTGTCCATTGGCGAGGGCGTGGAGCGCATTGAAAAGCGCGCCTTCTCTGGCTGCACCGCCCTGGAATATGTCCGCTATCCCGCCTCGCTGCAATACATCGGCAGCCTGGCTTTCTCCGGCGCGCAGAGCATCACCAAGGTGGAGAGCATGGATACCATAAAGTACTGGTCGGCTCGGTACACCTTTGAAAAGGACTGGAACGAAAACTCCAATATCGGAGCCGTTGAGATGAAGCAGGCCAAGAAGGATGAACCGGCCGCCTGACCGCCGGCCTTCGCCCGGCGTTGAAAAAAGTGTAACGGGCGGGGCTTTGCCGGTGTATGAATGATTGCGGGGTGTACCTGCAAATATGGTCCGCCCGCGGCCCTGCCGGACCGCGGGCGGCAAAAACAAGGAGATGTCATATGGGCTTCACCGTTCAGGCTGCCTGCCTGAGCCATATCGGCAACCGGCGGGCAAATAACGAGGATAACTTTTTTTTCAATGATCTGTGTATGGAGGAGCTCCATACCGGCACGCACGACCCCCTGCTTTGGGAGAGCAGCCTGAAGCGGGAGGTCTGTTTTGCCGTTTTTGACGGAATGGGCGGCGAAAATTACGGGGAGCAGGCCTCCTTTTCCGCCGCCGCCGGGATGCGGGACTATCTGGAGCAGCCCCGCCGGTTTTATGTCTCCGACGGGAAGTACCTGGGCGAGATGGCCCAGGCGCTGAACACCGCCGTTTTCCGCAGGGCGCAGGAGCTGCTGACCAGCCGGATGGGCACGACCATGGCGGCGCTCTACCTTACACCCCGGTACGCCTACGCCTGCAATGTGGGCGACAGCCGGGTCTATCGCCTGCGGGACAATACCTTCGCGCAGATGTCCGTGGACCATGTGTCCCCGCGCCCCCAGCCCGCTGGGCGCAAGGCTCCCCTCATCCAGTACCTGGGCATGGACCCCGGCGAGGTGCGCATGGAGCCGTGCATCGTAAAGGACCGGCTGGAGAGGGGCGATATCTACCTGGTTTGCAGCGACGGTCTGACGGACATGGTTTCCAATGTGGAGCTTTCCGATCTCCTGTCCGCCGAGCAGGACCCCGCCGACTGCGCGGAGCGCCTGCTCCGCACCGCGCTGGACCACGGCGGCCGGGACAATATCACGCTGATCGTCTGCCGCGTAGACGGCTGAAACAGAGAAAGGGGAGGATGTTATGGCACAGTTTGAAGGCGTCGATTTTCCCGGCTGGGAGGTCGTCCGCAAGATCGGCGAAGGGAGCTTCGGCGGGGTGTATGAAATTCACCGCACCCTGCCCGGCGGACTGGTGGAGAAGTGCGCGCTGAAGAAGCTCACCATCCCCAAGGACAATGGGGAAATCGAGGAACTCTATTCTCACTCTTTCAGTGCGGATAGCATCACTGCCCACTACAAAAACCGCATGGAGGAGTTGGTCAACGAATACGGCATAATGCAGTTATTGAACAACTGCCCCAATACCGTGACCTGCTATGACATCCGCTATGTCCAGCATGACGACGGAATTGGCTGGGATATCTATATCCGTATGGAACTGCTGTTTCCGCTGAAAAAAGCCTTGGGCAGCATATACAGCGAGGATACTGTCCGCAACCTGGGCATTCAGATGTGCAGCGCGCTGATTGCCTGCCACCAAGGAAATATCATCCACCGGGATATTAAGCCGGAAAATATTATGGTATCCGACCAGGATGTCTTTAAGCTGGGGGATTTTGGGATTGCGAAAATCTCCGAGAAAACAGCCTCTGGCACCCTTACCGGCAGCTATGGCTATATGGCCCCGGAGGTGGCCAACCGACAGCACTACGGAGCCGGTGCGGACATTTATTCTCTGGGCATGGTGCTCTACTGGATGATGAACAAGCGAACGCTGCCCTTTCTGCCCCTGCCGCCCAGTATTCCCACGGGAGCACAGCGCCAGCAGGCACAGGAGCGACGCCTCTCCGGCGAGCCTCTGCCTCCGCCCACTCACGGCAGCGCGGAGCTGAAAGCGATCGTGCTGAAAGCCTGCGCCTATGCCCAGGAGGAGCGCTTCCATTCCGCCAGAGAAATGTACGAGGCCCTCTGCCACTGCTCCCGCATTCCCGTCTCCCAGGAGCAGAGCCATACCCCGGCGCAGCCAGCCCCCGGCGACGCCCAGAAGCCGGTTGCGGCCAGCCCAGATGCTCAGATATCCGATGAACCTACCCAATATGATACTGTCGGGGCTTTCGGAAATATCCCGGTTAAGAGTGAGGCGGTTTGTTCCTCAAAACCGGCCCAGGCCACTGCCCCCGCCGAAGGAAGAAAAGCGAAGAATTCTGCTTCGAGGAAAAATGATTTCCACAAATGGCTGTGGCTCCCCGCCTGCCTCCTGCTGCTGTGCGGCGTGTTTGGAATAAAGCAGGTAATGGATGCAAGTCCTGCTTCAAAATACCGCGCTGCTCAGGAGCTGTTGGAAGCAAAGGACTATTCTGGTGCGGTGAAAGTGTTTGAAGCCTTGGGTGATTACAGCGACAGCGCGGAAAAGGCTCAAGAGGCCCAGCAGATGCAGGAGCGGGCAGAGAAGGAGCAATCTTATCAGGCAGCCCAGGCGCTGATGGATGCAAAGGATTATTCCGCTGCGGAGGAAGCCTTTGCCGCACTGGGAGATTATAGCAACAGTGCTTCAAAAGTGCAGGAAGCTCGCCAGATGCAGGATCAGGCGGAGAAAGAGCAATCCTACCGGGACGCCCAGACACTGTTGGATGATGGAAAATATATGCAGGCCATGTGGGCCTTCAGTGTATTGGATTACGGAGACAGTCAGGAAAAGATGCAGGAGGCGCGCGATAGCTTTATAGCCAGCCAGCGGATCCTTTCATTGGCGGCGGGAGCAAACTATACAATTGGCTTACGCAGTGACGGTACTGTCGTGACTACGGAATCGAATACTAGTGGCCGATACGACGTTGACAGCTGGACAGACATTGTGGCGGTCAGCGCAGGAAATTATCATGCAGTGGGCTTACGCAATGACGGTACTGTTGTGACTGCGGGCTCGAATACTAGTGGCCAATGCAATGTTGGCAGCTGGACGGACATTGCAGCGGTCAGCGCAGGGAGTTTCCATACAGTGGGCTTACGAGGCGATGGCACTGTTGTAGCTGCGGGATTGAATGCTAGTGGTCAGTGCAGTGTTGGCAGATGGAGTGATATTGTAGCGATTGGCGCAGGAGATCATCATACTGTGGGCTTGCGTGGGGACGGCACTGTTGTGGCTACAGGCTCGAATGCCAGTGGTCAGAGCGATGTCGGCAGTTGGGCAAACATTGTAACGGTCAGCGCAGGAGATTATCATACAGTAGGCTTGCACATTGACGGCACTGTTGTAGCCACGGGACTGAATGCTAGTGGTCAGTGCAATGTCGGCAGCTGGAGCGATATTGTAGCAGTCAGTGCAGGAAATGCTCACACGGTAGGCTTGCGCAGTGACGGCACCGTGGTTGCCGTGGGAGCAAATGGCTATGGTCAGTGCAAAGTGGACGGCTGGACAAACATTGTGGCGGTCAGTGCGGGAGATGATTATACAGTAGGCCTGCGCAGTGATGGCACTGTTGTGGCCGTAGGAAAAAATAATTACGGTCAGTGTGATGTGAGCAGTTGGACAAATATCGCTACCAACCACTAAAGAGCAGAAGCGAGGGAGAGAATCATGCCCCAGTTTGAAAATATTGATTTCCCCGGCTGGGAGGTCGTCCGCAAAATCGGCGAAGGGAGCTTCGGCGGGGTGTATGAGATTCACCGCACCCTGCCCGGCGGACTGGTGGAGAAGTGCGCGCTGAAGAAGCTGTCGGTGCCCAAGGACGCCTCAGAGATCCAGGACCTGTATTCCCAATCCTTCAGCAGGGAGAGCATCACCGCCCACTACCAGGATCAGATGAGCGAGCTGGTGCGCGAATACAGCCTGACCCAGGAGCTGAACGGCTGTAAAAACGTGGTTGCCTGTCATGACGTGAAATATGTGCAGCACGATGACGGCATCGGCTGGGATATTTACATCCGTATGGAGCTGCTGCGCCCGCTGAAGCAGGTGCTGGGGCCAGAATACCGGGAGCGTGTTGTGCTTCGGCTGGGGCTGGAGATGTGCAACGCGCTGCTGGCCTGCCAGGAGCACAAGATCATCCACCGGGATATCAAGCCGGAAAATATCCTGGTATCCGAGAAAGGCGAGTTCAAGCTTGGCGATTTTGGCATTGCCAAGGTGTCCGAAAAGACCGCCACGGGAACGATGACCGGCACCATGGGCTATATGGCCCCGGAGGTGGCAAACCGCTGGCATTACGGCGCGCAGGCGGATATCTATTCGCTGGGCATGGTCCTCTATTGGATGATGAACCTGCGAACCCTGCCATTCCTCCCCTATCCACCTTCCATCCCCACCGCCATCCAGCGCCAGGAGGCAGCCAACCGCCGCTTTGCGGGGGAGGCTTTCCCCCCGCCGGTAAACGGCAGCCGGGAATTAAAGGCGATCGTTATGAAAGCCTGCGCCTTTTCTACGGAGAAACGCTATCAGTCCGTCCGGGAATTGCGCCGGGAGCTGTACCTCTGCTATCAGCAGCATACAGGCCGCGCCCCGGAACCGGCTGTAATGATGCCGGCTGCCGCTCCGACCCCGGACGAACCAAGCCAACGCAGCACAGTCGGAGCCTTTGGGAGCATTCGCGGCGATAAAGACGCATCAGTCAATACATCAAGGTCGGGCCGGTTTGCGGCACTGCCGGAGGAAAATCCAAAGAAACGGGCGACAGCAGTTACCTGCGTTTTTGCGGTACTATTCCTGTGTTTTGCAATTGCTGCCGGATACCTGGTTGCGCATCAAGCGGACTTAACGCCGGAAACAGTTTTAGCTCCGAAAACGGGCAATCGAATGCGGTCAGATTCCTTCGACGAGGATACGGATGACGCTGATACCCTTCAAGTGTTCCAATTCGGAGTCTTGCGGAAGGACGTTGTTTCCATCACATTTCTGGACACAGTGGTAGACGCCCCGGAAGATTCCTGGGATATTTCCGAGGATGGAGACGGCAGTGTCCTTGCATGGGTGACTGGGCAGGCTCCATCGTATGATTTGTATATCGCAGGTGAAGGCGGTGTGTGGGCGCCGGAAAACTGTTTTGGCCTGTTTGCTGCGTACTTCAACGCCACATCTATTGCCTTCGGAACAGCATTTGATACGTCTGAAGTAACAGACATGACCTACATGTTTGCGTCCTGTGAAAAGCTGACGAATCTGGATGTCCACAGCTTTGACACCTCCCATGTAACAAGCATGTATGGAATGTTCGGCGCATGCAGTGGACTGAGCAGTCTGGACGTCAGCAGCTTCGATACTTCATTGGTAACAGATATGTCTCTCATGTTCTACGGCTGCGGCAGCCTGACTGGTCTGGACTTACGCAGCTTCGATACATCACTTGTAACTGACATGTCTTACATGTTTTCCTCTTGTGATAGCCTGACTGCTCTTGACTTGCGTAACTTTAACACCTCCCATGTAACGAATATGGCTTCTATGTTCTCGACATGTTTCAGCCTGCGCGATCTGGATATCAGCAGTTTTGATACATCCCTTGTGGCAGACATGTCGTATATGTTTACGGGTTTGTGTTTAACCGATCTGGACGTCAGCAGCTTTGATACTTCCAGTGTAACAGATATGTCCCTCATGTTTCATGCCTGCATAGGCTTAACTGATCTGGATGTCAGGAACTTTGACACTTCCCATGTGACAGATATGGAGGGGATGTTCTATAACTGTACCTCTCTGGCAAACCTCGCTGTTGACAGTTTCGACACATCACTTGTGTATGACATGTCTTACATGTTCTACGGCTGTGACAGCCTGGCCGATCTGGATTTGAGCAGCTTTGATTTTTCCAACGTAGAAAGCTATGACTGCTTTATGGATGACTACCGGCTCTATAATGGGCAGCTGTGGGAGGAACTGTTTAAAAATGGGTCAAGCGACAGCTCTTTCCGCAGTCAGCCGACGCTGGCGGCAGGAGGTTTCCACACTGTAGGGCTGTGCAATGATGGGACAGTAGTTACTGCAGGCCAGAATGATAACGGTCAATGCGACGTTGATGGCTGGACAGACATTGTGGCCGTAGCTGCCGGAGATTTCCACACTGCGGGACTACGCAGTGATGGAACTGTGGTTGCTACGGGGAATAATGATTATGGGCAATGCGACATCGATAGTTGGACAGATATTGTGGCTGTAACTGCTGGAGATTGCTACACCGTGGGACTGCACAGAAACGGAACTGTGGTTGCTACAGGGCGGAATGATGATGGCCAATGTGACGTTGATACCTGGACGGACATTGTAGCCGTGGCAGTAGGGTGGTCCCACACCGTGGGATTACGCAGCGATGGAACTGTGGTTGCTGCGGGGTTGGATGACGATGGTGAATGCGATGTCAACAGTTGGGCGGACATCGTATCTGTAGCTGCAGCAACAGATCAGACCGTGGGACTGCGCAGTAATGGGACTGTGGTTACCGCAGGGTGGGAAGGGTGTGATCAATTCGATGTCGCTAACTGGACGAGCATTGTGGCCGTGGTTGCTAGATATTACCACACTGTGGGCCTGCGCAGTGATGGAACTGTGGTTGCTGCGGGGTTGGATGACGATGGTGAATGCGACGTTGATAGCTGGACAGACATTGTAGCTGTGACGGCCGGAACTTGGCACACTGTGGGACTGCGTAGCGACGGGACAGTGGTCGCTACGGGCTCAAATAACGATGGTCAATGCGATGTCAGCGGCTGGAAGGATATCCGTCTTCCGCAGAAGTAAAGAGAGGGGGAGGAAATCTCCATGTATGAAAATGTCAATTTTCCCGGCTGGGAGGTCGTCCGCAAGATCGGTGAGGGCAGCTTCGGCGGGGTGTATGAGATTCACCGCACCCTGCCCGGCGGGCGGGTGGAGAAGTGCGCGCTGAAGAAGCTGTCGGTGCCCAGGAACGATGGGGAGATCCAGGAGCTGATCTCCCAGTCCTTCAGTACGGAGAGCATCACAGCCCATTATAAAAACCAGATGGGCGAGCTGGTGAACGAATACAGCCTGACCCAGGAGCTGAGCAGCTGCAAGAATGTGGTCGGCTGCTATGACGTGAGGTTCATTCAGCACGACGACGGCATCGGCTGGGATATTTACATCCGCATGGAGCTGCTGAATCCGCTGCGGCAGGCGCTGAGCGCGGAGTATCAGGAGGCCACCGTGCTCCGCCTGGGGCTGGACATGTGCAATGCTCTGCTGGCCTGTCAGGAGCACAGCATCATCCACCGGGACATCAAGCCGGAAAACATCCTGGTGTCCGACCGGGGAGAATTCAAGCTGGGCGACTTTGGCATCGCCAAGGTATCCGAGCGCACCGGCACCGGCACCATGACCGGCACCATGGGCTACATGGCCCCGGAGGTAGCCAACCGTCAGCACTACGGCCCGCAGGCAGATATCTACTCTCTTGGAATGGTCCTCTATTGGATGATGAACCGGCGCACCTTGCCTTTCCTGCCGCTGCCGCCCAGCATTCCCACCGGGGCGCAGCGTCAGCAGGCGCAGGATCGCCGCCTTTCCGGCGAGCCCCTGCCGCCGCCCATCGATGGGAGCGAGGCGCTGAGGAAAATTGTGCTGAAGGCCTGCGCTTTCTCCCCGGCGGAGCGCTACCGGAGTGCCGAGGAAATGCAGGCAGCGCTGCAAAGCTGCATGAGCACCCCCGCCGCGCCCCGCATGCAGCGGCAGAAGCCCATGGCTCCCCCCGCCCCCATTTCGGAGCCGACCGTCATCGACACCCCCACGGAGCTTGAGCGTGAACCCGCCGTTCATGCCAACGCCCCCCGGCAGGCGCAGCAGATTCCGGAGCAGCAGGGGCGGCAGCAGATGGCGGAGAAGCAAACGCCGGAAAAGGAAGCGCCTAAAAAGGATGCACCCCCAAAAAAGCAGAAAAAGCCGGTTATTTATCATGTTATGGTCAGCTTAATTGCTGTCGCATTGATACTTGCCTGCTGCGGGATCGGGGTTGTGATTTTCAGCTATGCCGAACGACGTGCGGAGGCAGCAAAAACAGAGCAGGCTTATCAAGCAGCGCTGGTACTGATGGAGGAAGGAAACTACTCTGACGCAGCGGATGCCTTTGCCGCGCTGGGAGATTACGGCGACAGCGCCGAAAAAGCCCAGGAGGCCGGCCGGCTGCTGGAGCAGAGCAGGAAAGAGCAGTCCTACCAGGATGCACAGGCATTGATGGACGGACGGGATTATTCCGCCGCAGCAGAAGCCTTTGAAGCCCTGGGAGATTATGCCGACAGCGCCTCAAAGGTACAGGAAGCCCACCGGCTGCAAGCAATGGAGGCGGATTATCAGGCCGCCCAGGCATTGATGGACGACGGAAAATACATGCAGGCCATGTGGGCCTTCAAGGCGTTGGACTACCTGGACAGTCAGGAGAAGACGCAGGAGGCACGCGATTGCTTCATCGCCAGCCAGCGGACCTCTTTGTCGGCAGGGAACTTCTGTACCTTAGGTTTACGCAACGACAGTGCCGTGGTCATAACAGCATCGAATGGTGGTGGCTTCCATGGTGAAACCAATTGGAGGGATATTGTGGAAATCAGCGCGGGAGGTGGGCATAATGCAGGCCTGCGCAGTGACGGCACCGTGGTTGCAGCCGGGTCGAATGACTATGGCCAGTGCGACGTCAGCAGCTGGACGGACATTGTGGCAGTCAGCGCAGGATGGGAGCATACCGTTGGTCTGCACAGCGACGGCACTGTAGTCGCAACCGGGCGGAATGAGAACGGTGAGTGTGACACAGACAGCTGGACGGACATTGTGGCAGTCAGTACAGGAAACATGCGTACCGTTGGCCTGCGCGCTGACGGCACCGTGGTTACAACCGGGTCGAATGACTATTATGGCGAGTGTGACACAGATAGCTGGACGGACATTGTGGCAGTCAGCGCAGGAGGTGCGCGTACCGTTGGCCTGCGCGCTGACGGCACCGTGGTTACAACCGGGTCGATTGACTATTATGGCGAGTGTGACACAGATAGCTGGACGGACATTGTGGCAGTCAGTACAGGATACCTGCATACCGTTGGCCTGCGCAGTGACGGCACCGTGGTTGCAACCGGGTTGAATGGCTGTGGCGAGTGTGACACAGATAGCTGGACGGACATTGTGGCAGTCAGTACAGGAATCATGTATACCGTTGGCCTGCGCAGTGACGGCACCGTGGTTGCAACCGGGTCGAATGACTGTGGCCAGTGCGACGTCAGCAGCTGGACCAATATCGCCACCGGCCAACAGATACTCTCCGGCAGTGAGGACCCGCAAGCCCCTAATTCGGGCAGTTCCGATTCGCCGCAGGCTGCCATCGTAGGAACATTGCAGCCCCACCCCACAGGGGAAAACTTTTCGCAGCTCAGATATGCCGTATTTGATTCCGGGATAGGGAGAGACGAAGTCAGAAAAATCACCTTTATGGGTTCAAGGAATCTGGCACCGCTTTTTGCATGGGATGTGTCAGAGGAGCGCGACGGGTCGGTCGTTGCCTGGGTTGAGGGAGACAGCGGCAGCTATGACCTATATATTGCCGCAAATGGCCGAATCCGCGCTACATATTGCTCTGAACTGTTTGCGTTTTACTACAATGTGGAGGAAATCAATTTCAATGGTGTACTGGATACTTCACAGGCAACGGATATGTTCCGTATGTTCCAATACTGTAACAAACTGACCGGCTTGGACCTGAGTTCCTTTGACACCTCCTGTGTAACCGACATGGTAGAAATGTTTGACTCCTGCGGTGGACTTTCCAATTTGGATTTAAGTAGCTTTGACACCTCGCATGTGACGAACATGGTCGGAATGTTCAGAGGCTGCCAAAGCCTAACAGATCTGGATCTGAGCAGTTTTGATTTTGCAAATGTTCAATATTATGGAGATTTTATGGACGAGGGCAGAACCTACAACGGCAAACCCTGGGAGGCGCTTTTCTCCTGACCTTGGCAGTGTCAATTTTTCGATCAACAGAAACAAGAAGAGGTGAAAATCATGACAGACTTACAAAAATCCCCCTGGTCGGGGTGGGAGACGGTGCGGCTGATTGGACGGGGGAGCTTTGGAACCGTTTATGAGCTCCGGCGGGAGCTGGTGGACGGGACCACGGAGTCCGCGGCGATGAAGGTCATCACCATCCCCCAGAACCAGGCAGATATCTCGGAAATGTACGGCGAGGGGTATGACGATGAGAGCATCACCGCCACCTTCCGCGCCCATCTGAAGAACATCGTCGCCGAGTATTCCCTCATGCGCAAGCTGGACGGCAGCGCCAACGCCGTAAACTGCAAGGACATCAGCTATATCCAGCACAGCGACGGCATCGGCTGGGACATTTTCATCCGCATGGAGCTGCTCACGCCCCTGACGAAGACGTTGTCCGGCACGGTGCCCGAGGAAACCGTCCTGAAGATCGGCCGGGACATTTGCAGCGCGCTGGTGCTCTGCAAAAAATACGATATCGTCCACCGGGACATCAAGCCCCAGAACATTTTCGTCTCCCCCAACGGCGATTATAAGCTGGGTGATTTCGGCATTGCCAAAACCGTGGAAAAGACCATGGGCGGCACCAAGGTCGGCACTTATAAATACATGGCACCTGAGGTGTATAACAACCGCCCCTACGGAAGCGGCGCGGATCTCTATTCTCTGGGCCTGGTGCTGTATTGGCTGCTCAATGACCGCAGGATGCCCTTTATGCCCCTGCCGCCCGCCAAGATCCTGGCCGGACAGGATGAGGAAGCACGCCAGCGCCGTCTCTCCGGCGAGCCCCTGCCTCCGCCTGCCCACGGCAGCGCGGAGCTGAAAGCGATCGTCATGAAGGCCTGCGCCTACTCCCCGGCGGAGCGCTATCAGTCCGCCCAGGAATTGCGGCAGGCCCTGTCCGCCTACGCCCAGCCCCCGCTTATCCATCCTCAGGAGCCAACGATCCTGGACATTCCAGACGAACCCACCCAGTACGGCACCGTCGGAACCGTTGGGAACACCCCGGCTAAAATCGAGCCGGTCGTCCCTTCTGAGCCGCGTCCGCCTGTCGCGCCTCTCAAAGGGGAAAAAGCGCCGGAGAAAAGGGCGCCTCAAAAGAAACAGGGGACCGCAAAGAAAAAGGCCCCCCGCAAATGGCTGCTGCCCATCGCCTGCATCCTGCTGATCTGCGGCATATTTGGCGTGAAGCAGGCGGCGGAGGCGTCCCGCGCCTCCAAATACCGTTCCGCCCAGCAGATGATGGACCGGGGACTGTATTTCCTGGCGGAGGGTGCCTTTGAGGCGCTGGGCGATTACAGCGACAGCGCCGAAAAAGCCCAGGAGGCCGGCCGGCTGCTGGAGCAGAGCAGGAAAGAGCAGTCCTACCAGGATGCACAGGCATTGATGGACGGACGGGATTATTCCGCCGCAGCAGAAGCCTTTGAAGCCCTGGGAGATTATGCCGACAGCGCCTCAAAGGTACAGGAAGCCCACCGGCTGCAAGCAATGGAGGCGGATTATCAGGCCGCCCAGGCATTGATGGACGACGGAAAATACATGCAGGCCATGTGGGCCTTCAAGGCGTTGGACTACCTGGACAGTCAGGAGAAGACGCAGGAGGCACGCGATTGCTTCATCGCCAGCCAGCGGACCTCTTTGTCGGCAGGGAACTTCTGTACCTTAGGTTTACGCAACGACAGTGCCGTGGTCATAACAGCATCGAATGGTGGTGGCTTCCATGGTGAAACCAATTGGATGGATATTGTGGAAATCAGCGCGGGAGGTGGGCATAATGCAGGCCTGCGCAGTGATGGTACTGTAGTTACGACAGGTTCATACTCTAATGGTGAGCGTGACACGGGCAGTTGGACAAACATCGTGGCAGTCAGCGCAGGATGGGATTATACTGTTGGCCTGCGCGCTGACGGCACCGTCGTCGCAACAGGGTGGAACGAAAACGGCGAGTGTGGCACAGATAGCTGGACAGACATTGTGGCAGTCAGTGCGGGGGTTGCGCACACCATGGGCCTGCGCAGTGACGGCACTGTGGTCACGACAGCGGGATGGCTTGACACAAGCAGTTGGACAGACATTGTGGCAATCAGCGCAGGAGACCATGCCGTGGGCCTGCGCAGCGGCGGCACCGTCGTTGCAACCGGGTCGAATAAGTATGGGCAGTGTAATGTCAGCGGCTGGACAGACATTGTGGCAGTCAGCGCGGGAAGTGCGCATACCGTTGGCTTGCGCGCTGACGGCACCGTGGTTGCGACAGGGTCGAATGAAGATGGCGAGTGTGACACAGATAGCTGGACGGACATTGTGGCAGTCAGTGCAGGAAACACGCATACCGTTGGCCTGCGCAGTGACGGCACCGTGGTTGCAACCGGGTCGAATGACTATGGCCAGTGCGACGTCAGCAGCTGGACCAATATTGCCACCGGCCCGCGGAATATCGCCGCCTGATGGGCTGCGTTCGACGGAAAAATAATTTTTCCATTTTTTGTGTAACGCGCGGCGGGATCGTGTGTATACAGTAGCGTAAGACAAAGAGACAACGCGAAAGCGACACTAAAAGGAGAGGAGAAAATAAAATGGACGAAAAGCGTTTGGAAGAACTGTTCAGCAACCAGGAGTTTGTAAACGCGCTGGGGGCTGCCGACAAGGTGGAAGAGGTTGTCCGCATCTTCGCCGAGCATGATGTGGAAGTAAGCAAGGAAGACGCCGAGGCACTCCTGGCTGCCCGTGACAAGGCCCCTGAGGGCGAACTGAGTGAGGACGCACTGGACGGCGTGGCTGGAGGGATCACGTGGAGACTGCTATGGCATGTGTGGAAAACAATGGGACCTATTTTGGGTGGTCCTATTCGCCCCTGGAGGAGATAAGTTTATAAACGCCAAAAACAAAAAAATTTAAAAAGCCCTGTAACAAACGCGGAAAGCGCGTGTATACAAGTACGTAAGGAAAATAAAACCTGGCAGCCCAGGTGGGTGGCCAAATAAAAAAGGAGTAAAAAATTATGGATGAGAGAGTTAAGAAGCTGCTGGAAAACGAGGACCTGATGATCGCCCTTGTGGAATGCGATTCCCCTGAGAAGCTTGCTAAGATCTTTGAAGAGAACTCGATTAGTTTGGAGGAAGGACTCAGCATTGAGGATGCATATGAACTGTTGAAGAAGCAGGCAGATAATGAGCTGAGTGAAGAAGCGCTTGATGAGGTAAGCGGCGGAATCGCTCTGGGCCTTGCGATTACAACAGCGGGCTTGTTCGTTGCATCGGCTGGGTTCGTTATTTTCCTGTGCGGTTATGCCTACCAGACTTATCGAAATTATAAGAAGAAGCGCTAAGAGATCGTCAAAGGAGATAATAAAATGGAAATTCAGGAAAAAGTAAACAAGCTGACGCAGGTATTTGATAACGAAGAAGTCATGCGTAAGCTCAGCATGGCCGAGTCCCTTGAGGCGATGCAGGCAATTTTTGCCGAAAACGGTGTCGAGATGTCAATTGACGATGTAAAAGAGTTTATTCTTTTCATGAACAAAAAGGAAGACGGCACTCTCGCTGAAAGTGAATTGGATCAGGTAGCAGGAGGCAGCGGCGTAGGTGCGCTTACGATCTTTGCGTGGGCATGGAAAGGTACAAAGAAAATTGCCAGATATTGTTGGGAGGCTGGCAGATGGGCAGCAAACCACGGGTTCTAAGCATTTACGGGGGAACGAAGTATGAATTTAGAGCAAATGAACCCTGAGCTTCAGGCGAAGCTCAGCAGTGCGGAATCTCTGGATGATGTGGTGCGGGTCTGTGAAGAGGCTGGGATCGCGGTCTCTAAGGAGCAGCTGGAGGCGATGGATGTGCCCATGGCTGATGGGGAGCTGACCGAGGAAGCGCTGGATGCCGTCAGCGGCGGCAGCGTGGCCGGATGGATCCTCTGGTACTGGTGGCGCAACAGAGGCCGCAACCGTTCCAGCGGTGGCGGCGGTAGCGGTTCCTTCGGCGGCGGCGGAAGCGGCCGCTCCGGAGGCAGATAACGGCCGGTAAGGATGACCATGGGAGGCGTGCAATGAGGGAAGCAAACGGCATCATTTCCGCCCTCTCCCTCCGCTACCCCCAGCTTCGGCTTCCCATTGCTGATGGGATGAGCGGCAGTGAGCGGTATAAGGCCGCTGTTCTTCGCGGGATAATTCCAGACGCAGACCCGGAGGGATTCGGGTCTGCGTTGGATTCTTTCCGGGAGGTGCGGACGGCGCTGGGGACGGTGGGCGTCTGGTGCCTGGAAAACCGGACGGATTTTGTCCGGGCGGTGCAGGCGCTGGCATACCGCTGCGAACCCAGAGAAATTCCCAAGGCCGTAGGAGCGCAGTATATCGGCGGGCTGGCCAACTGGGAGAAGATCCGCGCCCACAAGACGCGGTATCTGGCGGGCGGCGGCCGGGACTGGGGCCAGGAATTCCGCCGCTTCACGGCGGACAAGGCGAATTATACGGACAGCCTGATCCTGCTCAGCAGCGGCTTCTATTCCGATATCCCGCCGGAGGAGCTTTCCATGTCCGCGGAGGAATGGAAAAGCCGCTCCATGACGGTGCGCGGATACCATGAGCTGACCCATTTCCTGTACCGCAGGGCCTACCCCGGTGACGTGGACGTGATCCGCGACGAGGTACTGGCCGACTGCATGGGGCTACTGGCGGCCTTTGGCCATTATTCCCCGGCGCTGGCAGAGCGATTCCTGGGCATCCGGGCGTCGGAGCTGCTGCCGGAGGCCAGGCTGCGGCACTATGTTCCGGCGGACGCGCTGGCGGAGGGCATTCGCCGGGCGCGCTTCTGGATCAATACCTTTGCGGCGCTGCTGGCCGATCTTTCGGGCCAATGGGAATTTTTTGACTGCCCCTGTAACGAATCGCGGCTTTCCGTGTATATATAGGTAAAACGAGGCCGGTCACCGGCCGGGGGGGCTGCTATGAAAATGGATACGGCTTTTTATTCAGACTGCGGAGGCAGGAAGAAAAATGAGGACAGCGTCCTTTTGGAGAAAAACGGCGGCCGTCTGCTGGCATTGGCGGCGGACGGACTGGGCGGCATGGGGCACGGAGAGCTTGCCTCCCAGGATGCCGTGAAATTCCTGGCAGAGGCCCTGCGCGGCGAATCGGTGGATGAAGACGCCCTGTGCGACGCCATCGCCCAGGCCAATGGCCGGATCTGCGAAATGCAGACCGACGGCATGAGAATGATGACCACCATCGCGGCGCTGTGGGTGGATGAGTCGGCGGCGATCGCGGCCACGGTGGGCGATACCCGGATCTATCAGTTCCGGGAGGGAAGGCTCCACTTCCAGTCCATTGATCACAGCGCCGCGCAGATGGCCGTCTTTTCCGGCGAGATCAAGGCGGAAGAAATTCGCGGCTTCCCGGGGCGCAGCCGCCTTCTGCGCGCCCTGGGGGCGGACGGCCGGGTGGCGGTGGACAGCTGCCAGCTGGATATCCAGCCGGGGGACCGCTTCCTGCTGTGCTCCGATGGCTTCTGGGAGCTGATCACAGAGGAAGAAATGCTCCGCGCCTGCACCGGCTCCACGGCGGAGCAGTGGCTGCGCGCCATGCGGCAGATTTTGGCCGGGCGGTATACCGGCGGGAGCGATAACAATTCGGCGGCGGCGATCGTCCTGGAAGGAGGGGCGGATACGGTATGAATTTGGATGCGATTTTGAGAAGAGCGGCGGATTTCCAGCGCCTGACGGACCCGAAGGACGCACTGTCCCGCCTGGTCGATCAGGTGCGGCAGGAGTCGGAGCTTTCCGAGGACGAGCTGGATCATGTCGCAGCTGCGGCTGCCCAGCCGCCGGAAATGCCGGACTTTGAAAAGGGCGAAAAGGAAAAATAGGATAATTCCATAAAAAGCAACCGTACCGACACTGATTTTCCAAAAAGTGCCGGTATGGTTTCGTTGTATTTTACGCACGGCAGGAAGAAGAGAAACGGAGGGCAAAATGCTTCAGGACCAGATCGATCGGGTGATGCCCGGCTGGACGGTGGCGCGCAAGCTGGGAGAGGGCAGCTACGGCGGCGTATACCAGCTTACCCGCACATTGCCCAACGGAAAGCGGGAAGACGCGGCGTTAAAAACGCTGTCGGTGCCCCGGGACAATGAGGAGATCCGCGTTCTTCAGGCGCAGTCCTTTTCGGCGGAGCGGATCAGCGCCTATTTCAGGAGCCAGGTAAAAAAGCTGGTGAATGAATACCTGTTTATGCAGCAGCTTTCGGCCTGCCCCAATGTGGTGTCCTGCCAGGATATCCAGTACCGCGGCCGGGCGGACGGCATCGGCTGGGATATCTATATCCGCATGGAGCTGCTGACGCCGCTGAAAAAGACGGTCACAGGGGAGTACAACGAATACCAGGTGCTGCGGCTGGGGCTGGATATGTGCCGGGCGCTGCGGGAATGCGAGGCGCGGAACATCATCCACCGGGACATCAAGCCGGAAAACATTCTGGTATCCGCCCGGGGCAGCTACAAGCTGGCCGATTTTGGCATCGCGAAGGTCTCGGAAAAAACGGAAAGCGGGACCCTGGCCGGGACCAACGGCTATATGGCCCCCGAGGTGGCCAACCGGCAGCATTACGGCAAAGAGGTGGACATTTACTCCCTGGGCCTGGTGCTGTACTGGATGATGAATGAAAATACGCTTCCGTTCCTGCCCCTGCCCCCGCAGATCCCCACTTCGGAGCAGCGGGAGGCCGCGATCACCCGGCGATTGAGCGGGACGCCTCTGCCCCCGCCGGTCAACGGTTCCCCGGCGCTGAAGCGGGCGGTGCTCCACGCGTGCGCCTTTGATCCGGCCCGGCGGTATCACTCGGCCAGTGAATTCGGCGCGGTCCTGCAATACATCCGGGAAAACAAAAAGGCGACAAGCTCCGACGAGATCCTCCAGGAGCTTGGCATGACCAGGGAAATGCTGACGGCCGCGCCGGAGCGCCGCTCTGACCCGGTCCAGGAAAAGCCCCAGCCGGCGGCGGACGAGGCGAAAAAGCGCCCCGGCCGGAAAAAGTGGGCGGCGCTGCTGGGGGCGGCAATGCTCCTGTGCCTTCTGGGCGGGGCGCTGCTTGCCCTTCGGCCCGGCAGCACGCCCGCGCCGCAGCCGACTGCGCCCGCAATAGAGCAAACGGAAGCGCAGACAGAAACGGAGCCGCCCACGGAGGCGACCCTTCCCCCGACGCAGCCGCCCCAATACAGCCTCTCCTTCAGTGCGGACGGCGCGGTCCTTACCCAGTGGCTGGATACGGCGGCGGAGGAGATCCAGGTCCCCGGAGAGGTGGACGGGAGCCCGGTAACGGCCATCGGGGCGGAGGCGTTTTCCGGCTGCGCGGCGGTGAAGCACGTTTCCCTCCCCGAGGGCATAACGGCCATTGAGGACGGCGCGTTTGCGGGCTGCGGCAGCCTGACGGGCGTTGACCTGCCCGAGACGCTGGAGCGGATCGGCGCGCGGGCTTTCCAGAACTGCGGCAGCCTGCTGGGCGTGGACATTCCCGAAAGCGTTGAGGAGATCGGCGACGGAGCCTTTTCCGGCAGCGGACTGCTCCATGCCACCCTCCATATCCGCTTCACCGGCCAGGAGGATGATTTCCTCCCCCAGGACTGCGAGATAACCTACGTGGGATACGAGCGGGTCACCGTCACCGGCGAGGTGGGCGACACCTTCACCTTTGGCCGCTATGAACAGGACAACGACCTGGACAACGGCCCGGAGCCCATCGAGTGGAAGATCCTGGAGAAGGACGGCACGAAGCTCCTCGCCATCAGCCTGTATGGACTGGACAGCCAGCGATATCATGACGAATGGGCGATCGTCACCTGGGAGACATGCAGGCTGCGCCAGTGGCTCAACCAGACCTTCTATGCCGCGGCATTCAACCCCGTGGAGCAGACGATGATCCTGACCTCCGACGTCTATTCGCTGTCCCCATCCCGCAGCTATCCCAGCAGGACGGTCCAGGACAAGATCTTCCTGCTGGATTACGAGGGCGCGTACCGGTATTTTAAATCGGAGAAGGCGAGGACCTGCTACGCCACCGCCTACGCGGCGGCCAACGGGAGCACCGTGCAGGGGCAGAGCCACTACTGCTGGTGGTGGCTCCGGGAGGGCTATTTCGTGGACCTGGCCTCCATCCCCAATGCCCAGCGGGTGAATTTTACAGACTACGGTGGAACGGTCCGGCCGGTAATGTGGATCGACACCGCAAATCAGGGGGGAACACAATGACACAGGAGCAGCTGAACGCGGTTTGGCCGGGGTGGACGCTGACCCGGAAGCTCGGCCAGGGCAGCTACGGCGGCGTTTATGAGATCTGCCGCACCCTGCCCGGCGGAAAAGTGGAGCGGGCCGCGCTGAAGCGGATATCCATTCCCGCGAGCCAGGATGAGGTCACGCTGCTCCTGGCAAAGTCCGTTTCAGAGCAGAGCATTTCCGAGCACTATCAGCGGCAGATGCAGAAGCTGGTGGGCGAATATACCATGATGCGGGAGCTGGATTCCTGCCCCAACATCGTCACCAGTCAGGACCTGAGCTGCCAGCCCAACGGCTATGGCTGGGACATTTATCTGCGCATGGAATTGCTGACGCCGCTGAAGCAGGTGCTCAGCGGCCAATACCAGGAGCTGGACGTGCTTCGCCTGGGGCTGGACATCTGCGGCGCGCTGCGGGAATGCGAGGCGCTGAACATCATTCACCGGGACATCAAGCCGGAGAATATTATGGTCTCTCCCACCGGGGCGTTTAAGCTGGGGGATTTCGGTATTGCCAAGATATCGGAGAAAACGCAAACGGGCACCCTGGCCGGGACCTACGGCTACATGGCGCCCGAGGTGGCCAACCGGCAGCATTACGGCGTGGCGGCGGATATCTATTCTCTCGGCATGGTGCTCTATTGGCTGATGAACAACAAAACAGGCCCCTTCCTCCCCCTCCCGCCCCGCATCCCCACCCAGCAGCAGCGGCAGGAGGCCCTCAACCGCCGCTTCTCCGGCGAGGCATTGCAGGAGCCGCAGAACGGGAGCCGGGAGCTGAAGCGCATCGTTTTGAAGGCCTGCGCCTTTTTGCCG
>ENA-OUQC01000421-OUQC01000421.1-human-gut-metagenome-genome-assembly--contig:-NODE-421-length-31602-cov-4.202428_pt1 | contig 31602 bp, 27 predicted proteins | sample MGYA00237942_ERZ548815 | MGnify/ENA primary metagenome ERZ548815 (study PRJEB26490, sample SAMN05194722) | human gut metagenome | biome: terrestrial biome; feature: human-associated habitat; material...
ATTAATAGTGAATAATGAATAATGAATAATTGCGGTGTGCCTGCGGCACGGATTTTAATAGCGCCTTTAAGCTGACACCGATACGGTTATGTTAGCGCCCGGTATCGAAACTACCGACAAAACCGTGGCTGCCTCGCGTAACGCAAGTGAATGCTGAGTTTTACACCGCACCCTCGTAGGGAACAGGCTTGCCTGTTCCGCATGTACCGGTTTGGTCTGCACCGAAAACAGCGTTGTAGGGAACGGATTTATCCGTTCCGCATGTCATGGTTTAGTCGGCGGCTCCAGGTCGGGACACCGCAACAAATGTATTCGTACAATGTGAATGCGCCTCTGAAAAACCGCCTCTAAAAAAATGTAGCGGTTAGCACCGCAGATTTAATAACACCTCATCCGTCGCAAGCGACACCTTCCCCTCAAGCTACGCAGGGGAAGGCAAAAGGCGGCGCAAGCACCGCCAGTGAATAATGAATGATGAATAATTAATAGCGAATAATTGCCAATACGGTTTTTGCGTCAGCACGACCGGGAGCTTCCGCCAAAACCATAACATGCGGAACGGATAAATCCGTTCCCTACGGGGTGCTGCAAAAAACTCAACACCGCACTTGCGTTACGCGAGGCAGCCACGGTTTCCACTGCACATTCGATACCGGGTTCACGCAATAACCGTATTCGTAGGTGCGGTAATTCGCCTCTAAAAAGGTAAAAGTTAAAGTGCGGTTCTGAAATATATTTTACGCTCAAGACCACATACTTTATGTGTGGAGGTGAGATATGACGATCAAAAAAATCATGGTGGCGGCGCTGTCGGCGGTGCTGTGCGTCGTGCTGAGCGCGGCGGCGTTTGCCGAGTCGCTCGTGCCGGGCGGCGGCGCCGTCGGCATACGCATGACGACCGACGGCGTTGTGGTGGCAGGCGTTTCGGAGGTCGAAACGCCAAACGGCAAGCGCTCTCCGGCGGCGGAGGCGGGGCTAAAGAAGGGCGACGTCATAACGCGGCTTGGCGGAGCCGACATCGGCACGGCGCAGGACTTCAAAACGGCGCTCGCGCAGCTTGACGGCAGCAAAACGACCGTTACGATCGAGCGCGGCGGCAAGGCAAAGCAGCTGAACATCACGCCGGCGCAGGACGCCGACGGCGCGTGGAAGCTCGGGCTTTGGCTGCGCGACGGCGTGAGCGGCGTCGGCACGCTGACGTTTTACGACCCCGAGACCGGCGTTTACGGCGCGCTCGGCCACAGCATCAGCGACGAGGCTACCGGCGAGGCTCTGCCGCTCGGCGACGGCGGCATCTACAAGGCGCAGATAGTCGGCATCGTGCCCGGCGAGGTCGGCGCGCCGGGGCAGCTTGACGGCAAAACCGACTGCACGAAATTCCTCGGCGATATCCGCATAAACTGCGGCTGCGGCATCTTCGGCAAGGCCGATTTTGACGGTCCGACGCTCGAGACCGGTGAGTTCGAGACCGGCAAGGCGACGATAAGATGCACGCTCAGCGGCGAGGAAACGAGGGAGTACGGCATCGAGATCAAGAAGGTGTATTCCTCGGCGGAGGGCACGACCGTCATGCTGACGGTGACAGATCCCGAGCTTCTGGCGCAGACCGGCGGCATTGTTCAGGGCATGTCGGGAAGCCCCATCATCCAGAACGGAAAGCTCGTCGGCGCGGTGACGCACGTTTTCGTAAACGACCCGACCTCGGGCTACGGCGTCAGCATCCGGGACATGCTGAAAACGGCGGAATCGGCGGCGTAAGCGGCAGCAAAAAACCGGGAGTGCGGATTTTTCCGCACTCCCGGCGATCATACTTATTTATTCATTGTTTTGCCCGGCGCGAAGAGAGCAAACAGCAAAAACGCCGCGCTCACGCCGACTGCGAGGTAATACGGAAGCTTTACCGCTCCCGAGGCCGGCCCCGACACGAGCGAGAGGATGAACGGACTTAAAAACTGCGACAGATACAGCGACGCGGAAATGAGCGGCATGACCGTAGTCGCGGCGGCCTTGCCCTCGTTTGCCGAAGCCGACGAGATGATAAACGGCACGCCGACGCCGTTGGCAAAGCCGACGAGAGCCGAGCCTGCGATCGTTCCGACCCAGCCGCCGACGAAGGCGAGCAGGCAGTAGCCGATCAGGAACAGCAGCGGCGCGACAAGGCGCGCGCATTTGCCGCTTACGCGCTTTACCCACACGAACGCCAGACCTCCGCCGAACGCGACGAGGTCGGTTCCGGCCATGATCACCGCGCACAGACTCATGGGTATCGCGCCCTCGGCGGCGGTCACGATGGCGAAGTTTGCCGGGTAGATGAAGAACGCGGTCATGAGCAGGAACATGCACAGGATATAGCCCCAGTTCCTGCGCCAGACGCCGCCCGAGCCGCCTTTTTCCGCGCCGGAGCTTTCAACCGAGCGGATTCGGTCGTTTGGCATGAAGATGAGGCACAGCACGATGCTGATAAGCCCCATGAGGTACACCAGAAAGCTCAGCCTCCAGCTGATATTTGCAAGCACGCCTGCCAGAAGCGTTGCGACAACGCCGCCGAGCTGGTTTGCCGCCGATGACAGGCCCATCAGCCCCTCGCGCTTTTCCGGCGCAAAGTAATAGGTCAAAAGCCCGGTTGACAGCGGCATGATTATGCCGACGCCAACGCCGACGAGCGCGCGCATGACAAGCACTGCCCAGATCGAATTGAACAGGCCTGCCGCAGCGCCGCCGACCGTGTAAAGCGCAAGGCCGACCATAGTCAGCGTGCGCGCGCCGAAGCGCGAGGCCAGGCGGCCGAAGAACATATTCGTTATCACGATAAACAGCGCCGGCATGCACACAACAAGCTGCACCTCGAGCTGGCTTGCGTCGGAAAAATGCCGGCGTATGACCTCAAGCGCCGGGGCGACCGCCGCACCGGCCATTACCGTTAAAAGCGAAAGCGACAGTATGCTTGCCGCCAGCGGCTTCATCTTGACTTCTCTGTTTCTCAAAAAACTTCCTCCTTTTTTAGAGGCGCATTGACGCAGCTACGAATACAGTTTTTGCAGCAGCCCGGTTCGAGGTTGCGGAGAAAACCGTGGGTGCCTCGCGCAGCGTTAGTGCGGTGCTGAATTTACGGTGCACCCTTGTAGGGAACGGATTTATCCGTTCCGTTTGCCACGGTTTTGCCTTCACTCAAATCTATAGCTGTAGCGACCAGTGGCCGCAGCGGAGAGCTAATAGCTGATAGTTAATAGCTATGGTGTTTGCTTAAATTCAACCCCTCGGCAGCAAAGCTGCCTGCTCCCCTTGACAGGTGAGCCAATGAGGTGCGGCGCAAAACTCAGCTGCGCACTACCGGGTTGCGTAGCAGTCACGGTTTATTCCAATGCTCCGAACCGGGCAAGCGCAAAAGCCGTATCCGTAGGTGCGTCAATTCGCCACTAAAAAACCTTGACGAACGTGGGGTTTTGGTGCATTATATAATGTAAGTTATGCATACGCAATACTGAAAGGATCGGAACATGCTTTTTGCGATCATTGCCGCGGTGATACTCATTGCGGATCAGTGGCTGAAATATTGGGTCACGGTTAATATAACGCTCTCGACCGGCTCGCAGGAGCTGATCCCGGGCGTGGTGAAGCTTGTTAATATCCACAACTCCGGAGCGGCGTTCGGCCTGCTTGACAATGTTGACTATGCGCGCTGGATATTCCTCGCGGTGACGGCGGTGTTCGTCGTTGTGATCGCCGTGCTGCTGGTCAAGCGCGTGTTCGACTCGCGCTTTGCGGTGTGGTGCGAAGTGCTGTTTCTCACCGGTGCGCTCGGCAACTGCATCGACCGTGTTTTCCTCGGCTATGTTGTGGACATGTTCAAGCTCGAGTTTGTCAACTTCGCGGTGTTCAACATCGCCGACGCGGTTCTGGTCGTGTCGTGCCTGATGTTCGTGATATATGTTTTCTTCGGCTCGCGCGGCGACGATGACGAGGACGACGAGCCTATAAAGGTCCGGCCCATGCAGCGCAGCGCGACGGCAGACCCCGTTGACGATTTTGCCGACATTTTCGGCATAAGCACCAAGGCCGCCGAGCAGCCCAAGGAGGCTCAGCCGCTCAAGCCCGAGGAGAGCAAGCTTCCGCCGACGCACGATGCGTTCTGGGACGATTTCGGTCCTGCGCAGCGCACGGCCGCGCCGAAGCCTGCCGAAAAAGCGCCGGAGGCAAAGCCGAAGTCGGCAGCCGATGCCGGCAAGGACTTCAGCATTGAGGATATTCTGGCCGAGTTTAAGGATCTGTAATGGATTATTTGGACGATAACATCATAACGATAACAGCACAGGAGAGCGCCGAACGTATCGACGCTCTCCTTGCGCGCTGTGTGCCGGAGCTTACGCGCAGCGCCGCCGCGCGGCTGATCGAGGACGGCGCGGTGACCGTCGGCGGACGCACGGTCAGGAAAAACTACAAGTGCGCGCCCGGCGACGAGATAAGCTTTATCATGCCCGAGGCCGCCGACTGTGAGCTGAGGCCGCAGGACATTCCCATCGACGTCGTGTACGAGGACGACGATCTGCTGGTCGTCAACAAGGCGCGCGGCATGGTAGTCCACCCTGCCCCCGGTCACCCGGACGGCACGCTTGTGAATGCGCTGATGTTCCGCTGCGGCGACTCGCTGTCCGGCATCGGCGGCGAGAAGCGCCCCGGCATCGTCCACCGCATCGACAAGGACACGTCGGGGCTGCTGATAGTCGCGAAAAACGACTTTGCGCATCTGGCGCTGTCGGCTCAGCTTGCCGACCGCAGCCTGTCGCGCGTGTACGAGGCCGTCGTTCGCGGCGGCATGCGTGAGGATTCGGGCACCGTTAACGCGCCCATCGGCCGGCATCCGACCGACCGCAAGAAAATGGCCGTCACGCAGAAAGGCTCACGCAGCGCGGTCACGCACTGGGAGGTCATTGCGCGCTACCGCGGCTACACGCACATCCGCTGCCGGCTCGAGACCGGGCGCACGCATCAGATTCGCGTCCACATGGCGCACATCGGGCATCCTCTGCTCGGCGACGCGCTTTACGGCGCGCCCTCGCCCGACAAGGGGCTTAGCGGCCAGTGCCTGCACGCGCGCGAGCTGAAATTCATCCATCCGAGCACCGGCGAGCATGTCGTCATATCCACCGACCTGCCCGAGTATTTCACCTCCGTCCTCCATCACCTTTGTTTAGAGGCGAATTTTTAGAGGCGAATTGACGCAGTCACCAATACGGTGATTGCCGGTGCCCGGTTCGGAATATTGGCGAAAACCGTGACTGCTACGCAACCCGGTAGTGCAAGCTGAGTTTTTTGCCGCACCACCTTTTGTCTTCCCCTTGAGGGGAAGATGCCGCTTGCGGCAAATGAGGTGTAATTCAAATTGCGGCGTTAGCCGCCTCATTATAACCGTAGGGGCGAGTATTGCTCGCCCGTGTGTTATAGTTTTTGCCTGCACCGAAATCTATCGCTTGTAGGGAACGGGCTTGCCCGTTCCGCTTGCCACGATTTAGTCGGTAGTTCCCGGTCGGGATACCGCAAAAAACGTATCGGCACAATGTAAATGCGCCTCTAAAATGCCTTCCCCTTGCGGAGCTTGAGGGGAAGGTGTCACCTTGGTGACGGATGAGGTGTTATTAAATTTTTGCCGTCAGGCAAACACATTATTAAAAATGGGCGATCAATGATCGTTTTTTTTAGAGGCGATTTTACATTCTACGAATACATTTTTTGCGGTATCCCGACCGGTGGTTATTGACCAAACCGATATATATGGAAACAAAGTAGCGCCTACGGCGCGGATTTATTTACACCTCATCTGCCGCAAGCGGCATCTTCCCCTCAAGCTCCGCAAGGGGAAGACAATTGGGTGCAGACAAAGTTTTGCACTAATATAGCACAATCTAATGTATGGCGAAACGTTACGGTTTCCACCGCAACCTCGACACCGGGCTACCAGAGATATGCGTATTGGTAGGTGCGCAAAATCGCCTCTAAAAAAGCTTTCGGTATTCCGTCGGCAGACTGCCGACGGATTTTTTAAACTCTGCGGAAAATTTGCTCTGATTTTCATAGCCCACGCGCTCGGCGATCTCGGCAATGCTCAGCCCCGTTTCGCGCAGAAGCTTTGAGGCAAGCTCCATGCGGTGCTCTTTTATGTGCGCGGCAAGCGACTTGCCGTAGACGGCCTTGAACATCTCCTTGAGCGACGAAGGATTTATCAAAAATCTCCGCGACAGCTCGTCGATCGTGTAGCGCCGGTCGAGATTTTCCGTCAGAAGATCGTGCACGCGGCGTATGGTGTCGAGCTGCTCGGCGGAGTATCTGCCCTCGCCGCCGGTTGCGGCGTCAAGCTCCGGCAGCTCCGGTACGCTTTGAATATCGCCGTCGTGCTCTTCGGGGCAGGATATCTCCATCGTCTTTTCTATCATAATATGCAATAGCCTCACCTGCTCGGTCGCGGCGGCCTTGTAGTAGACCTCCTTGCCGTCGCGGCGGCTTACTATAAGTCCCGAATCCCTGAGCTGGCGCAGATGATGCGACACGGCCGGGCTTGTCATACCCGTCAGCAGCGATATATTGACAACGCACTGCTCGCAGTGGCACAAAAGCCAGAATATCCTCACGCGGCTTGAATCGGCAAGCAGCTTGAATATGTCCGACACCGTGCGGAAGCTCTCGGTTTTCGCGACGTTATCGCGCAGATGCTCGCTTATCTCCGCGCCGTGATCGTGCAGAACAGCTTCGTTTTCCATCGTCGTTACTCCATTCGGAAATGATTTGAGCCCATTCGGAAGTTCATTGCCGCGCGGCATTGACTTTTCGGCTCGGACTTATTATACTGCAAGCATAACGATTAAACAACTACTTAATTGTTGAATTAAATTGTATAGGAGAAATCATCATGAAAAAGACTTACAAGATCGAAGTAGACTGCGCAAACTGTGCAAATCTCATGGAAGAGGCAGCCGGCAAGACCGAGGGCGTCGAGAAGGCCGCAGTCAATTTCATGACCCAGAAGATGACTCTTGAGTTTGCAGAGGGCGCGGACATTGACGCCGTTATGAAGAACGTCGTCAAAAATTGCAAAAAGGTCGAGGATGACTGCGAGATCTATCTTTAAGCCGCATAAGTCCGTAAACGCCCTTCATGATGAGGGGCGTATTTTAATCATAAGGGAAAGATGATATTATGAATAAAAAGCAGAAAAAAGTGCTCGTGCGAATATTGATCACAGCCGCACTGCTCGCACTGCTGAATCTGGTGCAGCTTCCGGAGATACCGGCAATGATCCTGTATCTTGCGGCATATCTCATTATAGGCTATGATATTTTGCGCAAGGCCGGCAAGGGCATTTTAAACGGCCGCGTTTTCGACGAGAACTTCCTGATGGCCGTTGCCACGATCGGCGCGGTCGCGCTTGCGATCATAAGCGGCAGCGGCGACTTCAACGAGGCGGTGCTGGTAATGCTGTTTTACCAGGTCGGCGAGCTGTTCCAGAGCTACGCCGTCGGCAAAAGCCGCCGCAGCATTTCCGCGCTTATGGATATCCGCCCGGACTATGCCAACATCGAGGTTGACGGAAAGCTCGAGCAGGTCGATCCCGACGAGGTCGAGACCGGCAGCGTCATCGTCGTGCAGCCGGGCGAAAAGGTGCCGATCGACGGCGTTGTCATCTCCGGCAGCTCGACCGTAAACACAAGCGCCCTGACCGGCGAGAGCCTGCCGCGCGACATTGCCGAGGGCGACGAGATCATAAGCGGCTGCATAAACCTCAGCGGCCTTATCCGCGTGCGCACGACAAAGCCCTTCGGCGAATCGACCGTGTCGAAGATACTGGAGCTTGTTGAAAGCTCCGGCTCGCGCAAGTCGCGCTCGGAGCAGTTTATCTCGCGCTTTGCAAGGGTCTACACCCCCATCGTGTGCTACTCGGCGCTTGCGCTTGCGATACTTCCGCCGCTTGTGCGCATCGTGTTCATGGGGCTGGGCGGCGACTGGACCGACTGGATCTATCGCGCGCTGACCTTCCTCATCATAAGCTGCCCCTGCGCACTGGTCATCAGCATTCCGCTGAGCTTTTTCGCGGGTCTGGGCGGCGCGAGCAGCGAGGGCGTTCTGATAAAAGGCTCGAACTATCTGGAGGCTCTGGCACAGACAAAGACCGTCGTTTTCGACAAGACCGGCACGCTCACGCGCGGCGTTTTCGAGGTCAGCGGCATCCACCACTGCCCCATCGAGGACGAAAAGCTGCTTGAATACGCAGCCCTTGCCGAGTGCGCCTCCTCGCACCCGATCAGCAAAAGCCTGCGCGAGGCTTACGGCAGGGAGCTTGACCGCAGCCGCGTGAGCGATATCGAAGAGATAAGCGGCAACGGCGTTGTCGCAAAGGTCGACGGCCGCACGATAGCCGTCGGCAACGACCGTCTGATGCAGCGCCTCGGCATCGAGCACACCGAGTGCCGCAGCGTCGGCACGATCGTGCATGTTGCCATCGACGGCGTTTACTCGGGCCACATCGTCATCTCCGACGTTGTAAAGCCCAGCTCCGCACAGGCGATAGCCGAGCTTAAAAAGCAGGGCGTCGGCAAGACCGTCATGCTCACGGGCGACGCAAAGGTGGTTGCCGAAAAGGTCGCAGCCGACCTCGGCGTTGACGAGGTGCACAGTCAGCTCCTGCCCGGCGACAAGGTCAGCGAGGTCGAGCGCCTGCTCGGCGAAACCACCGGCAAGGCAAAGCTTGCCTTCGTCGGCGACGGTATAAACGACGCTCCCGTGCTCTCGCGCGCCGACATCGGCATCGCGATGGGCGCAATGGGCTCGGACGCCGCCATCGAGGCAGCAGACGTTGTGCTCATGGACGACGATCCGCTGAAGATATCCAGAGCGATAAAAATTTCGCGCAAGTGCATCCGCATCGTGTACGAAAACATCGTTTTCGCCCTCGGCGTGAAGTTTGCCTGCCTGCTGCTGGGCGCGCTCGGCATAGCCGACATGGGCGCGGCTATCTTCGCCGACGTCGGCGTAATGGTCATCGCCGTGCTCAACGCAATGCGCGCGCTGCACTGCTCGAAATAAACATTCGGAGCGGATTTTTTATGTTCTGCATGTCATTTATGAAGCTTTTCCTGCGCGGAGCGGAATATAGCTGACGGTTTTAAGCTTTCTGTACGATATCTGTACGGCAAGCTGAACTTTTCGCGTTTTTCTTTGGCTTTAGTAACTAAAATCACTGTTATACAATTTCGGGTCGCTGTCCTGATTTCAGGCATGCGGCCCGATTTGCCTATTTAATTGCCCGGATCGTCAGACTAACATCATAATCAAACAACGAACAGTGCAGGATATCCTGCACGCATGGAGGAATGACAATATGAACAAGAAATTTGCAAAAACGCTTGCAATGGTTCTGGTCATTGCAATGCTTCTGTCCCTCGGCTCGTTCGCCTTTGCGGACGCGGACACAACGGCGGCCGATGACGGCAACGATTACCCGATCGTTCTCGTCCACGGTCTGTTCGGCTGGGGCGGAACGGAGATCGCGAACCTTAACTACTGGGGCGGCTTTTCCAGCCTTCAGCAGATGCTCACCGACGCAGACTATGAGGTCTACACCCCGTCGATAGGCCCCGTTGCGAGCAACTGGGACAGAGCCTGCGAGCTGTACGCCTACCTCGTCGGCGGCACGGTCGATTACGGCCAGTACCACTCGGCGCAGAACGGACACAGCCGCTACGGCCGCACCTTCAAGGGCGTCCTGCCCGAGCTTAACAACGCCGACAGCACGCTGAAGATCCACCTTGTCGGCCACAGCATGGGCGGCGAGACGATACGCATGCTCGCGCAGCTTCTTGAAAACGGCGATGCCGACGAGATGCGCGCAACGACCGACGGCAGCATCAGCAAGCTCTTCACCGGCACCTGCCGCCACTGGATAGAGAGCATCACCACCCTCTGCACGCCGCACGACGGCAGCCAGTATGACGGCAAGGTCTACAACGAGGAGGAGCCGCTCGTTCACCGCTTCGTGGCCGCTCTTTCCGCAGCAACGGGCATGAACATAAACGAGGAAAACCTCGGCCTTGATTTCAAGCTCGACCAGTGGGGTCTTACCCGTGAGCCGGGCGAGAGCTACGAAAGCTACATTCACCGCGTCGAAAACAGCAACCTGTGGAAGGACGACGTGAAGGATCTGAGCGTTTACGACCTGTCCCCGGACGGCGCGGCGGTGCTCAACTCCTACGCCAAGGCGCAGGATGATATCTACTACTTCTCCGTCGCCTGCTCGGACACCTACCGCAGCGCGGTTTATCCGCACCACTACCTGCCCTACAGCAACATAAATCCGCTCATGAAAAAGAGCGCGACCTACATGGGCAGCTACAAAAACTACGCCGCCGGCCACGTCACCATCGACGAGAGCTGGTGGGAAAACGACGGCATCGTCAGCGTTCGCTCGGCGCAGTATCCGCATGAAGGCTCGAACGACCGCTGCGACCTCAATTACGGCACCGAAAACGGCGTTATGACCTTCAAGGACGGCACCGAAAAGGGCGTTTGGAACTACATCGAGAAGATCGAAAGGACCGATCACATCAACATGGTCGGCCAGATCACAAACACGAAGTATCTCCAGGGCAAATTCTTCGAGATGGCCGCAATGCTCGCAAGCATCCCTGCCGACGGCGGCACACCCGACACGCCCGATGCTCCCGCAAGCGTTCCCTTTGTCGATATCGTAAAGGGCAGCTTTTATTACGATGCCGTAGTCTGGGGCTATAACAACGGCATCGTAAACGGCGTTGACTCTACGCACTTTGCGCCCGACGCAAGCTGCACCCGCGCGCAGGTCGTGACCTTCCTCTGGCGCGCGGCCGGCAGTCCGGAGCCTAAGTCGATGAGCACTCCGTTTACCGACGTAAAATCCGGCAGCTTCTACGAAAAGGCAGCGGCCTGGGCATATGAAAACGGCATCGTCAAGGGCACGACGGACACGACCTTCGCGCCGAACGCAACGGTAACGCGCGCTCAGTTTGTCACCTTCCTGTGGCGCTATGAGGACTGCCCCTCGTCGAGCATCGCAAATCCGTTTTCCGATGTTTCCGAAAGCTCGGTGTATGCTCCGGCGATACTCTGGGCAGCCGAAAACGGCGTGACCGTCGGCACCGGAAACGGCACCTTTGTTCCCAACGGCGCATGCACGCGCGCCCACGTCGTAACCTTCCTTTACCGCGACCTGGCAAAGTGAAGAACGATTTAAGCACGAAAAAATTCTCTCCCGACCGGGAGAGATTTTTTCATATTTCGCTCGATTTGTGGATGCCGGTGACGGAAAACTCGACCCATTCGGCGACGTTTGTTGCGTGGTCGCCGATGCGCTCGAAGTATTTTGCTATCATCAGAAGATCCAGCGCGTACTCCGCGTCGCCGCTGCCTGAGCGGATCATTTCGATAAGCGCGGTTTTCATGCTCAAAAAGCAATCGTCAACCACGTCGTCGTGCTCGATAACGCTTTTTGCAAGGGCAAGGTCGCGCTTATTATACGCCTCGATGCTGTCGGTGACCATGCCGATGGCGGCCTCGGCCATCGGGCGCATGGCGGCGCACTCGCTGCCGGTCTTGCCGCCGAGGTGCGGAATTATCTCGGCAATATCGCCTGCCTGATCGCCGATGCGCTCAAGGTCGGTTATCATTTTAAGCGCGGCCGATATCTGCCGCAGGTCGCGCGCCACGGGCTGCTGCTGGAGCAGAAGCCGCAGGCACAGCGCTTCTATATCGCGCTCGTACCGGTCGATCTCAAGGTCAAGCGGCGCGAGCTTTTTTGCAAGCTCCGAGTCGCCCGAGAGCAGCGCCTTTGCCGAGTTGGCTATCGCCTCCTCGCACATTGCGCCCATAAGCGTGAGCTTTTCGCCAAGCTCCCTGAGCTGGGCATCGAATTTGCTTCTCATCAGCCGAACCTCCCTGTTATATAGTCCTCGGTGCGCTTATCCGAAGGCACGGAGAACAGCTTTTCGGTGTTGTCGTATTCAATAAGCTCGCCGAGCAGGAAAAACGCGGTGCTGTCGGAGATGCGCAGCGCCTGCTGCATGTTGTGGGTTACGATAACGATGGTGTAGTTTTTCTTAAGCTCCGTTGCAAGCTCCTCGATCTTCGAGGTCGAGATGGGGTCGAGGGCGCTGGTCGGCTCGTCCATGAGCAGCACGTCCGGCTCGACGGCAAGTGCGCGCGCGATGCACAGTCTCTGCTGCTGACCGCCCGACAGACCGAGGGCGGATTTTTTGAGTCTGTCCTTTACCTCGTCCCAGATCGCCGCGCCCTGAAGCGAGCGCTCAACGATCTCGTCAAGCTCGGATTTTTTGCGCACGCCGTGCGTGCGCGGCCCGTAGGCGACGTTGTCGTAAATGCTCATGGGAAAGGGATTGGGCTTCTGGAACACCATGCCGATGCAGCGCCTGAGCTCGTTTACGTCCGTTCCCGGAGAGTAGATGTTTTTATCCTTATACTTTACCTCGCCGGTTATCTTCACGTCCGGCACGAGGTCGTTCATGCGGTCGAGCGTTTTTAAAAACGTCGATTTGCCGCAGCCGGAGGGGCCGATGAGCGCGGTTATGCTCTTTTCGGGTATCTCCATGTTTATGTTTTTAAGCGCCTGGGTCTGGCCGTACCACAGGCACAGATCGTTTACGCTGATTATGCTGCTCATATGCTTCTCCTCTTCTGATAGTATCGGCCGACAAGCGTTGCGACAAGGTTTATGATAACGGTCAGCGCCATGAGTATCGCCGCAATGGCGAAGGCTACGTCGAAATCGCCCTGCTCCTTGGCGTAGACATACAGCGAAACGGTGAGCGTAGCTCCCGCGCCGGACAGGCCGTCAACGAAAATGTTATAGATATTGTGCGCAAAGCCCGCGGTGAACAGCAGCGCTGCCGATTCGCCCAGAATGCGGCCGACGGCGAGGATGCAGCCGGTAATTATGCCGTCCACGCAGCCGGGGAAAACGACGGTGCGGATAACGCGCCACTTGCCGGCTCCGAGGCCGAACGCGCCCTCGCGCAGGCTCTGCGGAACGGTTTTGAGGCTCTCCTGAGTCGTGCGCATAACGGTCGGCAGATTCATGATGACAAGCGTCATCGCGCCGGCCTGCAAAGAGGTCTGGAAGCCGAGGAAGTTGCAGAAAAACAGCATGCCGACAAGGCCGTAGATGATGCTCGGAATGCCCGAGAGCGTCTCGGCGGCGTATTCGATAGCGCCGACGATGCGGTGGCTGCTCGCATATTCCGTGAGGTATATCGCAGCGCCAACGCCCAGCGGCAGCACCCACACGAGCGTTCCGAGGACGATATACAGCGTGTTGAGTATATCCGGCAGAATGCCGACGGAGTCCGCGAGGTAGCTCGGCTTTGTCGAGAGAAACTCCCACGATATATTCGGAATGCCCCTAATGAGCACATATGCTATTAAAAACAGCACCAGTGCCGCCGTCAGAGCCGCGCACAGCCCCGAAAGGCCGCGCATAACGATCCCGTAAGCCCTGCGCTTTGCTTTTACGTTTTTATTATCCATTCGATTTATCCCTCTTCAAAAGGAAGTTGAGCGTTGCGTTTATGAGCATGATAAACAAAAACAGCACGAGCGCGATCGAGAAAAGCGCCTGACGCTGGAGGCCCGAGGAATAGCTCATCTCGCTTGCAACGGCCGTTGTGAGAAATCTTACGCTCTGGAAAAGCTCGGGCATGTTCGGCGCGTTGCCCGAGACCATCATCACGGCCATCGCCTCGCCGATGGCACGGCCCACGCCGAGGACGACCGCCGCGGCAATGCCGCTTTTCGCCGCCGGAACGGACACGCGTAAATACGTTTCCGTCGGCGTTGCGCCGAGGGCAAGCGACGCATCCTCGTACTCCTTGGGAACGGCCTCGAGCGAGGTCATGGAGACCTTGATTATCGACGGCAGGATCATGATGGCAAGCACGATCATTGCAGCCAGAAGGCTTGCGCCGTCTGGAACGTTAAACACCTTGCGTATGCCCGGAACGAGCACCATCATGCCCACAAGGCCGTAAACGACCGAGGGGATGCCCGCAAGCAGCGACACTGCCTCAACGACCACGGTGCGCACGCGCTTATTGGCTATTTTTGCAAGATACACGGCCGCCATAAATCCCACCGGCACGCCGAGGACAATGGCTCCGGCGGTGCCGTAAACGCTCGTGAGGATAAACGGCAGGATGCCGTAGCTCGGCTCGGCGGCGGTCGAGGCCCACTTTTTGCCCAGCAGGAAGTCAGGAATACCGATCTCCTTTATCGCCGGAATGCCCGAAACGATGAGGTAGACCGTTATCAGCAAAACGCTCGCCACCGTCACAAGCCCGAGGACAAGGAATATGCCGTGGACTATATTTTCAATGAGATTTTTCGTTTTTACTTTCATATGAACAACATCCTACACATACAAAAAATAAGCCGACGTAAACCGAACCGCTGCCGGTTTTCGTCGGCTTAATTAATTACTTCGCTACGGGAACTGCGCCTGCTGCTGAGATAACGTCTGCTGCCGCTGAGCTGGTTGCGTATTCAAAGAACTTCTGAGCCGCTGCGGAAAGCTCGGTGCCGTCCTTGGTCACCAGAACGAAGGGGCGCTGCACTGCGTAGGTGCCGTCGGAAACGGTGGCGCGGGTGAGGATTACGCCGCCCGCGCGAACCGTCGCGGCCGGAGCGGCGACGCATACGCGCATGGCGCACGGCTCGCCGACGCGCAGCTCGCACAGCGGCGTGATGCGCGTCAGGTCGCGGTATTCGCGCGGCAGGTAATACAGAAAGTCCTGCGCCGTCTGGATTCCGGCGAGCTTCAGCGCTTCCACGCGCTTGGGGCCGAGCCCCTTAATGCTGGTAAGTCCGGTGTTTGTCATGTGGCACCGCCTGAAAAAGGACGTTTTCGAGCCATGCCGAAAACGTCCAAAGCTGTTGTTTGTTCCGGGAAGCCGTCGCCCGGCATGTAACGCGTTATTCCACGGAGATCAGGTAGTAGTACAGCGGCTGTCCGCCCTTCTGCAGGTCGACCTCGCAGTCGGGATACCTGGCTTCCAGTTCGGAAACCAGCTCCGCGCCCTTGTCCTCCGCAATGTCGCTTCCGTAATACACGGTGATGACGCTGCTCTCGTCCGTCACCATGCCATCCACGACCTCAAGCGCCACGTCGTGCACGTCGGAGCCGAGCACGCGGATGCGGTTGTCCACCATGCCCATGATGTCGTTGGCGTGAATTTCGCGGCCGTCGAACACCGTGTCGCGCACGGCGTAGGTGATGGAGGCGGTGTGCACGCGCTCCGCCGCGGCGTTCATTTCGGAAAGATTCTCCTCCGGCGTCGCGTCGGGCGAGAAGGCGATCGCGGCCGAAATGCCCATGGGCACCGACTTGGTGGGCAGCACCATGACGTTTCTGTCCGTCAGCCCGGCGGCCTGCTGCGCGGCGAGGATGATGTTGGTGTTGTTCGGCAGCACGAACACGTTCTTGGCGTTCGTGGAATCGATGGCCTGCTTGATCTCGTCGATGCTCGGGTTCATCGTCTGGCCACCGTCCACGATCTTGTCGATATTCAGTCCCTTGAAGATTTCCGAGAAGCCGTCGCCCAGCGCCACGGCGATGATGCCGTATTCCTTCTCTTCGTTCTTTACGGCCGCCTGCGCCGCGGCCTGCTTGGCCACGCGCTCGCGGTGCTCCTCAAGCATGTTGTCGATTTTGATGGAATCCAGCTCGCCCAGCTCCAACGCCATCTGCAGCGCCTTGCCCGGGTCGTTCGTGTGCACATGCACCTTCACGACCGACAGGTCGGAAATGACCAGCACGCAGTCGCCGATGCGTTCCAGACGCTTGCGCAGACGGGTCACGTCGGCGTTTTTGATGTCCGGACGGGGATGGGAGACGATGAATTCCGTACAATAGCCGAAGGTGATTTCCTCCAGCGACTCGTGGTCGTCCACAAAATCGCCGGGCAGCGGCGCGCTGGGCGCTTCGGCAAGGCTCTCAACCGGCGAGCCGGTGAGGGCGGAGAGGAAGCCGGAGTAGATGACCATTAGGCCTTTGCCGCCGGAATCCACCACGCCGGCCTGCTTCAGCACGGGGAGCATGTCCGGCGTGCGCTTTAGAATGGCGTCGCCGCTCTTTACGGCGATGGTGAAGATTTCGATGATGTCCTCCTTGCCGGTGAAGCGCGATTCAACCTCCTCGGCGATCACGCGTGCGACGGTGAGGATGGTGCCCTCCTTGGGCTTCATGACGGCCTTGTACGCCGTTTGCGCGCCGGCGCGCAGCGCCTTCACGAGCAGCGCGGCGTCCATGTCATCATGTCCCTCAAGGGCGGAAGCGATGCCGCGAAGAATCTGGCTGAGAATAACGCCGGAATTGCCGCGCGCGCCGCGCAGCGCACCGCGGGCGGCGGCGCTGGCTACATCCGACACGCTGGAAAACGGCCGGCTGTTCAGCTCCTTTACCGCGGCGTTCATCGTCTGAGACATGTTGGTTCCGGTATCTCCGTCCGGAACGGGGAATACGTTGAGGGCGTCGACCGCCTCGCGATTCTGATTCAGAAGAGCGCATCCCGAAAGATACATTTCCTTCAGCATGCCTCCGTCTATCGATTTCAAGACCATTTGCATTCCTCCAGCGCCGCCGGGTCAAGCCTGCTGCTCTTCTGCGGCGCGCGTATTTTACACGCGAATGTCCTCCACGGAGACATTCACCTTGCTGACCTTCGCGCCTGTCAGGTGCTCGACCTTATATTTCACCGTGTCGATCAGGGTGGCCGCTACGGCGGAAATGGAGATGCCGTATTCAACGATGATGTACAGATCCACGTCGACGTGGTCGTCCGCCATGTGCACGCGAACGCCGCGCGCCAGGTTTTCAATGCCCAGAAGCTGAACGATTCCATCCGTGGTACGCTTGGAGGCCATACCCACGATCCCGTAACATTCGAGCGCGGCATAACCGGCCACCTTTAGAATGACTTCTTCATTGACGGTTACAAGTCCAAGACCTGTCGTAAACTTGCAGTCCATGTTTCAAACCTCCAAGACCGGAATGAGGCGACGGCGTCCTGCCGCGCCGCGCAGATAGACGCTGCGCCGTTACTATTATAGCATTTTTCGCGCGCGGGCGCAAGTGCGTCCGCGAAAGGGAAGGCGTTCAAAACACATCCCATGCTATTGTAGCCCCTTTTCGCGCGCGGCGCAACTTGTTTCTCCGTATTTTTACACGAAAACTCGAAATTCATACGAAATTCACTTGCACTTTGGCGCGGAGTCTGATATAATACCGAGTGTTTTGATGCGCCAAACTCCTGAAGGAGGTGTGAGAGATGGGCAAATTCTGTGAAATCTGCCATAAGGGCATCGTATACGGAAATAACGTCAGCCATTCCAATCGCAAGACTCGCCGCACCTGGGCTCCGAACACCCAGAAGGTTCGTGTTCTTGTGAACGGAACTGCGACCCGCATGTCCGTATGCACCCGCTGCCTGCGCAGCGGCAAGGTGGAGCGTGCGGTCTGATTCGCATGATTCATCGGTCATGAAGACAGGAAGCGCTGCCGGTTTGGCGGTGCTTCCTGTTTTTGCGCCGTCTTTTGTTCTCTGCGGCGGATTTTCCCACGGGAAGCCCTCGAAGGGCGGCCTTATCCGCAGAAGCGGAAAATGAGAAACCCGCCCGCCAGCAGCGCCAGCCCTAAGAGCATCGTCCAGAACCAGCACGGCACGCAAAACAACAAAACCAGCGCGCCCGCCAGCATCAGCACGATCCCGGCGATTTTCGCAATCAGGCCGCATGTACGGCTTGAGGACGTGGATTGACATGCGCTCATGAAACCGCCTCCTTTTCCCATCGTATGCCGGTGGGAGGGAGGCGGTTCCCTTTTTTCTCTGTTTTTTGACCTTTTTTCCAGTTTCCCTCGTCTAACGGGTGAAAGGAGGCGAAACGCCATGCAGGACGGAGAACGCGCGGACAGGCAGCTTCGTCTGGAACGGATGATGCGCGAGTACGGCACGTCCCTTCTGCGTATGTGCACCCTGCAGCTAGGCGATCCGTCGCTGGCGGAGGACGCGGTGCAGGATGCGTTTGTGAAGGCGTACAGGCAGATGAGCGGCTTTCGAGGGCAGAGCAGCGAGCGAACGTGGCTGATGTCGATCGCCATCAACACCTGCCGCGATTACCTGCGCTCTTCCTGGCACAGACGCGTAGACGGCAGCCTGACGCCGGACGATTTGCCCGAAAGAGCCTGCGAGCCGGAGAATCCCGACTGCACGGTGCTGACGGAGGTCAGAAAACTGAAGCCCCGATACCGCGAGGTGATTCTTCTGCGCTACTATCAGGATCTGAAGCTGGGCGAGATCGCGAAGGCGCTGGGCATCAGCCTGAGCAGCGTCAAGTATCGGCTGAAAAGCGCGGAGAAGCAGCTTCGCAAACGACTGGAAGGATGGTATTTCGATGAAGAGTGAGTTCAAAAGGGTCGTGGATGCCCAGCTTTCAGGCGTTGAATGGACGAATATCCACACTGAAAACGTACTGAAACGATTGGAGGATGAGAAAATGACCAAGCGAATTTCCGTGAAGACCCTGCTGATTGCCGCGGTGCTGTTCGTTCTGACGGCCGCCGTCGCGTTCGCCGTGGTGGCGATTACCCGTTCGCCGGAGGCGGAAGCGATGAACACGGCCCGCACGAGCGTGATGGAGAAGTACGGCCTGAACGCCGAGGCCATCGCGTTCATGGACGGCCGCTATGAAAAGACCGACGACGGCTGGAAGGTCGTGTTCGGCGGCGATGAAAAGACCGGCGAATATGAGGTTGTGTTCGACGGCAAGACGGCGACCGCCACCTGGAGCTATGAGGGCACCGAAAAGGCGAGCACCGCGTGGAAGAACGACGAAATCATCGCGCAGCTGAAGAAGATCGGCGAGTTTGAGAAGCGGCGCATGACGGAATATCCGGAAACAGGCGAATACCTGAAGCCGACGATCGGCGACGCGGCGGACAACGTGCACATGCAGGATATTCTCTACGCCGAGCCGCGGGAGGGCGACCTCAGCGAGGAAAAGGCGCTGGAAATCTACTATGAAGCGGCGAAGGACGTGATCTCGGACGTGGACGCGCTTCAGGCGTCCGGCAAGCCGTATATGGCCTGCGTGGTCAACGGCGAGGGACGGCGCATGTGGGAAATCAATAGGAACTTCATGTGCGACGGCATCGTTGGCGATGTGAGCGCGTATATCGATGCGGTGACCGGCGAGGTCGTGAAGATCATCTACGAAACGGGCGGTATGGGCTAATCAATCGAAGCGCGGCGGGAGAGCCATCCTCCGCCGCATTTTATAATAGGAAGAAACGCGCCGGAGCCGCTGCGGATAGACGGCTATTCGGCGCGTTTGTGGTATGGGCTTTGCATATTCACGCGAAGAGGAAGTCGTTGCCGGCGTATTCGCCGGAGAGCGATGGTCGCGCTGTTGTACGGCGTGCTTCCGATGAACAAGCAGGGCCTTGTGCCGCTGGAGCGGAATTCCCATATTCAGCGGAGCGCAATACAATAGGAAAATGCGCCGGAGCCGCTGCGGATGGAGGGCGGTTCCGGCGCGTACGGGTTTGGGTTTACTTGCGCAGGCGGATGACGACTTCCTCGTCAGGGTGCTCGCCGGAGATCACGTAGACCGGACGCAGGGTGATGGTTTCGGCGCTGCCGACGGGGAAGGTGGCGGTTTCACCGTAGCGCGACGCGGTTTCGATGGCGGAGTCGAGCTTTGCGCCGTCGGCGTAGATTTCCCACATCCAGATGAAGTCAATGCCGTCGCGGCCGCCGTATTCGTCGAGCTCCGCACTCTCCCAGCGCTCGGAAACCTTCGTTTCGATGGTCAGGCGCGCGTTCACCGGGGAAACGGTCAGCTCGATTTCGGAGGCGTAGTCGCTGCCGGAGGCGCTGGCGCGGTACTGGCGAATGTCGGCTTCCGTGCGGCGCACCGTCCATTCCGCGTCAAAGTGCTCGCGGTTTTTCACGTCCGAATCCGTCTTCACGCCGTTTTCGTCCATGTAGAACAATGTGCGCTGCCCGTATACGCGGGCGCTGAGCGTCAATTCTTTCCGCGAACGGATTTCCTCAGGCAGCGGACGCTCAAATTCGAAGTAGCGCCACCGTGTTCCGTCTTCAAAAACGCCTTCGTCGTCCATGTCGGGAGACAGGTATTCGCCGTTTATGGACACGCCGTCGCCCATGTACATGTCGAACACGACGGCGCAGGCGCTGCCTTCCTTCTTATATTCTGCCATGAAGGCGTCGTACAGCGCGTCGGGAAGCAGGCGACGAGCGACGTCGTATCTTGGCATCGGGGCAGCCTCGGGCATGTACGTCTGCATGCGCGCAAACTCCTCGCTGTTTCGATCGATCATATGCCCGGCGGCGTTGGATTGCATGGTGAAGCCCGCAATCACCTGCTCGCCGTCAAAATAGTATTCATTCAGCCGCAGGATGAAGGTGGAGCCGTCCGAGAAGGTGAAGCCGCCCTGCTGGCCGCTGCGGTCGGCGAGGGCCTCGAGCGCCTGATAGTCGCTGCGGTCGCCGTTCTGGTGCCGTCCGCTCATGGCGGAGAATACGGAGCCGAACCAGCCGGACGCCAGCGCCACACCGGCAAGCGCGGCGGTAAGTACGATTGCCGCAATCAGCGCGGCGCTGAAGCGCGCCCGGCGCATCTGTTTCTGATTTGCCATTTCATACACCTCTCTTTTTGTCTGTTCAATCAGCGTCTGGGTCGCGTTCACGCGGTCAAACGCTTTGTTGTATCGTTCCTTCAGCATCTACATTTCCTCCTCCCGCTCCGTCAGCAATCGTTTCAGCTGCTTTCTTCCACGCGACAGCCGCGCGCGGACTGACGCGGGCTTCGCGCCCAGCGCTTCCGCGATTTCGTCGGTGGTCATGCCTTCGTAGTAATACAGGTGAATGACGACACGCGATTTGGCGGAAAGTGACGCGAGCGCGTCGGCAAGAGCCTCGTCGCGCAGAACCACGGGCGCGGTGGGGGAGTCGGGCAGCGGCGCGCCCTCAAGCCGCCGCCAGGCGCTTTTCAGCAGGTTGACCGACGCGTTCACCGTGGAGCGAATCAGCCAGGCCTTTTCGTGGCCGTCGGACTGAAATGCGGGCGCGTGGGTGAGAAGCTTCAGAAAAACCTCCTGAAAAATGTCGTCGGCGTCCGCTGTGGAGCGCGTTCTTGCGTAAGCCAGGCGGTAGACCATCGCGCCGTATCGGTCAATGGCCGCCGCCACGGAATCGCCCGTACGCTGCGATCCGTTTTTCATGCGCTCACCTCCTTCACCATAAACACAATTCAGACCGCGAAAATGTGACGCGGGCGCAAAAAAAGGGGGAGATAATCCCCCAAATGAACGACAGCCTTACAGAAAGAAGGACAGAACCGCGAAAATTGCAAGACAGAACAGGTTGCTCAGCAGGCTGATCAGGTCGCGCTCGTCGTCCTCAAGATCGTCCGCGGTCGGCGGCGCGTCGTCTATATGGTCGCTGATGTCCGTATAATTGCGAAGGGGATCCTTCCGGCGGCGGAAGCGCACGTTTTTCATGCGCGGAATGTGTGCGCCGTCCATGCGCAGATACACCAGCCACGCGGCGAGGGCGAACGCCAGCGCCAGCAAGACTGCCGCGGAGCCGGGCAGCGCGAGCGGAGACGCCAGAAAGCGGTTGTATAATAGAAGCAACGCCAGCGCCGCTAAAAAGCGGTTTGTGGCCATATAGATCAGCGGCCTGAGAAGCGCGCGCTGCCAGGTGCCGCGAAAGGGGTTTTTCATGAAAATCGCCTCCGATTCGTGTTTGTATTCATTTTATACGCATCGAGCGCAGATTGCAAGCATGAATTATCGATAAATCGAAAATCCATATGCACGGTTAAAAATGAACGCATGCGCTTTTCAAGGGAAAACGAATCTGTACGCGAATCGCGGACAGCAATAATGAATTTTTTAAATGTGAAAATTGCAATTTGCTATTGACAGACGCGGGGCGCCTACGTATAATATACGCAACTGCTGAACGGCAGGGGAAGAGAAGATGAAAGCGGCTCTTCCCAATGATTCAAAGGAGGGTTCCACATGAAGAAGACTTTGACGCTCGTGCTGGTGCTGGCTCTGATCTTCGGCTGCGTGAATTTCGCTTCCGCAGAAGAGATCAAGAACTTCCGCAACTACGAGACGCAGGCCAGAGAGATGGAAACGTTCTGCTACCATTATTCTCAGGCAGCGGTTGACCTGAACGTTCTGAGCAACTGCTACGAGCACCTGCTCACCAACGACAGCAAGGGTCAGCTGATTCCCGCGGCCGCGAAGGATTTCTCCTCTCCCGACGGCGGCCAGACCTGGGTGTTCCACCTGAAGGAAGGCATCACCTGGGTTGACTACAAGGGCGAGTACATGGCAGACTGCACGTCCGAAGACTGGCTCACCGGTCTGGAGTGGGTTCTGAACTACGCCAAGAACAAGTCGGCCAACACCTCGATGCCCATCGAGATGATCACCGGCGCGGCGGACTACTACAACTACACCAAGGAACTGACGGAGACCGAAGGCGAAGACGCCGCCAAGGCGCTGGGCCTGGATAAGTTCCTTGAGATGGTTGGCATCGAAGCGCCCGACGACTACACGCTGATCTATCACTGCGTGGATAAGCTGGCCTACTTCCCGTCCGTGGCTACCTACAACTGCCTGGCTCCGCTGAGCGCAGACCTGATCGCCGAAATCGGCGTGGACGGCTACTTTGGCGCCACCTACGAGACCATGTGGTACAATGGCCCGTACACCATCACCAACTACATCTACCAGAACGAGAAGGTTCTGACCAAGAACGAGAGCTACATTAACAAGGATTCCGTGAAGCTGTTTGACACCGTGACGATCAAGATGGTCGAGTCCATCGACGTCGCCTACGAGATGTTCGCCAACGGCGAGCTGGATCAGATTCAGCTGAGCGCTTCCAAGCTCAAGACCATCAGCGAGGACGAGAACAATCCGTTCCACAACTACCTCGTTGAGCGTCGTCCCACCAAGTACTCCTACCAGATCCACCTCTGCTACGACAAGAAGAACGAGGACGGCACGCCGGATACCGCGTGGAACACCGCCGTTGCCAACGAGAACTTCCGTCTGGCGCTGTATTACGGCCTTGACGCCACCAACTACCTGGCTCGCACGAACTCCATCAATCCGCTGTCCTGCCAGAACTTCTGCTACACCGCCAACGTCGTCGCCGTGAACAGCCAGGGCGTTGACTACACGCAGCTGGTTCGCGACGAAATGGGTCTGCAGTACTCCACCGAGAAGTTCGCCCGCTACGACGCCGACAAGGCCGCTGCCTACAAGGCTGCCGCCATCGAAGAGCTGAAGGCTGCCGGCGTGGAGCTGCCCGTGAAGATGGCCTACTACATCTCCGGTTCCTCCACCACCGCGAAGGAGACCGCCGATGTGTTCGCCAACCTGATCAAGACCTGCCTGGGCGACGATCTGGTTGTGCTCGACACCAAGACCTACGTTTCCAAGCTGAACACCGAGGTTCGCGACCCGCAGCTTGCCTCCATCTACATCAACGGCTGGGGCGCCGACTTCGCTGACCCGATCAACTTCCTTGGTCAGGAAACCTACGGCGAGGACAACGCCTACTATTCTCAGTACTACTCCAAGATCAACAACGCCACCGATGAGAAGCTGATTGCCGAGTACAAGGAGTTCACCGAGCTGGTCAACGCCGCCAAGGCGATCACTGATGACACCGACGCTCGCTACGCCGCGTTCGCGAAGGCTGAAGCCTACATGCTCGAGCACGCGTTCGCCATCCCGTGGTCCTACGAGGTTGTCTGGGCGATCACCCGTGTAAGCGACTACAGCAAGATCTACACCGCTTACGGCAACCAGTCCGAGCGCTACGTGAATTGGGAAACCAAGGCTGACGGTTATTACACCCAGGCCGAGTACGCCGAGTTCGCCGCGAAGTAATCCGGGTCACCTGTAACCCAAGCGGAAGGGGCGGCTTTCTTCCGGAAGCCGTCTCTTTCGTCTATTCAAACCACTGTGCCGCTTTTGAAAAGCTCAGAGGAAACGGCATGAAAAAGGGGATGGCTGAATGTTCAAATACACCGTCAAGCGCCTGTTTCAGTCGCTGTTTACGATTTTCCTGGTGGTATCAGCGGTCTTTCTGCTTATGAGACTTCTGCCCACAGATTACTACTTCACGGAGGAGCAGCTGATCAAGCTGACGAAGGAGCAGCAGCAGGCGATCCTGAAGGCGGACGGCTATCTCGACAGCCCGTTCGTGCAGCTTGCGCGCTTCTATAAGAATCTCGTCAAGTCCGAGCATCGGGCGCACTATTTTGAGTCCGTGGATATGGCGGACGATAACACGCTGATTATTACGCTGAAGAACGCGTCCGACGCGGCAAAGCTGAAGCCGGAGCAGATTCGGATGCAGAAAAACGCGCCGGAGACCGAGGATACGCCCGTGTTTGCGTTCACGGAGGTCAGCGTATCTCCCGACAACCCGAAGACCGTTCTCGCCAAAACGGATATGACCATCGAAAAGAAGGTCAACTATCTGCTTACCTGCGGCGAGCACAGCGGCACCTTCTCCGTTCGCAAGGCCGGCAAGGAAGTGACGGTGAAGGATGAAAAGACAGAAAATACTTGGGACTACCTGACGCACATGCGCGTGTGGCTGAACTTCGGCAATTCGCACCGCGTGCAGACGGGCGTTCCCGTTACAGAAATTATTGCTTCCAAGATTGGCGTTTCGATGCGCATCGGCCTGATTGCGCTGGCCATCGCGCTGGTTATCGGCGTGACGCTGGGCATCCTGCAGGCGCGCTACAAGGACGGTCTGTTTGACGGCATCGGTCAGGGCTTCACCATTTTCATCAACGCCGTGCCGCATCTGGTTACGTATTTCATCGTCATGGTCGTGGGCGCGAGGCTGTTCAAGCTGCCAAGTCAGTACACGATCACGGACAGCCGCTCGGCCGTTCTGCCGATTGTGTCGCTCTCCATGGGCTCGATCGCGAGCTACATGCTGTGGATGCGCCGCTACATGGTGGATGAGCTGAACAAGGATTACATCCGTCTGGCCAAGCTCAAGGGCATGTCCGCCACGCAGGTCATGTTCCGGCACGTGATGAAAAACGCGTTCCTCCCGCTGGCGCAGTACCTGCCGTACTCCGTGCTTTTGACGGTTGGCGGCTCCATCCTGGTGGAGAAGATGTTCGGCGTGCCGGGTCTCGGAAACCTTCTGCCGGACGCTATCGCGAAATATGACACGAACCTGGTGCTGGCGGTTGTCAGCCTGTACGCGTCGCTGGGTATTCTGGGTCTGTTCCTGGGCGACGTGCTGATGATGATACTGGATCCGCGAATCCGCCTGACCGAAAAAGGAGGCGCGAGATAATGGCGAAGCATAAGGACTTGGACATCAATACCATTAAGAGCGAGGTAGAGGCCCAGAGCGAGCTTCCCATCACGAACAGCGAAGAGGAGATGGAGGGCTTCGGGCCGGACGAGAACACCAAAAGCGTGAAGCTGGACGCCGATCTGAGCGCGGTGGAAACGAACTTGGACAAGAAGTACAACAAGGGCAGCGTCCATTCGCGTTCCAGAAGCCGTATGCCCGAGAAGCAGCTGTTCCAGTTTGCCGAGTATCATTCGCAGGAAGCGGAGCGCATCGGCTATTCCAACTATTCCTACTGGAAGAGCGTGTGGCGCAACTTCATCAAGAAGAAAACCGCCGTGTGCATGGCCATCGTGTTCATCCTGCTGATTGCGTTCACGTTTATCGCGCCCACGTTCAGCAAGTACGACGCGGCGACGGTGCGCGTGGATCACGCGGATATGTCGAAGATGTTCACCTCGCCCAACTCGGAGTACTGGTTCGGAACGGACTCCATCGGCTGCGACTACTGGTGCCAGGTATGGAGCGCCACGCGCACGTCGATCATCCTGTCGGTTTCGGTTTCCATCGGACAGATTCTGGTGGGCGTGATCATCGGCCTTCTGTGGGGCTATGTGCGCAAGCTGGATCGGTTCTTTACCGAGCTGTACAACTTCATTGACAACATTCCCACGATTATCTACATGACGCTGATCGCCCTGATGATCGGCAAGAGCACGCTTGTTATGGCGGTGGCCATGATCGCGTTCTACTGGCTGGGCACGGCGCGAAACATCCGCAATCTGGTGTTCATGTACCGTGACCGCGAGTACAACCTCGCTTCCCGCTGTCTGGGAACGGGACTGTGGCGCATCCTCACCAAGAACATTTTCCCGTACCTGATCAGCGTAATCGTGCTGAGACTGGCGCTGTCCATCCCGGGCATTATCGCTTATGAGACCACGCTTTCGTATCTGGGACTTCTGGACATCTCCACGCCGTCTCTGGGCATCCTGCTCCGCGACGCGCGCAGCAACTTCATGTCCTATCCGTATCTGCTCGTGTTCCCGGCGGCGATTGTGACGCTGATCACCGTTACGTTCTACCTTGTGGGCAACGCGTTCTCCGATGCGTGCGACCCGCGCAACCATGTGTAAGGGAGGGGCTTGAAAATGGCAGAAAGCAGAAGCATTCAGAACGCCTCTCTGGATCAGGAATTCAAAAAGCGCGCGCAGCAGGTGCTGAGCACGGAGCCGATTCTCTCCGTGAAGGATCTGGAGGTGCAGTTCACCCTGCGCGGCCAGAAGCTGAACGCCATTCGCCGCTGCTCGCTCGACCTGTATGACGGCGAGACGCTGGCCATCGTGGGCGAGAGCGGCTCGGGCAAGTCGGTGTTCACAAAGACGTTTGTCGGCATGCTGGACAAAAACGGCTCCGTGACCGGCGGCTCCATCCTGTACGACGGCAAGGATCTGGCCAAGTATACCACCGAATCGCAGTGGCGCACCATCCGCGGCAAGAAGATTGCCATGGTCACGCAGGACCCGATGACGAGCCTGAACCCGCTGAGGAAAATCGGCGCGCAGATTCGCGAGGCCATCGAGCTGAACCAGAACCTGCACGGCCGCGAGGCCAAGGCTGAGGCGATTCGCCTTCTCGATCTGGTCGGCATTCCGGAGCCCGCTAAGCGCTACAACCAGTACCCGCACGAGTTTTCCGGCGGCATGCGTCAGCGCGTCGTGATCGCCATTGCCGTGGCGTGCAACCCGCAGATTCTGATCTGCGATGAGCCCACGACGGCGCTGGACGTGACAATTCAGGCGCAGATTCTGGAGCTCATCCGCAAGTTGCAGCGGGAAAAGCACATGACGATCATCTACATCACGCACGATCTGGGCGTCGTCGCCAACGTGGCCGACCGCGTGGCGGTCATGTACGCGGGGCAGATTATCGAGATCGGCATGGTGCAGGAAATCTTCTTCGACCCGCGTCATCCCTATACATGGGCGCTTTTGTCGGCGCTGCCGCAGCTGGGCGTAAAGGGCGAAAAGCTGCCTGCCATCGACGGAACGCCGCCGAACCTGTTCAACCGCGTGGTCGGCGACTCGTTCGCGCCCAGAAACCGCAAGGCGCTGAACATCGACTTCCTTGAGGAGCCGCCGATGTTCGACGTAACGCCTACGCATCAGGCAAAGACGTGGATGCTCGACCCGCGCGCGCCCAAGCTTGAGCAGCCGGACAGCATTCGCAAGATGAGCGCGAACGCGAAGAATCCCGACTGTGCGGAGGGCATCGCGCATCCGCATCGCGACCCGAACCGCGAGCCGCTGGTGGAGGTGAAGAACCTTCAGGTCACCTTCGGCGCGGGACGTAAGAAGTTCGTCGCCGTGGATGACGTGAATTTCACGATCTACAAGGGCGAAACGTTCTCGCTGGTCGGCGAGTCCGGCTCCGGCAAAACGACGATCGGCCGCGCTATCGTGCGCATCAATCCGATTACGGCGGGCGAAGTGCTATATCGCGGCGAGCGAATCAGCGGAAAAATTTCCAAGGAGCAGGATCTGAACGTCATCCGCAAGTGCCAGATGATCTTCCAGGATCCGATGGCGTCGCTGAACGAGCGCGCGAAGGTGGACTACATCATCTCCGAGGGTCTGTACAACCACCACCTGTACAAGGATCAGAAGGACAGGCAGGAGCAGGTGAAGAAGGCGCTGGAAGAGGTCGGTTTGCTGCCGGAGTTCTCCAGCCGCTTCCCGCACGAATTCTCGGGCGGTCAGCGTCAGCGCATCGGCATCGCGCGCAGCCTGATCATGCGTCCGGAGTTCATCGTGGCCGACGAGCCGATCTCGGCGCTGGACGTATCCATCCGCGCACAGGTGCTGAACCTGCTCAACGACCTCAAGAAGAACAGGGGGCTTACCTATCTGTTCATCGCCCACGATCTGTCGGTTGTGCGCTTCATTTCCGACCGCATCGCCGTCATCCACAAGGGACGCATCGTGGAGCTGGCCGAGGCCGAGGAGCTGTTCCGGCATCCGCTGCATCCCTACACGCAGGCGCTGCTTTCCGCCGTGCCCAATCCGAATCCGTATCTGGAGCGCGAGAAGAAGCTGCTGGTGTACGACCCGAGCGTGCACGATTACAGCGTGGATAAGCCCACGTGGTGCGAGATTCTGCCCGACCATTTCGTGTACGGCAACGAGCGCGAGCTGGACGGTTATCGCGAGCAGATTGAAAAGCAGGCATAAGCCCAAGCATTTGAGGGCCATTCCCGAGCGGAGTGGCCTTTTTGCTTGACAAACGCCCGCTTTTTGCGTATCATAGCGCACACGGAAAGGGTGAATGAAATGTTTCGAGTGGCTGCGCTGGTGGAAAATTCGTCGGCGGCGCCCGCGTGCGAAAGCAGGCATGGGCTGAGTTTGTATCTTGAAACGGGAAAGCATAAGGTGCTGTTTGACGTGGGGCCGAACAGGCTGTTCCTTGAAAACGCCGCGAAGCTGGGCGTGGACATTGCGGCGGTGGACACGGTGATTCTGTCGCACGGACATGTCGACCACGCGGGCGGGCTGGAAGCGTTCCTGTCCGCGAACGACCGGGCAAGGATTTATCTGCGCCCGTCGGCGACGGAGCCGCACTATATAAAGGTGCTGGGCGTTCCGTTCAACGCCGGGATGGATTCGAAGCTCGTTCATGGCGATCGATTTGTGTTCACGCAGGCGGAGACGGTGATCGACGACGAGCTGACCGTGTTTTCAGAGGTAAAAGGCGATATGCCGCTGCCGGCCTCCGACACGAAGCTGTTCATGAGGAAGCCGGGCGGGCTTGTGCGGGACGATTTCGCGCATGAGCAGAGCCTGATTCTTACCGTGGACGGAAAGCGAATTCTGTTCAGCGGCTGTTCGCACGCGGGAATCGTCAATATCCAGAGAAGGGCGGAGACGGTCGCGGGCGCGGGAATGAATGCCATTATCGGCGGCTTCCATCTGTATAACCCGCCCACGCGCCGCTATGAGAAGCCGGAGTATATCCGCCGGACGGCGGAAGAGCTGAAGCGGACGGGCAGCGTGTATTATACCTGCCATTGCACGGGGCGGAAGGCCTGCGAGCAGATGAAGCCCATTCTGGGTGAACGGCTGCGCGAGTTTCACACGGGCGAAAGCCTGAAATCCATACCAGAGGTATAAAAAATAGAATACGACCCGTACGGATTGTGCGTTCACATTTGCGCTTCTTCCTGCTATAATCGATGCATACGAGCAGGAGGGAGCTTTTTGTATGACGAACAGGCTTGCGGAGAACATTCGCGTATTCCGGAAAGAACGGGGGCTGACGCAGGAGCAGCTTGCCGAGGTACTGGGCGTGACGGTTGGCGCGGTGTACAAATGGGAAGCGAAGCTGTCGCTGCCGGAGCTGAGCCTGATTATGGAGCTGGCGGACTTCTTCGACACGTCGGTGGATGTGCTGCTTGGCTACGAAATGAAGGACAATCGCCTGCGGGCGACGGTGGAGCGGCTGAAGGACTATGCGTATCGGAAGGATCGCGCGGGGCTTGCGGAGGCGGAGAAGGCGCTAAAGAAGTATCCGAACGCGTTTGACGTGGTATACCACGCAGCAAGGATGGATTTGCTGTTCAGCGTGGAAAATCGGGATCGCGCGCTTCTGCGCCGGGGACTTGAGCGATACGAGGCGGCGCGGCGGCTGCTTTCGCAGAATACCGACCCGCGCATCAGCGAGAGCACGATTTGCGGTGAAATGGCAAAGATGCGAATGCTGCTGGGCGAAACGGAGGAGGCGCTGGCGCTTTTGAAGCGCCACAACGCGGGCGGCGTCTATGACGATCTGATCGGCTGGATGCTGACCGCCTGCAAACGGCCGGATGAAGCGCTGCCGTTTCTCTCCGACGCGCTGATGAAGAGCACGGTCATGCTCATGCGCACGATTATGGGCTATACGAACGCGTATTTTCTGCAAAAGGAGTACGATTCGGCGAAGGCGATTCTGAACTGGGGAATCGGCGTTTTCGATGGGCTCAGGGGCGGAAACACGCCGTGCTTTGTGGACAAGCTGAACGGCGTGCTTCTGGTCTGTCTGGCGTGCGCAAGGATGAAGTTCGGGGATCGGGAGGGTGCGGCGGAAGCGCTGCGCTGCGCCCGCGCATTGGCGGCGCGATTTGACGCCGAGCCGGATTATCGGATTGGCGCGCTTCGGTTTATTGTGAACGACAGACAAAAGGGCTTCTATGACGACATCGGCGCCACGGCCATGGAGGGCGTTCGCGAAACCGTTGCGTCTCTTGGCGGAGAGGAACTGCACGAAATATGGCAGGAGTTGGATAAGAATGCGGAATAAATCGCTGAAAAACCAGTTGAAAGCGCAGTTTTATCGGGGAAACCGGCTGACTTTCGGATTTTCCGTGTTTGCGGCGCTTTCGGTAGGCTCTATGGCGCTGATCGTTTCATGGCTTATGCAGCAGCTGATCGACGCGGCAGGCGGCGCGACCAACGCCATGCCGCTGGGCGCGCTCGCGTGGCTCACCGGGGGATTTATGATACTGTGCGTGGCGCTTAAGCTGCTGGATTACGCGTTCGAGCCGCGCTTTATAGAAAAGGCCATACGGCAGTACAGGGATTTCGCGTTTCAGAAGCTGACGGAAAAGAGCATTTCCTCCTTTCGGGATGAAAGCACGGCGACCTATCTTTCCGCGCTGACAAACGACGCCGCGAGCGTGGAGGCGGATTATCTGTCGCAGCAGCTGAGCGTGATCACCAACGCGGTTAAGTTTCTCGGAGCGCTTGCGCTGATGCTGTGGTTTTCTCCGCTTCTGACGGCCATCGCCGCGGCGCTGACAGTGCTGCCCATGATCGCGTCCCTGCTGACCGGCAATCGGCTTCAGGCGGCGGAACGACTGGTTTCCGACCGGAACCGGGATTTTACAGCCGCGCTTGCCGATTGTCTGAGCGGGTTTACGGTGGTAAAGACCTTCAAGGCGGAGCGGGAGATCGTGCGCCTGTTCGCGGAGAGCAACCGCGCGCTGGAGAAGGAGAAATTTGACCGCCGGCGCCTGAAGGCGCTGGTGAGTCTGATCGGCGGGATGGCGGGCGTCGCGGCGCAGCTGGGCGTGCTGCTGGCGGGCGCGTATCTCGCGCTCACGGGCGCG
>ENA-OUQC01000422-OUQC01000422.1-human-gut-metagenome-genome-assembly--contig:-NODE-422-length-31555-cov-11.973206_pt1 | contig 31555 bp, 26 predicted proteins | sample MGYA00237942_ERZ548815 | MGnify/ENA primary metagenome ERZ548815 (study PRJEB26490, sample SAMN05194722) | human gut metagenome | biome: terrestrial biome; feature: human-associated habitat; material...
GGCTCACCGTTCCGGCTTAAATTGGCTGTTTTTTCCCGACCCAAATTGGCTGTGCACTCCCGGCGCTAACAACCGCAGCGGCACTAATCTTAATCTGGTATTTCTGCTCACCCTCCGGCTTTGAGAACGGCACAGCGTTCGGAGCGTCCTCCTTGCAGCCGCGGATCGCGAACTGCTTGTCCTTCGGGTTGATCAACACCTGAATGTACGGAGTGTAGTGCAGCTCGGAAGCGGTTTGGTTGTTGAACTTCAGAACATTGCCGGTGATGGTGGCAACGGATGCGGAGCGGGTCTTAATGAGGTCGATGACAGTGAATTTTTCCAAAATGGACATAGCAGTTTACTCCTTTTCAATTATAAAGTTTTCGTCCTCCAACATAGGTGAAGTGACGATTTCGGTCGGTCGGGACAGCTTTTCCATAATGCTATCCACATCTGCTGATCCCCATTTGGGGTCGGCAATAATGAATCCCGCCAGGGGACCTTTGACTACAATACGTGGCTTGCATCTCCTGGTTTTCCGCCTGGTGTATCGCCGTTCTTTGCGGATTTGCTGCACCAACAGCCAGTCGCTTTTTTCGATGATTGGAGCGTGATGCCCCTCAATGAAATACTGCGTTTCCAGTCCGTTGTTTTTGACGCTCTTATGAGTAAAGAAATCTACCGTAACTGTTTTTTGACACAGGGCATCTCCGCAATATTTCTCATTGCGGAGAATGCCAAGGACGCTGCCGGAACTCCATACCGATAGACCCTTTACAGTCAGAATGCCGCTCTTTGTCAGCAAATCTGCAATCTGTGTAGAGGAATAGCCCTCCAGATAAAGACTGTAGATGGTTCGTACCACATCGGCCTCGTCCTCATCTATCTCCCAATCATGGCCCTTATAGCCGAGAAGAGACCAGTTGGGGTAGATACCCAAGCCCTGGGCTCGGCGGCGCTTGAATGACCATTTCAGACTGTTGGACTTCTGCTCGGACTCACTCTGGGCAACAAGGCTCAATACGGTGATGACCATATCACTGCTCCGATCCAGAGTGTTCAGCTTTTCCGTTTCAAAGTACACGCCCACGGGAGGGTCGAGTTTGCGGAGCATAAAGATGTAGTTCAGACTGTCCAGAACATTACGGGCAAAACGGCTGACCTGCTTGGTGATAATCAAATCAATCTCACCGGTCTTGCATTTCTCTATCATTTCAAGAAAATGCTCGCGGTGCAGAACCGAAGTGCCGGAAATACCCTCGTCCGCAAAGATGCCTGCGAACTCCCATTCAGGATTTTCCTGAATCATTTTTGTGTAGTTCTGCACCTGCAACTCATAACTGCTTGCCTGGTTGTCCTCTTCGGTACTTACTCGGCAATAGGCGCAGACGCGGAGTTTTTTCTTTTCCGCATCTGTAATTAAATCCTTTTTTGCCGGGATAATCTGCACCTCCTTCTGGGGGCCGTTGGCATACGCTTCACGAATGGCATCTTTGGTAGACTGCCTTTTTTCATCACTACGCCCACGAGGTCGAAGTGGTTGTTTCTTGGTTATTTTCATATGGTTTCACCTCCTCCCGCTGCAAAATTGTAGTTGTGGCAAGAAACCCGCAGACTACGGCAGCATGGAGCCGGCGCCCTATTATTATAATGCAAAACTGTTTCTTTTGAGTGGTATTTACATTTCACTCTGTATGTAATAAGGGCAAAAAAATAAGAAGCCCGAAGGCTTCCTATTATTCAGCGTCATGGCTCATAGCTTTGAGCATTTGGATGGCTGCGGATTTCTGACTCGGAGTGAGACAGACCCAACAGTCAAACAGTTCCTTCATGTCCGGCGTCAGTTCGACCATATCTGTGTCGGCAAAGAACTGCGACATAGTGATGCCGAATCCTTTGCATATCGTCTCAAGGGTCGCAACGGAGGGAACGGTATTTCTTCTGAAAATGTTACCAATCGTGGATTGTGCCAAACCGCACTCTTTTGAAAGTTTGTACTCCGTCCAACCGCGCTCTCGCAATAACTGCTGGAGACGAGCGTGCGTATCCATAGCATCACCGCCTTTCTCATACCTATTTTACTTCCGAGCTGAAATATAATATACTTATGAGTTGAAACGAAAATAGATATGGAGTATGATGTAGTGGACGATTGAACAGGATTTTGGAGGGGCTGTTATGACCAAAACTGAAAAAAGAATGCACCGAGTGTGCTTTACGGGTCATCGCCCCGAAAAGCTGACACGGCACGAAAAAGCCATTAAGAAGGATCTGGAAAAAGAAATCCGCCAGGCGGTCGCTGACGGACTGAATGTCTTTATAACGGGAATGGCAAGAGGAGTGGACATCTGGGCGGCTCAAATTGTGCTGATGCTCCGTGATGAGGGTTACGATGTCAAACTGATGTGTGTTTGCCCCTATGAGGGCTTTGAGCGCGGTTGGAACCAAGAGTGGCAGAAAGCATACCGAGAGATACTGGCGGCAGCAGACTTCGTGAAATATGTCTGTGAGGGCTACAACCGAACCTGCTTTCAGGCGCGGAATGAATGGATGGTTAATCACTCTGCTAGGGTTATTGCCGTATTCAACGGCGAAAAAAGCGGGACGAAAAATACGATAGATTATGCAGTGAAGGTCGATGTACCTGTTGTCTGCATCGAGGGATGAGCGTTGCACCTTTTAATTATTCCTCTGAACCCAATGCACACCCTCCAAACCTATAATTAAAAAGTACATAGGCATAAATGCAAAAAGGCTCTACGGCGATCATTCCTCGGTTACCGTAGAGCCTACTTTCGTTAAAAGGTATATAAAAACCATTGCAAATACGGGTTTTGCAAAAAGAAACTGGACACCCGCTTCGATACTCATCGTATCAAAACTGGTGTCCAGTAATGGTCGGAGTGGGGGGACTTGAACCCCCGGCCTCTTGGTCCCGAACCAAGCGCGCTACCAGCTGCGCTACACCCCGGATAGCCGTTCCATTATAATGAGTATTTCCCTTTCTGTCAAGAGGGAAAACGCAATATCACCGTCAAATCATCATCGTTTACAGCGCGGTGCCCCGCGCGGGGATAAACAGGCCGCTCATATCCGCTCTCTCCAGCACCAGCAGCTTCACCTTCCGGTCAATGCCGCCGGCGTAGCCGGTAAGGCTGCCGTCCGCGCCCACCACGCGATGACAGGGGACGATCAGCGAAATGGGGTTGTGCCCCACCGCGCCGCCTACCGCCTGTGCCGACTGCGGCTTTCCCATCCGGTCGGCAAGCTGCGCGGCGATCTGACCGTAGGTCGTGGTGCAGCCATAGGGGACGGTCAGCAGGATCTCCCACACCGCCCTGCGGAACGGCGTGGCAGCCCAGTGCAGCGGCGGCGTGAAGTCCGGCTTCTCCCCCGCGAAATAGCTGTCCAGCCACCGCTTTGCCTGCGTGAAAACAGGGCAGTCCCCCTGTTTTGTTTCCGCTGGCAGCGTACTGCCGAAATATTTCTGTCCGTCGAACCACAGGCCCGTCAGTGCCTTGCCATCACCGGCCAGCGTGATCGCACCCAGCGGAGAAAGATAGGATGCCCGATACGTCATATATCAAACCTCTGTTCTGTTTTTCTCTATTCTAACAGGATTTCTCCCACATTGCAACCATCTTTTTCCGCATGATTTCCGGCAAAGCGCACATACTATCCGCAACGATCACAGGAGGTATGTACCATGTCAGAAATGTTTTGCTTTCAGTGCCAGCAAACTGCCGGCGGCAGCGGCTGCGTCAAGACCGGCGTATGCGGCAAGCAGCCGGAGACGGCCCACTTACAGGATGCGCTGGTGTGCCGCCTGATCCGTCTGGCGGAGGTCTGTCAGGCGCGGCAGGAATACCCGCCGGAGGTCACGCGGCTGCTGGCGGACGGCCTTTTCACCACGCTGACCAACGTGAACTTTGACAACGAGGCCATCCGCGCCTTTACCGACCGGGTGGATGAGGCGCTGCGCCGTCACGGCGGCAGCAGCGGCAGCGGCGACACCACGTGGCTGTGGCGGGGCGAGACGGACACTGTGTCCCTACGCGCCACGCTGCTGTTCGGTCTGAAGGGCATGGCAGCCTACGCTCACCACGCCCTGAGACTGGGCTACCGGGACAAGCATGTGGACGAGTGGTTCTATAAGGGTCTTGCCGCCTTGGCGCAGGAGTACAGCGTGGAGGAATGGCTGGCCCTCATCATGGAGTTCGGACAGGTGAATTTCCAGTGCATGGCGCTGCTGGATCGGGCCAACACCGAAAGCTTCGGCGATCCCGTGCCCACGCGGGTGAACATTGACGTGAAAAAGGGGCCGTTTATTGTGGTGTCCGGCCACGATCTTGAGGATCTGCACCAGCTGCTGGAGCAAGCCGCCGGAACTGGCGTCAACGTCTACACCCACTGCGAAATGCTGCCCGCCCACGGCTATCCGGGCTTGAAGAAATACCCCCATCTGGCGGGCAACTTCGGCACGGCGTGGCAGAACCAGCAGAAGGAGTTCGTGGATATCCCCGCACCGGTGCTGTTCACCACCAACTGCCTGATGCCGCCCCGGCCCAGCTATGCCGACCGGGTGTACACCACGTCGGTGGTAGGCTACGAGGGGCTGCGGCACATCGAGGCCGACGGTCAGGGCCGCAAGGACTTCTCTCCCCTGATCCAACAGGCGCTGGCGCTGGGCGGCTACGACACCGACCAAAGCATGAGCGGCGTCAACGGCGGCCACATGCTGACCACCGGCTTCGCCCACGCCGCCGTGCTGAGTCAGGCACCCCAGATCATCGACGCCATCAAGAGCGGCGCGGTAAAGCACATCTTTCTGGTGGGCGGCTGTGACGGCGCACATCCTGGCCGCAACTACTACACCGAATTTGTCAAGCGCACCCCCATGGATTCGCTGGTGCTGACGCTGGCCTGCGGCAAATTCCGCTTCAACGATCTGGATCTGGGCGAGATCGGCGGTATCCCCCGCATTCTGGACGTAGGCCAGTGCAACGACGCCTACAGCGCCGTGCAGATCGCGCTGGCGCTGGCAGACGCCTTCGGCTGTACCGTCAACGACCTGCCGCTGACGCTGGTGCTGTCCTGGTACGAGCAGAAGGCCGTGTGCATTCTGCTGAGCCTGCTGGCGTTGGGGGTGAAGAACATCTATCTTGGCCCCACCCTCCCCGCCTTTTTGTCGGAAACGGTGGTGAAAACGCTGGTGGATGTCTACGGACTTCAGCCCGTCACCGCGCCCCAGCAGGATCTGGACGCCATCCTGCACCGAGGCTGACCTTGCAATGACAAAAAACATGCCGATACCAGACGGTATCGGCATGTTTTTTACACTTAATAGCCAAAAAGCTGCACCCAGTAGATCTCCCGGCCGGACTGGCAGCACCCCACGCCCAGTGAGCCGTAGGAGCCATCCAGAATGTTGTCCCGGTGTCCCTGAGAATTCATCCAGTCGGTCATGGCGCGGTCGGCGTCCATACCGGTGCCCATGATAATATTCTCGCCGTGAGCCAGCGAGCTGACCGTGTACCACTGGCTGCCGTCCAGTCTTGTATGGCTGAAATAGCTGGCGATCTCACGGGCACGGGTGGCGGCGGCGTCACACAGTGTACTGTCCAGCGTCAGCGTGCCTGCGCCGTACTGAGAGCGGTAGTAGTTGGTCAACTCCCACACCCGCTCAACCGAGCTGCCGGAGGAGGTACCTTCCGGCGGCTGCACTGTCTGATCCGGCTCTGGCTCTGCCGGCTGTTCCGGTTCTTCCAATGGTTCCTCCGGTTCTTCCGGGAAGGGAGACTCCAGCGGCAGCAGTGGCTCAAACAGCTGCGGCTGCTCCACCGCCTTGACCATGACAGTTTCCCCGCCTGACGCCGTGGACGGCTCCTGTACCAGCAATCTGTACCACAAGGCTGCCAGCGTCACCACGGCAAGTACCAGTATTACCAGATATATGATCCTTTTTTGTGCCATTCTCGTTCCGCCATTCCTGCCTGATTCGCAGCCGGCGCATCCGCGCGGCCGCAGCACGCATTATGATAGCACGCTTTTCCCGATTTGTCAGCACTTTTTTGCGAAAAATCAGCGAGAGCGCTACTTTTTCAGCAGCTTTTCCACCATCGCGCTGTGCATCTGATTGACGGTGACGAACTTTCCGTCATAAAACACCGCCCAATTGTTGAACACACAAGACAGCGTCGCGGCCTGCTCCAGCGTGTCCACATGGCAGAAACGGGCCGGGATGTTTCGGCTTTCGCAGTACTCCCGCAGCTTTTCCACCCGCTGGGGAATATAGGGGCACTGGTCGTCGTAATAGATCGTCAGCTCCTTCTCCGGGATGGCCTGCCGCTTGGCAGAGGGGGCAAACCGCGGCGTCGTGCCGTCAAAGCTGAGGGCCAGCAGCGCACATCCGTCGGCGGTGGTGTCCACCGTCCGGAAACCGAATTTTCCGGCAAAGCTCTGGTCGGACAGCCGCGCCTTCTGCTTGGCCGCGCCCAGCATGCAGACGCCGGACTTTCCCTTTGCTCTGGCGTCGGCAAGGCAGGACTCCATCAGCGCCCGGCCATAGCCGTGACCCTTGGGGCCGCCCTGTACCCATAGGCAGTAGATGTAGTAAAAATTCTCCCCCAGCACCGGAACCCACGCAGCTTCCAGCGGCGCGTATTCTATGAATACGCATTCCTTTCCCCGCAGCTTGCGGAATACGTGGCCCTCCCGCAGTCGATGGGCCACCCACGCCCGCTTGGTTTCTACGCCGGGGTGCGGCTTCTTACTGCGGATGATGCAGCACAAATGCTCCTCCACCAGATTTTCCGGCGTCAGATCGATCCATTCTCCGTCCATATATTTCTCCTTGTTTCCGGTCATTTTCAAAAATGACCGCGATCCGATACTGATGATGGATGTCCACAGCATATGCCTTCAGATGGAGCGTGTCAACGCGTTTCCTGCCTGAAAGCTGCTTTTGCGGTTCAATATTACGCTTTTACAAGAAGTTTGACCTTTACACTATGGAAAAAACAGGGTATAATAATATGTTGAATCGTGTAAAAGGAGCAACTGCATGAAGATCAATCAGATCAAGGCGGGAGCGATGCTGTCCTATGTGTCCATGGGACTGAGCACCATCATCTCGCTTGTCTATACGCCCATTATGCTGCAGCGGCTGGGCGAAAGTGAATTCGGCGTCTATCAGGCGGTACTGCCCATTATTTCCTACCTGAACCTGCTGAGCTTCGGCTTGGGCAGCGCCTATGTGCGGTACTATTCCCGCTTCCGGGCCGCCGGGGACAAGAAGGGCTGCGCCAAGCTCAACGGCATGTTTCTTGTGACCTATCTGATTTTGGGCGCGCTGGTGCTGGTCATCGGCTTTGGCCTGTCCTACTGCGACGTGATCTTCGGCAAAAAGCTGACCCCCGACGAGATCGCGCTGGCGGAGAAGCTGCTGCGGATCATGACGGTCAACGCGGCGCTGACCTTTCCCATCAGCGTATTTGAATCCCATGTGACCATCAACGAACGGTATCTGTTCCAAAAGATCGTGGCCATGGGCAAGCAGGTGCTGAATCCGCTTATCATGATCCCGCTGCTTATCATTGGGTACGGCAGCGTGACGCTGACCATCGTATCCCTGATCTTTACCATTCTCAGCGGTATTCTGAATATCAGCTACTGTCTGCGGAAGCTGCGGATGCCTTTCGCCTTCCGCGGCTACGACTTCCGGCTGCTGCGGGAGATGTTCGGTTTCACGGTGTATGTATTCATCGGCATCGTGGTGGATAACGTGAACTGGTCTATTGACCGGCAGCTGCTGACATGGTTCCACGGCTCCGCCGCCGTAACGGTATACAGCATCGCCGCCCAGCTGAACAACTATTTCCTGCTGTTCGGCAACGCCATCTCCAACGTCATGACCCCCCGCGTCCACCGGCTGGTGGCGGAAAACGCTCCCACGCGGACACTGGACGCACTGTTTACCCGTGTGGGACGGCTGCAATTTATCCTGCTGTCGTGCATTTTTCTGGGCTTCGTGGCCATCGGACAGTCCTTCGTGGTGCTGTGGGGCGGCGGCGAGCAGTTCCGCATTGACTACTGGACGGCGCTGCTGCTGTTTTTCGCCTGCCTGTGGACCAATGTCCAGACCGTGGGCATCGAGATCCAGCGGGCCAAGAATATGCATAAGTTCCGCTCTCTGACCTATCTGGGAGTGCTGGTGGGCAACATTCTGATCTCTATCCCGCTGTGCATCAAGTGGCAGGGTCTGGGCGCCGCCATCGGCACCGCCATCGCCACGCTGGTGGGCAACGTGATATTGATGAACTGGTACTATTACCGCCGTATTGGCCTGAATATCCCCGCTTTCTGGCGGCATATTCTCCACCTGACGCCCTCTATGCTGCTGCCCGCCGCGGCGGCGGTGCTGCTGGCGATATTCGTTCACCCCACCACCTACTGGGGGCTGATCCCGCCGGGCCTTGCCTTTGTGGCGGTATATGGCATTTCCGTGTGGCTGTTCGGCATGAACCGCTACGAGCGGGAACTGATAATCGGCCCGCTGCGGCGTCTTACCCGGCGGAGAAAGAGGGGAGGTGGCCGCCGTGCCTCGTAAATCAGGACGCAATACCAAGGGACGCATTGTCTCGGCGGCGTGGAAGCTGTTCTATGAACAGGGGTATGACAACACCACCGTGGAGGACATCATTTTCGAGTCCGAGACCTCCAAGGGCAGCTTCTATCACTACTTTGAGGGCAAGGACGCCCTGCTGGGCTCTCTGTCCATGATCTTCGACGAGAAGTACGAGACGCTGCGGCAGGAGATGGCTCCGGACATGCATGCCGCGGACAAGCTGCTGCATATGAATCACGAGCTGTTCACCATGATCGACAACACGGTGTCGGTGGAGCTGCTGGCCCGGCTGTTCTCCACCCAACTGACCACCAAAGGCGAAAAACACCTGCTGAACCGTGACCGCATGTACTTCAAGCTGCTGCATCAGGTGGTGCGCCAGGGCATGGAGCGCCGCGAGCTGCGGACGGATATGACCGCCAACGAGATCATCAACGACTACGCCATGTTTGAGCGGGCGCTGATGTACGACTGGTGTCTGGCGGACGGCGGCTACGCGCTGGCCCGCAACGCCGACCGGTTGATGCCCATGTTTTTGGCCAATTACTGGGGTGAAAAATAAAATTTATTTTTTCGTCTTTTGCCGGATTTACAAATCGTCTGCTTATTTTTACTTGTATTTATCAGAGTTTATCACGTTTTTAACAGAACGAAGTATAGAACTAGTTCTATACTTCGTTCTGTATTTACGTCTAGTAAAAAGTATGTTATATTAGCTCTCGTTAGACAGAAAGAGAGGTTCCAAACATGACAACTGCGCAAATTTGTATCATTATTGCCATCGCGGTGTATCTCATCGCCATGGTGTTCGTAGGCGTGGCCTACTCCCGTGCCAGCAAGGGCGGCGCGGATAACTTCTATCTGGGTGGCCGCCAGCTTGGCCCCGTGGTCACGGCCATGAGCGCCGAGGCCAGCGATATGAGTTCCTGGCTGCTGATGGGTCTGCCCGGCGTGGCGTACTTCACCGGTATCGCCGACGCGGCCTGGACGGCTATCGGCTTGGCCCTGGGTACTTACCTGAACTTCCTGCTTGTGGCAAAGCGGCTGCGTATCTACTCCGCCGAGATCAACGCCATTACCGTGCCGGAGTTCTTCTCCAAGCGCTTCAAGGACGACAAGAAGGTGCTGCTGGGTATTTCCGCCCTCATCATCCTGATCTTCTTCATCCCCTACACCGCTTCCGGCTTCGCCGCCATCGGCAAGCTGTTCAACAGCCTGTTCGGCTTCGATTACATGGTCTCCATGCTGATCGGCGCGGCGGTGGTCATTCTGTACACCATCATAGGCGGCTTCCTGGCCGTGTCCACCACTGACCTGATCCAGAGCATCGTCATGACCATTGCCCTGATCGTGGTGCTGGGCTTCGGTATCGAGGTGGCCGGCGGCTGGGGCGCTGTCACCGATAACGCCCGTTCCATCCCCGGCTATCTGAGTCTGGTGCAGATGACCGATATCTCCACCGGCGAAGTCACGGATTACGGCTTTATCAAGTCCCTGTCCATGCTGGCATGGGGTCTGGGCTACTTCGGCATGCCCCACATCCTGCTGCGCTTCATGGGTATCAACGATGCCAAGAAGATCAAGATCTCCCGCCGCATCGGCAGCATCTGGGTGGTCATCTCCATGACCGTGGCCGTCACCATCGGTATCGTGGGTCTTGCCATGTCCCGTGTGGGCGAGATCGAAACCTTCGGCTCCTCCAGTGCCGCCGAGGCCGTTATCGTTAAGATTGCCGACCTGCTGAGCACCCACGGCGTGCTGGCCGCGTTGGCCGCCGGTCTTATCATCGCCGGCATTCTGGCCTCCACCATGTCCACGGCGGACAGCCAGCTGCTGGCCGCTTCCTCCAGTGTTTCCGAGGATCTGGTGAAGGAGGTCTTCGGCGTAAAGATGTCCAGCAAGGCCACCATGTGGGTAGCCCGGGTGACGGTCATCGTCATCTCTATCATCGCCGTGTTCCTGGCCCGCGACCCCAACAGCTCCGTGTTCACCATCGTGTCCTTCGCGTGGGCCGGCTTCGGTGCCACCTTCGCGCCCGCCATGCTGACCGCTCTGTTCTGGAAGCGCACCACCAAGTGGGGCGTGCTGGCCGGTATGATCTCCGGCGGCGCCATGGTGTTCATCTGGAAGTATCTGTTGAAGCCCATGGGCGGCGTGTGGGGCATCTACGAGCTGCTGCCCGCCTTCATCGTGGCGCTGGCCTTCATCGTCGTGGTGTCCCTGCTGACCAAGGCTCCCGACGCTGACACCGTGGCTACCTTTGACAAGGTCAAGGCTGACTGCAAGAAGAAGTAATTCAAAAACAGGCGAAAACGCCCTGCTTGTGAAAGCGGGGCGTTTTTATGTCTTGATGCCTCCGCACGGAGATTTTATAACTCTCAAAAAAGTTTTCCTTTACAATTTCAGTAGAAGTTGGTATAATAGATAAGCCGTTTGAGAAGCGGCCAAAACCAAATACGCGCCCGTAGCTCAGCTGGATAGAGTGACAGACTCCGACATTTCAGGTGTCTCCAGTTGAGATATGGCGCAAAGCCTTGCCGCACCTGTGTTTGCGGGAACGGCAGAGAAAAAATGAGCGGTCGTTGACTACTATTTGACGACTATCGCAGAAACCCACAACCAAATATGCGCCCGTAGCTCAGTTGGATAGAGTGACAGACTCCGACTCTGTAGGCCGCTGGTTCGAATCCAGTCGGGCGTACCACACCCCCAAAAAGCCGTATGGCTTTTGGGGGTTATTTTTTCCTATGGCTAGATTGGAGGTAGAAAATGTAAACCTGCTATTCGAATCAATTATACGGAACATTGACCAGATTTCATTCTCAAGGTATAATAACCATAGAAGCTGTGAGTTATATGTGTGACAAGAGAGGATGCGTAAAAACAGCTATGAGAGGGAAAAAGAATCTAACAATAATTACATTCTTGTGCACTGTAAGTGCGTTACTATGTGCAATTTTAACTGCTGAAGAAGTCAACAGCATTGTGTATGATATTGCACTGGCGATATTTGGTAGCGCTCTGCTGGGATTTGTTATGTCGTTAACAGAATACTTTGTTGAGCGACGTAGTGCGATGGAATGCTTTTGGCAGGAGGCGATAAAGGCGCTTTCAAAGTTAAAAAAGGTGAAGTATATTGATATTGATGCACCGGTTGACCTTGTACATGCGTGCTTTTTAGAAGAACAGCATAATCCTTTTGCTACACATTTTGAGTTACAGCAACAAGATGATTCTGCGAAAAAGTCTTTAATTGGCTGGTATAAAGACAATATCCAAATGACATGGATGGAAAATGATGATATTGACGCAGAGCTTGATAAGATGTATAAAAATAAAATGGCTGAATACCGAAAAGAGTATATTTCTTGCATTGATAATTACATTAAAGCGTCAGCAATAGATCTAGGGACACTTAGTAACGCATACGGAAATCTTGATTTTCTTTTTAAAAATAGGAATATAAGAAATGAAGTGTTTTCTAATATTTACAACCGACTTAGAACTCTTCGTGATTTATTTCAGACAGAATATTACCACTTTTTGGACTTTAAAAATGGAGAGGGAAATTTCCTTATTTGTGCGGAGAAAGTTGACAAGATTTGTGAGGAAATTTTTGACGTTCAAATCAAATCTAACAATGGAGTAGTAGCAAAGGTGGTATATCCGAAAGCAATTGATGATATTGATGAGGCCTTGGAAAAATTCAGATTAAAAATATATAGGAACGCAGTTCCTGATTATCCAAAGAGAATTCCTGTTCTGGCAAGAGTGTGTAGTATTGACTTTGAACAACATACGGAACTACAGTCTCGTGAGTAAGTGGCTATAGCATAATCTGCAATAGAGTTTTCTGCACTTTTGAATGGGATTTGTGCTATACTTTTGGCAGAGGTACGGAAATCGGCGGTTTGTGGAGATGGAGATTATCATATGATTACAGTTGCAAATGTTATGAAACTGCCATCAATGTATGGCTCAGAAATTGTTGCAGGTCATAATGGCTTGGATAATCCCGTGGAATCTATAACTGTTTTAGAGTACGGAAAGCTTTCAGATACGCTGGATACTTTGTTTACCAATACACAGTTTAGCGGAAATGAATTGCTGATTTCTTCCTTCGCAAATATTCTGGATGATGTGGAGGCACAGTGTGAAAACATCCGCCGCTACCATGCCACCGGAGCCTCTGGCATTATTCTTTTTTATGTTGGAATTATTTTGCCTAAAATTGATTCGGCCCTATTGAAATGCTGCAATGAGTTGGATTTTGCCTTGATATGCATGCCTGGGGATATCTCACATAAATACGGGGATGTAATTGGAGATGTATCATATGCTCTTTTTCGGGATCAACAAAGTGAAAAGTCATTTGTCAGCGACTTAATTGGTAGATTTTCAAAGCTGGATAAACATCAGCAGAATATTGACGCACTTCTGCGAATGCTCAGCAATCATCTACAGGCATCCGTAATGTTAACAGACTATAGCAACCACCTTTGTAATGTTGCGGCATGGCCGAGGACAATAGCGCCAACTATAGAGGCAAATGCTGCAACATGGTTGAATGAGATTGGAACAGGTGCTATTTTGTCTATCACTATGGGAGAGAGCAAGGGGTATCTACAATATTGCCCTCCACTTCTTGATGGTGATTCACAGTTTTGTTTGTATTTGTTTAGCTATAATGAACCGTTGTCCAGAGAATTACTGTGGCAGGCCAGCGAGTTGATTCAGCTTTATAGTCATATCTACAATGAAAACCTGGGGCGTTTTGTTACCTCTGAGCTAGTAGAAGCAATTATCGACAACCAGCCTCTTAAAATGAACAGGCTGGCAGAATTGTTTCATCTGGAGGTGGCCGCACTAAATCAAATGTGGGTGTTTATTCCTAAAAAGCAATTGGGTGCTATTGATACAAGGTTTCTGAATATGTGTTCCCGTGCCTTGTCATCTGTGTCGTCTACAGTGCTGACGGGGTACTATGGCGATCATCTGGTTGCCTTTTGTAATGCGTCTGCCATAGCTAACGAACGTCAATCTACAGCCGCAGACTTTTTGGCGTCACTCGGGGAAAAAATTGGCGCTTACCGGATTATCTGCGCGGATTGTTTAGACACAACAGAGGATGTCAACCGTGTCTATTTTGATATCATAAAATTTGCTGAGGCAGCACAAACGATATTTCCATACAAATCCTATTTGCGCACAACGGATATATTGTTTGCAAAAACATGTTTAGAAGCGATTGATAACAAGAAGATACTTTCTCATTATCTCTCTATCATTAAGAAGCTGAAGAATGGAACAGACATACTTCCTACGATGACAACATACCTGCTGGATGCAGACTCGAACACGACGCAAACGGCAAAGCACTTGTGCTGTCACCTAAATACGATTAAGTATCGGCTTCGAATCGTGAAGGACTTACTGGGATATTCACCCTCAGATATGCCAGATGCGTTTCCCTTGTATATGGCGGTGGCTATTCATAGGCTACAAGACGGAAAACTTGAATAGCGTGAAAACAGCAAGGCCGATTTGTCCATTTGGACAAATCGGCCTTGCTGTTTTTTTGCCGAAGCAACAATTACAAAATTGAGCTTCAGTTTTATAATAGTATCGTAGAAGTTGCACAAAGAGTGGAGACAACTATGCTCTGTGTTTCTTTGAAGTATGCAACGATTTTTGAAAAATGAGGAGGATGCGACCATGAGAAAGCTTTACGAGCAGGATATCATTGAAATCCTGTACGGCGCAACACTGCTGGGAGCAGGCGGTGGAGGATCTTTGACGCAGGGCCTTAATATGTTGGAGGGCCTGAAGAAGGCGGGTGAAGTCATCGAACTTGATCTGCTGAATCTGGATGAGATTGGTGACAATGAGTATGCTGCGATGGTGGCAGGACTTGGTTCGCCTGTTGCGATGCTGGACCCTGAGCAGCCTATGTTTGGCCCCGATGCGGTGAATGCCTTCCGCGCATTCCAGAAAGCATTTATCGCTGAAGGCAAGGAGTGTAAATATCTGTACTCCGGAGAGATGGGGGGCTTCAATACATTTACGCCTATGTTGGTTGCTATTTTGTCTGACAAGGATCCAGCCAAGCGCATTAAGTTCTTGGATGTTGATTCCAATGGCCGCGCTGTTCCGGAGCTGAACACTACTCTGAATGCCTACTACAACCACCCGCCTAAGCCCATGGGGCTTGGTAGTCTGCACGGTGATGAAGTTGCAGTGTACCCCATTACTGATCATTCTGGTGAGCAAATCGCCCGTGCCCTGTGTATGCTGTACGGCATGCGCATCGGTTTTGCCACGTGGGGCATGAACAAAGCTGAGATGCAGGAAGCACTGGACATCGGTTGCGTGACAAAGGCACAGAAAATCGGTAAGGCAATTCTGACTGTCAAGGCCAGTGGTGGCGACCTGATGACTGAACTGAAAAAAGCATTTGAAGTTCGTGAGTTTTGCCATGGAACCATTGAAAAGTTGGACATTAAGGCAGAAGGCGGCTTCGACTATGGTACTACCGTGGTTATGGGAGAAGATGGACATAGATATTATATTGACTTTAAGAATGAGAACCTTATTCTGCGAAATGAAGCCGGTGATACCATCATGACGGCTCCTGACGGTATTGGTATGATCGATATGAATACCCTGATGCCTTTGACGAACGCTGATACCAAGGTTGGCATGAGGCTGCTTGTCACTATGACTCCTGCCCATCCCAACTGGTGGGATGAAGATCACAAGGCATATACCTGCTGGCTGCCGGAGCTGGAACGTGTCGGTATGAAAGGAAAACAGGTTCGTTACTAATTAAGTTCCTTTTAAGTTCTTTGGCGTAATCCGATTTTTACATAATAGAAGGGAGATAACTATGAGAAAACTTTATGAGCAGGATATTATCGAGGTTCTGTATGGCGCAACACTGCTGGGGGCCGGTGGCGGCGGTTCTCTGAAGCAGGGCCTCGGAATGCTGGACGGCCTGAAAAAGGACGGCAATAAGATCGAAGTAGACCTGATAGATCTGGACGAAATCGGTGACAACGAATATGCTGCCGTGGTTTGCGGCCTCGGTTCCCCTGTTGCTATGCTGGATCCCAACAAGCCTGCTTTTGGCCCTGACGCTGTGCATGCGTTTAAGGCATTCCAGAAGGCATTTATTGCGGAAGGCAAGGAAGTCAAGTATCTCCAGTCTGGCGAGATGGGTGGCTTTAACACCTTCACTCCTATGCTGGTAGCTATCCTGTCCGACAAAGACCCCGCCAAGCGTATCAAAATGGTGGACGTGGACTGCAATGGCCGAGCCTGCCCGGAACTGAACACTACGCTGACGGCTTACTGGAATCATCCACCCAAGCCTATGGGCCTGGGCAGCTTGTATGGTGATGAGGTCGCTGTTTATCCCATCAGTGACCATTCCGGCGAACAGATTGCGCGTGCACTGTGTATGTTGTATGATATGCGTATCGGCTTCTCTACTTGGGGCATGAACAAAGCCGAGATGCGCGAGGCACTGGTTCCCGGTTGCGTTAGTAAGGCGCAGAAGATTGGTAAGGCAATCCTGTCTGTCAAGGCCAACGGTGGCGATCTGATGACTGAGCTGAAGAAGGCGTTTGAGGTACGTGAGTTCTGCCATGGCACTATTGAAAAGCTGGACATCAAGGCCGAGGGTGGTTTTGATTTTGGTACGACTGTGGTCAAGGGCGAAGACGGCCATAAGTACTTCATCGACTTCAAGAATGAGAATCTCATCCTGCGCGACGAAAAGGGCGCAACCATTATGACCGCCCCTGATGGTATCGGTATGATCGATATGGACACGCTGATGCCTCTGACCAATGCGGATACCAAGGTCGGAATGAAGGTGCTTGTCACTATGACTCCTGCCCATCCCAACTGGTGGGATGCTGATCGTAAGCCCTATGAGTGCTGGCTGCCTGAGCTGAAAAAGGTCGGCATGAAAGGCAATCAGGTTCGTTACTAAAAATACATTCTTCGGGGAGAGTACCAATTCTCTCGGTACTCTCCCCACTTACCTCAGTAAACTAAACTTTATACGAAAGAAGGGAATACGTTATGGAAGAGAAGAAAACGTCTTTGGTTGAAAATATAACCCTGACAAGTGTTCCGGCAGATCAACGGAAGCCGTGGCCCAGCATCGCTTTTATCTGGGCGGGTTCCGTGATCTGTATCCCTGCACTGATGGTAGGAAGTCTAATTTCTGCTGGTATGAATTTTAAGCAGTCCGCACTGTGTATGGTCATCGGATATGTGCTGGTAGTCTTTTACATGTGCCTGATGGGCATTCAAAGTTCTGACTTGGGCCTGCCTGCTACTGTGGCTATTTCGAGAGCGTATGGTAAGCGAGGCTCATCATTTCTTGTTTCACTTGTTATTGCAGTATGCATGATCGGTTGGTTCGCTGCACAAACCAGCCTGTGCGCCAGTTCCTTCTGCAATATCATGAGTGGATATTTCAATGTTAATTTCCCAATGTGGCTCTCCGTTATTATTTGGGGTTGCCTGATGTTCATTACATCTGTCTACGGTGTGAAGCTCATTGAATTTCTGAACAAAGTCTCTGTCCCAGCACTGTTTATTATGCTCATTTGGGGCGTGATTTCTTGCTTGATGCGGGGGGCGGCTGCTACAGTTGCGGCTTATGAGCCTCCACAGTTCCTTGGCTGGACGTATGGCATTACCATCGCTGTGGCTGGTTTTGCCTCTGGCGCTATCTGTTGCGGCGATTATACCCGTTACTGCAAGAGTCGTAAAGACACGATCCTTTCCAGCGTAGTCGGTGTATTGCCTGCCGGTATTGGTGCATTGTTGATTGGAGCATTTCTTTCTCTGGCTGCGGGGAGCTATGACCTTTCCGTTGTTTTCTCTAATTTTGGCTTGCCCATTATTGGTATGTTGGTTCTGATTTTGGCAACATGGACTACCAATACGGGCAACGCTTACAATTCCGGTATTGCTATCTGTAACATGTTCTCACTGAAAGACAATATGCGTTCTTGGATGACGCTTCTTGCAGGTGTGATAGGTACACTTCTTAGCTTGTTGGGATTTGCGGATGCCTTTAATAACTTCCTGAATATCATTGCCGCCCTTGTTCCTGCGGTTGCTGGCGTTGCCATTGCGGACTATTGGATTATGGGCAAGGGCCGCCCTGAGCTTTGGGAGCCGTTTGAAGGTGTGAACTGGATTGGCGTTGTGGCCTGGCTGGCTGGTGCTGCTGTTGGTAAATGGGGAACGTTCTTTGTTCCTACACTTATGGGCATTATTGTTGCCATGGTGGTATATTGTCTGGGCACACTTCTTATTAAGAGCGAGAAGATTAATCCCATTTATGCGATGAAGATGAAGCAAGTCTCTTTAAATAAGTAACAAAGGAGAATATTATGGGCATACTTGCTAACTACGAGCCGAAAAATGTATTTTCGTATTTCGAGAAACTCTGCACTATTCCCCGCGGTTCAGGCAATACAGATGGCGTGGCATCTTACTTGGTAAGTTTTGCCAAAGAGCATGGGCTGGAGAGCTACCGGGATGCGGCCAATAATGTGATTATCCGTAAGCCTGCCAGTGCAGGGTACGAAAACGCTGACACGATCATTCTGCAGGGCCACCATGACATGGTCTGTGAGAAAGAAGAAGGGCTGGACTTTGACTTTACAAAGGATGCAATCCAGCCTGTGATTGACGGCGATTGGATTCGTGCAAAAGGAACGACGCTGGGCGGCGACAATGGTATCGCCGTGGCTATGATCCTTGCGATTCTGACTGACGACTCTTTGGCACATCCGCCTATTGAAGCACTTATCACTGCTGATGAGGAAATCGGAATGCTTGGCGCATTTGCGCTGGATTGCAGCCAGTTGAAGGGTCACAAGCTCATCAATTTGGATTCCGAATATGAGGGAATTTTGATGTGCAGCTGTGCCGGCGGTGTCAATGTTCGCAGTACAGTGCCGGTTGCACGCGAAGCGGTTACTGGCGCGGCGGTTGATATTGTGATCAAAGGGCTGACCAGCGGCCACTCCGGTGTTGAGATCGATAAAGGACGCGCAAACGCTAACGCACTGATGGGGCGCATGCTCTGTGAGCTGGCGGCTAAGGAAGATTTCCGCTTGGCGGCACTGGAAGGTGGTTCTCGTGAAACGGCTATTGCTGCTTCGAGTTCTGCACAGATCATAGTTGAGCCGGGCAAGGCCGCAGGTGTATGTGAGATCGTGCGAAAACTGGGAGCGCAGTATGCCAGTGAATACGCAACGGCTGAACCCAATATGCAGGTCAACGCGGTTGCGGGAAAGACCGGAACGGTTGAAGTACTTACGCAAGCTGGGACTGAAAAAGTGTGGCGGGTGTTAGTATCGCTTCCTGACAGCGTACAGGCCATGTGCATCGATATGCCTGGCCTTGTGCAGACGTCGACCAATTTTGGCACTTTGAAGCTGGAAGAGAACGCACTTACGTTCAGTAATACGGTTCGTAGCTCTATCACGGCGCAGAAGGAATGGATTGTTGAGAAGTTTGCCGCTATCGTCAAGCTGGCTGGCGGCACGACCACAACGGATGGTAATTACCCCGGTTGGGCATACAACCCCCATTCTGTTGTGAAGGACACCATTTTGGCCGCATATAAGAAGCTCTTTAACAAGGAAGCCACGGTGGAAGCTGTCCATGCCGGTATTGAGTGTGGACTGTTTTCTGACAGTATTCCCAATCTGGATTGCGTGTCTATCGGGCCGGATATGGGAGATGTCCATACGCCGCGTGAGCATTTGAGTATTGCGTCTTCACGTCGCACTTATGATTTGTTGAAACTTGTGTTGGCAGAAAGTAAATAACACATCTGACTGTATAATTGAATGATTCATATTGCCAGAATTAACTTGACCATTTCACCAAACTAAGGGGAAGAACCTCCTCACACCAATAAGTAAAAGGCAACAGCCGCTTTTAACAAAGCAGGTCGTTGCCTTTTGCTTATTCAGGTTTACCTATGTAACAGAAAGGGAAGAAAACGATATGTTGCGCATGGCAGGTTGATTTTGGCGCAGTACTTCTGGTGTAATTACATTCATTTTAAGATATATGTTTGTATGTCATATCTCCAGCATCCCTTGCAGCTCCGCGCTGGCGGCTTTCTTGTTCTTGTCGAAGGCGTGTGTGTAGAGGTCCAGCGTGGTGGAGGGTTGGCTGTGGCCGAGGATGCCCGCCACCGTGGCTACGTCCGCGCCGCCCGCGATCATCAGGCTGGCGGCGGTGTGGCGCAGACTGTGGACATTGAGCTGCTCCGGCAGGCCGTTCTTTTTCAGGATGCACTTGAACCGCCAGGTGAAGGTAGTGGGCGTCATAGGCAGGCGTGTGCCCTGACGGCGGAACAGAAAGTCATCCATATTCAGCTTTCGTTCGTCGTAGGTCTGAGTGATGTACTGGCATTCCCGTTGATATTCACGCAGGAGACTTTCCATTTCAGCAGAGAAGTAGACATACCGGTCGCCGGAGCGGGTCTTGGGCTCCTTGACGAAGATCTCGTCGCCGGTGATCTTCACGGCGTTGCGGCAGATGTGGATGGAGCGTTGCTCCCAGTCGATGTCCCGCCATTGCAGGGCGCAGCACTCGCCCCGCCGTATTCCTGTGGCGATGATGAGCTTGAAGTACGTTTCGTACTTGATGCTCTCATTTTCCAGCGCGGCGATGATCTCCTGCGCCGTTTCCTCGTTGGCGATTTTCTTTTCTGACTTCTTACCCGCGTAGCGATAGGTGCGCCACGCGGGATTGTGCGTAAGAAAGCCACCCTCCACGGCGTCGGAGAGGATGCTGCACAGCGTCGCGTGCACGCCCTCAACGGTGCTTTCGGAGAGTGGCTTTCCTGTTGCGTCGCTCTTTGTCTGACGCAGGTTGGCATAGAGTTTTCGGAAGTGCTCAGGCCGCAGCTCGGTGAGCTTGTAGTGACCCAGTACGGGGAGAAACCGTTCCAAGTCCTGCTTGTCCCGGTGCAGTGTGGATTTGGCCAGCTTACCGGGAGCGATGTCCCGCAGCCAAAGCTCGGTGTACTGCGCCAGTGTGAGGTTTTTCTTCGGCTGCGGATCATCCTTGCAGGAGCGCTCGAACAGGACGGCCTGCTCATTGAGCCACTTCTCCGTCTGCTTGGGTGTTAGCTCCTCCGGAGACCGGACGGTTTTCTGCTGGGACTTGATGCGGTTGCCGTTGTAGTCGTAGCCCATGGAGACCACGATGAGATAGCTATTGCCGCGCTTGCGAATACTTGCCATGGTCATTCTCCTCTCTGGATATGTGTACTGTTGTGCTTTCTGCTGTCAACACAACATACTCCAAGAGGCGGGAAATAGCTATACCCAAAAGGCAGAAAGAAGGATTATTTTCCGGCGACCTTTTGCAGCGGGAAAATCATGCCGCTGCCGGGATGCAGCGAGGTGAACATGGACACGGCGGCCTCCTGTTTGCGGGACATCTCTGGATGGCAGTAGGTGCGTTCCAGAAAACCGGTGTCGCCGTGACCGGCCAGTTCCGCTACAGTCTGTTTGTCGATGCCGCTGTGCAGCAGCGTGGAGACAAAGAAGTGGCGCAGGGTGTGCAGGTGATATTCAGCAGGGAAGCCGTTGGCGGCGTAGATTTTTCTCAGGCGTTTGGTGAAAGTGTCGGGGTGGATGAGCGTCCCGTCCGAGTTGACGAATAGATACGGACTGAGTTTTTTGCCGTGTCTTGCTGCCTCCTGCGCCAGCCGCCAGCGGTAACTGAGCAGCACACCACGCAGGGCAGAGGAGAGAATGATTTGCCGACTGTGACCGTTTTTGGTACTGCCTTCCACGACACCTTTGCCCGCCACAATACTGCGGGAGCGGCTGACGGTGAGAGTGAATCCGTTGCCGCTGGTGCGGAAGTCCGACCAGCGCAGAGCGCACAGCTCACCACGACGGCAGCCGGTAGCCATAGCCAGCAGATAGAATACACGGAAGTGCCGCGGCTCTCTGGCGAGGGCTTGCAGCAGACGCTGCGCTTCTTCGACAGTAGGAATGTGCTGGCCGGTGTGTGAGGCCGCGGGCAGGTCAATCATGCGGGCGGGATTTTTCTGGATGATCTCGTTGCGCTTGGCGTCGCTGAGCACGGCGGACACGGCGGATAGGTAGTGCTGGACGGTGGTTTTACGGATGGGCTGTCCAGTACGATTTTTCCGCTTGCGGAGCTGGGTGAGCATATTTTCAATCGCCAGCGGACGCAGCTTGCACAGGGGGATTGCTCCGATGTAAGGATAGACCACCTCCATTTGGCGGCGGTAGGAGGCTAGCGTACTGGGTGCGTATTTGTTCTGGCGGGACAGCCAGCTCTCGGCGTAATCCTGAAAGGTGGTGCTGCCATCCTCACTGAAGCCGTACTTGAAGCGGCGTTCCAGTTCCTCCGCTTCGTGCATGACGTACTGACATATGCTGCGCGAAGAAACAGATTTCGGAACTTGGATGGTTTGAGATTTGCAGATTTTCTTGCCATTGCGATAGCCGTTGCTGATGGTGATTTTGTACTTACGTTCGGTGAGCTGTTTAATGCTGGCCATCAGTAGTTGTCCTCCGGAATCACATCTTTCAGCGAGATCGTACCCCGCGTACTGTTGATCTCGCGGACACTGTTGCCGCGCATTTTGTTGTAATCCTCGCGGGTCATGTCCACATCGGCAGCTAGTAGGTGGTTGGTAATGTTGTGCTCGACAGCCAGGTTGAACAGCAGCTTGGCCATGCGGTTTGCGAACACGCCCAGCGTCCCCTCCAGAACGTCAGCCACCGTGTGGGGCAGAAACGCACCGGCATTTTGTGCCTTCAGGTAGCCATCATAGAACCGAACGGCCTTCTCTACGAACTCGCTCTGGCTGCCGCAGTTGCCCAAAGTGACATCTGATTCGACCATTTTCTTCGCTTCCGGCGTGAGCCAAAAAGCGTACTTTTCTTTGTTGTTTGTCATTTTCATTTTCCTCCTTGAAGTTTTGCTGTGACCCCGCAGGTTGTTCCGTAACTGCGGGACTTTTTCTGTTTTTGCCCCCACCGCCCACCGAAAATGCCGCCCTACAACGCCGGTGGTGGAATCCCGCAACTGCCCGCACTGTGGGCAGAAGTGGCTGGGGTGGGGGCGCGCACGACGCCACCCCTTTCTCCTGCTGCTTTTTCGGCGTACCGAAAAGCTCCCCGACACGCTCCAAAATAGGCCGGGTGGTATCCGTACCCCACCTCCACCCTGCGAGGCCACAAATCGGCCCACAGGGGCAAACACGGCGGGCAACAGGCGCGAGGTGCGGTGTGGCTGGAAATTTCCCTTTTTCTCCTCTGATTTTGCTCTGAAATCGCAATTTTTCGGGGTGAAATGGCGGGGTATATCCTCTGACCAAAAGCCGAACAAAAAGGATAATTTTCTCCGTGACGGCTGTGACAGGTGTGACGGGAAATCTGACATACCCCCTATATCAGTTTTTCCAGTCACACCTGTCACTCCCGTCACGCGGGAGGCAGAGAGGGAAGAGTGCAAGGATGCAAAGTATCTAGATACTTACACCCTTGCACTCTTGCTCTGGCAGATACCAGTACCATTGTCCGTCATGCTTTTCTGAGAGAACGCCCAGATTCTTCTTGGCGATCTTCAGCGTCCGCTCAGAGATACCCAAGTCCTTTGCGCGTCTCAGTACCTCCTCGGCAGGGATACGTTGCGTGAGCATTTGCCTGAGCGCGTCCTCCATCTGCATGGTCTTTGTCTGCACGTGACCGGAGCCATTCAGCACATCCTCCACGGTGGCGTCGCAGACACCAAGCCATTGGAAGCCGTACTGGGGGTGCAGATCGAATGCAATGGACGGCCCTTCCGGAGCGAGACTGCTTTTGCTCTGTGCCACCACGCGGACGGTATCACCGCTTTTGAGACGCCCCACCACCAGAACGCTTCTGGCGGCAGCGGTGAAATCAACGGAACCGAGGTTACGGTAGCCCGGCTTTTGGTTCTGCGCCTTGTTCATATGACCAACCAGAATGACGGCGCACTGCATACGATTCGCAACGGACGCGATGCGTTTCATGACGGGCCGTACCTCGTTGGCACGATTCATGTCCACCTTGCTGCCCAGATACGCTTGTAACGGATCGAGGACAATGAGCTTCGCTCCCGTCTCACGGATAGCCTGTTCCAGACGTTCGTCGCAGAGAGACAACTCTCCGTGGCTCTCGTCAATGACCAGTACGCGGGAACAGTCCGCGCCGGTGTTTACCAGCCGTGGTTTGATGGTGTCCGACAGACCATCCTCGGCAGTCTGGTAGATGACGTTCATGGGTTCTGTTATGCTGCTGCACTCCGGCAGCGGTTCTCCTTTTGTCAGCGCGGCGATGACCGCGAGGACGAATGTGGTTTTACCATCACCGGGATCACCCTGCACCATGATCAGCTTACCGATAGGTATGTAGGGGTACCACAGCCATTGCACAGGTTCTATGGGTACATCACGCATGTTGATCAGGTTTAAGTTGTTTTTCATAGAGACTCCTTTTAAGATTGACAAATACGACAGCGAGTGTTAGACTAATTACGAAATAAAATGACATAATTCGATTTGCCTCATTTTACCATATTGGTCTACATGCGTCAAGACAGTTGGATAATAAAATCATAATTAGTCTATTACGGGAGAGAATGACTATGGAATTCAAAGGATTCAAAGTGTATCTGTTGGGCGGGAAAGAATATTTTGAGATAAAAGATCATGTTTCAAGTGCGTCTTGCCGGATCAATTCAAAGAGAACGTATACCTTTCCAGATACGCTGTTGTCATTTCTGTATTTGGACATGAATCTGTGGCGGCGGAAGATTGATGATGCCTTTAGTGCGTTGCAGAAGCTGCGTCTGGAAAAGGATGAGAGCGGTCTGAACGTTGTATGGGAACTGCTGTACGGTTTGTCCAAGGAACATATCTACTTCGAGTGCTTTCGGTTGAACTGGTATGAATGGATACGGCAGGCCAAGGAGCAGCGGTATGCGGATGCCCGGTATATACCTATCCGGAAGATGTGCCAGTTGAAAGCGAATGTGCATCGTGCACAGCAGCAGCTTTTGCGGCTGTTCCACGATGTACTCAGTGATGAGAGCGGTGATGACTCGATCAGCAGGAAGCTGCGGCGCTATGAAGAAAACTGCTGTGTGCTTGACCGCTTTGAATTTACGCCGTTGACGCTGCGTTATGAGGCGGTAGGAAGCAACGACTATACCGAGGTACTGTATGCGCAATCGATGAATGACGTGATCGAGTACGAAGTGCGCCAGTGCCTTGCGCGTGGGATCAAGATGCGGCGCTGCAAGAACTGCGGCGAGTATTTCGCTGTTACCGGTCATGCCAGCACGGAGTATTGCGACAGGGTGTTTGATGAAAAGGGACGCACCTGCAAAGACGTGGGAGCCTTTCGGCAGTACAGCCGTACCCACAAGGACGATGCTGTTTTCTGTGAGTATCGCAGAGAGTATAAGCGCCGCTTTGCGTGGATCAAGTCGGGGCGTATCAGCGACAGCCAGTTCTATGCGTGGAGCGAACAGGCCAGAGAGCAGAAAAAGAAATGTGACAACAAAGTCATTACGATAGAAGCATTTTCTGACTGGCTGAAGAAGTCATGAGAAAGATATACGCCCTTCCGGAATTACCGGAAGGGCGGTTTTTATCATTCTTCTGTATCCATTATGAGCTCCATTGCCAGCGCTGCCGCCAATCGGAAACCGCAGATGAAGCTTTGCTCCGCCAGATGTTCGGCCACCATGTTGTGGGCGTCCTCGACGATCAGCAGCAGGTGCTTGTCCTCTTTGGACAGGCTTTTGACCAGACGTTGGAAAGCGTCCTCGGCCTCTGGCGGGAGATCATACTGGCCTTTCCGCTCACAGTAGACGCGGTACAGGGATTTTAGCAGGTCTTGCATACCCCACCTCAACCGTCGTAGAGGACGTAGATCAGCAGGCTTCCTCCATCCTCCGCAATGCAGACGTTGCAGTGGAATTCGGCGTCCGCCACGCTGTCCCGGCCCACCTGTATCTGAACGTGTGGACGCCTGCCGTAAGCAGTCAAGAACGGCTTCCGGTTGTCATTTATATATATGGCGGTGCGTTCAAATTTGGGGCGGCCAGTTCTCCTGTGATCAAGGGAGAGGCTTTGGCTGAGGCTGGGCTTGTGTTTGTGAGCTTCAATTATCGACTCGGTCCTTTGGGCTATTTGTGCCACGAGGAACTATCGGCCGAAAGCGTATATAGTATTTCCGGGAATTACGGATCCCAGGATCAAATTGCGGCAATCCGGTGGGTCTATGAGAACATTGCCGCTTTTGGAGGAGACCCAGACAACATCGGAATTATGGGTCATTCCGCCGGCGCGTATAGCGCGACCTCCATGTGTAATACACCGCATACGAAGGGTATTATCAAGCGTGCCCTTATACTGAGCACCGCGGGACTTAGCGCACTGTATTACAATGAACGGATGTCTATGAAACAGGCAGAAGATGAAGGCAGAGAATTCCTGAACATTTTAGGCGTGTCCTCCATTGCGCAGGCCAGACAGCTACCCGCCATGGAAATCACCCGAAAGCTCTTCGATATAAAGCTTTCCGGTAAATCTCCATGGTTCCCCAAAATTGACGGATATATTTTTGAGGATGATGCGGTAACAAGGCTCATGAAAGGGAAGCAACACAAAATTCCCTATCTGATTGGATGTACAGAAGATGAAACCGGGTCTATGCCAGGTTTTATGTCTTCCGTTTCTCGTCACAGCGTATCAAATTTTGCCAAAGCCATCTTCCCGGAGGATCCCGATGGCTATCTTGCCTCAGTTGATCTTTCGACAGAGACGGCAATTTATCAAACGATATTCAACGAGTATGCAAACGATAAGCTATGTGCTATTCTGGGATGGCAGCAATTGGAAATGAATCGAAAGGGCGATTTGGCTTACACCTACTTTTTTACCAAAGACGCACCTGAGGCCGGAGACGACCACCATGGCGCGTATCATGGCTCAGAATTGCCGCTTATCTTTGATACAATGACAAGGGAGGGACGCCCCTATACAGGGTCACATTTTGAATTGTCGGTTATGATGCGAAGCTATTTTGCGAATTTCCTTAAAACCGGTGATCCTAATAGTGCCGGGTTGCCGAAATGGCGTAAGCCAACTGTGTCTATCTATGAATTTCTAGAACTTGGCGACCAGGTAGGCATGGTAAATATCGCGCGTACCGAGAACAGAGCGTTTGTTGTGGACTATATGATAAAGCAGGCGGAGAAAGCAAAGTAGAAATCGGGTAGACTCCTGTGATCTGAACAAGTCTGTATACGCAGATATGATTTCAGAAGTCTCGACTAAAACCGTTGCGGGAAGCTGTGACGGTTTTAGTTTGCTGATAAAGCTCGTGAATAACAATCTTCCGATGTCTGCCTAATGAACAGGGATACCGGGAGAGTTGGATTACGCGGCGGCGTAAGCATTGCGCCGGGCAGTGCACTCCTCATAGTTTAGCGCCAGCAGCCCAAGCGGCCATGGTGCCGAATATCACGGGCAGGTAAACAGTACGATTCGACCATATAAAATCGCTCTTTTATATTTGCGAGTTCCATATAGTCCAGACTACTATTTGACTACTACTGTGGAAAAGCCGGGAGATCTTGCAGCGTAAGGCCTCCCGGCTTTTCTCATAAATCACCGTAAATTTGTGCAATACCCACCAAACTCTTGCGGCACAACGGTTTGCGGCTTGACGGCCTGATAACTCCGACTCTGTAGGCCGCTGGTTCGAATCCAGTCGGGCGTACCAAAAACCGTCTCAAACGTATCGTTTGAGACGGTTTTTATATCCTGAGAGTTATTAAAATTGGAGCATAATTTGACCACTATTGCGTGTTTTGGGATCCGACTGAGCTATCGGCTGTCATATGTGTGGTCGGATAAATACGCCCTTGTCCAAAACTCTCAAATATGTTAACATAAAGAAAAAACGGACAAGGCGGTGCGTAAATGAAGATTGAACAGCTTCAGCAGCTTTTAGCGGTAGTGGAAGAAGGAAGCATGAACGAGGCGGCGCAGAAGCTTTATGTGGCGCGGTCATCCTTGAGCACCTCCGTGAAGAATCTGGAGACGGAATTAGGCGCGCTGATTTTTGAGCGTACCACCCGCGGTGTGATGTTGACAGCGTTTGGCCGGGATGTCTACCATCAGGCGCAGGATATTTGCCAGCGTTTTGCTTATTTGCAGAACGCACCCAAAACCAGCAAGGCGGAACATCTGTCGGTGTCCAGTATGTACTGCTCTTTGGCAAATGACGCATTTGTGGAGATGTTTACCCGTCACTACGAGGATGAGTTTACCTGCAACCTGGAAGAGTGCATGCTGTTTGATGTGATCCGGAAGGTCAGCACGGGGTTGACGGAGATCGGCGTTGTGACGATTTTCTCTGACGGCGAGGCGCTGGCGCTGCGAAAGCTGGAGGATGCGGGGCTGGAGTTCAACCTGATACTGCGCCGCCCGCTGCACGCCATCATCGGCCCGCAGAACCCGCTGTATCACGAGGAAAGAGAATCTGTTACTCTGGAGGAGCTGCGGGAGTTTCCCTGTGTGATCAACTACGCTTTTCCCGGCGATTTTTCCGGCGAGCGCATTTGGGAGGGCGGCGCCCGCCGCAACGCTGAGGTGCTGGTCAGTGATCTGGGCAGTGCTTTACAGATCGTCTCCCGCACCGGTGCGGTCGCCATTGATACCTATGATGCGGAGACATACCGCACGTTTTATGCCGCCAACGACTGCAAATATCTGGCGCTGAAGGATGCGCCCATCGACTGTAAGCTGGGCTGGGTGATGCCGAAGAATCATACGTTGTCTCAGGCCTGCGGAGAATTTCTGGAAATACTGAGGGAAAAGGCCGAGCTTACCGCTCGCTGACGAAAAAACTGACACATATCGTACCGAAAGAAGGACAGCCTGCGGGCTGTCCTTTTTTTGGGCATATTTGGGACGAAAACCGGAATAACACCTGGGATGCGGAATGTGCTATGCTGTGAGCCACAAAGGAAAGGAGCGAGACTATGAAGCAGAAAACCGACTGGCTCAATGTTGTCAAATACGCCGGCGCGTACATCGCGTTTATCATCGGTTCCGGTTTTGCCACCGGACAGGAGATCATCCAGTTCTATACCTCCTACGGAATATGGGGTATCGGCTCCATTGCCATCAGTATGTTCCTGTTCGCCTGGGTGGGCGGCACTGTGACGGATATGGGGTTCCGCACCAAGGGCATGGAGAAGGTCAACGCCTGTGGACAGATCTGTGGGAAATGGCTTGGCACGTTCTATGAGTATTTCGTGCGTATTTTCCTGTTCGCCGTGGTGGTCGTGATGATCTCCGGCGCAGGTGCGACGCTCAATGAGTATTACGGGCTGAACTATTATGTGGGCAGTCTGCTGATGGCGGTACTGATCTTCGTGGCCTTTGCGTTCGGGTTCAATAAGCTGCTGGATGTGATCGGCTGTATCGGCCCGGTCATCATTGTGTTTTCCATCGTGGTAGCGGTGGCGACGATCGTCTCCGGCAGCGGTCTTGACCTGAATGTAGATGTAACACCTGTTGCGGATATGCGTTCGTCCGCCAACTGGTGGATCAGCGGCATCCTGTACGCCTCTTATAACATTTTCGGGGCTATCCCGTTTCTGACCACCATGGGCGCTGGCAGCATATCCGCCAAGGAAGTGAAGCTGGGAGGCATTTTAGGTGGCGTGGTGCTGATGACGGCGGTGCTGTTTATGAATGCGGCTCTGCTTCTGCGGGTAGACGAGATCGCGCAGTTTGCCGTGCCTACGCTGCGGTTGGCCAAGGATATTTCTCCTGTACTTGGAGCGTTGTTCTCTGTGGTGCTGCTGTGCGGTATTTTCTCCACTGCTGCGCCCATGATGTGGACGGTGTGCAGCAAGCTGGCACCGGTGGGAACAAAAAAGTCTATCATTATCGCGGCGGTGCTGACAGCGGCGGCCTTTGGGCTGGGTCAGCTTCCGTTCGGTACATTGGTCGGCTTCATTTACCCCTATACGGGCTATCTGGGCATCCTGCTGCTGGTGTGTCTGGCAGGTCAGCGCATTCGCGGCTATATCAGAAAAAACAACATGAAAGCGTCTCTTGATGAGGAGGTATAAGCATGGAGTTGAAGTTTAGTCCCAGCGTGGCGCAGATTCAGAAGGTCAGCTATGCCAAGGAAGCAGAAGAAAAGTTCCTGCTGGACTGCGGTGACGGATGCAGTCCTTACGGCTGTTCGGAAAAGGTGGCACAGGCTCTGAGAGAGGCGGACATCCATGATGTAACTGCCTATCCCCATGGCTTTGAGCTGAAGGATGCCATTATCCGTCGCTGGCAGAAGTATGCGCCTTTGACCTATGATATGCTCTATCTGCACAACAGCGGCATGGACGCTATCGCCTGTGTCAATACGATTTTTTCACATACCGGCGCGGCGGTGGTAGGTATATGCCCGCAGTTTACCGACTATGTCCTCAGCGCATGCTGCCACGGCTTCGACTATCGGCCTGTGTATCTCAAGCAGGAAGAGAATTTCCAATTGATGCCGGAACGTGTTGTAGCTGCCATTGATGATGCCGTATCGCTGGTGTATCTGGACAATCCCAATAACCCAACAGGACAGAGTGTCTCGCTGGATTCTATGCGAATAATCCTTAATAAGGCTAAAGAAGTAGGGGCTTGTATAATCTCTGATGAGGCTTATGGTGACTACCTTGCGCCGGAGGACTCCGCCATTACACTGGTGAATGAGTACGACAATCTGATCGTCATGCGTTCCTTCTCTAAGGGCACCGGCCTTGCCGGTATGCGGGCGGCGTATGTGGCTGCCTCGCCGGAGATCATTGCGCAGATCGATAAGGTCAGCAACCCTTACTGCATCAATGGCATCGGGCGGCGTCTGGCGGTTGCCGCGCTGGAGGACACGGCGTTTGTAGAGGAGAACCGCCGCCGTATCGCAGCGGCCAAGCAAGCACTCAGGTCTTGCACCGGTGGTGCGCTGTCTATGGCTGCCACGCTGGATTCCTGCTCTATCTGCCTGCTGACCCACAAGGATAAAAACTGTGATTTGGCGAAGCTCTTTGCTTCTTACGGTGTCAAAGTCGTATCCGGCAGTGATTTTGAAGGACTGGGTACAAACTCCGTCCGCCTGCGCCTGCCGCCACAGGAGCAGGAAAAGGCACTGCTGTGTATTGTCCGGGATATTGACCGAGGTGCTTCAGACAGAGTGAGTTGAAAATTGCTGCTTGAAGAGGCCACAAAAGGACAGGCTCGATTCGCGTATGCGAATCGAGCCTGTCCTTTTGCTGGTGTGATCTATATCTCCAGCATCCCTTGCAGTCCCGCGCTGGCCGCCTTTTTGTTCTTATCGAAGGCGTGGGTGTAGATGTCCAGCGTGGTGGAGGGATGGCTGTGGCCGAGGATGCCCGCCACCGTTGCCACATCCGTGCCGCCCGCAATCATCAGACTGGCGGCGGTGTGCCGGAGGGAATGGACGTTCAGCTCCTGCGGCAAGCCGTTCTTCTTGAGGATCAGCTTGAAGCGGTAGGTGAAGGTGGTGGGCGTCATGGGGAGCTGCGCTCCCTGACGGCGGAACAGGAAGTCGTCGGCGGTCAGCTCCCGCCGGTCGTAGGCTTCGGTGATGTATGCACATTCCTGCCGGTACTCCCGCAGTAGACTTTCCATCTCGGCGGAGAAGTACACATAGCGGTTGCCCGCACGGGTCTTGGGTTCTTTGACGAAGATCTCCTCGTCCGTCACCTTGACCGCGTTGCGGCAGATGTGGATGGACCGCTGCTCCCAATCAATGTCACACCACTTCAATCCGCAGCACTCGCCCCGCCGCA
>ENA-OUQC01000423-OUQC01000423.1-human-gut-metagenome-genome-assembly--contig:-NODE-423-length-31412-cov-8.033549_pt1 | contig 31412 bp, 37 predicted proteins | sample MGYA00237942_ERZ548815 | MGnify/ENA primary metagenome ERZ548815 (study PRJEB26490, sample SAMN05194722) | human gut metagenome | biome: terrestrial biome; feature: human-associated habitat; material...
TGCATATCGTCGGCAGCGTCAGATGTGTATAAGAGACAGTGCGGATATCCCGCAGGCGTTTTTCGGTTAAGCGGAAAGGTATTTCCGTAGGGACCGGTATGAACGGAGAGGGATTTTTCCGTTGAAAGCGGGGAGAAGTCTTTCCGCTTTTTTGAATGCGTTAACGGAGATGAGCTATGGCGGTTGAAATACTTGCGCCTGCCGGCGATTTTGAAAAACTTAAAACGGCTGTCCGTTTCGGAGCGAACGCCGTTTATCTTGCGGGAAAGAGCTTCGGGCTGCGCGCTTTTGCGGGGAATTTCGACTCCGAAGAGATGAAACAAGCCGTTGCTTTCTGTCACGAAAGAGGAGTAAAGGTTTACGTTACGGTAAATATCTATGCGAAAGAAAGCGATATTCCCTATCTTCCCCGGTATCTCGAAGAGCTCGAGGAAACGGGCGTCGACGCGGTACTCGTCAGCGATCCCGGGATAATCGAGCTTATTCACGAATATGCGCCGGGACTTACGATTCATCTTTCGACTCAGGCAAGTACGACCAATTCCGCGGCCGTGAGATTCTGGGCAAAACAGGGAGTCGGGAGGATAGTTCTTGCGCGCGAAGCTTCTCTGTCCGACCTTACGGAGATAACCAAAGCCGCGCACTCTCTCGGCGTGGAAACCGAAGCCTTCGTTCACGGAGCGATGTGTATAAGTTATTCGGGAAGATGCCTTATGTCGGATTTTCTTACGCACAGGGGAGGAAACCGAGGTCAATGCGTTCAGGCGTGCCGCTGGGCGTGGCAGATAACGGAAGCCGACAAGCCCGATCAGCCTCTTATTCTTCAGGAGGACGGAAGAGGCACGTATATTATGAACAGCAAGGACCTCAATATGATAGAGCATATCGCCGAGCTTTGCGAATGCGGAGTGGACAGCCTCAAAATCGAAGGAAGAATGAAGTCTCCCTTCTACGTCGGGACGGTCGTGAACGCTTACCGTCGCGCGGCGGACGACTATTATGCGTGGAGGAAAGACAATCCCTCGGCAAAAACCGAGGATTTCAGCACGGACGAAAGACTCGTCGCGGAACTGTATAAAGCCGCGCACAGAAAATATACGACGGGATTTTATTACGAAGATACAACCGGGCGTCAGTATTACGAAAGCAGCCGCGCGGTTGCGGAAAGCGTCTTTGCGGCAATCGTCCTCGGAAGAAAGGACGACCGAATTCTCGTCGAGATGAGGAATCGTTTCAGAGCGGGCGACGAGTTGGAGGTTCTTTCCGCGGGAGAGGCTTTCGACAAAAGATTCGTCGTTTCGGAAATGACCGACGAAGCGGGCAATCCCGTGGACGACGCCAAGCTCGTGCAGCAGAAATTATGGATAAAATGCGCTCTTCCCGTCGGCGAAGGAGATATTTTAAGGACCGTACCCGTGTGCGGCGAGGAAGAATAATCCGCTTATGGACGAAAGAACGGAAAAGATTCTGAAACTGCTGCGGGAGGAATTCCCCGAGCCGAAAAGCGAATTGAAATTCGGGAGCGTTTATCAGCTTGCGGTAGCGGTCATTTTATCGGCGCAATGCACGGACAAGAGGGTGAATTCCGTGACGCCCGAGCTTTTCGGTAGGGCGGGAACGCCCGAAGCTATGGTTAGTCTCGGAGAAGAGGCAATCGCGGAAATAATAAAACCCTGCGGATTCTATAAAACCAAAGCGAAGCATATTTACGAAACGAGCCGCGTGATAGTCGAAAAATACGGCGGGAATATTCCCGAGGATTTCGAAGCTCTCGAAAGTCTTCCCGGGATAGGAAGAAAGACGGCTAACGTTATCACGGCGGTCGGATTCGGGAAACCCGCGATAGCCGTGGATACGCACGTTTTCAGGGTTTCGGGAAGGCTCGGACTTTCTTCGGCAAAGGACGTTTTCGGGACGGAAATGCAGCTTCGGGAAAAAATAAGTCCCGAATTATGGGCGGACGCTCATCATCTTATCCTTCTTCACGGGAGATACGTCTGTAAGGCTCTGAATCCCGACTGCGGGAACTGCGTATTAAGGGGAATTTGTCCGTCCTGCGGGAAAATCATAAAAAACAAGAAATCTACGAAAGGAAAAACCAACGAATGAAACTCAGAGTTTATTTATCGGAAAGCAGCGACGTTTATTACAATATAGCAACGGAAAAATACCTTTTCGACACCGTAAAACCGGACGAAATGCTCGTTTTTCTCTGGAGTAACGACAACACCGTCGTTATCGGAAAGAATCAGAACGCCTTCGCGGAAGTCAATCTCGGTGCGCTTACGGCGGGCGGAGGAAGGCTTTCGAGAAGATTTACGGGCGGAGGAGCGGTTTATCACGACGTAAACAACGTCAATTTCACCTTTACCGCAAGAAACGATATTTACGACGAATCCCGTCAGGCTTCGGTAATTCTCGCCGCGATAGAATCCTTCGGACTTCGTGGCGAAAAAAACGGAAGAAACGACCTTACCGTCAACGGAAGAAAGTTTTCGGGAAACGCTTATCTTCACGCCGAAGAAAAAGGTATGCACCACGGAACTCTTCTTATTTCCACCGATACCGAAAGGATGTCCGAATGCCTTAACGTCGACGCGGCCAAGCTTGCGGGAAAGGGCGTCAGGAGCGTTAAAAGCCGCGTAGTCAATCTCAGGGAGCTTTGTCCGGATATGACGCGTAAAGCCCTTTCCGAAGCGGTAATCGAAGCCGCCGAAAAGGAATACGGAGCGGAAAGAGAGCTTATAAGAAAGGAAGAACTCGACGAAAACGCTATAAAAGAGCTTGCGGAATTTCTCGCTTCGGACGAATGGCTTTACGGACGGTCGGTAAAGGACGCGAAAACCGTTAAATCCCGTTTCGACTGGGGAGGAGCGGAGGTCGTTTTCACTCTTTCGGACGGAAGAATAGAGGACGCGGTTATTTTCACCGACAGTCTTATTCCCGACGGGCTCGTGCCGCTGGAAAACAAACTGCGCGGAAAAAACGCCGAAGACCTCAAAAAGCTCGACCTTTCTTCGCAGCCGGAAAAGGACGTAATCGGAATGCTCGTCGGTGCTCTCGGATAGAAAAAGCGACGAGTATAAAAGCGAATAAGCGGATATCGTATAAAAACAAATAAACGTTATAATTATAAACAAAAAGCGACCGAAAACGGACGGATAAAAAGGCTTAAGAGGGCGGAAAGAGAGCGAAAAAATGCTGACTTTGGAGGAAAAGATAAAGAATCTTCCGGAAAATCCGGGGTGTTATATAATGCTTGACGAAGACGGAAACGTGATTTACGTCGGAAAGGCCAAGAATCTTAAAAATCGCGTCAGGCAGTACTTTTTCGCGTCCGCAAGCCGTCCCGTCAAGGTCGCGAGAATGGTTGAAAAGATAGTCGATTTCCGTTATATAGTAACGGAGAGCGAGACCGACGCGCTGTCTCTCGAAAACAATCTCATAAAGAAGCACAAACCGCCGTATAATATTCTTTTAAAAGACGACAAGCAGTATCCTTATCTCAAAATAGACGTGAAGAGCGATTACCCGAGGATAACTATGACTCGCAAGCCCGTTAAAGACGGCTCGAAGTATTTCGGGCCTATAATGGGCGGGAGCGTCAGGGATATGTTCCGCATTCTGGAGGTATTTCAGACGGCTACGTGCAAATACGACTTTTCCAGGCTTCCCGACGGTTTCAGACCGTGTCTTAACGCGGATATAGACGTTTGCTGCGCGCCGTGCGTCGGAAAGGTTACGCAGGAGCAGTATCGCGAAAGGATAGATCGTGCGTCGGAGTTTCTTTCGGGAGATTTTTCGGAGATAAGGAAACTGATTACCGAAAAAATGCTGAAGGAATCCGAAGCCGAGCGTTACGAGCAGGCTCTCGAATGCAAGCGGCAGCTTTCGGTTATCGAAAAAATGAAGGAAACCCGACTCGTAAATACGGGCGACGATTTCGACGGAGATTTCTTTGCGGTTGCCACAAACGGAATATCGACGGTCGTTTCTCAGCTTATCGTAAGAAAAGGAAGACTTCTCGGCGGCGATAATTTCGGACTCGAAGACGCTTCTCTTACCTGCGAAGACAGTCTCTCGGGTTTTTTAAGCACCTTTTACGGCGTTACCAATCTCGATACGCGGGATATTTACGTCAATACGACTTTGCCCGATTCGGAGGCTCTCGAAGAATCTCTTTCGGCACGAAGGGGAAGGAACATTAAAATAACGAAGCCCGCGCGGGGAGAAAAACACAGGCTTATTCTTATGGCGGAGGAAAACGCGAGAGTTTATCTGGACAAGAATCAGACCAGAATCGACAGGGAATTCAATTCCACGGTCGGAGCTATGGAGCATCTCAAAGCCGCCTTATCGCTTCCGAGACTTCCGAGACGTATGGAATGCTACGACATAAGCAACGTCAGCGGCGTGGATAAGGTTGCGTCGATGACGGTATTTACCGACGGACTTCCCGACAGAAAGAGTTACAGGAGATTCCGGATAAAAACCGTCGAGGGCGCGGACGACTTCAGGAGTATGAGAGAGACGCTTTACCGAAGATTTATGCGGATGAAATCGGGCGACGAGAGATTCGGAGCGGCTCCCGACCTTATCGTTATCGACGGAGGAAAAGGTCAGCTCGGGTTCGCCGTGGACGCTATGAACGAAGCGGAAGTCAGCGTTCCGATAGTTTCTCTTGCGAAGCGGGAGGAATGGGTTTTCGTTCCGGACAATCCCGAGCCGATTATTCTTCCCCGCAATTCCGTAGGACTTAATCTGCTTATAAATATCCGCGACGAGGCGCATCGTTTCGCAATTACCTATTTCAGAAGCCTTCATGGGAAAAATCTTCTCGTCAGCGAACTCGATTCGATTCCGGGGATAGGAAAAAAGAGGCAGTCAGCGCTTATCCGGAAATTCAGGTCGCTCGACGCAATTGCGGACGCGTCGCTCGGCGAGCTTGCGGATACGCCCGGAATGAACGAAAAAGCCGCAGCCGCCGTTTACGAACATTTCAGAGAGGAATCCGACGATTGACGGAGAAGAAGATTTTCCGCGGGCGCCCGTAAAACTCTTGACAGGACGATGGGAAAGTGGTATCATTAATCGGCCATAAAGAGTGTCGGAGGGACGGACCCGAAGAAGACACAGCAACCGGCTCGAAGCAGAGGTGCTAATTTCCGCAAAGCAGAGACTTTGAGATATGGCCTGAGTGGAGTCTTTGCGTTGCAAAGGCTTTTTTTGTGCGGTTTTTTGCGGAGAAAAGCCTTTGAAAGGATCTATTCACGGAGGTTGATTATGAAAAACGAAAAAGAAAATGCGGCGGTTAAGGATTGCTGCGAAGAAAAGAAAAAAGAAAGAAGACTTTTTACGTCCGAAAGCGTAACCGAAGGTCATCCCGATAAGATGTGCGACCAGATAAGCGACGCCGTACTCGACGCGATTCTCGAAAAGGATCCCGAAGCGAGAGTGGGCTGCGAAACCTGCGCTTGTACGGGACTCGTTCTGGTTATGGGCGAAATAACCACGCACTGCTACGTAGACATTCAGAGCATAGTCAGAAAGACTATCGACGAAATCGGATATAACAGAGCCAAGTTCGGATTCGACGCGTCCACGTGCGGAGTATTGACGGCGATTCACGATCAGAGCGCGGATATAGCTCTCGGAGTGGACGCTTCGCTCGAAAAAAAGCACGGTGGCGACAGATTCGATCAGTTCGGAGCGGGCGATCAGGGAATGATGTTCGGATTCGCGTGCGACGAAACGCCGGAATATATGCCGCTTCCGATAACGCTTGCGCATAAACTTACGAAAAGGCTCACCGAAGTAAGAAAACAGGGAATTCTCGATTATCTCAGACCGGACGGAAAGAGTCAGGTCACGGTGGAATACGACGGCGATAAGCCCGTAAGAGTGGATACGATAGTGGTTTCGGCTCAGCACGCTCCCGAGGTTTCGCAGGAGAAGATAAGAGAGGATATTATCCGCGAGGTCATAAAGCCTGTCATTCCCGATGGATATCTCGACGAAAAGACGATTTATTACGTGAATCCTACCGGTAAATTCGTACTCGGCGGACCTATGGCGGACAGCGGACTTACCGGAAGAAAGCTTATCGTTGATACTTACGGCGGATACTGCGCGCACGGCGGAGGAGCTTTTTCCGGGAAAGACCCCACAAAGGTAGACAGATCGGCTTCGTATATGGCAAGATATATCTGTAAGAATCTTGTTGCCGCCGGAATCTGCCGCAAGGTTGAGCTTCAGGTCTCTTATGCGATAGGCGTGGCTCATCCGGTCAGTCTTACCGTAAACACCTACGGTACGGGAATAATAAGCGACGACGAAATCACGAAACTTATCCGCGATACGTTCGATATGCGTCCGGCAGCCATTATAGAGAAACTCGGTCTCAGAAGACCTATCTATAAACAGACGGCTAAAAACGGACATTTCGGCAATCCCGATTATCCGTGGGAAAAGACGGACAGCGTGGAAATCATCAAAGAAAAGCTCGGCTTATCGAAATAGACAGGAGAACTAAAAAATGACAGATCTTAAGGATTACAGGGATTATTGCGAGCAGACTCTTCTCCGCATAATGAACACACACAGCCCCAGCGGCTACTATAAAAGAATAATGCCCCTTATAAAGGAGCTTGCGGAGGCTCAGGGCGCGGAAGTCTCGATGACGAGAAAGGGTTGCGCTATTCTTCGTTACGAAGGAAAATCGCACGAAAAGACGGTCGCGCTTGCGGCTCACTGCGATACGCTCGGCGTTATGGTCAGGTCTCTCGGAAAGAACGGCTGCGTCAACTTCACTAAAATCGGAGGACCGAATCTCTGTACGCTCGACGGAGAATACTGTACGCTCATTACGCGCGACGAAAGAGAATACACGGGAACGATTCTTTCCAAAAGTCCGTCGGTTCACGTTTACGACGACAGCGCGACGAGAAAACGCGACGAAGAAAATATGTATATAAGACTTGACGTCAACGCAAAGACGGTCGAGGACCTGAAGGCTCTCGGAATAAGCTGTGGGGATTACGTTTGTTTCGACACGAAGACTACGTTTACCGAAAGCGGACACGTCAAATCCCGTTTTCTCGACGACAAGGCGAGCGTAGCGGCTATACTTACGGCGATGAAATACCTTTACGACAAAGGAGAAAAGCCCGATTTCGACACGTACGTCATATTTACCGTATTCGAAGAGGTCGGACACGGCGCAAGCTGGCTGCCCGAAGGAATTTCCGAGCTTCTTGCGGTGGATATGGGTTGTATAGGTCTTGACCTTACCTGCACCGAATACGACGTTTCGATCTGCGTGAAGGACAGTTCCGGTCCTTACGATTACGAAATGACGAGAAGGCTTATGACTCTTGCGGAAAAGAACGGTATAAGCTACGCGGCGGACGTTTATCCGCATTACGGTTCGGACGTGGGAGCGGCTCTTCGCGCGGGTTACGACGTAAAGGGCGCGCTTATCGGTACGGGCGTTCACGCTTCGCACGGTATGGAGCGTACTCATATGGACGGTATGAAAAATACCATAGCTCTTATTATTGCTTATCTTACGCAAAACTAAGGTTTTTATCCGTTTGCGTATGCGGCAGGAAGTCGCAACGGAATCCGCGGCTCGGCTGCGGAGACGTTGCGGGAAGGTGCCGCAGCGCGAACGGGAAAGCCTAATCGGTCGCATTATATCGATTATATAATAACGGTATATAAATCGTATATTTCACAAGGCTTCGGCTTTGTGTTACAATTAAAAAAAAACCGCAACGGAAGGTGCAAAAAATGAATAAGATATCCATAATAGGAACCGGCAGCGTCGGCTCCACAATAGCTTATACTCTTACCGTAATGGGACTTGCCTCGGAAATAGTTATGATCGATATAGACAATCAGCGGTCGCTCGGGGAAGCTCTCGATATCAGGCAGGGCGTGCCTTTCTGCGGTAAGCCCTGTACGGTATACGCGGGGGATTATCGCGACGCGGAAGACTCGGACATAGTTATACTTGCTTCGGGAGTCGCGAGAAAAGCCGGTCAGTCGAGGCTCGAGCTTGCGCAGATAAACGTAGACATAACCAAAAGCATTCTGCCCGAGATAACGAGACGCGCGCCGAACGCAAAGTACGTTATAGTAAGTAATCCCGTGGATATTCTTACGTACGTGTTTTTCAAGAGGTCGGGACTTCCCGCGGCGAATATAATAGGTTCGGGAACGATTCTGGATACGGCGCGTCTGAGAGCGCGGCTTGCGGAGTATTACAACATAAATCAGAGCAACGTACACGCTTACGTATTCGGAGAACACGGCGATTCTTCGTTTGTTCCGTGGTCGGTTGCGAATATCGCGGGAGTACCCGTGGAGCAGTGCAGGAGAGTTCTCGCGCATTCGCCGCTTACGCCGGAACTGAACCTTGCCGAAGTCGAGCAGTACGTGAAGAAATCGGGCGGAAGAGTTATTTCGAGAAAGGGCGCGACTTATTTTGCCGTATCGGTATCGGTCTGTCATATCTGCAAGTGTCTTCTCGGCGGAATAGACACTACGCTTACCGTATCCACGATGATGAACGGCGAATACGGAGTCAAGGACGTTTGTCTGAGTACGCTCTGCGTCGCGGGGCACGACGGAATAAGAGGAAAAATCAACGTTCCGCTTACGATGAGCGAGATTGAAAAGCTTCATATAAGCGCGAATACTCTCAAAGGAGTCATTTCCGGTCTCGATATCTGAAACGGAGGACAAAAATGAAATACGCTTATTTCCCCGGATGTACGCTCAGGAACAAAGCCGCAAAATTCGATATCTGCGCGAGAAGATCGGCGGAGGTTCTGGGCGCGGAATTATGCGAAATTCCCGAATGGCAGTGCTGCGGAGGCGCGTTTACCGCAAAGGACGAGATTGCCGCAAAGCTTCCCGCGGTCAGAACTCTTATAGCCGCAAGAGATTTCGGTTCGCCGCTCATTACGGTGTGCGCCGCCTGCCATAACGTCGTGAAGCAGACCAATCATCTTGTCCGCACGGATTCCGAATTCCGCGAGAAGGTCAATCTTTACCTCAAGGGCGACAAAGAGCCTTCCTCTTACCGCGGAGAAACGGAAGTTCTGCATTTTCTCGAGCTTGTAAAAAGAATAGGCTTCGATAAGGTAAGTCAGGCGGTCAGGAAGCCCTTGAACGGAAAGAAGGTCGCCTGCTATTACGGCTGTATGTTGCTTCGTCCGAGTAAAATAATGGCTTTCGACGATCCCGAAGACCCTTCCGTTATGGAAGATCTCGTTTCCGCGCTCGGAGGAGAGCCGATTTATTTTCCCGAAAGAAACGAATGTTGCGGTTCGTATCTCGTTCTGGAGGACGAAAAAGCCGCGCGGGGAAGAAGCGGCGAGGTTGCGAACGACGCGAAAAACCACGGAGCGGAGGTCATAGTAACGGCTTGTCCGCTGTGCAGGTATAATCTTCTTAAAAGCGGAACGGATATTCCCGTATTGTATTTTACCGAGCTTATGGCGGAGGCTTTGGGCGTAACGGAGGAAACGATATGAATTCCCGCGTCGGAGAAAACGTTATAATCATAAGCGGAGCCGCGCCGAGAAAGTGTATGCTTTGCGGAAAATGCTCGGCGTCCTGCGTGAGTTACGACAAAATGGAATATCATCCGCACGAATTCGTCTATATGGTCGAAACGGGAGATATGGAAAGGCTTTTGGCGTCGGAATCGATATATAAATGCGTATCGTGTATGGCTTGTGTGGAAAAATGCCCGCGAGGAGTCGCTCCGGGGAAGATTATCGAAGCGGTAAGAGCCGTTGCGCAGAGAAGAAAGGACGGAAGCCGTATGACGCCGGACGACGTGCCGGAGCTTACGGACGACGATACGCCTCAGCAGGCAGTTATGTGCGCGTTGAGGAAGTATCGCAGATAAAGGAGAGAGCGGATGCAGAGAATAGGAGTTTTTATCTGTCATTGCGGAACGAATATAGCGGGGACAGTAGACGTCAAAGCGGTAGCCGACGCGCTCGGAAAGGAATCGGGCGTGGTTTTCAGTACGGATTATCAGTATATGTGTTCCGAAGCGGGACAGAACGTTATCCGCGACGCCGTAAAGGAGTACGCTCTTACGGGCATAGTCGTTTGTTCGTGTTCGCCGAGAATGCACGAGGCTACTTTCCGCAAAACCGCTCAGTCGGCAGGCATAAATCCTTATATGGTCGAGATAGCCAATATCCGCGAGCAGTGTTCCTGGGTTCATAAAGATATAAAGCAGGGTACGGAAAAGGCAATCGTTCTCGGAAGAACGGCTGTCGCAAAGGTCAATCTCAACGCGCCCCTGACTCCCGGGGAAACTCCCGTAACCAAGCGAGCTCTCGTTATCGGCGGAGGAATCGCCGGAATTCAGACGGCTCTCGACATAGCCGAAGCGGGATTTCCGGTGGATATAGTGGAAAAGAAACCTACGATAGGCGGGAAGATGGCTCAGCTCGATAAGACCTTCCCTACTCTCGACTGTGCGGCGTGTATTCTTACGCCGAAAATGGTTGACGCCGCTCAACATGGGAATATCCGTATATTTTCCTATTCGGAAATAGAATCCGTGAAAGGGTTCGTCGGTAACTTCACCGTTTCGATAAGAAAGAAGGCGCGATTCGTCCGTGAGGATATATGTACGGGCTGCGGATTGTGTACGGAAAAATGTCCGCAGAAAAATATTCCCAACGAGTTCAATCTCGGTATGGATACGAGAAGAGCCGTATATATTCCTTTTGCGCAGGCAGTGCCGAAAATCGCGACCATCGACCCGACGAAATGTCTTATGCTTAAAAACGGCAAATGCGGAATCTGTTCGAAAGTGTGCGCGGCGGGAGCGATAGATTATACGGCTAAAGACGAGATCGTCGAAGAAAAATACGGCGCGATAGTGGCCGCTACCGGCTTCGAGCCTATATCGCTCGAAAAATTCGGAGAATACGCGTATTCTCACTCCGGGGACGTAATAACTTCTCTGGAACTCGAAAGGCTTATGAACGCGGCGGGACCTACGGGCGGAAAACTGCTTCGTCCGTCGGACGGAAAACATCCCGAAAAGATAGTTTTCGTGCAGTGCGTAGGTTCGAGATGCGCGGCGGACGCGGGGAAAGGTAAGGAATACTGTTCCAAGATATGCTGTATGTATACGGCAAAGCACGCTATGCTGATCAGAGACAAGTATCCCGATACGGAGGTATACGTATTTTATATCGACGTGAGGACTCCGGGTAAGAATTTCGACGAGTTTTACCGCAGAGCGGTCGAAGAATACGGCGTGCATTATATAAAAGGCGCGGTCGGAAAGGTTGCTCCCGCCAATGGCAAGCTTCTGGTTTGGGGAGCGGACCTTCTTTTCGGTCGTCAGGTAGTCATAGACGCGGATATGGTAGTGCTTGCCGCGGCGATAGAACCCGATAAATCCGCAAGGAAGCTTGCAACTATGCTTACGGCGAGTATGGATACGAACGACTTTTTCACCGAGGCTCATCCCAAGCTCAGACCGGTCGAAAGTCCGACGGCGGGAGTTTTTCTTTCCGGCACCTGTCAGGGACCGAAGGATATTCCCGAAACCGTATCTCAGGCGAGCGCTTGCGCGGCTAAGGTCATCGGGCTTCTCGTAAAGGACAAGCTCAAAGGGAATCCCTGCGTGGCTTTTGCGGACGAACTTGCCTGCAACGGCTGCGGCTCGTGCGAAAAAGTCTGCCCTTACGGAGCGATAACCTACGAAAACAAAGAATTTCGTATGCCGGATCGTTCCGTTAAGCTCAGAAGAGTAGCCGTAGTCAATTCCGCCGTATGTCAGGGCTGCGGCGCGTGCAGCGTTGCCTGTCCGTCGGGAGCTATGGACGTGGCGGGATTCCGTAACCGACAGATTCTTGCGGAGGTGGAAGCTATATGCAAATAGACGGATTCAGACCGCTTATAGTGGCTTTTTGCTGTAACTGGTGTTCCTACGCAGGCGCCGACCTTGCGGGAAGCAACAGACTGTCTTATCCCGCGGACGTCAGAATAATCAAAGTCCCCTGTTCCTGTCGGGTAAATCCGATATTCGTTTTAAAGGCTTTCGAAAGAGGCGCGGACGGCGTTATAATCTGCGGCTGTCACCCCGGGGATTGTCATTACACTACGGGGAACTACTATACCCGAAGAAGAATGACGCTTCTGTTTTCGATGCTCGATTATCTCGGAATAGAAAGACAGAGAACGAGAGTGGAGTGGATTTCGGCTGCGGAAGGGGCTAAATTCGCAGAAACCATGAATTCCTTTGCCGCGGAGGTCGCTTCTCTCGGCGAAAACAAACGATTGGAGGACCTGAGATGCGCGAAATCGGAAAAACGGTAAGAAAAAGAGCTTCCGAGCTTCTGGAAAACGGGACGGTTACGCGCGTTTTCGGCTGGAGGAAGGGCGAATTCGATTATGACGAGACTCCCGCGGTTTTTCGCTCCGTATCGGAGATGAAGGATTTCGTATTCGACGGTTTTTCCGCGGCGAATCTTTCTAAATTCCTGCTTCGCGGAATAAACGAGGACGGGAAAATTCTCGCCGTAATGAAGCCGTGCGATACCTTCAGTTTCAATCAGCTTCTTACCGAGCATAAATTCGACCGCGAAAAGGTTTTCGTTCTCGGAGTTCCTTGTCGCGGCAAGCTTGACGGAACGGAACTCAGAAGTCGGTTCGAAGGCTTGATTTCGGTGCGGGAAGAGGGAGAATTCGTCGTCGCGGAAACTCTTTACGACGGAGAGATAAAGCTTCCGAGAGCAGAAGTTCTGCCTGAAAGATGCAGGAAATGTAAGTCTCGCGGACACGTTGCTTTCGACGAGCTTATAAGAGAGAACGGAGAGATGGAGATTTGCGGCGGGAGCGGACCTGAATCGAACGAGTCCGAGCCGGAAAAAACCGAAGATAAAAACGACGAGGGAAGAGGAAGATTCGACGAGGTTAAAAGGCTCGAAAAGATGACGGCCGACGAAAGATACGCCTTCTGGCAGAACGAGCTTTCGAGATGTATAAGATGCAACGCTTGCAGAGACGTCTGTCCCGCCTGCACCTGCGAAAAATGCGTTTTCGACAATCCCGCTTCGGGCGTTGAAAACAAAGCGGCTTCGACTCCCTTCGAAGAGAAGCTTTTTCACATAATAAGAGCTTTTCACGTTGCGGGAAGATGTACCGACTGCGGAGAATGTTCGAGAGTATGTCCGCAGAGAATTCCGCTTCATCTGCTTAACCGTAAATTCATTAAGGATATAGACGGATTTTACGGAGAATATCGGGCGGGCGAAACGGTCGGGAGCCGCGCGCCGCTGACTGATTTCGATTACGGAGATATCGAGCCGAACGATTTTTCGGGAAAAGGAGGCGGAGATGCGTAAAATTTTCATAGACAGACTCGATGCGTTTTTCGATTCGGTCGAAAGAGCTTATAAGCTTTTTATCCCCGCGGAAACTCCGACGGGCGCGATTTTTCGCGAAAGAAAAATCGGAGATCGCTTTTCGGATTCCCGCACGCGCGTAAGTCCCAAGAATCTGTTCTTTCCGCAGAGCGAAAATCTTATGGACTTTAAGGTGTCCGCAAAGAATATAGAAATTATCGGACCGGAAGAAGAAATAAGCGATTTCGTTCTGTTCGGAGTAAAGGCCTGCGATGCGAAGAGTTTCGACGTTCTGGACAGAGTGTTTCTCGGCGAGCCTCGGGATACCTATTACGCCCGCAAAAGAGAAAAAGGCACAATAGTCGTTATTGCCTGCGACAGACCGACCGAAACCTGTTTTTGCGGAACGTTCGGAATCGATCCTTCCGAGCCTGCGGAAGGCGACGCCGTAGTCGTAAAAACCTCGGACGCGTTTTATATCGAAGCAAAAACCGAAAAGGGCGAAAAACTGCTTTCTCTTACGAACGGATATACCGAGCCTGCCGACGAAAGCGAAGTTATCGCACGGAAGGAACTTATCGGTGAGAGAATGAAAAGGCTTCCGCTTGCGAAGCTGAGCGTAAAAGCCTTCGGCGGCGGAAAAACCGAGGTCTTTTTCGACCGTCCCGAATGGAAAGAGCTTTCGGAATGCTGTCTGGGCTGCGGAGCGTGTACCTTCGTATGCCCGACCTGTCAGTGCTACGATATAAAGGACTATAAAACGAACGACGGAGTAAAGCGTTATCGCTGCTGGGATTCGTGTATGTATTCCGACTTCACGAAAATGTCCGCGGGTCAGCCGAGACTCACGCAGAAAGAGCGTTTCCGTCAGAGATTTATGCACAAGCTCGTGTATTATCCCGAAAACAACGACGGTCTGTTTTCCTGCGTAGGTTGCGGAAGATGCGTTTCCGTCTGTCCGTCAAGGCTCAACATAGTTACCGTAATCAAAAAACTCGGAGGACGAAGCGACGATAAGTCCGGAGGATGCGGCGATGAAAGAAAAGAATGACTTTCCTGTTCCCGAATCGGAATGGGAATCGGCGATTGCAGCCGCGGAGGAAGCGATGAACGTAAAAAACGAAGCTCTTATCCCAAAAGTCGGCGTCGTAGAGTCAATCAGGATCGATACGCCCGACGTAAAAACCTTCAGAGTCGTTCTCACGGACGGCGGAAAGCCTTTTGTTCATAAGCCCGGTCAATGCGCTATGCTTTCGATTCCCGGCGTAGGAGAGGCTATGTTTTCGATAACCAGCTCGCCGACCGAAGAATTTACGGATTTTTCGATTAAACGCTGCGGCTGCCTGACGGACAGTCTTCATTCTATGGAGGCGGGACAGCCGATAACGATAAGAGGCCCCTACGGACGTCCCTTTCCCGTGGACGACGATTTTTCGGGAAAGGATTTGCTTTTCGTTGCCGGAGGAATAGGTATAGCTCCTTTACGCTCGGTTATAAGCTATTGTCTGCACTTCCGCGAAAGATACGGAAAAATAGACGTAATTTACGGAGCGAGAAGCAGGAAAGACCTCGTGGATTACGACGAGATAACGAAAGAATGGAAGGGAAAACCGGGCGTTAACGTTCATCTCACAATCGACCGCGCCGAGCCCGATTGGGACGGACACGTAGGTTTCGTTCCCGATTACGTCAAGGAAATCGGAGTTTCTCCGAGCTGCGTAGCGATCGTGTGCGGACCTCCCGTTATGATTAAATTCACGCTTTCGGCTCTGAGAGCCGCAGGCTTGTCCGACGAGCGGATTTATACGACGATGGAGCTCAGAATGAAGTGCGGAATAGGCAAGTGCGGCCGCTGCAACATAGGAAGCAAATACGTCTGTAAAGACGGTCCCGTTTTCCGGATGGACGAACTCGAAACGCTTCCCGACGAATACTGATAAAGGAGAAAAGCAATGCAGAATACGGTAAACATATATCTTTTCGGCAAGAAATACTCCGTCCCCGACAATCTGACCGTTATGAGCGCGATGGAATACGCGGGTTACAGACTCGTAAGAGGCTGCGGCTGCAGAAACGGTTTCTGCGGAGCGTGCGCGACGATTTACAGAATAAAGGGCGACAGAACGCTTCGGACCTGTCTTGCCTGTCAGACGCTCGTAAAAGACGAAATGTATATAGCTACGTTGCCCTTCTTTCCGCTCGTCAAGCAGGTTTACGATATCGAAAAGATAAAGCCTTCCTCGCAGATTATGATGCAGCTTTATCCCGAGATTTACGCCTGCGTGGGCTGTAACGCCTGTACGAGAAACTGTCCGCAGTCCCTTAACGTTATGCAGTATATAGCCTACGCTCAGCGCGGGGAATTCGATAAGTGCGCCGAAGAATCTTTCGACTGCGTTATGTGCGGACTTTGCAGTTCCCGTTGTCCGGCGGGAATATCCCATCCGCAGGTAGCTATGCTTGCGAGGAGGCTCAACGGAAGATATCTTCAGCCCGAAAGCCGTCATCTTCTCGAAAGAATAGACGAGATAAACGAAGGCAATTACGACGAGATAATGAGCGAACTTATGAGTAAGTCCGTTTCGGAGCTTAAAGAGCTTTACGCAAACCGAGATATAGAGAAATAGGAGGCAGAAATATGTATCCCGAAGAGTTCAGACGGTCGATTCTGGCCGTCAGCGGCGCGAGAGAAAGGAATATTGCGTTCGAGCCGACGAGAATGACCGCGGACGAGAAAGAAAAGCTTCTCCGAGCCTTTCATCCCGATTACAGGGAAGACAAATTCGAAAAGCTTCTTATCGGTCCGAATAAAGGCGAATCCGTTCCCTCGGAGCTTTGCGCGCTGCTTCAGGCGGGAAGCCGTATAGATCCCGATAAAATCGATTTAAGCAAAGTATATAAAGAAACCGACGTGCTGATTATCGGCGGGGGCGGAGCGGGAGCGGCAGCGGCTGTCGAAGCGAAAAAAGCGGGAGCTGACGTTACCGTCGTTACCAAGCTTCGTATGGGCGACGCAAACACTATGATGGCCGAGGGAGGAATTCAGGCAGCCGACAAGGCAAACGATTCTCCCGCGATTCATTTTCTTGACGCATTCGGAGGCGGACATTTTGCGGCGAAGAGAGAACTTCTCCGCAAGCTCGTTACCGACGCTCCCGAAGCGATAAAATGGCTGAACGATCTCGGAGTGGAATTCGATAAAACCGAAGACGGAACTATGATTACCACGCACGGCGGAGGAACCTCGAGGAAGAGAATGCACGCTGCGAGGGATTATACGGGCGCGGAGATTATGAGGACTCTGCGGGACGAGGTTTATAATCTCGGTATTCCCGTTATGGATTTCACTGCAGCCGTAGAGCTTGTTCTCGACTCGGAGGGAAGAGCCGCAGGCGCGGTTTTAATGAATATGGAAACCGAAGAACCCTTCGTTATAAGGGCGAAAACGGTCATTCTCGCTACGGGCGGAGCGGGAAGAATGCACTATCAGGGATTCCCGACCTCCAATCATTACGGAGCTACGGCGGACGGACTTGTGCTTGCTTATCGGGCGGGCGCAAAGCTTCTTTATCCCGATACGCTTCAGTATCATCCGACGGGAGTCGCCTATCCGCAACAGTCTTTCGGCGCGCTCGTAACCGAAAAGGTCCGTTCGCTCGGCGCAAAGCTCGTAAACGCGGACGGAGAGGTCTTTATGCATCCTCTCGAAACCCGCGACGTTGCGGCGGCTTCGATTATCCGCGAATGTACCGAGCGTAATAAAGGCGTCGATACGGGTAACGGAAAAGCGGTGTGGCTGGATACTCCGATGATAGAGACTATTTCGGGCGAAGGTACGATAGAAAGGCGCATTCCCGCAATGCTCAGAATGTTCAAAAACTGCGGAATAGACATCAGAACGGAGCCTATTCTCGTGTATCCGACTCTGCATTATCAGAACGGCGGCATAGATATCGACGTTTCCGGCGGCTCGGTACAGGTTGAAAATCTTTTTGCGGCGGGAGAAGTCGTGGGCGGAATTCACGGAAGGAATCGTCTTATGGGGAACTCTCTTCTCGACATAATCGTTTTCGGAAGAACCGCGGGAAAAGCGGCTGCGGAAAGGTCGGAAGTTTCGCCATCTTCGGGAGATTTATCGCTCGGACACGTCCGCGAATTCGAGGAACTCCGACGTTCCTGCGGACTCTGCGGAAAGGAAGTTTCGCCTGTGCTTCTTCCCGATTATACGAGAAAAGTTCTGCAATCCGACGGATATCCGGATTGAACGTCCTGCAAACGAACATACGTAAACACGATAAAAACGAGGCAAAAACAAGATTTGCCTCAAACGAAAAAGGAGTTAAAAAATGATTGACCTTCTCGAAGCCCTGACTATATTTTGTTTCGGTCTGTCCTGGCCGCTTGCAATCCGCAAATCTCTCGTGTCCCGCACTGCAAAGGGAAAAAGTCTGTTTTTTGAAGTTTTCCTGTTTATCGGCTACGCTTTCGGCATAGTCAGAAAGATTCTTCAGCTTTCGGCGGGAAGCAGCGGTTTTCTCTTTTTCCTCGGATTCTTCTTTTACATACTGAATTTCTGTGAAATCGGCGTGGATATCGCGCTTTATTTCAGAAATAAGAAGCTCGACGCGATTGCCGACGCAAAAGCTGCCGAAGAAAAAGCCGCGAATAAAAAATGATAAAAAAGTCTCTGAAAAAGAGACTTTTTGTATGCGGATTTTCGGGAGAATAAACCGAAAAAACAGTTCCGGAATTTATTTTTCTCGGCTGTACCGAAGGGATTATTGTTCGTATAAATAGGCAAACGAGGTCGGAACGCTAAAAAATCGAGCGTTTGCGATATCTTAAAAAAGAAGCGGGGGAATAATATTCCGCTTCGAAGGAGAAAGATTATGAAAAGAAAAACAATCAGCTTGTCAGCCTTTTCTCGGGCGGAAGCGCGGATTTCGGTACGAACAAGGATTAAATCCGATTGACGGCCGCGAAAACGATTCCGTAAAACAAAAAATCCGTGATTACGCGCAAATAAAGGCAAACAGTCAGAAACCATAAAAACAAAGAATTCGGATTACAAAATGAAAAACCGCCGCTAATGCGACGGTTTTTTGCTATCGTTTGGTTTATCGTTTAATTAAATCCGACGCTATAGAATCGTGTAATTCCGGAAAATCTTCGTTATCGGCGATTTGCATCGGGTGTTTCGCAGGCTTCAGGTCGTCGTAAATCTTTTCGTACAGCGCCAGCAGCTGCCTGTTCGTCGTTTCGCGGCTTTCCACGATGTCGCTTATCGCCTTTGCTTTGGCTTGTCCCTGAATATTATAACCCGAGCAGTCGCCGTCGTCCATCAGAGATAAACGTTCCAACGCGTTGTCGAGATATTCCGTCCGATCCTGTATTTTAGCTATCTGTAAAAGAATGTACTCTATCGTATAGACGCTTTCCCGTCCGTTTGTTTCTGTCATTTTCTTATCCTCCAAATCTATATTCGGCGGACACGCAAGGCATATTTTATTTTTGTCTACGAAGCGTGCCCTGCCACTTTTAACGAGACCTTTTGCCCTTTTCGGGTAGGTCGCTTCATATTCATTACCTTGTTCATCAACGACGATAATGTTTTTTTCTATGGGTATCACCCCCTGTCGCGATATAAGTTTAATGAGTGAATTCCGTTTTTTATAATGGGTGTCGTCCCCTATTCACCCGCTTATTATACCACAAAGCGGAATTACCCGTCAAGCGTATTCATTCGATTTTAAAGGCGAGTTGCGTCGGGTTACATAAAAAGCTTTTACGGATAATCTATATCTATCTCTTCTTGTAGAGAATCAGCTCGGGATTTTTACTGTTTTTTCCGTAAGTGCAGACAAGCATAAACGACGTATCGGCAAGAATACCGAAACACCTGTTTTCATCGGATTCGCATTCCAGCTGATTGCCCAGATAGGTCTTTTCGTCGTTCAGAAACTTTATCTTTTTTCCGTTCGGAAGCGGATATTCGAGATTTACGTATTTACCGACGAGCGCGTTTAATTTTTCTACCTTCGGCATTCCTTCGATATGAAGATTGTTGAATTCGTCTGTCAGTTGCAGCTTGAATTGCTCGAATCGTCCGTTGTCGCCGAGTTGCTCGTGGTTTTTCCAGTAGTCGAGTTGCGGAAGCAAATTCTTCATATAAGCGCGAGCCTGTTCCTCGGTGAAGTGTTCGCCTGCCATATGCTTGACGCACACGTCAATCAGGTTATCCATATCGCTGTACGTATAAGTTCCGTCGGCGTAGCACCATTTGCAATAGTCTTCGTTGATTGCGCCGTCCTTATCGTGTCCCATGAGCGAATCGTCTTCCAGAGGCATTCCGCAGCACTGGCAAACGAGTTTTCTCGGCGAGCCTAAAAGAGTGTTGATAGAAACGTCAAACAGCTCGGAAAGCAGTTTCAGAGTTTCGGGATTCGGCGTCGTTTCTCCGGTTTCCCAACGCGATACGGCCTGCCGCGTAACGAAGACTTTTTCCGCAAGGTCTTCTTGCGACATACCGTTTTTTAGGCGAAGTTCCGCTATAATCTTTTTTGTTTCCATTGTTAATCTCCCTTGATTTTCTTTCCCGATTATTATAGCATAGTATTCTGTCGAATACAAGCAACCGTTTGTTGCTGTTTTCCATATTCGGGACGACAAAAAAGACGATAACCAAAAGCGTTATCGTCCTGCGCATAAGTATAACCGAATCTCGTTTCCGGGGGGGCGGTTTTTGAGAGTGCGTCGGACGATAAGTACTTTTTGCACACGTGTCGGCTTACCGAACGACGCCCGTCGGATTGCTTCCGCAAAACAGGAATTTGTCAATCAAACGCAAGCAGGTTTCCGATGGGAATTGAAAAGCCAAGAGCCTTGTACATCTGTACGTCGCAATCTGCACATCCGACTGTTAGTGAGGAAACTCCGCTTTCCAGACGGGCAAACTGAACCAATTGATGCGCTATGCCTTTATGCCGGTATTCAGGGAGTATGTAGAAGTCCTCAAACACACCGCTTGGAAGATAATTGAATGTTGAAAAGCCAACCGTGACTGAACAGCAGCCAATTAAAGCCTTTTCATCATACGCGCCAAAGAAAAGGATACTGTTTGCTTTGATTGCTTCCGTCATCCGTTCTTTTCCCGCTAAATCAGGTTCATCTTCCTTGATTTCTTCTTTGTATAACCTTTGCAGTTTCCACAATGCTTCAATCTGAGAAGCATCAATTCTCTTATAATCCATCGTTATCCTCACAAATCCCGATTTGTCTTGACCTTGATTGTAGCATATTATTCGGATTTTTTCAATACTTTACACGATTGCAAACAAAAAAACGTCGGTCTATAAGGAAATCTTATAAACCGACCCTGTGGTGCCGATGATCGGACTCGAACCGATACGATGTCGCCATCGAGGGATTTTAAGGGTATGGAAAAGCTTGCGATTGCGGGCTTTTTTATGCGCGGAAATTTATGTTTCCGATTGTTAAAAACCATTGATGGCGATTTAACGTAAAATCAGAACAGGTCGCTGTGGCTGCCTGTGCGAGTCAAAGTTAGAACGAGTACGTCTTCGTCAATTAAAAATATAAGGAGCCAGTCCGGTTCGATATGGCATTCGCCGAAACCGCTGTAATCTCCGGACAGATTGTGGAGCTTGTTTTTTGTCGGAAGTTCTTCCCCAGCCGCCAGCAACTCCACGACTTTCCAGAGCTTTTCCATATTCTTGCCCTGTTTGACGAGAGCTTTGATGTCTTTTTTAAACCGTGTAGTCGTTTTGATTTCGTACATAATCTACACTCCGATAGATTCACGCAATTCGTCGACGGTTTTATAGCCCTTTGCTTTTCTATCGCGGGCAACAGCGCGGGCTTCCTTCATAGCTTCCAGAGTTTCGGGAGCGGGTTTTGCGGAAATCATAAAAGGGATTCCCTGTTCGCGAACGATTTGTTTTGCGCAGAGATTGAGAACGGCGCTTACGGTCAGCCCCATTGCGTCGCATACGTTTTCAAAATCTGTTTTAAGTTCGTCGTTCATCTTGAAGTTTATGTTAGCCATAATTTTCACCTCCAAATATATTATACGCAAAACATCTATAATTAGTCAAGTATTTTTCTATATAATAAATATAAAAATTCAATAAAAATAACAACCGAAGCCGAATAATCGACTATCTCTTCTTATGAATTAATTTTTTATTTCCGTCTTCATAAAGAAACTCTTCTTTATACGACGAAGATTCAGAGTCAAAGTTATTGGCGTTTTTGCAACGTTCTTTGTAATCCCTACCGACTAATTCATCTAGGGTAACTTCGTAATAATCGGCAAGTCTGACACAAAAATCAATGTTTGGCAGAATTTTATTGTTTTCCCATCTACTTAGATTAGCATTACTAATTCCTGTATCTTTCTCAACTTGCATAAGAGTTTTACCACTTGCAATTCTATGTTCTTTTAATACATCTCCGTAATTCATTGCCATCAGCCCTTTTTATTAAATTCTATTACTTTTTTGTAGAATTCGCTTGACTTCTGCAAATATGTAGATTATAATTAATGCAATCTACATAATTGTAGAACAATTAAATAAGGAGATCCCGATATGAAAAAAGTAACGTTTGAAGAAGCAAAGGAACTCATTAAAGACCAGAGCAGTAAAATCGTAGGAAGTCAGGTAATAGACAAAGTCAACGGCGACGTTATCGCCGAAATAACTCAGGAAGAAAAAGCCGAAAGAAACAAAGTCATAGAAAAAGTCCTTTTTATGGGCGCGAAGGTCAGCGGAAAGGGAGACAAGATAGGAATATCCATACTCCGTTACGACAGTTCGGATAAAAAGACCGGTCAGGTTTTCAGCAGCAAGGACGCGCCCTACGTAACGTCCTGGATCGCTTATTCGGAAGATTCGAAGTATAAAAAACTCCTCGGATATCCGGTACTCAAGGAAGTGTACGTTGCATTGTCCGGAGACGGCTCATTCGTCAAACTGCATAATATCTTCACGGACGAAGAAGCTGCTGTCTTTGCGCAATATATGTAAAAATTTTTCATCTTCGGGAGGAACTCAGGTTCAGTTAGGTAAAGGATTAGCGGTAGCCTTCCAATTACCGCCCCAGCTATAGCACGATTCTTTAAAGGAGGTTAAGATATGATTTCAGGCTTTTTTACCAGTTTCGGCGATATAGGTTCGGGTATTATGTCCTTCATTAAATCCATTATTGAAGGCGTTATCAGCCTTTTCTACACTGCCGGAACGGACGGAGCATTTGGTTCTTTCACGTTCCTCGGTGTTTGTTTGCTGTCGGCAAGCGCAATCGGATTGTTTTTCTTCGTTTTCCGTTTCGTAAAGTCCCTTATAAAACTCAAATAACACCATTTGTAAGTATAAGGGCTGCCCGTAACAGCCCTTATTATTTTTTCAGGAGGTAATATGAAAATCAAATTATTTTTTGTTCTGTTTGCACTAATTTCTGCCATTACCGTTATTCCTCTTACAACCGGTCTAACCGTGAGTTACGCCGACGAACCGACCGGCCATACCTGCGAAGAATGCGAAGGAAGCGGAATACGTACGACTTCGGTAACCTGTTCGGTGTGTGACGGAATTGGCGAAATAGTCAATACATCTGTTTGTGATAGTTGTGGCGGCAATCCAATGGATAACCCTGAAGGTGTATGTCCTACGTGCGGTGGCACGGGATATATTTCGGGAACAGTACCCTGTTCTGGGTGTAGCGGTGGAGTTATAATTACTACTTACGACTGCGAAGTATGCAATAAAACAGGCACTTATTACATACTTACGTATAATATGCTCGGTCAAGATTATGAAATATCCGATGTTAAGTACAACGGAACTATAAAACTCAGCTCTGCTCCGGACTTCCGTAGTAACGAATATACGCTTACAGGTTGGAATACAGCTGCCGACAGGTCGGGAACGCATTACGATTTAGGTTCGGACTTTGAACTGACTCAGGATGTTACTCTTTATGCCGAATTAGCAGAACCTATGCATAAAGGATTCCTCAGAAGCCTTATAGACTTCGGCTCGGGAGTCGCGGGTACTTTCAATAAAGTTATAAACGGCGTGGTTGCCCTTATATACACTCCGGGAGCAGACGGAGAATTCGGAAGCTTCACGTTTATAGGCGTGGTAATGCTTGCGGCAATGGCAATAGGATTGTTTTACGTAGTAGTCAAATGGATTAAAGGTATCATCAATATGAGGAACTGACAATGAATGAAGTTTTTGTTAGAAATCGGTTTTTGTTAATCGCAATAATAATTACTGCTTTTATGACTATAATTTCGTCATTATACGCATTTTCCTACGTTTACGCCGATGAATCCGCAGAGTCGTTCGTAACCTCCGACGTATACATATGGATAAGTCCCGCTTCGGAAAGTTCTTTCTGGGTAGAGGAACAGAAAACCGTACAATTGTATAACCCGTCACTTACTACGGACGAGAATAATTGTTTGAGTTTCATTTTTACGCTGAAGGACTCGGACATACGGAATTTAGCGGGAGATCAGAGCGGTTTTCTCAGTCGGCTCAGTGTAGAGATAATAGAGTTCTCTCCCTCCGGAAGTTATCCTCCGAATCAGGAGAGCGGTGAATGCTTATCCAGAGCGGAGTTTGCCTTTCCGGAACAGATTGCGGATGAATATGAGTGCAGCCTGTTTTCCGAGTCTGCGGACGGAATAATTCTCGGAGAAAATTCGGTGACGTTTAAAGAAAGCCGGGGATTATGTATTATTCTGGAATATGAATCCCAAACTCCTCAAACGGCGACTATAATTCTTTCTAAAATAGGTTTTGACGCAGACAGTAAGACGGTAACAACTACATACACCTTTTCGGCATACTACTATTATGTTACGGATAGTGACGGCGGATATATCGTAACCATTAATTCCAACGATGTTAAAAGCGGCTTTTCATCGGTATATCCGAGTTTAGAGGAATACAAATCCATAAGTTGGTTCACTATATGGGGACTGCCTGCAAAAAGTTATCATTCCGATACTCTGCCGACCTTTTATGACCTTACCGTACTCGCTTCTTCTGCGGTTGAAGATCTTATAGCTTTCAATCGCAGCGTAGGTAAGCACGAGGGTTATTCCGAAGGCTATACGGCGGGATTTCATTCCGGCGAAGAATCGGTTAACTTTTCTTCCCTTCTGAGTTGGGTTGCTTCGGTTTTCGGTATATTCGACCTGAAAATCTTCGGTAATATAACTCTTGGCAACTTGCTATTCATTCCGCTTGTTTTTGCGGTAATATTTTTTATCCTTAAGATCGTGAGGGGCTGATTATGAAAAACGTATTTCAGGACTTTCTTCTTCCGTTTATAATCACTATTTCTGAGGCGGTTACGGTTCTTACCGACTTCCTGACTCAGGAAGTCGAGCTCGGTCCCTTGGGAACATTTTCGGTGTTATCCCTCATAAGCTCGGGCGTAATAATAGTTTTGCTTATAGCAATAATCATAAAGGCATTCATATGAGGGGTGATTTATGGAAACGGTAATCAATGACATTATGGTATTTCTGGGCATAGAAACACCTCTGTACCTGCTTATCTTTATAGCTTTCGTAACACTCGTTAAGGCGGTGAAAAAATGACCATATACGAACATCTCTATTCCTTCTTTGCCGGAATACTCGGAACCGTCGAAGCCGCTACCGTTCAAGGCGAAGTTTTTTGCCGATATGCGTCTTATCTATGTATAGGACTGCTTATTTACGGACTAATTAAGCTCTGCACTTTTGCCGTAAGGCTTATAAAGCTATGATTCAACTCGTAATTATTGTCGTAATTGTAATAACTTTGATAAAGCACCATTTCAATCGGAAATGGCTTATACGTCAGTTTGAAATACAGAACTGTATAGTTTTCGGGAAAAAGGGTACGGGCAAGGACACTTTGTTTGCGTGGGTAATTAAGCGCAGGAAACATAAACATTACAGTAATATACGTTACAACGACAAAACCGAAGTCAGACCCATTTCGGATTTGTCTACCGGCAACATTACATTCGACAATCTGATTGACGGAAATTTCTTCCCTATAGAAAAGAAGATGGAAGAGAACGTGGATTATTACATATCCGAAGCGGGTCTGAATCTTCCTTCTCAGTTCTCCCATCTTCTGGACAAGAAATTTCCATCCTTCCCTATATATTATTCTCTCGTGAGACATTTGACGAATTCCAACATACACGCCAATACTCAGGCGTTGTGTCGTCCGTGGAATAAGCTGCGGGAACAGGCTGACTGTTACATAAAATGCTGCGGCGTCATTAACATCGGTAGAATTTGCGTTCAGCGCGTAAGGGTTTACGAAATGTACGAATCCGCAGACAGAAATCTCAAACCCTATCGTTGCGGAATATTTTCTTCGAGAGAAGCCCGTGCCAGAGCGGAAGAACACCGAAGCCTATACGGCGACATCAGAAATATAACTTTCGTTCATCTGAGGGAAAAGAACGGTTACGACAGCCGTCACTTCCATCGTGTAATTTACGGCGTTCCTGCTCCTTCAAAAACTCAAAGGAAGCAGTGATTCCCTTCCCCCGTCTTTTTAGATTGCGAGGCGAAAAAGAAACCTTACCTTACGCATAACGTAAGAGAGAGGTTTTTTGCCTTATAATTGCAAGCCGAAGCAACGACCTTTGGTCAACCTGTCTTTTTGAGTTGCTTCGGCAAGGCAAGAAGAAGGCAAAAAATTCAGGGTGTCAGGCACACCGTGGAATAAATCCTGCCGAAGGCATGGTTTTATGCCGCGAAAGGTGCTTGACGCTCTGAAAGCGAACGGAGACTCTCCGAATTGTGTTCAGACTTGCCGGCGTAGCCGGCTCACAGGACCGCATCCGCCGTAAGGCGGTATAGCTGCCTTCGAAGCTTCGGACGTCGCGACCGGTGGTCGGGCGAACGGAGTTTCGAAGCAGCCTACCGGTGCGCGACATACCTAAGCTTACACGGAGCTTAAAACGGGTGCTGCCTCTTCACTTTTATTGCTACCCTTGATATTGGTAGCACTTAAATCCAAAAAGGGAGATTTTAAGAAAAATGTCCTGCTGTCATTTCTTTGCTCAAAATAAGGAAAATTCGGAATTTAAAGCCTTTATAGAGAAAAATAAAGGCAATTGCTTTCATTCCGGAGATAAAAACTATCTTCATACCGATTGCCCTTATTTCTGGGAATGCGCAGGCTTTACGGGACAGGAACGCAGACACTACGTCAACGCAAACACAGTTATAAACGACTTCGGGGACGGAAGAAAAGAAATAGTCTACTACAAGTCAGACTTCAAGGTTATGGATAAAGCCGTGAATATTCAGGTCGATACCTCGAAGCGATTTGCCGAAGTAGGAGAATATCTCGTTCCGAGAAAGCCCGGCGCAGACCTCGAAGCGTATATAGATATGATGGAGAAGAACCGCCGGAGAGCGACGGATATCTATTACGGCTTTGCGATGTGTAATAAATGGACGCATTTCTTCACCTTCACCGTATCCCCCTATCTCGTAGAAAACAGATACGATTCTGACGACGCGAAGAAATGCTGGGAGTATACCCGTAAGGCGCTTCAGAGTTTCGATCCGGATGTCAGGATTCTGTGCGTTCCCGAAAGACACGAAAGCGGAGCTTTGCATTTTCACGCTCTCGTCGGATTCAATAAACCGTTATACTTCGATGAGTACGAAAAACTTCCGTATAAACAGATTGCGCAGAAGATAATCCGAGGCAAGGTGGTGAAAGAGGGTTTCTCGACCTTCGACAAGGAAGGACGTCTGACTTGTCTCCCGAAGAGCAGAAATAAATATTTCCTTCTTCCTTACTACGAATACGGCGAACGCAAGACCACTAAGCTCGGCGATCCGCTTTACGCAACGAGTTTCTATCCCTACGGGATAAACAGCTGCGCTATTCTTCCACAGGATAAAGACAATATGGCAGCCATAAATTATCTCGTGAACTATACCAACAAAAGCGATACCGTAGGCTATGGCCAGAAGCGTTATTACCGGACGCATAATCTTATCTTTAAGGATAAAGCCGTTCTGCACGTGGACGGCACTTCGATTTACGATGACTTCATAAAGAGCAACAGCCTTAAGGTCTACAAGGACAACGACATAATGACCGTGTTCAGGAATTTTAATGTCAAAGGAGAATCCGATGAAGCTTGACGAATGGCTGAAAGATTGGTTGAAGGTATATAAAGAACCTTATCTTTCCGCCGGAAGTATAAAACGAATGAAAGTAACGTTGAGGAACCATATATCTCCTTGGCTGCTTAATAAGGAGCTTAAAGAGATAACGACCTTCGATGTAGATAAGGCACTATCCGAATGCGGGTTATCCCGCAGCAGGAAGTACGCTTATTACGTATTGTATAATTCGTTAAAGAAAGCTTACCGCGTAGGTCTTATAGAAAAGAACGTTGCCGAGAACATCGAGCAGGTCAGACATAGAGAGAAACGCGGAAACGCGCTTTCTTCGAAGGAACAGAAAGAATTCCTTGAAGCTATAAAGGGCGACCGTTACGAGCAGGTTTTCCGGTTTATGCTTATGACCGGAGTAAGGAGAGGGGAAGCTATAAATCTTCGTTGGAAGGATATAGATCCGGATAGCAGGCTTATGTATATTCGAGGAACTAAAACCGAATCGTCCGACCGTATTTTTTTTATAACTCCGGAGATAGAGAAGATTCTCTTCATCCAGAAGCGAAGCGTTCAGAGCGAAAGGGTCTTTCCTTACATTGGAGATAATCTTACTCACGCGTTCAAGACCTTCTGCCCGAATCATAAGCTGCACGACCTTCGGCACACCTTCGTTACACGCTGTGCGGAAAGCGGAATAAACGTAAGCGTTACTCAGCAGCTTGCCGGCCATAGCAGTATACATACTACGCTTAATATATATACGCACGTAGTTACGGACTTCGCCCGGGAGGAGTTCGAGAAGTTCAAATTAGAGAAATGAGAATTCAAATCCAGACGAAAAATCTTCGATCCAGGATCGAAGCCCGGCTTCTCCTAGGGACAACAAAAAAAGACGATAACTAAAGTGTTATCGCCCTGTGGTGCCGATGATCGGACTCGAACCGATACGATGTCGCCATCGAGGGATTTTAAGTCCCTTGCGTCTGCCTGTTCCGCCACATCGGCAAATTCCTTCGCGGCTGCTCGAAATCTCCTTCCGCGAGTGCCCGTAAAGTTTACCACATCCTCGGCTTAATGTCAAGCTTTTTCCGCGATTTTGTATATTCATTGCCTGTCGGTAACACAGAAAAAGCCCCGAAGATATCTCCGAGGCTTTTGATTTAACCGTAAGCTGTTTTTGATTTTAACGGAATCGGATTTTGATAAGATAAGATTCTCGTTTTCCGTCCAATATAGTCCGTTCGGGAAGACAAAAACTATGCGAGAACGCTTATAGTCGGGGGATTCCAGGTTTTCAGAGCTTCCATATCGGGAAGATAAATACGCATAAAGAGGTGGAATTCCCCGTCGCCCACGGGCAGTCAGTTTTCCGTAATTTGAGGTGCGTCCTTGGAAAGAACGATATCCAGCGAGCCGTCTTCGTTAAGGATAAAGCCCGAGCGGTCGTTTACGCAGTAACGATTTATGGGATTGTCTATAAGGAAATCGTCGCTGCCGTAAGCGGTAATGGACCAGAATCCTTTTTCGAGAGTGGACGGGAGCGAATCGAAATGAAGAATATAGGTCTTTTCTCCGCTAAGACGGTTGCCGTTTATATCGCAGTCGGTTTTGGGATAAATCGCGACGTCGTTGGTGTTTGCGCCGAGACCGACGAGAGCTACCATCGCGCGGTAGGTGTATTCGGTACCGAAATCGCCTATGGGAGAGCCGTAGAACGTCCATTGTCCGAGTTTGGATGCGAACTTAGGAGCGCAGGAAACGACCGTCTGACGGAAGTTTTTGAGGTGATTGACCCAGAATCCTTCGCCTTCGGTATCGGAATCCGAGGGGATTACGGACGCGTCGAAGGTCATACCGGGGCCGACGTTGATTTTCGCAAACTTTTTAAGAAGTTCCGCGTCTGCTTCCGCGGGAGGATTGATTTCCATAAGAGCGTTGGCTTTATCGAAGAATTCATTGGGACTCATAGAGAGGACTTTGCTGACCGGAACGAAATCGTTAGCCGCGTCGTAAGTTCCTTCGGGCTGAACGTAATCTCCGCCGGCATTGTAAGCCGAAAGAGGAAGCAGATTCATTCCGTTCTGAATCTCGTAAACGTTGGGAAGGTCCTCCTTATCGGAAAGAACCACGCGCGCGATGAGCCATACGTAATTCGTGGGAACTTCCACTTTTGTTACGTTTTCGGGAACAACCGCGTCGGAGTCGGGCGTTACGAATACGTAAGTTCCGGCTTGGTCAAGTACCGTTACGGTGTTCGTCCACGCGTCAAGCACCTGAACGTTGAAGAATCTGTCGGCTTCGGGCATAACGTAAACCATAGGTTCCGCTCCGAGGTCCAGCCAGCCCTGAGTGTAAACGGTATCTACGTTGGGCGTTACGACCGTCCTGAAAGACGCGTCCGCAAGCTCTTTTCCGTGGATGAGCTGGTTTACGGGAGAACGTCCCTTGACGGGCGTTACGGTGTTTGTGGAAAGCGTTTTGGTTGCGTCTACGAGAACGAGAGGAAACGCGTAAATATACGCTTCCGAGATGAGTTCCTGTTTTTCTTCGTCGGTAAGAGGCTTTTCTGCCGGTACGCACGCCGTAAGAAGACAGAAACAGAGCAGCATAAGAGCCGCAACCGTTACGATGGCTTTTTTCATAGAAGTTTCTCCTTTTTTGTTGCGATTATCTTATAGATTCCCCGCGAAGCAACGTGCCGCGCAGGGAAATAACGATTGTCGCAGTTCATTTTCTGCCACGGCTCAAGCGCTCGCTCGCCCTTATTACAAATGGCAATAAATCCGCGCCGTATAAATTTTTCAGCAAGCTCGCCGTTCGCTGTTTCGCTTTGTCCGTCGCAAAGAGAAAGAAAATCGAATTCTTCCTTGGTCAGCCGCTGCGCGTCGCGCATTCCTTTTACATAATAAGCAGAAGGAACGCGCCACCATGATCTAAGACCTATATTCGGATTAAGTATACAGTACATAATATTCTTATCGTGCAGTTAATTGAAAAGAAAGCGGCAAAGTCGGTTCTTTGCCGCTATGGAAGTTTTAGTTGCTATTAAGCCTTATCGGTTTCTATAAGTTATACGCTTAAAGAAAAGAACGTAAAACTTAATTTATTTCTTATTGTAGGGGTTATTGCACAGCCACAAGCCTTTTTCGTAGGTACATAACTTACATGTGTTGCAATATACGGGTCCTCCGCAAGTGCCGCAAGCCCTGTCGCTACCGGAAACGCTACCCATATCAATATTACCTCCGCACTTCTTACAGACGAAATTATTGCACCAGTTTCCGACGGTAGTAACCATTCTTCCGTCTTTCGTGTAGCAGCCGCCGCCTGCTACGTTATTAAGTTCGTCGTCAGAAAGCTCGCCCGTTTTATTAAGCTGATTAAAGTAAGCCTGAGCTTCTTCCTTGGAAAGCTCCATATTATTAACCTTTGCTATATCGATAAGTTCTTCGGGTGTTTTAACCTGTTTTGCTTTTTCTACGAGTTCGGGTGTTATTTTGTTTTCCATTGTAATTACTCCTTTTTTTGATATTTCTATAAGTATATACGCCTAAAGAGCAATTTCGTTAGGGATGCTCTTAATTTGTTTTTCGTTTTTTAGTTTTTAAGCGAAACGGCGTTAAATTTATTTGTTGTTTTTGGGGTTATTGCAAAGCCACAAACCTTTTTCGTAGGTGCAGAATATGCAGGAACAGCAATCTGCGTATTCGCCGCCTCTTTTTACTCCGTTTCTGCCGCTGAAATCGTCGCATATATGAAGCGCAGAAACTACCAACCGTCCGTCTTTCGTGTAGCAGCCGCCGCCTGCTACGTTATTAAGTTCGTCGTCAGAA
>ENA-OUQC01000424-OUQC01000424.1-human-gut-metagenome-genome-assembly--contig:-NODE-424-length-31400-cov-5.497017_pt1 | contig 31400 bp, 28 predicted proteins | sample MGYA00237942_ERZ548815 | MGnify/ENA primary metagenome ERZ548815 (study PRJEB26490, sample SAMN05194722) | human gut metagenome | biome: terrestrial biome; feature: human-associated habitat; material...
GCCGCCAGGGCATTGAAATTCAGGTTGGTGAGCAGGATGCCCTTGGTGGTGCCGGTGGTGCCGCCGGAATAGAGGATGACGGCGGCCTCCGTGCTCTCCTTTTCCGCCCGGTATTTCCAGTGGTAGCGCTTGCCCATGCGGAGGAAATCCTTCCAGCGGAGGACGGGGGCGTCGTCGGGGATCTTGCGGATCTTGCGGCCCTCGGTAAGCATATAGCCTGCCTTCAGGGGCTGGGAAAGGGCGTCCTTGATGGAGGCAATGATGATATTGCTCAGGTCCACATTCTGCCGGATGGCCTCAAACTTATGATAGAACTGATCCAGCGTGATGGCGGCGATGGAGCCGGATTCCTTCAGGAAAAACTCGATCTCCCGCTCGGAGGACAGGGGATGCACCATGTTGCACACCGCGCCCACCAGATTCACCGCGTAAAACATGATGGCGGCCTGGGGGCAGTTGGGCAGGCAGATGGTGACCCGGTCATTGGAGCGGATGCCGATGGCCTTCAGCGAACGGGCGCAGAGCTCGATCTGCTGGACAAAATCCCGGTAGGTGGTGCTGCGGCCCATAAAATCATAGGCCACATAGTCGGGATATTTCTGCGCGACGCGCTCCACCGCCTCAAACATGGTGCCCTCGAAATACTCCAGATGGGCGGGAATGTCGCCCAGGCTCTTGAGCCAGGGCATTCTGACGCTTGCTGCTTCACTCATTTGCATTACACCTTTTTCTTATCTTTCTTGTCTTCAAGCTCCACCGTCTGCGCCGCAGGCAGCTCCAGCAGCTCCGGATGCTCCAGAAGATGCTTCAGCAGGCGGATGGATTTGGAATAATAATAGCCGTCGGCCAGGCGCTCGTCGATGGTGAGGCCCAGATCCAGCGTTTCCCGCATTTCATAGGTCCCGTCGGGCTGGAAGACGGGGGTCATCTTTTTCTCGCCGATGATGCAGAAGAGGGAGCAGGTGCCCCAGTTGGTGAGATGATGATAGCCGGAGCGCAGTCGGATGGAGCCCAGATTGGACAGCACCATGGTGCAGTAATAGGGGTCCGTCTCGATGATGGAGGCGGGGATCCAGCCATGAATATCCAGCCGGGTCAGGACCCAGACGATAAACTTGCCCAGGAACCGGGGCATCCGGTTGAAGAGGTTCATATTGTCGGTGGAGGCGTCCACCTTGTCGGAGCGGCAGGAGCTGATCTGCCGGAAGATATCCGCATGAAGGCTGGTAAGGGTGCTTTCGTCCGTTGCGTGGACCACGGCCAGCGCCTCGCCGGCATCGTCGGAAAAGAGCTTTTTCACCACGAAGGCCGCGGAGACCTCCCGGCGCTGGTAAAAGTTTTTGTTGGCGATAAAGCGGTTGAGCTTGGGCCGCAGGGTCACGGTCTTGACCAGAGCCGCCAGGATCACATGGAACAGGGTGTAGGGAAAATCCGAGGGCTGGGCGTTTTTCTGCGCCAGAAAGGCGTTTATCGGCCCCAGATCGATGCGCTCCGAGATATAGGCCTCGTTGTCGCAGCGGTTGGGATAGATCAGCGGCGTGATAAAGTGCATCCCGTCCAGATCCCGGATGAGCGTCCCGTCCTTCCGGTCGCCAAAGCGGCGTTTTTCCTGTTTCATGCGTTTTCCCCCAATTCTGCCCCGCGGGGCTTTTCTGCTTTGCTGATAAGCTCCGTGAGCGACTGCAGCACCCGGGCGAAGGTGCGAAGCTCCTCCGGGCTGAAGCGCTCCTTCAGCGCCCGCACCGCCCGGGCCAGCGCCCCGTCGCTCTCGGTGCAGTAGCGCATGAACTTGTCTGTCACATGGAGATGGGATTCCCGCCGGTCCTCCGGGGAGGGCGTCTTGCGGATATAGCCCTTTTGGATCAGGTTATTCACCTTATAGGTGGCGTTTGGCTGAGAGATGCCGATGCAGTCGGCAAACTGCTTGACGGTGGGGCCGCGGAGCAGATAGATCACATCCACGGCATAGGCCTCCGAGGCGCTGAGGCTGCCGTCCCGCTCCCGCAGGAGACGGAACAGGCCCTGGTAGCTCAGCAGCCGGAAGCTCTCATAGCATTGGATCACACAACGAAACAAGAAAAGCGCCTCCTGTCGCAGAAAAAGTTCAAAATTTAAAACTAACTCATTATACCTGACAGGCTGAAAATTGTCAAGAACCAATGGAATGGGGGGGAAAACTTAAAAATCGGCAAAAAATAGGAAAATCAGGTGCAAAATCAAATGAAAAGTGCTATAGTGGGCTTACATCCCAACGGGGAGCCCAAAACGGAAACAGAACGACGCCGGGCAAGACGGCCCGGCAGAAGGAACAGAACAGTATGTTTGAAAACAGAAAAGAGGCCCCAAAGGGCCTGAAGATCATTATCGTAGGCTGCGGCAAGGTGGGCGCCACGCTGGTGGACCAGCTGAGCCAGGAGGGCCACGACATCACCGTGGTGGACAAAAACGCCGCGCGGGTGCAGAGCATTGCCAATCAGTATGATGTGATGGGCTTTGCGGGCAACGGCGCCAGCTACAGCGTGCAGAAGGAGGCCGGCGTGCAGGAGGCAGATCTGCTCATCGCCGTCACCGGCTCCGACGAGCTGAACCTTTTGTGCTGCACCGTGGCCAAGCAGGCGGCAGACTGCGCCGCCATCGCCCGGGTGCGCACGCCGGATTACAGCCGGGAGGTCAGCTACCTGCGGGAGAAGCTGGGCCTTGCCATGATCATCAATCCCGAGCTGGAATCCGCCACGGAGGCGGCCCGCATTTTGCTGATGCCCACGGCGCTGGAGGTGGATTCCTTTGCCCACGGGCAGGCGGAGATGATCAAGATCAAGATCCCCGAGGGCAACCGGCTCTGCGGCATGACGCTGGCAGAGCTGGGCCGGGAGATCTCCCAGGAGATCCTGATCTGCGCCGTGGAGCGGGAGGGAAAGGTGACCATCCCCGGCGGCGGCTTTGACATCCGGGCGGGAGACATCATCTCCTTCGCCGCCTCCCGGGCGGTGAGCAAGAAGTTTCTGGCGGACATCGGCTTCAAGACCAACGCCGTCCGCAACACGCTGATCATCGGCGGCGGAAAGTCCGCCTATTATCTGACCACCCAGCTTTTGAGCATGGGCATCGATGTGAAGATCATTGAGAACGACCGGGCCCGGTGCGAGGAGCTGAGCATCCTGCTGCCCAAGGCCGTCATCATCAACGGCGACGGCACCAACGAGGATCTGCTCCGGGAGGAGGGCATCGCCTATGCGGAATCGGTGGTGGCGCTGACGGGCATCGACGAGGAAAATATCCTGCTGACGCTGTATGCCAGAAGGGTCTCCCAGGCCAAGGTCATCACCAAGATCAACCGGATCACCTTCAACGAGGTCATCAACGGCCTGGATCTGGGCTCCGTGGTCTATCCCAAGTATATCACGGCGGAGGCCATCATCCGCTATGTCCGCGCCAAGAAGGACTCCATGGATAACAACAACATCGAGAGCCTTTACCACATGTTCGGCCATCGGGCGGAGGCCATCGAGTTTTATGTTCGGGCCGGCTCCGAGGTCACGGGCGTCACCCTGCAGGAGCTGCCGCTGAAGGAGGGGCTGCTGGTCTGCTGCATCTACCGGGGCGGCAGGGTCATCATCCCCGGCGGCCGGGACTGCATCCAGCCGGGCGACACCGTTATGATCGTCACCACCCACCGGGGCCTCAACGACCTGCGGGATATTCTGGCGTGAGCCGCGGAGGAGCCTTATGAACCGTTCCATCATCCGTTATATTTTAGGCTGTGTGCTGACGGTGGAGGGCCTTCTGATGCTCACCGTCTGCGGGGCGGCCCTCTGGTATGGCGAGGCCCAGGGCTGGACCTATCTGGCCGTGGGCGGGGGCGCGGCGCTTTTGGGCCTTCTGCTGATCCGCAAAAAGCCGGCGAGCACGGTCTTTTACCTGAAGGAGGGCTGCGTCAGCACGGCGCTGAGCTGGATGCTCATGAGCCTTGTGGGCTGTCTGCCCCTGTATCTCACCGGGGAGATCCCCGGCTTTACCGATGCGCTGTTTGAGACGGTCTCCGGCTTTACCACCACCGGCGCCAGCATCCTCTCCGATGTGGAGGCGCTGAGCCATTGCGCCCTGTTCTGGCGCAGCCTGACCCACTGGATCGGCGGCATGGGCGTGCTGGTGTTTCTGCTGGCGGTGGTGCCGCTGAACGGCGGCTACCACATGAACCTGATGCGGGCGGAATCCCCCGGCCCCTCCGTGGGCAAGCTGGTGCCCAAGGTCCGGGCCACGGCGCGGATCCTCTATCTGATCTATATCGGCATGACGGCGCTGGAGCTTCTGCTGCTCCTGCTGGGGCGGATGCCCACCTTTGAAGCCATCTGCACCAGCATGGCCACCGCCGGCACCGGCGGCTTCGGCCTGAAAAACGACAGCATGGCCAGCTATTCGCCCTATCTCCAGTGGGTGGTGGCCATCTTCATGCTGCTGTTTGCCGTCAACTTCAACGCCTATTACCTGCTGCTGCTGCGCCGCTTCCGGGAGGCATTTTCCATGGAGGAGGTCCATTGCTTTTTTGGCATTGTGGGCGCGGCTGTCCTGGTGATCTTCTGTGCCATCCTCAAAAGCTGTAACGGCGTGTTTGACGCGCTGACCAAGACGGTCTTTCAGGTGGCGTCGGTGGTCAGCTCCACCGGCTACTGCAGCACGGACTTTAATCTCTGGCCCCAGACGGCCCGGCTGACCCTGGTGCTGCTGATGTTTGTGGGGGCCTGCGCCGGCAGCACCGGCGGCGGCTTCAAGGTCTCCCGCCTGGTGATCCTGGTAAAGTCCATCAAGAAGGAGTTTGGCTCCTATATCCATCCCAAGAGCGTCAAAAAGGTCCGCATGGACGGTAAGCCCATCGAGCATGAGGTGGTGCGCTCCACCAATGTTTATTTTATCACCTTCATGCTGATCTATGTGGCGTCGGTCTTTCTGGTGAGCCTGGAGGGGCAGGATCTGGGCACCTGCTTCACCGCGGTTCTGGCCACGCTGAACAATATCGGCCCGGGCCTCAACGCCGTCGGCCCCGCCGCCAACTTCGGCGGACTGGCGGGCTTTTCCAAGTGGGTCCTGATCTTCGATATGCTGGCGGGGCGGCTGGAGCTGTTCCCCGTGCTGATCCTGTTCCATCCCGCCCTGTGGAAGGACGCCCTGGCCAGCCGCCGCAGGAAATGAGCCTGGATCCGGTTTTTTGTATTTTTTTGCAAAAGCCCGGCGGAAGCCTTGCAAAAAAACCGGGCTTTTGCTATCATAAGGGCAATGATTCTTTCTTTTCCAGAGGAGACCACTGCTATGAAGTATGATCTGAACGCGCTGGACGCCGCGCTGAGCGCCCGCATCCAGAAGAAAAAGCTCCCCGGCGTTTCTGTCTGCGTCCGCGGACCCGAGGGCGTCATCTTTGAAAAGGGCTATGGCGTCGCCAACGACAAGGGCATGCCCCTGAACGAGCACACCATGATGGGCATTGCGTCCATGAGCAAATCCACCGCCACGCTGGCGCTGTGTATCCTGGCCACGGAGGGCAAGTGCTCCTTCCACGATCCCGTCACCAAATATTTCCCCACCTTCCGCATGAAGGGCATCCCGGCCGACAATGTGACCCTGCATCATCTGGCGACCCATACCGCCGGCATCCCGCCCATGGAGCCGCTGGAGTGGTCCATCGCGCTGAACAGCACCCAGCGGGCGGAGACCGACTGGACCCGCGCCATGCGGGCCACCGCGCCCAACCAGATGAACACCATCCAGCAGGTGGTGGATTATATCTCCGAGGGCCGCTACCCCACGCTGGGCGAGCCGGGCCTTTATATGAGCTATTCCAACGAGGGCTATGCCATCCTCTCCTATGTGGTGGATCAGGCGGCGGGCTATCCGCTGGAGCAGTTTCTGAAGGATCGGGTCTTTGGGCCCATGGGCATGACCCGCACCGTTCTGGATGAAGACGCTTCCGAAGCCCGCGCCATGGCCGGCGGCAACATCACCAGCCTTTGGGAGCGGGACGAGGAAGGCAACTTCACCTGCGACGACGGCTGGAGCGTCCTGCCGCCCTTCCGGTCCTGCGCCTGCGTCAAGTCCACGGCCCACGACATGGCCCGCTACTATCAGTGCATCTCCAACCACGGCGTTCTGGATGGGGAGCAGGTGATCCCCGCCGCCGCGGCGGATATGATGGTGGGCGAAGCCTTCCCCCTGACGGAAAAGCCCTATTACTGCTACGGCCTGAACAAGCGCCTTTGGAAGGGCCACACCATCTGCGAGCATTCCGGCGGCCTCCACGGCGTTTCCACCCACGGCGGCCTGCTGCTGGGCGAGAATTACGGCTTTGCCGCGTTGTGCAACGAGGGCGATCAGGACACCGACGACCTGTGCCAGATGATGTATAACATGATCATCGGCCAGCCGCTGGAGGAGCCGCACATCTGGCTCCATCCCACGGAGCAGCCCTTCAGCGATCCGGAGATGCTGCTGGGCAGCTACATCTGCCACGAGGGCGAGCCTGTGATCATGAAGGTCTATCAGGACGAAAAGGGCCAGCTGATGGCCAGCCGTCCCGCCGGTGAATACCGCATGGTCCACTGCGGTGAGGGCTGGTTCCAGTTCTATAACAAGAACAACGAGCTGATGGGCCGCTGCCACTTCTGGGTGCGCGACGGCAAGGCCTGGGGCGTGCAGGTCTATACCCGCATCTATCAGCGCATCGAAGACTGATCTCTGCAAAAAAACACCGGCGGCGTGAATTGCTCACGCCGCCGGTTCTTATATGCGGTTTTTCTGCGTTACAGGCGCCCGCTACCTTCCTCTGCGGCAGACCGCTGGCAAAAGGCCACCAGCTCCGGCAGCAGCAGGGGCAGCAGCAGCGCCCCAAGACCGCAGCGCAGCCAGGTGGAGGCGGGCTCCAGCCGGGAGATCACAGCGTCATAAAAGCCCGGGCCCACAAGCTCCAGCATGGGCTGGTAGCCGGTCAGCGCCGTGATCTGCCAGAGCGCGCTGCCCAGCCAGGGCAGCAGAAGGAGGATGGCGGCAGTCCGCCAGGCCCAGAGCGTCTCGCAGTCGCTTTGCATCAGCCAGCGCAGCAGCAGCCACAGCGCTCCCGGCACGCTCAGCAGTCCCAGACATACCAGCGCCGGAGGGATCGTTCCGGCGGCAAAATGCAGGATCGCGCCTGCGCCGCCGCCCAGCGCTCCCAGCAGCAGAAGTCCGGCGCAGACCCGGCGCTGCCAGCCGGAGACCGCCCGGGGAAGGACGGAGAGCAGCAGGCCGCAGCCCAAAAAGGCGGGGATCCAGTTGAGAAACAGCCGGTCATACAGCGGCCGCTCCACGGTGAACTGCCCGGCGGTCAGCACCAGCGCCATGCCCCAGAAAAGCGAAAGGGCAGTCCGGCGCGCCTGCGCCGCGGGGGAACGGCCGGCTTCGGGGTTCGTCATGCGAGATACGCCTCCACTGTGTTTCTAATTATTGTTTGAACACCAGAAAAGTTATCTTCCGAATCGTAATAATAATCAATATAGGGTTCGAGATCCATTTTGACATCGTTTGGCTCATTTATTACATCAAATGCGCGGTGGATCCTTGTGTGTGTATCTGCATAGTAGGTTGTGCCATTGATATCACCCATGCGCCCAAGGTATACCATACAATCATATAGATTAACGGAAGTGTTAGCGGGAACAAGAGCATTTGCGGTTAGGCCAAGTAAGGTGCCAAGAACGGGCCAGCGAATGCCGATTAAGGATGCTGCTGCCTGCAAAGTTTTTCCGCCAATGGAAACACCCTGCCCGGCAAATTCAATGCGGAATTCCAGTGATTCCCGCACAGTGACCCAGTAGCCAGAATACTGCCCATATCCTACCTGATAATTATAGGGGGAACCGTAAAGAGATCTCAATTCCGCCAAAAGATCAGCATCAGTGTCGTTGATCGTAGCGTCTGGAATAGGAGAAAGAGAAATATCACCCGAAGAGCTTAAGATATCATCCAAAGAGGGAATCGATTTTATTGCAACATCAAAGACGGTGTTCCAATTGGAAATAGTGTTAAGATCCTCGCGTGTTAACCCCAGGTCAGTAATAGGAATTTCCATTTCAAATACTTGGAATCGATCACGATAGGCAAAGGAAAAGAGGATAACTTCATCATTTAATGTTGCATTCACAGTATATTCATTTGTGCTTTTGAAATAAGAAAGGATCCCATCAACGGTAAAAATGTCCGTTTCACCATTGTATGAAGCGGAATCCAGAGCCTGTGTCTTTGGGGCACACCACATCATCAAATTGAGAGCAAAAAGAAGCGAAAGAGCTACAGATAAAATGCGTTTCATCATAGTGTTTACGCCTCTCTGTTTTCATTGTCATCCCCACGAGTGATGTTTGATGCTTTAGAATTTCTGCGAAAACACTAAAGCAGAATTAATTATTCATGTTATCCCTCCTTTGTTATTTGTACAAAACCAGTTAACGATGTGTGTTGTATATTATTTTAAATTAACAAAAACAAATTGTCAATCGCAACAGCCAAACGCGGGCAAAAACCGGCAGTCTGACCAAATTGGCAAAAAATTTTTTGTGGAAATATTTTTAACGGCGGCACAAAAAAGACGGGCAAAACGCCCGTCTTTTGCTTATTTTTCCTCTTTTTTGGCCGCCAGGGCCATGATCTCGCCGAACTTGTCCATGATATAGCCGTAATTCTTCGGCACATGGGGCAGCATACAGCCGGAGCAATCCTTGCAGCCGGTTTCCGTATAGGTGAAGCCGCCGCCGCATCGTTCGCCCAGGGCATACAGCGGGCAGTAGCAGAACAGGCAGTTGAACTGCTCCGGCTGCTCCGTTTTGTGGCAGGGGAAAAACTCACATTCTTTATTCTGGAAAAAGGCGTAGTGCTTGCCCTCCCAATAAGGCTTTTCGCTCATGCAAAAGGCTCCTTTCTGCCGGTGATTTTCTTTATGATACCATGCTTTCGCCCGCCGCGCAAGAGGGGAGGGCAAAAGAAGGATTTGGGTAAAAGCGTCAAAGAAAACGGGAGAGATTGCATTTTTTAAAAGAAATAAATATTTGTCATTGCATTTCGGCAGAAATATTGTTATAATGGCCTTACTTACTTGAACGGGAAAGGACGGGACATCATGAATAGCTGGTATCGCCGTTTCCTGTTTGAGGGAAAGCATAAGTGTCACCTGTATATCGGCGAGGGGTATCAGGGCCCCGTGCGAAAGCATCGGCATGACTTTTACCATTGTGTCTATCTGATCCAGGGACAGGTCTTGGAAATGCAGTACGGGCGGGAGATCCTGCAGAAGCCGGGCGAGTGTTTCTTTACGCCGCCGGGCGTGGATCATAGCATGTATATTTATGAAAACACCCGATATTTCTGCCTGTCCTTCTCCCAGAGCATCGCGGACATCCTGTTTTCCAGGATCAACGGGCTTCGGCGGGATTTCAAAAACCTGCCCGATGTTTTTCCGGTGCCTGCAGAGACCAGGACACGGCTGGATCATTGCCTGAAGAGCCTCATGGATGAGCAGAGCTATGCCGGGCCGTCTGCGCTGGAGACAGCGCCGTTTTTGACGGTGTCCGCGCTGCTGATGATGCTCCGGAGCGAGCTTCCCGGGGATGGAGCGGGCGCAGAGGAACCGGAAGATACGGACCGAACGCGGGCAGAGGTCCTGCGATGTGTGCAGCATATCCAGGCCAATTATGATCAGGCTCTGTCGGCGGAGGTCCTTTCGGGGATCACGGCGCTGCCGCGCAGCGCGATCAACAAGGCGTTCCGGCAATATACCGGCAAATCCGTAAAGCAGTATGTGACAGAAGTGCGCATCAAGGAGGCAAAGCGCCTGATCGGGCTGGGCGAGCTTCCGCTCCAGCAGGTGGCAGAGCAGGTGGGCTACCACGATTTTTCCACCTTCTACCGAAATTTTTTGAAGCTCGCCGGCGTTTCGCCGGCAGAATACCGCCGCAGCAATTCTCACAGCGCCAGCGAGGAAGATCCAACGATCTCATAGGCAGCGCGGCCGTTCCAAATCATGGGAGCGGCTGTGCTGCCTTGTGTTTTTATGAGCAGGCAGGCCCTGCCGGCGGCGCCGGCAGGCTTCCTTGCCAGATAAAGCTGAAGGAGGGGCTTATGAGTATTGAAAGGGTTTTGCAAGTTGCGGAAAGGTTCCAGAAAAACAGCGCCGCGCCGCTGGGGTTCGCGTTTCGGGATCTGAACAGCGGCCGGACGATCTCCTATCACGGAGAACAGCCGTTTCCCACGGCCAGCGCATACAAGATCTATATCCTGGCGGAGCTGTTTCGAAAGGTCTATGCGGGAGAATGCCGGCTCAGCGACCGGCACCCGCTGACCGAGGAGATCAAATCCGCCGGAAGCGGCGTTTTGGCGGAGCTGGATCCGGGGCTCAATCCCACGCTGAAGGATTATGCCACGCTGATGATGATCCTTTCGGATAATACCGCGACAGATTTTCTTTTTGATTTTGTGGGCCGGGACAACATCAGAAAAAATGTTATTGATGCCCTGGGGCTGGTCCATACGAAATGTGATTGGGGCTGCGCAAAGCTGATCGACATTTACTATGAGATGAATGGGCGAAGCTTCGAACAGCTCCGCGCAGACAATGGCGGACAAAGGCCCAGTTATCATGGCTCCAAATGGTATCGCTGCATAACGGAGGAAAACGATCAGACTGCGCCGCTGGAGGCGATGCGGATGTTGGAGCTGCTTTACCGGGGAGAATGGGTCTGCCCCGAGGCCAGCGCCGGCATGCTGGACATCATGAAGCGGTGTCAGACGGATTCCCGGATCCCCAAATATCTGCCCCAAGGCGTGGAGACGGCCCACAAGACCGGTACACTGGATAAGCTGAATGTGGATATCGGCATCATCTATACAGCAAAGGGTGATTATATCCTCTGTATGTTTTACAACGGGAATCTCGCTTCCCGAGCGGATTATGATAAAAATGACCGGGGCCGCGTTGGAGACAGCTATCTGGCGGAGCTCTCCGGAGCAATTTATCAGGCGTATATGGAAGACTGACCGCGGCGCACGCCGCCGGAAACCGGGGCGGCGGACGCTGCATGGAAAGGAGCTGTTATTTTGCGGTACATCGTAAAACGATTGCTGATCGGCGTGGCGCTGGTGCTGTGCGTTTCCTTCCTGGTGTTCAGCATGCTGTACCTGATGCCGGGCAGCCCGGTAATGCTGATGGCTGGCGAGGGAGCCAGCGTGGAACGCCTGGAGGAGATCGAAAAGGAATATGGCCTGGACCGGCCGCTGCTGGTGCAGTATGTGGACTGGCTGGGCAATGTGCTTCTCCGGCGGAACTTCGGCATTTCATTCAAATACAAGCTGCCGGTCTGGGATCTGGTCAGCAAGCGGATCCCCGTGAGCCTGCGGCTTTCGGTCATCACGGCGATCCTCCAATATGGGCTGGCGATCCCCCTGGGCCTGCTGTGCGCCTATAAAAAGGATTCCTTTGTTGACCGGCTCACCGTCACTGTCTCGCTGTTTTTAACATCGATCCCGTCCTTTTGGATCTCGGTGCTGCTGATGCTTTTGTTTGCGGTCAAGCTCAAGTGGCTTCCCATGACGGAGCTGAAGACCTGGAAGCACTATGTCCTGCCGGTGACGGCCGGCGTGCTCAGCGGCCTGGCCAGCACCATCCGCCTGACAAAGAGCGAGGCGCTGGATGTGCTCCGGGAAAAATATGTGGTCACGGCCTATGCGAAGGGCCTTTCGGAAAAAACGGTGCGGCTGCGGCATGTGCTCCGCAATTCGCTGATCATTATCTGCGTGCAGATCTTTCAGTCGCTGCCCTGGCTGATCTCCGGCTATATCATCATTGAAAAGATCTTCGTCATTCCGGGCATGGGCGGTCTGATGATCAACTCCATTATCTATCAGGACTTCAATGTGGTGCAGTGCCTGATCTTCATCATCTCCGTGCTGACGGTCATCTGCAACATTGCGGCTGATATCATGCTGGGCCTGCTGGATCCCCGCATCCGGATCTCTACTGGTGGAGGTGACAAATAATGCACGACAGTCCGTTTAAGGAATTTTTCCGAAGCTGTTGGAAAAACATCAACTTTATGGTGGGCATCGTTATGCTGTGCAGCGTTATTTTCGTTGCGGTATTTGCCGAGCAGGTGGCGCCCTATGCCTATGATGCCGGCGATCCCGGCACGATCTTCAAGGCGCCCAGCGCCGCGCATATCTTCGGGACGGACAACATGGGCAGGGATCAGTTCAGCCGCATTATCTACGGCGCGCGGATCACGCTGAAGGTGGCGCTGATCGGCGGCTCTATTCAGCTGTTTCTCGGCGTGATCGTGGGGCTGTTCTGCGGTTATTACGGCGGCGTGGTAGACCGGATCATGCTGTTCTTCGCCGATCTGACCTGGTGCGTGCCCGGAATGGTCATGGCGCTGGCGGTAGTTACAGTGATCGGTATCAATTTGACCAACGCCATTGTGGCGATCGCGCTGGTGAACTGGGCCTCCATGGCCCGCACGGTCCGGGCAAAAACCATGTCGCTGAAAAATATGGCCTTTATCGAGACCGGTATCGCCTTTGGCGAAAGTGATCTGGCGCTGATGTTCCGCTATATTCTCCCCAATATCGTTCCCGCTCTGATCGTGATGGTATCCATGGCGCTGCCCGGGACCATTATGTCCACCACTACGCTGTCCTTCCTGGGCGTCGGATCCCAGCCGCCCTCGCCGGACTGGGGGCTGATGGTATCCGACGGCATCCAATATATTACCAAGGCGCCCTGGCTGGCCATTTATCCCGGCCTGGCGCTGGTCTACACGGTTTTGAGCTTTACCATTCTGGGCGAAGGCCTGCGGGATCTGCTGGATCCCCGGATGAAGTCCCAGGGCTAAGGAGGTGTGCGTATGAGCAACGAATTACTTCGCCTGGAGCAGCTGTCCATTGATTACAAAGTGCGGGACGGTTATCTCAGCGCCGTAAAGGATGTTTCCTTCCACATTGACCGGGGCGAGATCTTCGCGGTGGTGGGAGAATCCGGCTGCGGAAAATCCACCATCGCCCATTCCATCATGCGGCTGCTGGACAAAAATGCGCGGGTGTCCGGCAACATCCTGTTTGACGACACCGACTTGCAAAAGCTTTCCGACAAGGAGATCACGGCCGTCCGGGGCCGCGATATCGGCATGATCTTCCAGAATCCGCTGGATTCGCTGAACCCGGTCTATACCACCGGCACGCAGGTGAATGAAGCGATCATGCTGGACGGCGTCAGCAGGCTGGACGGATGGAAAAAGGTCATTGAGCTTTATCGGAGCATCAAAATGCCCGATCCGGAAAAGCGGGCAAAGGCGTTCCCGCATGAGATGAGCGGCGGTATGCGTCAGCGGGTGATGATCGCCATGATGATCAGCCGAAACCCCGCGCTGCTCATTGCCGACGAGCCGACGACCGCGCTGGATGTGACCATAGAGGCGCAGATCCTGGAGATCATCAGCCAGCTGAAAAGCGAATTCAATACGGCCATCATGCTGATCACCCACAATTTTGGCCTGGTGGCTGAAGTGGCGGACCGGGTAGCCATCATGTATGCTGGCGAGCTGGTGGAGCAGGGAGATGTGTATGAGGTCTTTGAACGGCCGATCCACCCCTATACCCGGCTGCTGATGAAGGCGCTGCCCCGCGGCACCAAGCGCGATGCCCGCCTGCAGACCATTGACGGCACGGTGCCAAGACTCACGGAAAAGAAGCCGGGCTGCCGCTTTGCCAATCGCTGCCCCATGGCGCGGGAGATCTGCGGAAATCAGGATCCGGCTGTACGGAGCGTCAGCGCCACACATACATATCGCTGCCACTTTGCGGAGGAGGGTGTGTAATGGAGCAAAAGAAAGAGGTCATTCGGATCGAGCATCTGCAGAAGCAGTTTTCGGTGGATAATGGCTTTTTCAGCAAAGGAAAGAGAACCGTCAAGGCGGTCAACGATGTGTCGCTGACGCTGAACAAGGGCGAGATCCTGGGCCTGGTGGGGGAATCCGGCTCCGGCAAGACAACGCTGGCCCGCCTGATCCTGAATCTGACCCGGGCCACGCAGGGCTCTGTTACCATTGACGGGATCGATATGTCCCGGGCCAGCGCCGCCGAAGTCAAGCTGCTGCGGCAAAGGATCGCGGTGGTCTTTCAGGATCCGGCTTCCAATCTGAACCCCCGGGAGACCGTCATGAGCAGCATCATGCGCCCCATGATCCTGCATGGCACCCCCAAAAAGGAAGCGCGGGAAAAGGCACGGGAGGCTCTGCGCAGCGTAAAGATGGACGAGCATTATCTTAACAGCTATCCGCATCAGCTTTCCGGGGGACAGCTCCAGCGCATCGCCATCGCACGGGCACTGGCCATTGATCCGGAGATCATGATCCTGGATGAGCCGACCTCTGCGCTGGATGTTTCCGTGCAGGCACAGATCCTGAATCTGCTGCTGGATCTGCAGGAGCAGCGCCAGCTGACCTATCTGGTCATCACCCACGATCTGAATGTCATTCGTTATATCAGTGACCGGGTGGCGGTGATGTATCTGGGAAAACTGGTGGAATATGGACCTACGGAGCTGATGTGTTCCCATCCCAGCCATCCCTATACTAGGGCACTGATGGCGGCGTCGCCCATTCTGGATCCCAAGCTGAGAAACCGGGAAAAGCATGTGATGAAGGGCGACCCGGGCAGCCTGATCGATCTGCCCTCTGGCTGCCATTTTCATCCGCGCTGCCCCTGCGCGCAGGAAGAATGTCTCCGGGAAGAACCGGAGATGCTTCGGCTGACGGAAGATCACTGGGTCTGCTGCCGTCTCTGCGGCGGGGAAGGGGATGCGGCATCGGTCTAAAGCGCCCGGCCAAGGGCGTTTGAAAATAAAAAATAAATTTGAATGGAGGAAGCAAAATGAAGAAGTACTTAGCGCTGCTGCTGGCCGCGATCATGGTTCTGGCAATGCTCGCCGGCTGCGGTAATGAACCCGGAAACGACTCCCCGAACACAGGCACAGGCAAGCAGATCCCGGCAGAGCTCACCGTCGTGGGCGATAACTGGGAGGGCATCGATATGTTCCTTGTGGACTCCTGGAACGACGGCGTTCAGGGCTTGGCAGCCGACAGCATCCTGACCATGGATGACGACGGCAGAGCACTGCCTCAGATCGCTTCCAAATCCGTCTGGAGCGAGGACGGCCTGACCTGGACCCTGACCTTCCCGGAGGGAATGTATTATGCCACCGGCGAGCAGCTGGAGCCGGAGGATGTGGTGGCCAGTCTGGAGCATGGTCTGGAATACAGCACCTGGGCCGACGGCTATCAGATGATTGATTCCATGGAGATCCATGGCCGGGATGTGATCATCCACCTGAAGGAATATCAGGCGGACATGGAGTATAATTTCATGAGCTCTTTCGTGGGCGTTATCGACAAGGATGAGCTGGACAGCATGACCAACGATGAGCTGCTGTGGGGCTGCCACCCCTATGGCGCTTACTACATCGAGGAGTTTCAGGCCGGCGCCTATGTGACGCTGAAGGCAAACCCCGGCTATGTGACCCACAATCCGCTGGTGGAAAACAAGGGCAAGCCCAATGTGGAGAAGATCAATGTGGTCATGGGCGGAGAGGCCTTCACCTATTACACCGGCCAGATCAATGGGGAATATGACCTTCTGAACTCTGCGCCCTCCGATTATCTGGAGGATCTGCAGGCCTCTGATGCCGTGACGCTGGTGGAAAGCAGCTGTGCGATCTCCGCCTATGCGGAATTCAACACGAAAAACGAATTCCTGGCGGATAAAAATGTCCGCCTTGCCATCATCCGGGGCTTTGACAGGGATAAGTGGGACGCCTACAGTGATGCCTACAACGGCGCCACCTATTCGCTGATCCAGGATAATTGCCTGAACTACAGCCAGGAGGCGGCGGATTATTACAAGAAAAACTATGGATATGATGTGGAGGAGGCCAAAAAGCTGCTGGCGGATGCCGGCTGGGCCGATACCGACGGCGACGGCTTTGTGGATAAAAACGGCAAAAAGCTCAGCATCACCTTCAGCTCCCGCGATCAGGTCAATTCCATTACCGTGGCCCAGTCGCTGCAGGAGGATATGAAGGCGATCGGCATCGAGATGAACATCACCACGCAGGATTGGTCCTATGTGAATCAGGGCGTCCGCGAGGGCAATTTTGACATCGCGTACCTGAGCCTTGGCTGGTCCGAGCCGATGCTGCTGCTGGATAATTTCTGCAACCGCAGCGACATTGCCGCGGAATGTACGAATTTGGATCGGGAAGGCTATCTGGCGATGGTCGCCAAGGTCCGCGGCACCGTGGACTACGATGAGCGCACCAAGCTCATTGCAGAGGTCCAGGAGAAGCTGTTTGACTATGCGACCATTATGCCGCTGCTGCGGGGCACCGGCTACCGCTGCTGGAGCAGTAAGCTGGGCGGTGTGGTTTCCACGCCCACCGGAAATCTGTTCCTGAACGACGCCTATATCATGGAATGATCAGAACGAGGCTCATTACTCTCTCCTTTTTCGGCAAGTCCCAGAAAGGCCCTTGCGGCAGAGCCGCAAGGGCCTTTCCCTGTAAGAAAACAGCAGGTCAGCGATAAAGGTCGGCGTCGTCTCGAAAATTGCCGGCCAGAGAGGCACCGGTCAGAAAGGCCTGATAGGCCGTCAGATAGTCGGGGCCGAAGCAGCGGACGCTGGTTTCGTCCAGTCGGCGCGTATTGGGTGCGGCAGCGGCGCGGGCGGCCTGGACCTCGGCGGAATAGCGCACATCAATACAGGCTTCGCCTTCCAGCACCATGGGCTGGGCACCTGCAGACTGCGCATGGAGCAGAGCGGCCTTGACGGTCTCTGTGATGCGCTGGGCGTTGCGCAGCGGGTGGTGGCACAGGGCGGCATTGTTGCTGATGGCAATTTTGGTCTCCACGGTGTAAACGCCGGGAATGCTCTCCCGCGCATCGGCACAGACCAGATCGTCGCCGGAAAGAAAAACGACCGGCACACCGTAAGCACCCAGACAATAGCCCACCAGATCATGCTCGGAGGCGACCTTTCCGTTGATGAAAAGCTCCACCATGGAACCATAGGAGTAGCTGTGGCTGATAACGCCCTTGGCGCCTTTGCGCCGATGGTAGCCGATGAGCAGCGCGGCGTCGCAGCCCAACTCGGCGCCCTGGGCCATGCTCAGCGGACGAAGCGTTCCGGAGATCAGGTCGATCCGGGGATCCAGCTGCTCGATGAGCAGATTGGAGCCGTCGTTGTGAGCGTCGTTGACGATAACCTGCTCTGCTCCGGCCTGAAAAGCGCCCTCGGCAGCCGCATTGACATCGTTTGCCATCATACGGCGGGCAAATTCATATTCCCGGTGGTTGGTCATGACCTGACCGAGCTTATAGATTCCGGAGATGCCTTCCGCATCCATGGAAATGTAGACTTTCATGGCTTTCACAACTCCTTTTTATGAAATCGCGGCGGTTCGCGGGATCGAATGCCCCGGACCGGGGAGCCGGGTTCTTTCTGAATTTCATTATAAAAGGAAATCCCGGGCGGGACAAGGGAAAATTTGCAAAAAACGGAATTTTCGAACCGCAAAGCAGAAGCAGATCGTCCACTCCGCTTACCCGGACCGCAAGGGGCGGCGGGACGCAGCGCCCTTCACCGCGTTTCGTCCTTCGCAGCGCTTGGCACCCCTGGAGCATCTCAGTCCCTTTTTAATGGGCGCGGGCAAAGCCTTTCCAACAACGCAAAAACAGCCCGTCCGATTGGACGAGCTGTCTGCATGGCAGCGAGAGAAGGATTCGAACCCTCACAAACAGAGTCAGAGTCTGTCGTGCTACCCTTACACAATCTCGCTAAACGCAAGAATTATTATACCGCATATCCGCCGTTTGTCAAGCGGTTTTTTCAGATTTTCCCGGATTTTTTTGCAAAAAGGCTTTCAAAACCGGCCGTATCCGCTTATAATAAAGAAAACACATCTCCAGGGAGGATGGCAGGATGAAACTGATGGTTCTGGACGGCAACAGCCTGATCAACCGGGCCTTTTACGGCGTGCGGCCGCTGAACGCCCCCGACGGGACGCCCACCAACGCGGTCTATGGCTTTGTGGCCATTTTGCAGAAGCTGCTGGAGGAGGAAAAGCCCGATGGGCTCTGCGTGGCCTTTGACCGGCGGGAGCCAACCTTCCGCCACAAGGCCTACGACGGCTATAAGGCCCAGCGCAAGCCCATGCCGGAGGAGCTGGCCCTGCAGCTGCCGGTGCTGAAATCTGTGCTGGACGCCATGGGCATCCTGCGGGTGGAGCTGGCGGGCTATGAGGCAGACGATCTGCTGGGGACCATGTGCCGTCTGGGCGCTCAGGCGGGAGACGCCTGCCTGCTGGTCACCGGCGACAAGGACAGCTTTCAGCTGATCTCCGAAAGCACCACCGTGCTCCATGTAAAAAACCGCATGGGCAAGACGGAGACCATCCGCTACACGCCGGAGCGCTTCCGGGAGGAATATGGCTTCGAGCCGCCCCGGATCGTGGATCTGAAGGCCCTGATGGGCGATCCCTCCGACAACATCCCCGGCGTCCCCGGCATCGGAGAAAAGACCGCCATGGAGCTGCTGCGCCGCTGGGGCAGCATGGAGCAGGTCTATGCCCATCTGGAGGAGCTGGAGCTTCGGCCTGGCATGCGCAGAAAGCTGGCGGAGGGCCTGGAGAGCGCCCGGATGTCCTATGCGCTGGCCACCATCGACACCAATGTGCCCATGGATTTTCACCCGGCGGAGACCCGCTGGACCCCGGCAGACTACAAGCCGGAGCTTTATGCCCTGTTTTTCCGGCTGGGCTTCGTCCGCTTCATTGAAAAGATGGGCCTCAAGCCCACGGAGGAGGATCTGGCGGGAGGGCCCGTCTGGGAGGGCGAATGCCATATGACGGAGCTTCTGACGGAGGAGCAGGTCCGTCAGGCGGGACAGGCCCTTCTGGCCTGCGGAAAGACGGCCTATGTCCGGGCGGAGGCGGAGCTTTCTCTGATCGCCGTGCAGCAGTCGCCCTCGGAGGAGCAGGCGGAGGCTTATTTGCTGGATCGGGAGCGCTATACCGGCGATTGGGACCGGGCGCTGGCGCTGCTGCTGCCGCCGGCGCTGCCCAAGGCCGGCCACGGGATCAAGCCCCTGCTGTGCCGCCTGCTGGAGGCGGGCGTCCCGGCGGAAAACTGGGTCTTTGATTCCGCCATCGCCGCCTATCTGCTGGATCCGGCGGCAGGCGCTTATGAGATCGACGCGGTCTGCCGGAAATATTGCGGCTTCACCCCCTGCCGGGGGGAGGATGCCGAGCCGGAGGGACAGCTCTCGCTGCTGGACGGCCCGGCGGAGCTTCCGGACCGGGCCATGCGCTATGCCCGGGCCGCCAGCCGCGCCGCGGCGGCGGAATGTCTGCAGGAGGTGCTGGAAAAGAAGCTGCGGCAGCAGGGAATGCGGGAGCTTTATGAGACCATCGAGCTGCCGCTGACGCCGGTGCTGGCCCAGATGCAGCAGGCGGGCATGGCTGTGGACGAAACGCGGCTGCAGGCCTTTGGGCGGGCGCTGGAGGAGGAGATCTCCGGCTGGGAAAAGGAGATCTACCGGCTGGCGGGCCATGAGTTCAAGATCGGCTCGCCCAAGCAGCTGGGGACGGTGCTCTTTGAGGAGCAGGGCCTGAAGGCGGGCAAAAAGACCCGCTCCGGCTATGCCACCGATGCAGACACCCTGGAAAAGCGCCGGAAGGACAGTCCGCTGGTAGACGCCGTCCTGCGCTGGCGCAAGGCCTCCAAGCTGAAGAGCACCTATGTGGAGGGCCTGAGCCGCTATATCGGGCCGGACGGCCGCATCCACTCCACCTTTCACCAGACGGTGACCGCCACGGGCCGGCTCAGCTCCGCAGATCCCAACCTGCAGAACCTGCCCGTCCGGCAGCAGCAGGGAAGCGAGGTGCGCCGGTGCTTCGTGCCCCGGGAGGGCTGGCTGCTGGTGGACGCGGACTATTCCCAGATCGAGCTGCGGGTGCTGGCGCACATGGCAGACGACGCCGCCATGCAGGAGGCCTTTGCCTCTGGGGAGGATTTCCACGCGGTGACGGCCTCGCAGGTGTTCCACATCCCGCTGGAGCTGGTAACGCCCCAGCTGCGCTCCGCCGCAAAGGCGGTCAACTTCGGCATCGTTTACGGCATCTCCGCCTGGTCGCTGGCAGACGATATCCATGTGAGCAGCAAGGAGGCCCAGCAGTATATCGACGCCTATCTGGAGCGCTACCACGGCGTCCGGGACTATATGGACCGAGTCAAAAAGGAGGGCGCGAAGCAGGGCTATGTGACCACGCTCTACGGCCGGCGGCGGTGGCTGCCGGAGCTGAAGAGCGCCAACTTCCAGCTGCGCTCCTTCGGCCAGCGGGCCGCTATGAACGCCCCCATTCAGGGGACGGCGGCAGACATCATCAAGCTGGCCATGGTGCGGGTGGCCCGGCGGCTGCAGCAGGAGCAGATGCGCACCCGGCTGATCCTGCAGGTCCACGACGAGCTGATCCTGGAGACGCCCCGGGAGGAGCTGGAACGGGCCTGCGCCCTGCTGAAGGAGGAAATGGAGGGGGCCGCCCAGCTGAAAACGCCGCTGGTGGCCGAGGTGAGCTATGGAGAGACCTGGTATGACGCAAAGAAATGAGAGCCTGACCTTCTGCCATCTCCGGCCGGAGCATATCGACCAGCTGGCGGAGCTGGAGGTGCAGTGCTTTTCCGATCCCTGGAGCCGGGAGAGCCTTGCGGAGGAGCTCTCCAACCCCCTGTCCGTGTATTATCTCTGCACGGAGGGGGCGCAGGTGCTGGGCTATATCGGCACGCGGCAGCTGGGAGAGGAATGGGAGATCGTCAATGTGGCCGTCCGGCCGGCGCACCGGCGGGAGCATATCGCCTCCCGGCTGCTGGAATGGCTGCTGGCAGACGCCCGGGAAAGACAGGCGGAGACGGTCTTTCTGGAGGTACGGGAGAGCAATCTCCCCGCCATTCGATGCTATGAGCGCTTCGGCTTCCGGCAGGTGGGCCTGCGGAAGCGGTATTATGAAAAGCCCGTGGAAAACGCGCTTTTGATGGCGCGGGAGGTGGAACAGAAATGAGCAAGCTGATCCTTGCGATCGAAAGCTCCTGCGACGAGACGGCCTGCGCCGTCAGCCGGGACGGGAGAGAGATCCTGGCGGATGTGGTCTATTCTCAGGCGGATATGCACGCCCTGTACGGCGGCGTGGTGCCGGAGATCGCTTCCCGCAAGCATATCGAAAAGGTCTCGCTGGTGGCGGAGCAGGCGCTGCGGCAGGCCGGCGTCCGGCGGGAGGAGCTGGATGCGGTGGCGGCCACCTGTGCGCCGGGCCTTATCGGCGCGCTGCTGGTAGGGGCAAACTTTGCCAAGGCCGCGGCCATGGCGCTGGACAGGCCCTTCGTGCCCGTCCATCATATCCGGGGCCATGTGGCGGCCAACTATGTGGCCTTTCCAGAGCTGGAGCCGCCCATGACGGCGCTGGTGGCTTCCGGCGGACATACGGTCATTCTGGACATTGCGGACTATACCCATATGCAGGTGCTGGGCACCACAAGGGACGACGCGGCGGGGGAAGCCTTCGACAAGATCGCCCGGGTGCTGGGCCTGCCCTATCCCGGCGGCGCAGCCATGGACCGGCTCGCAAGGGAGGGCGACCCGGGCCGCTACCGGCTGCCCCACGCGGGCATCCGGGATTCGCTGGATGTTTCCTTCAGCGGCCTGAAGACTGCGGCGGTGAACCTGGTCCACAACGCCGCCCAGAAGGGCGAGACCGTCTCCGGCCCGGATCTGGCGGCGGCGGTGTCCTGTGCGGTGGCGGAGACCGTGGTGCCCAGGGTCATTGCGGCGGCAAAGCAGCGGGGAAGACGCCGGGTGGCGGCCGCCGGCGGCGTGGCGGCAAACAGCACCCTGCGGGCCATGCTGCAGCGGGAATGTGACCGGGCGGGGCTGGCGCTTTATCTGCCGCCCCTGTCCCTCTGCGGCGACAATGGCAGCATGATCGCCTGCCAGGCTTATTTTGAGCTGATGGCGGGCAATGTGGGCGCGCCGGATCAGAACTGCTTTGCCACCATGGCGGCCTCGGAGGATGTGTGCCGCTTTGACAACGCACTGTAAAGGCCGGCCGGTATAAATTGGAAGCGATCTTCCACACAGCCCTGCGGAAAGCGGCGTTTTTTTCGCCGCTTTTTCTTTTTTTGCAAGGGCAGGGCAGCGTTTGCAGCGGGAAACGGCGGGCGCTGTGTGGAAAACTCTGTGGAAAGTGTGAATAACGCAGGGTAGACCCTCCCCGGCGCCGCAGCAAAGGCCGCAGAGTCTTTTCCGGTCCTTTGCCAAAAAAGCGCGCAACTTATGACAAAAACCTTGCAATCGAACGGGAAAACCGGTAAAATAAGAAGGAATAAAACAAAACCGTGCATTGGAACGGGAAAGGAAGGCGCGTATGGAAAAGGAAAAAAGGATCTCCTCGGCGGTGATCCACCGGATGCCCCGGTATTACCGGCATCTCTGCGACCTGCTGGACGCGGGCATCACCCGCATCTCCTCGGGCACGCTTTCCCAGCGTATGGGACTGACAGCCTCGCAGGTGCGGCAGGACTTCAACTGCTTCGGCGGCTTTGGCCAGCAGGGCTATGGCTATAATGTGGCGGAGCTGCGGGCTGCCATTGCAAGCATCATGCACATCGACCGGGAGCGCCGGGCCATCATCGTGGGCGCGGGAAACCTGGGCAAGGCGCTGATGAGCAATTTCAATTTCGCGAAATACGGGGTGCGGCTGGTGGCCGCCTTTGATTCCAACCCCATGCTCATCGGGCAGGAGATCTCCGGCGTCCCCATCTTTTCCTGCCGCAGCCTGGAGCAGGTCATGGCGGATTTCCGGCCGGATATCGCCATCCTCACCCTGCCCAAGCTCCATGCCCGCTCCGCCGCCCAGCGGCTCATCGCCAGCGGCATCCGGGGCATCTGGAACTTTACCAGCATGGATCTGCATCTGGATGTCACCGAGGTCCCGGTGGAGAACATCCATTTTTCCGAGAGCCTGATGGTGCTCTCCTACAAGATCCCGTAAGCGCGGGCAAAACGCAGACAGAAACGAAGGGAGAAGCGTATGCGTACTGGCATCATCACCGGAGCCTCCTCCGGCATGGGAAGAGAGTTCGTCCTGCAGGCGGCGGCCCGGGGCGATCTGGACGAGATCTGGGTCATTGCCCGCCGGGCGGAGCGGCTGGAGCGGCTGAAAAAGGAGGTCTCCGTGCCGCTGTTTGTCCTGCCCCTGGACCTGACCCGGGCGGAGAGCTTTGAGACCTACCGCAAGACCCTGGAGGAGCGCCGGCCGCAGGTGACGCTGCTGATCAACGCCAGCGGCTTCGGCAAGTTCGGCCGCTATGACCAGATCCCCCTGCAGGACAGTCTGGACATGATCGACCTGAACTGCAGGGCGCTGGTGCACATCACCCAGCTGACGCTGCCCTATCTGGAAAAGGGCACTCATGTGATCCAGATCGACAGCCTTTCCGCCTTCCAGCCGGTGCCCTATCTGGGCGTCTACGGCGCCACGAAGGCCTTTGTGCTGAGCTATTCCCGCAGCCTCAATGCGGAGCTGGCGCCCCGGGGGATCCACATGATGGCCTTTTGCCCCGGCTGGGTCAAGACGGAGTTTTTTGACCATGCGGAGCAGACCTCCAAGACCGCCGTTACCTATTTCAATCAGCTGTTCACCGCCCGGGAGGTGGTGGCCTGCGCCCTGCGGGATTCCGCCCGGGGCAGGGATGTGTGCGTCCCCGGCTTCCGGATCAAGCTCCAGGTCCTGCTGACCAAGCTGCTGCCCCACCGGCTGGTGATGCGGATCTGGCTGAAGCAGCAGAAGCACGCCGGAAAAACAGAAGCATGACCGGGAGCAGGATCATGGAACGGGAGCTGGACGCCTGCCAGCGCATTGAGCGCAGCATCATCAAAAAATACCGGAAGGAGCTTTGGAATCCCTTCATTCTTGCCGTCAAGCAATACCGCCTCATTCAGGGCGGCGACCGGATCGCCGTCTGCATCTCCGGCGGAAAGGATTCCATGCTGCTGGCAAAGCTCATGCAGCAGCTGCGGGCCTACAGCGAGGTCCCCTTTGAGCTGCGCTTTCTGGTGATGGATCCTGGCTATAACGCCGAAAATCGGCAGCAGCTCCTGCACAATGCCGAGCTGCTGCGGATCCCCGTCACCGTTTTTGAGAGCGATGTGTTTCGCGTGGCCAACGGCGCGGAAAAGAACCCCTGCTATCTCTGCGCCCGGATGCGCCGGGGCCATCTCTACAGTCAGGCCCGGGCGCTGGGCTGCAATAAGATCGCCTTGGGGCACCATTTCAACGATGTGGTGGAGACCACGGTGCTGAGTATGTTTTACGGGGCGCAGCTGCAGGCCATGCCTCCCAAGCTCCACAGCAAAAATTTTCCCGGCATGACGCTGATCCGGCCGCTTTATTGCATCCATGAGGAGGACATTTTGGCCTGGAAGCGCTACAACGGGCTGGAATTTCTTCAGTGTGCCTGCCGCTTTACCGAGAAAAATGAGGGCGCCCACGATGGCGGCTCCTCCAAGCGGCAGGAGATCAAGCTGCTGCTGAAGAAGCTTCGGCAGACCAGCCCAAACATTGAAAAAAGCATCTTCCGCAGCATCCACGCGGTTGCGCTGGATACCTTTCCGGGCTATAAGTCCGGCGGCGTGGAGCACAGCTTTTTAGAGCGCTTTGATGCGCTGGAGGGGCAAGGCGCCCCGGCAGACGGAGCGGAGGGAGACTGAGCCGCCGCAAAATGCACAGCATTTTTTGCGAAGCGCCGGTTTTTCTCCGTGCAGCTTTCACAGACTTTTTGTCCGGCTGGTTTTTTCTGTTGACAGCGGACCTCGCCGGTGCTATGCTACCCACAGAAAATATGCTCCGCCCCTTGGCGGGCAGAAGGGAGACCTCTCACCATGGCAAACGGCTTTCTGATGGCGCGCGATATGATGTACATGTGCATGTGCATTGGCATGATGATGCTGATGTGCATGCTTTTCCGTGTCCAAAATTGCTGCCGCCCACTGCCTGCCATGCTGAGACGGGAGGCTTGCTGAAAGCAAGCTTCAGGTCTGCAATACTGCGGGAAGCCCGGGATGGGGCTTCCCGCTTTTTATTTTCCGCTTCGAGCGAAATGGAGGGATCTGCTTGATCGAACTGAACCATGTATCCAAGACCTTCGGCTCTGGCCAGAGCCAGGTCCGCGCAGTGGAGGATGTGAGCCTGCGCATCGGCCCGGGAGAGATCTTCGGCGTCATCGGCTTTTCCGGCGCGGGAAAATCCACGCTGGTGCGCTGCATCAATCTGCTGGAAAAGCCTACGGAGGGCACCGTCACCGTAGATGGGCAGGAGCTGACGGCCCTTGCTCCGGCGGCCCTGCGCCAGGCCCGGCGGAGGATCGGCATGATCTTCCAGCATTTTAATCTGATGCAGTCCCGCACGGTGTTTGGCAATGTGGCCTATCCTCTGCGGGGCAGCGGCATGACCCGGGCACAGATCGCGGAAAAGGTCCGGGGGCTGCTGCAGCTGGTGGACATCGCCGATAAGGAAAATGCCTATCCCAGCCAGCTTTCCGGCGGGCAGAAGCAGCGGGTGGCTATCGCCCGGGCGCTGGCCTGCGACCCGAAGGTGCTGCTGTGCGACGAGGCCACCTCCGCGCTGGATCCCCAGACCACCAAGTCCATTCTGGAGCTGCTGCGGCGGCTGAACGAACAGCTGGGCCTGACCATCGTGCTCATCACCCATGAGATGGCGGTGGTCAAGGAGATCTGCAGCCGGGTGGCCGTCATGGAGCACGGCCGGGTGGTGGAGGAGGGGGATGTGCTGTCTGTCTTTGCCGCGCCCCGGCAGGAGGTCACGCGGAGCTTTATCCGCACCACCTCCAATCTGCGCAAGATCGATGAGCTGGTGGCGGCAGACGAGCCCATCACCCACCTGCGTCCCGGAGAGCTCATCGTCCGGCTGTCCTATCTCAGCAGCAACGCAGCCCAGCCGGTGATCTCGGCCATTTCCCGGCTTTACAGCGTGGATATCAGCATTATTTTCGCCAACATCGAGATCATCCAGAATGTGCCCATCGGCGGCACGGTGGCCATCGTCAGCGGCCGGCGGCCGGATATCACCCGGGCCATGGAATATCTCATCGAACACAATGTAGGAGTGGAGGTCATCAAGGATGCAAGAGCTGCTGAATAAATGGATCCCCAATGTGATGGGCCGGCTGCCGGATTTCTGGCAGGCCATCGGCGACACGCTGCTGATGGTGGTCTGGTCCGGCGCCATTTCCTTTGTGCTGGGGCTGGCGCTGGGCGTGGTGGTGACGGTGACCCGGCCCGGCGGCATTCTGGAAAACCGGGTCGTCTACCAGCTTCTGGACAAGCTGATCAATTTCATCCGCTCCATCCCCTTCATCATTCTGCTGACGGCGGTGATGCCCCTTTCCCGGCTGATCATGGGAACGGCCATCTATGTCCGGGGCGCCATCGTGCCGCTGGTCTTTGGGACGGTGCCCTTCTTTACCCGGCAGGTGGAGAGCGCGCTGGCCCAGGTGGACAAGGGGCTGGTGGAGGCGGCGCTGGCCATGGGCTCCTCACCGCTGGAGATCGTCTTTCGCGTCTATCTCCGGGAGAGCATTGCAGCCATCGCCCGGGGCACCACCATCACCCTGATCAGCCTTATCGGCCTGACGGCCATGGCCGGCGTGGTGGGCGCGGGCGGCCTGGGCGATTTTGCCATCCGCTACGGCCACGACCGGAACATGACGGATGTGACCTATGTGACCGTTCTGGTGGTCTTCCTGCTGGTGAGCCTGATCCAGTTCATCGGCGGACGCATCGTAAAGAAAAACACCCATTGAATCCATGGGCTTTCAATAAAGAACATCAAAGCATCCACGATTTAGGAGGAAACGAATATGAACCTGAAGAAATCTCTGGCCCTGTGCCTGGCCGCTGCCGCCATTTTGACCCTGCTGTGCGCCTGCGGCAGCCCCGCGAGCTCCAAAACCGAGACCACTACCGTGAAGATCGGCGTCACCGGAAGCTTTTATGAGGACCTGTGGCAGCCTGCCAAGGAGCTTTTGAAAAAGGACGGCATTGATTTGCAGATCGTGCAGTTTTCCGATTTTGTCACCCCAAACAACGCGCTGGCCAACGGAGAGATCGACCTGAATGCCTTCCAGCACCGGGTCTATCTGGAATCTGAGGTGAAAAACTACGGCTACGCCATCCAGAACATCGGCAATACCCTGATCATCCCGCTGAACATCTATTCCCAGAAGGTCTCCTCCGTCAGCGAGCTGAAGGACGGCGATACCGTGGCCATCCCCGACGACGAGAGCAACGGCGGCCGGGCGCTGAAGGTGCTGGAATCCGCGGGCCTTATCACCCTGAGCCCCGATGCCGGCTTCAACCCCTCCGTCAGCGATATCACCAGCTACAAGGTCAAGCTTCAGATCGAGGAGCTGAAGGCCAATGTGATCCCCTCCGTGCTGCCCGATGTGACCGCCGCCGTGGTCAACGGCAACTTTGCGCTGGATTTCGGCCTGAAGCAGGAGGAGGCCATCTTCCAGGATGAAAATCTGGATCAGAAGGAATATTGGTGCCTGATCGCCGCCCGCACCGCCGATTTGGAGGATGCGGACAAAAAGGCCCTGTATCAGTCCATCGTGGACGCTTATCATTCCGCCGAAACGCAGACTGTCTTCGACACCACCTACAAGGGCTATTTCGTCTCCGTGGGCTGGGACGAGGATCTGCTGGGCTGACGGGAGCAGGAAAGGAGAGGTATAGCATGGCTGTGGACAAAAGCATCCTCCGGTCCATTTTCCCCCGGCCGGAGCAGACGGTCTTTGACCGCATCGAGGAAAAATATCTCAGCGATACCTTAGGCCGCAAAAAGGGCCGGGCGGAGGCTCTGGTCTTTCCGGAGAGCACCGAGCAGGTGAGCCGTCTGCTGGCCTATGCCCACGAAAACCGGATCCCTGTCACGCCCCGGGGCGCAGGGACCAATCTGGTGGGCTCCACCGTGCCGCTGGACGGCGGCATCATTCTGGATCTTTCCCACATGAACCGGATCCTGGAGCTGGACCGGGACACCATGACCGTCACCGTGGAGCCGGGCATCCTGCTGCAGGACCTGCAGCGCTATGTGGAGGAGCGGGGCCTGTTTTATCCGCCGGATCCCGGCGATAAGGAATCCTCCATCGGCGGCAACATCAGCACCAACGCCGGCGGGATGCGGGCCGTGAAATACGGCGTCACCCGGGACTATGTCCGCGGGCTGGAGGTGGTGCTGGCCGACGGCACCGTTTTGCAGGCAGGCGGGAAATGCGTCAAGGACGCCAGCGGCCTTTCGCTGAAGAATCTCTTTGTAGGCTCTGAGGGGACGCTGGCGGTGATCACCAAATGCATCCTGAAGCTGATCCCTAAGCCGGAGACCTCCGTCAGCGTGCTGGTGCCCTATGCCGATCTGGAGAAGGGCATCACCAGCGTGCTGGCCATCCTGCAGGCCGGCGCAGATCCCACCGCCGTGGAGTTTATCCAGCGGAAGGTGGTGGCGCTGGGCGAGCGGTATTCTGGCGTGCAGTATCCCTGCCCGGAGGCCGGCTCCTTCATCCTGCTGACCTTTGACGGCCACGCCTCTCAGGTGCAGGAGAGCGTGGAGCGGGTCCGGAGGGTGGCGCTGGAGCACGGCGCCATGGATTATATCGTCCTCGACGATCCCGCCCGGGCCGCGGACATCTGGCGGGTGCGGGGCGCGCTGGTGAAGGCGGTGGAGGCCGTCTCCGAGCAGGAGCCGGTGGACATCGTGGTGCCCATCAGCAAAACCGCCGATTTCATCGCCTTCATCCACACGCTGGAGCAGGAGAGCGGCATGCAAATGGTCAGCTTCGGCCACGCCGGCGACGGCAATGTGCATCTCTGCGTGGTGCGGGGCGACCGGGACGAGAAGACCTGGCGGCGGGAGCTGAAGCAGAATATGGAGAAGGCCTATGCCAAGGCCTATGCCCTGGGCGGCGTCACCTCCGGCGAGCATGGCATCGGCATCAGCAAGCGCCATTATTTCCTGCGGGAAACGCCCCGGGCCAATCTGGAGGTCATGAACCGGGTCAAGGACGCGCTGGATCCCCTGCACATCCTCAACGATAAAAAATCCTACATTCTGGGAGGAACCGACCAATGAAGCCCCTTTCCGGCCGCACTGCGGTCTTTACCGATTCCGTCATCCGCCGGATGACGCGGATCTCCGCCCAATACGGCGCCGTCAATCTTTCTCAGGGCTTTCCGGATTTTGATCCGCCGGAGGCCATCCTGCAGCGACTGGCAGAGGTCGCCCATGAGGATTTTCACCAGTATTCCATCACCTGGGGCGCAAAAAACTTCCGGGAGGCGCTGGCCGCCAAGCAGTCGCCCCGGATGGGCTATACCATCGACCCGGAGCGCGAGATCACCGTCACCTGCGGCAGTACGGAGGCCATGATGGCCGCCATGATGACGGTGGTGGATCCGGGCGATAAGGTCATCGTCTTTTCTCCCTTTTATGAAAACTACGGGGCCGACGCCATCCTCTCCGGGGCGGAGCCCATCTATGTCTCCCTGTGCCCGCCGGACTATCATTTTGATCCCGGCGCGCTGGAGCAGGCCTTCCGGCAAAAGCCCAAGGCGCTGATCCTCTGCAACCCCTCCAATCCCTGCGGCAAGGTGTTTACCCGGGAGGAGCTGCAGACCATCGCCGATCTGGCGGAGCAATACGATGCCTATGTGATCACCGACGAGGTCTATGAGCATATCGTCTATGCTCCCTTCCAGCACATCTATTTCAGCTCGCTGCCCCGGATGCGGCAGCGGACCATCTGCTGCAGCTCGCTTTCCAAGACCTATTCCATCACCGGCTGGCGGCTGGGCTATACCATCGCGCCGGAGGAGATCACCGAGCGCATCAAAAAGGTCCACGATTTTCTCACGGTGGGCGCGGCTGCGCCGCTGCAGGAGGCCGTGATCCCCGGCCTGCGCTTCGGGCAGGACTATTACGACGGCCTGCAGGCGGAATACACCCACAAGCGGGACCTGTTTCTTCAGGGGCTGGACCGGATCGGCCTGACCCACAATGTGCCTCAGGGCGCCTATTATGTGATGCTGGACATCGGGGAGTTCGGCTTTGCCAGCGATCTGGAGTTCTGCGAGACGCTGGCGGAAAGGGTAGGGGTGGGGGCCGTCCCCGGCTCCAGCTTCTTCCGGGAGGATGTGAATCATCTGATCCGCTTCCACTTCGCCAAGAAGGACGAGACGCTGCTGGAGGCCCTGAACCGGCTGGAGCATATCCGGGAGAAGATCCCCGCCCGCCGGTCCTGAGCCGCAGCGCCATAGAAAAAAAGCACCCTCCCGTGTCCCCGGGAGGGTGCGCTTGCAGTTCAGAAAAGATCGCGGCGGACTCATTCCACCATCAGCAGGCCAAAATGGTTCTGTTCCTCGCCCCGTTCCCGCAGGGTATTAGCAGTCCAGCCCGTCCGGATCCCGGCGCATCAGGTCGGCCAGGGTGTAGCTGCTGAGATATTGCTCCATGACCTGCTGCAGGCCCGCCCAGAGGGGCAGCGTCCGGACGATGCTTTCCAGATATTTTTCCGAGATCTCCTGCCGCCGGGCGATGTCCTTCAGGGGGATATAGCCGTCGGAGGGATGCTCCGCCATATCCACCAGCACCCGCAGCGCATAGCGGCCCTTGGTGGAGATCATTATGCGCAGCGCCCCCTTTCCCGTCTGTTCTGCCTTGATTATACTATAGCCCCCCCGGCGGATTGCAACCGCCGTGTTTTTTGCAAAAGCGCTTTTCTTTTTCCGCAGTTTCCGCTATACTGAAGCAAATAACACCAGAACGGAGAGCCTGCCATGAACGATAGCCGCCATTTCGATCCCTTTTCCAGGCCCATGGGCCGCCCCGACTGCCGGCTCGTCCCAAAGCGCCGCCGCTGGCCGCTGCGGGTGCTGCTGGCGCTGGCGGCAGTGCTGGCCGTGGCGGCGGTTTCCGCCGCCTCTGTCTATGGGATGCTGCGGCTGTCCCAGCGGCAGGTGGATCTGACCGGACGGAAGATCGTCTTCCACCCGGTGGAAAAGGACAGCGCAGACGCCCTCTCCCTGCCGGAGCTTTATGAGAAGTGCCGGCCGGTGGTGGTGAATGTGATGGTGCAGGGCTCCGGCGGCGCAGCCAGCAGCAGCGGCACCGGCTTTGTGCTCACGGAGGATGGCTATATCGCCACCTGCGCCCATGTGGTGAC
>ENA-OUQC01000427-OUQC01000427.1-human-gut-metagenome-genome-assembly--contig:-NODE-427-length-31233-cov-38.684136_pt1 | contig 31233 bp, 31 predicted proteins | sample MGYA00237942_ERZ548815 | MGnify/ENA primary metagenome ERZ548815 (study PRJEB26490, sample SAMN05194722) | human gut metagenome | biome: terrestrial biome; feature: human-associated habitat; material...
CCTGCAACACCACCACCTGCTTCATGCCCTATATCAACGCCTTCTTCCAGCCCCGCAAGGAATCCGACCGTCCCAAGGTCGTGCCCGACGGCGCCGTGAACTTCGCCTTCATCGGCCAGTTCGCCGAAACGCCCCGTGACACCATTTTCACCACCGAGTATTCCATGCGCACCGGCATGGAGTCGGTCTACACCCTGCTGGACATCGACCGCGGCGTGCCGGAGGTCTGGGGCAGCAAGTACGATGTGCGGGAGCTGCTGCGCGCCTGCTACTACGCCATCGACAAAAAGCCCATCAGCGAGGCGCCGCTGTCCTTCAAGGAGAAGGAAATGCTCAAGGCACTCCTGAAAAAGGTCAAGGGCACCGATATCGAGCTTCTGCTGAAGGAAAGCGGACTCATCGAGTAAATATTCCCATTCAGCGGGCGGCTGCCGATGCACAGGGGGCGTCGGCAGCCCCTTTTGCGCAAAAAGTAGAATTTGCGCAAATTTGCGCATTGGGCGGATTCCTCTGAAATTCGGAAGGTTCGGCTTTTTCTGCCATAGTTTTCGCGCAGAGATTTCGTTAAGATATTGATTGATAGGGGCGTTCACGCCTTCCGGCACGTTTCGCGCCTCTCGCCATGGCAGGCGCCGACCTGCCTGCGGCTTGAAAAGCAAAAATCACCCGAAAATGCATCGATCCATCCATCTCCCCATGTAACAGCCTGCCGCGCAGCGGCCTGCGCGGAGGCGCTGGCAGAAAGGTGACAAAAATGCAAAAAATAAAGCAAAGTATTCAAACGGAACAGCCGCGCTGGCGGGTGTGGTTTTGGACAGCCTGCGAGCTGTTCGTGCTGTACTCCATGCTGCGCTCGCTGCGCTTGGAGCCGGTGTCCGACGCGCTGGTGTGCCTGCTGGTAGCTATCGGCGTAGCCGTGCCGTATATCCTTGAGGCTTTCGGCTATCGGATGTCCGATGCGCTGTTTGTGTTCAGCCTGTTTTACCTGCTGGCCTCCATGTCGGGGCGGGTATACAAGCTGTACTATCTCGTCGCGCATTGGGATAAACTGCTGCATCTGTGCGGCGGCGTTGTTTTTGCCCTGCTTGGCGCTTATATCCCTGTGATGATAAACAAAAAGTACGAGAATGACCGCCTGCTGCGGGTGCTTTTCGCGCTGCTGTTTTCCATTTCCGTTTCGGCGCTGTGGGAGTTTTATGAGTTTGGCATGGATCGCTGGTTCGGCATGGATATGCAGCGGGACACGATCATTCAGGCCATCCACTCTTATAACTTGGGGGACGCCACCGGCGTCATCGGCAGCATCGACCGGATCGACAGCGTTGTTGTCAATGGAGAGCCGCTGGAGGGGTATATTGATATTGGCCTGATCGACACAATGGGCGATATGATGATCGAAACGGCGGGCGCCGCGGTCTATGCTGTTGTGTTTGCGCTGGATAAAGGCCGCCATCCTGCTTTTGTCCGCACCGCCATGGCTTCTCCGGTCGAAAAGCAGTCCGTTCATGCGCAGGCCGAGTAACGCATCTCCGGAAAGCCGAAGGCTGCGCCTGGCCAAATGCCTGCTGGCGCTTGTGTGGCTCGCAATTATTGCAATATGCCTGCTGCATAAGGACGAGTTCACGCTGGAGGGCATTTTGAACTATACGCCCCGACAGCCGGCGCTTGCGGTGCTTCTTCTGTGGGCGCTGTTTGCCGTTAAAAGCCTGAGCATTTTTCTGTACAGCGGCCTGCTGTACGCCGCCGGCGGCATTTTATTTCCGCTGCCCGTGGCCATCGCGGTAAACGTAGCGGGCACAGCGGTGATGGTCAGCCTTCCCTATTGGCTGGGAAAGAAGCTGGGCAGTCAGGCGGTGCAGTACATTCTGCGCCGCTGGCCGAAGTCCGCCATGCTCCATGACCTTCGCGGCGGCAGCGATTTCTTTTTCGTGCTCATCGTCCGCCTGCTGGGTGTTCTGTCCGCCGATGTGGTCAGCGCCTACATGGGCGCGGTAGGCGTGAAGTATCGGGACTACCTGCCGGCGTGTCTGCTGGGCTTTTTGCCCACCTGCGTGCTGTTTCCCGTCATGGGCATGAGCCTCTCCGACGTGCGCTCTCCCCAGTTTCTCACAGCGGCGGGCATCGAGCTTGCGGCTATGCTGCTCTCCTGCATCATCTTTCATTTTTACAGAAAAAAAGCACACACGAAATCAGATAAGGAACAGAAAGGATAATTGAACTATGGGCATCACCGAAAAAATCTCCCATGCAGCCGAGCGAAAGGCGTTTGAAACGATCCTTGACTCCATGCTAAAAAAAGGACAGACACAGGATGTGGGCGATCTTGCCGAGCAGCTCATTGACCTCATCCAGAAGATCCACAAGGGGACCTGGAGCGACAGCTCCTATGCGGCGCTGCGCATGATCGCCGAGGATCCCAACGGAAAGTGGGCGCACTACACCCAGCGGCTCATTCGGGAAAATGACCCCTACATTCTCAAGACCTTCCTGACCAATGTGGCCTATGAGGGCGGATTTCGGGGCTATCAAACGGCACAGGAAAACGCCGCCAAGTACGACATCAACGTGCCCTGGCTCATTCTGATGGATCCCACCTCCGCCTGCAACATGCACTGCACCGGCTGCTGGGCGGCAGAATACGGCCACAAGCAGAGCCTGACCTTTGAGGAAATGGATCGTGTGCTGACCGAGGCCAAAAAGCTGGGCACCCACGCTTGCCTTTTCACCGGCGGCGAGCCGCTGCTGCGGAAGAAGGACATCATCCGCCTGTGCGAAAAGCACCGTGATATGGCGTTCCACGCCTTCACCAACGGCACCCTTATCGATGAGGCATTCTGTCAGGATATGCTGCGGGTGGGCAATTTCTTCGTGTCCATCAGCGTGGAAGGCTTCGAGGAGGCCAACGACGGCCGCCGCGGACAGGGACACTTCCAAAAGGTGCTGGACGCCATGGATCTCATGCGCAGCCACCGCATCCCCTTCGGCGTCTCCATCTGTTATACCAGCAGGAACTACAAGGTCGTCACCAGCGACGAGTTCCTTGACCTGCTCATCTCCAAGGGCTGCGTGTTTGCCTGGTACTTCCACTACATGCCCGTGGGGCTGAACGCCGACACCTCCCTGCTGCTGACGCCGCAGCAGCGCGCCTACATGAAGGATCGCGTCCGTGAGATCCGCGGCGTCACCGGCGGCAAGGAGCTGTACTGCATCGACTTCCAGAACGACGGCGAGTTCTCCGGCGGCTGCGTGGCGGGCGGGCGCATCTACTGCCACATCAACGCCGCAGGCGATGTGGAGCCCTGCGTGTTCATCCATTACTCCGGCGCCAATATCCGGGATAAGAGTTTCCTGGAGTGCTTGCAGCAGCCGCTGTTCAAGCTCTACCGCAAGGGACAGCCCTTCAACGGCAACCACCTGCGGCCCTGCCCCATGCTGGAGAATCCGGAGATCCTGCCGAAACTGGTGGCGGAGAGCGGCGCCCACTCCACCGATCTGGAGGCACCGGAAAGCGCCGAGCATCTGTGCGAAAAGTGCAAGGCTTACGCCGATTGCTGGAAGCCCGAAGCAGACAAGCTGTGGGCGGAAGAAGATCACCATTGACGGCGCTATGAATTTGAAGATGGCAAATCGTGATTGCCGCGAAAAGAGGCATCACAAGTGCAGCGGCTTTCTGAAATTCAATAATTACACTCCGGCCAAAACGTGGCAATAATTTTATAAAGTGGAAAAATCCGGCAGGTCTTCACGAAGATCTGCCGGATTTACGCATTGAATGCTCCTATTTTTATTCCGCAATGGCGCGGACGGCTGCAATGGCGGCGTCCACCTCCTGCTCGGTGTTATAGCAGGAAAAGCTGAAGCGCACGGCGCCCTGCTCCGTGGTGCCCAGCGCCGCATGCATGCGGGGTGCACAGTGAGCGCCGGGGCGGGTGGCAATGCCGTAGGTGACGGCCAGCTCATCGGACACGGCGGAGGAATCGTAGTCCCGAATGTTCAGCGCCACAATGGCGCCGCGCTCCGGTGCGGAGAAGTCCCCGTAGACCGTGACGCCGGAAATCCCGCGAACCCCGTCATAAAATCGCTGCATCAGGGCGTGCTCCGCGCGCTGGATGTCCGCCACGCCCCGCTCCAAGATCACGTCCAGCGCCGCCGACAGGCCGGCAATACCGTGGCTGTTCAGAGTGCCGGCCTCCAGACGGGTGGGGTACTCCTTGGGCTGATGGCGGTCATAGGAATGGACGCCGGAGCCGCCCACCTTCCAGGGGTCGATCTCCACGTCGGGGCGGATGCAGAGTCCGCCTGTGCCCTGCGGCCCCATAAGCCCCTTGTGGCCGGTAAAGCACAAAACGTCCACCCCCAGTGCCTGCATGTCGATGGGCACGGTGCCCGCCGTCTGGGATGCGTCCACAATGAGGAGGGCGCCGCGGCTGTGGGCAATGCCCGCAATGCGTCCGATGTCCAGAATATTTCCGGTAAGGTTGGAGCAGTGGGTGCAGACCACCGCGCGGGTATCGGGGCGCATAAGGCGCTCAAAGTCGGCATAGTCCACCAGCCCCCGCCGGTCGGCTGGAACAAAGTCCAGCGCCACGCCCCGCTCCTCCTCCAGCCGGTACAGGGGGCGCAGGACGGAGTTGTGCTCGCAGTCCGTGGAGATCACATGGTCGCCTTTGTGGATAAGGCCGCTGATGGCGATGTTCAGCGCCTCGGTGGAATTGGCCGTAAAAACCACGTGATCCGCCCGCTGACAAGCGAAAAGCCTTGCCAGCTTTTCCCGCGTGCCAAACACCGTTCGGGAGGCCTCCAGCGCCCCGCTGTGAGCGCCGCGGGCGGCGTTGCCCATGGTGGTCATGGCGTGCAGCACAGCCTCCGCCACCTGGGGCGGCTTGTGCAGCGTGGTGGCGGCGTTATCCAGATAGATCATGGCTTTCCTCTCCCGTTCCGTTCTTATTAAACAAAAGTATAGCAAACACGGCGTCGCAAGTAAAGGCGTTTTTCTCGCTGGACTGCTCAAATTATCTTTTTTATCAATAATTTTCACCCGCATAAAAGGCGGACTACACCGTCCGCCTCTTGCTCACAGATTCTTTTTTATCTCGCCGATGGCGCCCTTTTCCAGCCGGCTCACCTGCGCCTGTGAAATGCCGATCTCGCGGGAGACCTCCATCTGCGTCTTGCCCTCGCTGTAGCGCAGCGCCAGAATGTCCCGCTGTCTGGGCGTCAAGCGGGCAATGGCGTCCTTCAGCGCCAGCTGCTGCAGCCAGCAGGCGTCGGAGCTGTTTTCGTCGCCGATCTGGTCCATGATGCGCAGGGCGTCGCCGCCGCTGTCATAGAGCGGCTCATACAGCGAAACCGGATCGGCCATGGCGTCCATGGCAAAGACGACCTCTTCCCGCCGGATGCCCAGCTCCCCCGCGATCTGCTCCACCGTCGGCTCCCGCTGCTGCTGCGCCAGCAGCTTTTCCCGCGCCTGCAGCACCCGATAGGCCGTGTCCCGCACGCTGCGGCTGACCCGAATGGGGCTGTTGTCCCGCAGGTAGCGGCGTATTTCGCCGATGATCATGGGCAGAGAGTAGCTGCTCAGGCGAACATCGTAGGACAGGTCGAAAGCGTCGATGGATTTCATCAGACCGATGCAGCCCACCTGAAACAGATCGTCCACGTTCTCGCTGCGGCCGGCAAAGCGCTTCACCGCCGCCAGCACCAGGCGCAGATTGCCGCAGATCAGCTCCTGCCGCGCCTGCTCGTCCCCCTGCTTCACGCGCCGCAGCAGCGCCATGTTTTCCTCATGCTTCAATACCGGCAGCTTGGCCGTGTTGATCCCGCAGATCTCAACTCTTCCCCGCAACGAAACCGCCTCCATCTCTCAATGAAGACAGTATTTCCCACCCGAAGCGCCGCTATTCGCCGCGGCGGAATGTGGCAAATTCTTACAAAAAAAGAGAGCCGGTGCCGCTGCACCGACTCCCTCTTATGCGCAGAAAATCAGCTGTTTGCCGCTTCCTCCACAAGCGTCAGCACGCCCACCACCACATAGCGGGCGTTATCGAACTCATAGCTGCAGGTGGAGAGCGTCACCAGCTTGGCGTCCGCCTCCGGCAGCTCCAGCTTGGTCTGGAAGGTGGAGCGCTGCACGCAGGACGCAATGGCCTCCGGCGTGGGATCCGAGTCATATATGGGATCCGAAGGCTCCACAATGGTGCCGCAGAGCAGATCCATCCGGTAAGTGCCCTGAGGCGTCATGATATACATGTGGTCATGCGCCTCATAATAGCTGTTTTTCTTGTACTCCACCAGCAGGCCGAACATGTTGCCGTGGAGCATGTGGTGGCCGTAAATGAGGGTGTTGTGATCCGAAAAATCCGGCGCGCTGCGGTAGTCCATGAAGATGCTGCCGTTGCGGTTGTAGGAGCCGTCGATCTGGCGGTTGAGGTAGTAGTCGTTGTCCCCATGCTGCAGCACGGGGTAGTTGATGGTGGTGTCCGGCAGATAGAGCCAGCCCACCGCGTCCGCGTTCTTCTGCCGGAGCTGGTCAAAATCCACCTTGAAATACTCCTTGGCCTCGCCGGTTTTGCGGATGGTGTACTCATAGACGATCTCATTGTTCAGGTCGGTGCTCTCCTTCTTTTCCGCATAGTAGGCGTAGATCTTATAGGCGGAAAAGGCGAAAACGCCCAGCAGGATCAGCAGAACAACATAATACAATACTTTTTTCAGGGTCTTATTTTTCAATGGTCTTCCCCCCTTTCTGAATAGTATATACGATTTTTTCCCATTTGGCAAGATGCGTAAATATAAGGGAACCGTCTTTACAGACAAGCGTTTTTGCGGTAAAATACCACCAAGGATCTGAAAGGAGCGACCGCATATGATCTATTTTAACAGCGACTATCTGGAGGGGGCGCACCCCGCCATCATGGAGCGCCTGATGCGCACCAACATGGAGCAGACCGTGGGCTACGGCGAGGATGAATACTGCGCCGCCGCGCGGGAAAAGATCAAGGCCGCCTGCGAGGCGCCGGAGGCCGACGTGCATTTTCTGGTGGGCGGCACCCTGACCAACACCACGGTGATCGCCTCCATCCTGCGCCCCTATCAGGGCGTTCTCACCGCCGTCAGCGGCCATATCAACTGCCACGAGACCGGCGCCATCGAGTCCTCCGGCCACAAGGTGCTGGCTCTGCCCACGGATAACGGCAAGATCACCGCCCGCCAGGTGCAGGACTACTACAACTGGCACCACTTCAACCCCGACTATGAGCACATGGTCATGCCCGGCATGGTCTACATCTCCTTCCCCACCGAGGGCGGCACGCTGTACTCCAAGGCGGAGCTGACGGCGCTGTACGACGTGTGCAAAAAGTGCGGTCTCCCGCTCTTTATCGACGGCGCCCGTCTGGGCTACGGCCTCACCTGCGACGACTGCGACCTGACGCTTCCGGAGCTGGCGCGGCTGTGCGACGTGTTCTACATCGGCGGCAACAAAGTCGGCGCCCTGTTCGGCGAGGCCGTGGTGATCATGGATCCGGCCTTGAAGCGTGACTTCCGCTTCATGATGAAGCAGCGGGGCGGCATGCTGGCCAAGGGTCGGCTGCTGGGTCTGCAATTCGACACCCTGTTCACCGACGACCTATACTTCAAAATTTCCCGCCACGCCAACGTCATGGCCAAAAAAATACACGCCATTTTCGAGGACTGCGGCTATAAGTTCCTCTTCGACTCCCCCACCAACCAGCAGTATCCCATTATGAGCGACGCGGAGCTGGCCGTCATCGGGCAGAGCTTCGGCTATGAGTACTGGGAGCGCATCGACGAGACCCACTCCGCCATCCGCTTCGCCTCCAGCTGGGCCACCACCGAGGAAAACGTGGCCGCTCTGCGCAAGGCCGTGGAGGCGCTGAAAAAGTAAATGCTAAATATCCTATAAGAAAATACGGCGCAGCCCAAAAGCGGCAGCGCCGTATTTTTTTCCTGTCTATCTATCAATCGGCAATCAATCGGTAAGGACAGTGCCGCCCCACTCCACCACGGTGAAGCCGGTGCGTGCCGGCGCGGTGAGGGTCTGCGGCGTCAGCTCCACGAAGGAATCCGACCCACGCCACGCCATGAACACACGAATCAGCGTGTCCGGCGCCGGATCAATGTGCAGGGCAGCGGCCTCGGTGTAGGCCTCCGTCTGGAACGTGATGACGTTGTAGGGGTTCTGCTCCATGAGCGGCAGCCAGTAGACGATGAACTCGTTGGCCTCCCGCCGCGTCAGCCCCAGCTTCTCCAGCGCCTGCTCCAAAAATGCCGCCGTGTCGCTGCCCTTCACGCAAAAGCCCTTGCTCATGTCCCAGCGGGCATAGGTCTCCCCCTCCCAGTAGAGGTAGCTGTAGGTCTGCCCCTTGGCGTCGGTGAGGGTGCCGTCGGGGGCGGCGGTGACTTTCCACCCCTCGCCGTAGGCGGGATAGGTGCAGGTGAGCTTTCCCCGCAGCCTAAGCTGCACCGTGACCTCCGTTTCCTCCTCCGGATAGAGATAGATCACGGGCTTATAGTCCATGCCTGGCTCCAGCTCAAATTCGCTTGGCTCCACCCCCCGCAGGTCAGCCTCTATCCGCTGGTTCTCCTGGTCGTAGTATATGTTTTCATAGGTGCATTTCACCTGATCCCCCACACACCACTCCTCGGAGAGCCTGCCGTTTATTTTCAGGGTCTGCGGCAGGGGGATCACATTGCGGGCAAAGAAGCAGTTGGCATATATGTCCGTGATAATAAGGTCGGCATAGGTGCTGTCATCGACCGCAGCAGCCTTTCCCTTGTCCAACCACTGTCCGGTGTACTCCTCCCGCCGGTGGCTGGGCTGGGGTCTGTCCTCCCCGTCCCACAGCTCGTCGATAGACTTGAAGTTATCCGGCAGCCAATAGACGCGGGTGGCGCTGTAAATGCCGTCCTCCGTGCTCCGGTGCCACTTGACGATCTTGTAGGTCAGGGCGGAATAGACCTGCGTGCCGCCGTCCTCCGCCGCCCCCGTGGGAACGGGGACAAACAGCACCGCCAGCAGCAGCGCTCCGGCCGCGATCCAGAGCCAAATTTTCTTTTTCATCCTGCGCCTCCTTCTCCGTGTTATTGCGCCGGCTCCAGCAGAGCCAGCAGCTCCTGCGCCTGCTTATCCGACAGGCAGACGGTTTTTCCGGCGGTTTCGTCGGTGAGCCTGTCGCCCGCAAGTCGATATACCGCCGCTTTCCCTGCGTATGTGACTGTCGTAATGGTGTATACGTCGCCCGTGACAGGGGGCAGCGATGCGTAGTCGCTCCCGTCGGCGTCGCCCATAGTAAGCCCCTCCAGCATTTCGGTCAATTCTCCCAGTGTCTGCCCGTCGGTGATGCTTCTCTGTTCGCTCCCGCCGCTCACCTCAATGCGGCGCACGGCGTCACCGCTTGCCTCATTGACGGGCGGCTCCCGCTTACCGGAGGCTTGCAGCATCTCGGCGGCCAGCACCGTGACGCACAGCACCAGCGGAACGCAGACGGCCAGAATGCGGTTTCGCCGCTGCCTGCGGCGGCGTATCCTGTCCTCGCTGCGGCGGAACACCTCCGCCCGACATTCTTCCAGACTTCTCATAGCAAAGGTTCCCCCTCCTCTCTCAGCAAAACGCGAAGCTCCTTTTTGGCGCGGTACAGGAGATTGTCCACCTGCTTGCGGCTTTTTTCCATGACCTTGGCGGCCTCCTCATAGGTCATTTCCTCCAAATAGATGAGCCGCACCGCCGCGCCCATGTCCGCCGGCAGCTGCGCCAGGGCGGCATTCACCCGCCGCTTGCGCTCGTCCGCCAGCACCATCTCTTCCAGTGCCGCCTCCTCGGCCAGCTCCTCCGCCTCGTTCAGCGCTGTAAAGGCTATGACCTTGCGGCGTCTGAGATGATCCAGCGCGCGGCTCCGACCCATCATATATAAATAAGTTTTCAGGCTCACCTTGAAATTATAGCGGTGCCTGTGCACCACCAGATCGGAAAAAGTGTCGATGGCAATATCCTCCGCCGCGTGAACATCATGCACAAAGCCGTTTATAAAAAATACCAGCCCGTGAAACAGCTCCCTCATGATGTCCTCAAAGGCACTCTCCTCTCCGTCAAGGAAGCGGCGATAGCTGCCGGCGCCGGTATCCATGTGCTTCCCTCCTTCGGGTGAAAGGCTCACGTCTGACCCTCTCACTTATTATACGGCCAAGCCGTCGTTGATTCCTTATTCAGTATAGCAAAAGTGCAAAAAAAGAACAAGGGACGCCGCTCCCCTGTTCTTTTTCCTTCTTGAGAGACCCATTCCTGTCATTCCGAGGAGCGAAGCGACGTGGGAATTCGTCTGGTAAAAACGCAGCTTTTCAAAAAGGATTGCCGCTCCGGTCTGCAAGCCGGCTCGCAATGACAGTTTTTTTGCAGGCGGAACGCAGGAAAAAGCTCTCCTGTTCTATATATTTTGTGTTTTTTCAGAACTTCCGCGCGGTAACGTCGCAGAGCCGGACGCCGACGCCCTTTTCCTCGGCAGCCTTGCGCCCCTTTTCCAGCAGCTTGTCCCGATTCTTGTTGACCAGCTGCACCAGCAGCTCGTCCCGCTTGTCCTGCGTCATGGTGTGCAGCAGGGTGCGCGCCATGGAGGTGATCATCTCCGAGTTGCCCGCCAGCACGCCGCCCAGAATACCGCCCTTCTGCTCCCTGCCCATGCTCTCGGCCAGCAGCGGAATCAGCAGCTCCGCAACGGAATCATAGTCCACGTCGTCTATTAGGATCTTCAGTTCGATCATGTCGTTCTCCTTATAGAAAAAGTGCCGGAAGATTCGTTCCGGCACTTTTTTCGTTGTGTTACGCCTTGGGGCCGGCGGCCACCAGCGCCTTGCCGTGCTCGTTGGACCCGTACTTCACGAAGTTCTTCACGAAGCGGCTGGCCAGATCCTTGGCCTTCTCCTCCCACTGGGAGGCGTCGGCATAGGTGTCGCGGGGATCGAGGATGGCGGGATCCACGCCGGGCAGCGCCGTGGGCACCTCAAAGTTGAAGTGGGGGATGGTCTTGGTGGGAGCCTCGTTGATGGCGCCGCTGAGGATGGCGTCAATGATGCCGCGGGTATCCTTAATGGAAATGCGCTTGCCGGTGCCGTTCCAGCCGGTGTTCACCAGATAGGCCTTGGCGCCGCTCATCTGCATGCGCTTGACCAGCTCCTCGGCATACTTGGTGGGGTGCAGCTCCAGGAAGGCCTGACCGAAGCAGGCGGAGAAGGTGGGCGTAGGCTCGGTGATGCCCCGCTCGGTGCCCGCCAGCTTGGCGGTGAAGCCGGAGAGGAAGTAGTACTGCGTCTGCTCCGGCGTCAGGATGGACACGGGGGGCAGCACGCCGAATGCGTCGGCGGACAGGAAGATCACGTTCTTGGCAGCGGGCGCTGCGGAAACGGGACGCACAATGTTCTTGATGTGGTCAATGGGATAGCTGACGCGGGTGTTCTCGGTGACGGACTTGTCATCAAAGTCGATCTTGCCGTCTGCGTCCACGGTGACGTTCTCCAGCAGAGCGTCGCGGCGGATGGCGTTGTAGATGTCAGGCTCGGATTCCTTGTCCAGATTGATGACCTTGGCGTAGCAGCCACCCTCGAAGTTAAACACGCCGTTGTCGTCCCAGCCGTGCTCGTCGTCGCCGATAAGCAGGCGCTTGGGGTCGGTGGACAGAGTGGTCTTGCCGGTGCCGGACAGGCCGAAGAAGATGGCGGTGTTCTCGCCGTTCATGTCGGTGTTGGCGGAGCAGTGCATGGCGGCAATGCCCTTGAGGGGCAGGTAGTAGTTCATCATGGAGAACATGCCCTTCTTCATCTCGCCGCCGTACCAGGTGTTGATGATGACCTGCTCGCGGGAGGTGATGTTGAAGGCCACGCAGGTCTCGGAGTTGAGGCCCAGCTCCTTGTAATTCTCCACCTTGGCCTTGGAGGCGTTATACACCACAAAGTCCGGCTCGAAGTTCGCCAGTTCCTCCTCGGAGGGCTGGATGAACATATTCTTAATAAAGTGTGCCTGCCAGGCCACCTCCACGATGAAGCGCACGGCCATGCGGGTGTCCTTGTTGGCGCCGCAGAAAGCGTCCACCACGAACAGGCGCTTGTTGCACAGCTCGCTGACGGCCAGCTTCTTCACCTGCGCCCAGACGTCCTCGCTCATGGGGTGGTTGTCGTTTTTATATCCCTCGCTGGTCCACCACACGGTGTCCTTGGAGTTTTCGTCCATGACAATGTACTTGTCCTTGGGAGAGCGGCCGGTGTAGATGCCGGTCATCACGTTCACGGCGCCCAGCTCAGTGACCTGACCGACCTCATAGCCCGTCAGCTCAGCCTTGGTCTCCTCTGCAAACAGCGCGTCATAAGACGGATTGTGCACGATCTCCGTGGTGCCGGAAATACCATACTTGCTCAGATCAATGGCCATAATTATTTCTCCTTTTCATAAAATTAATACGGGAATCGTTTGAAATAAACATCCTCCCATTATTTCAGTATCTGTATTATACCACAGGAAAACACAAGAATCCACTGTCTTTCTCCACTAATTTTACAAAAAAAATTAGCCATCCTAACAAAAAGTGTGTTTTTTGGATAACACAGACCGCCCCTGAAAAAACTATTTGTGTGGGCAGCCCTCTGCTCCATTGACATTTTTCAGAATGCTGGTAAAATGAACCTATGAATACTATGAATCTGAAAATGACCCTCCGTTTTTATGTGGAGGATAATAAGGTTTTCGGCCCCGGGGTCGCCCAGCTGCTGCACCGTGTGCAGGAGCTGCATTCCCTGCGGGCAGCCGCGCTGAGCATGAACATGGCGTATTCCAAGGCGTGGACGGTGCTGCGCAGCGCCGAAAAGGAGCTGGGCTTCAAGCTGCTGCACTCCTCCACCGGCGGCAAAGGCGGCGGCGGTGCCGTGCTCACGGCAGAAGGGGCGCAGCTTCTGGCGCGGTATGACGAGCTGTGCCGCCGGATGCAGGCTTACGGCCGCCGGCAGTTTGAGGAACTGTTTGGAGAAGAATAACGGGAAAGCGGAGGCGTCTGTCTCCGCTTTTTTGCTCGCCGCCCAAGCACCTGGTTGCCCCGCGGGAGCCTGCTTCGGCGGCTGTGGAAATTCAATTCTCCTTCTGCCCTCCGCAGAAAGCAGATTTTTGCATACAAATTTGCCAAAAAAATGTCGCAATGTTGTGCAATATGACCGTTGACTTTAGAGGTTTAAAGTTCTATAGTATGTCCATCAAAACAAATCGCCGCCAGACGGCAGAAAGGAGCCCCGATATGCGTACCGTTTCTCGTTCCAATTCCATCCTCTCCCGTCGGGGCTACTATTACGGCTTTATGGCTCGCTATTTTGCGGGTTATTTTTGCTGCGACAAATGCATAAAGCCGTCCGTATCACAATAGAGTTTCCGTTCTTTTCCCGTTAAGAAGAGGGCGCTCTGTTTCCGGACAGAGCGCCCTCTTTTTTATACAAAAACAAAAAACAATACACAGCAAAGGAGAAAAACACCATGAAAAAGTTACTGACACTGATCCTTGCGCTGGCAATGGCTCTTTCCCTTGTAGCCTGCGGCAGCAGCGACAAAAAAGACGATTCCGGCGAAAAGACCTATACCGTAGGCGTTGTGCAGCTGGTGCAGCATGAAGCACTGGATGCCGCCACCAAGGGCTTTACCGACGCGCTGAAGGAAGCACTGGGCGACAAGGTGAACGTTGTTGTGAAGAACGCCTCCGGCGATTCCAACACCTGCGGCACCATTGTCAACGGCTTCCTGGCCGACAACGTAGACCTCATCATGGCCAACGCCACGCCGGCTCTGCAGGCCGCCGCCTCCGCCACCAGCACCGTGCCTATCCTGGGTACCTCCGTCACCGACTACGCCACCGCTCTGGAGATCGCCGACTGGACGGGCACCGTGGGCGGCAACATCTCCGGCACCTCCGATCTGGCTCCTCTGGATCAGCAGGCCGCCATGCTGCAGGAGCTGTTCCCCAACGCCAAGAAGGTGGGTATGCTCTTCTGCTCCAGCGAGCCTAACAGCAAATACCAGGTCGATGAGGTGACCAAGCTGCTCTCCAACGCCGGCATCACCTGCACCGAGTTCGCCTTCACCGACAGCAACGATGTTTCCTCCGTCACCCAGAAGGCGTGTGACGCGTCCGACGTGCTCTTCATCCCCACCGACAACACCGCCGCCTCCAACACCGAAGCCATCGCCAACGTAGTTCTGGCCTCCAACACCCCCGTCATCGCCGGTGAGTCCGGTCTCTGCAAAGGCTGCGGCGTGGCCACCCTCTCCATCGACTACTACGAGCTGGGCAAGATCACCGGCCAGATGGCCGCCAAGATCCTCACGGGCGAGGCCGATGTTTCCACCATGCCCATCCAGTTCGCCCCCTCTGTGACCAAGCAGGCCAACATGGCCAACTGCCAGAAGCTGAACATCACCCTTCCCTCTGATTACACCGCTCTGGCCACCGAGTAAGCTGACAACATCGGGAGGGGACTTCTGTCCCCTCCCTCGTGACACCGAGCTGCCCGTAACAAGGCAGCCGTTTGAGGAGAATAGAAAATGGCTTTCCTGACTTCACTGCTCAATGCGCTGCCCGGTGCGGCGGCGCAGGGACTCATCTGGGGCATAATGGCCATCGGCGTCTACATCACCTTCCGCGTGCTGGACGTAGCCGATCTGACCGTGGACGGCTCCATTGCCACCGGCGGCGCCGTGGCCGTAATGCTGATCCGCGGCGGCATGAACTGCTGGCTGGCGCTGCTGTGTGCCTTCGCCTCCGGCCTGTTGGCCGGGCTCGTCACCGGCCTGTTTCATACCAAGTGCGGCATCCCCGCCATTCTGGCCGGCATTCTGACACAGCTTGCTCTGTACTCCGTGAACCTGCGGATCATGGGCGGCAAGGCGAATCAGGCCGTAGGCGTGGATAAATATCATCTGGCCGTTTCCCAGCGCTATGTGCGGGAGCTGGCTCTGAACAACCCCCTACCCCTGCTGCTCATCATCGTTGTTGTGGTGGTCATCGCCCTGTACTGGTTCTTCGGCACAGAGCGGGGCTGCTCCGTCCGTGCCACCGGTGCCAATGCCAACATGGCTCGTGCGCAGGGCATCAACACCAACGCCAACATCGTGCTGGGGCTTATGCTCTCCAACGGTCTGGTGGCTCTGTCCGGCGGCCTGCTGGCGCAGTTCCAGGGCGCAGCCGACGTGGGCATGGGGCGCGGCGCCATCGTCATCGGTCTGGCAGCCGTCATCATCAGTGAAGTGACCTTCGGCAAGATCTTCCGCAACTTCGGTCTGAAAATGTTTGCCGTGGCGCTGGGCGCCGTGATCTATTTCTTCGTACTGCAGATCGTGCTGCAGCTTGGCCTGAACACCAACGATTTGAAGCTGATCTCCGCCCTGATCGTGGCCATATTCCTCTCCGTGCCCTACTGGAAGGGCAAGCTGATCCATAAGAAAGGAGGCGTGCACCATGCTTGAGCTGCGGAACATTTCCAAAACCTTCTTCCCCGGCACCGTGCATGAAAAAACCGCGCTGGATAACCTGAGTCTGACCCTGCACGAGGGTGATTTCGTCACCGTCATCGGCGGCAACGGCGCCGGAAAGTCCACCATGCTCAACGCCATTGCAGGCACCTTCACCGTGGACAGCGGCTCCATCCTCATCGACGGCAAAGACGTGACCAAGCTGCCCGAATACAAGCGTGCGGCGCTGCTGGGTCGTGTGTTTCAAGATCCCATGATGGGCACCGCGCCCACCATGCAGATCCAGGAAAATCTGGCTCTGGCCGCCCGCAGAGGCCAGCATCGCGGTCTGAAATGGGGCATCACCCAGCAGGAGCAGCAGGAGTATTTCCGGCGGCTCAAGGAACTGGATCTGGGTCTGGAGGACCGGATGAAGGCGAAGGTCGGCCTGCTCTCCGGCGGCCAGCGTCAGGCGCTGACGCTTCTGATGGCGGCCATGCAGAAGCCCAAGCTGCTGCTTCTGGACGAGCACACCGCCGCTCTGGATCCCCGCACGGCCGCCAAGGTTCTGGAGCTGAGTGACCGGATCGTGGAGGAAAATCATCTGACAACGCTGATGATCACCCACAACATGAAGGACGCCATTGCCCACGGCAACCGGCTCATCATGATGGACGCCGGCCACATCGTGCTGGACATCTCCGGCGAGGAGAAAAAGAAGCTCACCGTCACCGACCTGCTCACCCTGTTCAGCAAGGCCAGCGGCACGGAGGCCAACGACGACAAACTCCTCCTCTCTTAAATTTGCTGTATTGATTTACCTTTCTCATACCGGAAAACGGACGAGCGCCAATTGTGCCCGTCCGTTTTCCTATATAGCAGCCTATATGACGCCTATATAGCAGCCTATATAATTTCCTAAATGGCCCATACGTTATTCCCGCAAAAAGGCCTCCAGCTCGCTCTCTCCCAGCACCCGAATGCCGTTTTTCTCCAGCAGCTCCGCCGCCACGCCGAACCCCTCCACCACCGTGTGGGTAAACGTTCCGTCGTAAATTTCACCGGAGCCGCAGGCGGGGCTGCGCTCCTTTAAAATGGCGGCGGTGCAGCCGTAGAGCCGCGCCAGGCGCAGCACCTCCTGTGCCCCCCTTTGGTACTGCTCGGTAACGTCGGCGCCGTCCTTGGTGACAACGCCGCTCCCCCGCCGCTCCGAAGGCGCGCGGGGCGTGGACAGCCCGCCCAATATCTCCGGACAGACAGGGATGGCCGTGTGCCTTTTCAGCAGCTCTCCGGCAAGGGGATGGCCTTTACTCCGCCCGTCATATCGGCAGGAAACGCCCAGCAGGCAGGCGCTGACAAGGACATTCATAGCGCAAGCTCCTTCCCGTTCAGTGCCGCGTAGATCAGCCGGTCGCCCTCGTAGCACAGCTTCAGAGAGAAGAACGGCGCTTCCTCCTCCAGCAGCCGCAGGAAGATCTTGTCCCCCTCCCACTGGGGCAGCGATTTCATTTTTTCCCAGCCGACCCACTCCAGCACGCCCTCGTCGCACTCCTTCAGCGTGCCCGTCCAGCCGGTGGCGGTGTAGAGGTGCATATACTCCCCCTCCCACTCGTCGGAAACAAAGGTAACGATTCCTCGATAATTATAATCCGTGAGGGTGAGTCCGGTTTCCTCCCAGGCCTCCCGCAGCAGGCACTCCTCGGGGCTTTCCCCCTCCTCAAACTTGCCGCCGATGCCGATCCACTTGTCATGGTTCAGATCGTTTTTCTTTTTGATGCGGTGCAGCAGCAGCACCTCGTCCCCTTGCAGCAGGTAGCACAGGGTCGTGTTTTTCACGGCGCATTCCCCCTCTTTTTTGTTGCCGCCAGTATAGCACATTTTTTTGCATTTTGAAAGGGAATATGCTATACTTTCCGGCAAAGGAGCGATGCAGAATGGAAACAATCAAGGCCGGCGTGTACCGCCACTTCAAGGGAAATTTATATCGGGTGCTGTTCACCGCCCGCCACAGCGAAACGGGAGAGGAAATGGTGGTGTATCAGGCGCTTTACGGCGAAAAGGGCTGCTGGGTGCGCCCCGCCGCCATGTGGCAGGAAGTTGTAAAGCGGGAAAACTATACAGGCCCCCGTTTCACATGGGTGGAGCCATGATGGAATACACCGTGCTCCGCTCCCGCCGGCGCACTATGGCGCTGCAGGTGACGCGGGAGGCGCAGGTGGTGGTGCGGGCGCCGCTGCATGCCGCCGAGGCGGACATCCGCCGCTTTGTGCAGGCGCATGAGGACTGGCTGAGCCGCCAGCTTGCGCGGCAGCGGGAGCGGCTCTCCGCCCATCCGCCCCGTTCGCCGGAGGAGCAGGAGGCGCTGCGGCAGCAGGCCAAGGCGCAGCTGCCGGACATGGTGCGCCACTGGGCGCAGGAAATGGGCGTCACGCCCACGGGACTGAAGATCACCTCCGCCCGCACCCGCTTCGGCAGCTGCAGCGGGAAAAACAGCCTGTGCTTTTCCCTGTATCTCATGGAATACCCGCCGGAGGCCATCGAGGCCGTGGTGGTGCATGAGCTGGCGCACATCCGGCACAAAAATCACGGCTCAGACTTTTACACTCTGGTGCGGCAGTATCTGCCGGATTACGACGCGCGAATAAAACTATTGAAATAAGTGCGAAAAAAACCTGCGTATGAAGGTGCAGGCGGGTAATGAGATTTATACATGAAGTGGTGAAAAAATACTATGAGCGAGCTTTCCATAAACGAAAAAAGGAAAATACTGCGGCGGGAATTCAAGCAATTTGATCAGGAAAACGGGTTCAGATTTATCAGACCCAATACCCTTCTTCGGGAGCGCAACAATATTTTGCAGTACCTGCAATTCAAGATAAAAGCAGGGTCTATGGGCTGCGACATTGTTTCTCAGCCGCTGTATATTCCCTCTGAGCGCTTTTCCCTAAGCATATCCACGGGGATCCAACATCTGGGAAAACGGACAAGAATGAGCTGGGGAAGTTTTGACCGGACGGAGGAAGAGTTTTCCTTGGATGTGCAGGATATGCTGCAGCTTATTGCCTCGGGCGGGCTGCGGTGGTTTGACGCTATGGGCGTTCCCGAAAACCTGATCCGGAACACATTGGATAAAAACTTTTCCAAGCTGGTTCAGGGATACGCTCCCGCTTTGAGGCTCAGCACAGTTGCCATGTCGCACTTATACTTAGGGCATGTCAATGAGGGAATTTTGTATATGGAAAAGCTCATGTCGGAGTATGGCCGGTATCCAAACAGCGAGCTGTGCAGCCGCCGCATAGCCGAATGTCAAAGGTGGATCGCTCTGGCCAAAGAACATCCCGACGACTTGCCCGCCATATTTGAGTCTATCATTGCGCAGACCCGCAGCGCTCTACGGATCAAGTAAAATTCATATTTTCTATAATAAAAAGCACCGAGAAAAGCCTTTTATCGGCTGACCTCGGTGCTTTTTTGCTTAAAAGTTATATCTATGATACTCCGTGCCGTCCAGCTCCTTAAATACCGCGCCGGTGTCATCCAGCAGGATATAGCCCCTGCGCTTCTGCTCGTCCTTGGGCAGGGACACGGAGCCGGGATTCAGATACACGAAGTCCGGATAGACATCGCAGGCCGGCACATGGGTGTGGCCTGTCAGCAGGATGCCGCCCTTGGCCAAAGGGGGCAGATTCTCGGGGTTATACACGTCGCCGTGGGTGGCGAAGACCAGCTTCTCCCCCAGCTGCAGCAGCATGTAGTCCGCCAGCACGGGAAATTGCAGCACCATCTGATCCACCGCCGCCTCGCAGTTGCCCCGCACGGCGGCGATGTGATCCCGATACCCGTTGAGCAGGCGGATGCACTCCTTGGGGTCGTGCCCCTCCGGCAGAGGGTTGCGGGGGCCGTGGTACAGCAGGTCGCCCAGCAGCAGGAGCTTGTCCGCCTTTTCCCGCTCGAAAGCCTCCAGCACACGGCGGCAAGCCGTAGCGCTGCCGTGGAGGTCGGATGCAGCCAGCCACCTCATACGCCCAGCTTCTCCAGAGCGGCCAGCTTCACGCAGACGCAGAAGACGGCGATGGCCTGCTGCAGCTCCTCCACGGGGGGCAGCGAGGGGGCGATGCGGATGTTGCTGTCCTGAGGATCCACGCCATAGGGGAAGGTGGCGCCGGCGCCGGTCATGGTGACGCCTGCCTCCTTGCACAGCGCCAGAGCGCGCTTTGCGGTGCCGGGCATGGCATTATAGGAAACGAAGTAGCCGCCCTTGGGGCGCTTCCACTCGCCGATGCCCAGAGGGGCGATCTCCCGATCCAGCGCATCCAGCACGGCGCGGAACTTAGGCCGCAGAATGGCGGCGTGACGCTGCATCAGCGCCAGCGTGTGCTCCTTATCCTGCAAATATTTCACATGGCGCAGCTGGTTGATCTTGTCAAAGCCGATGGTCTGGATATTGATAAGGGGAATGAGATAGGCGAGGTTTGCCTCGCTGGTGGCCATGACGGCCACGCCTGCGCCGGGGAAGGTCACCTTGCTGGTGGAGGCGAACTCATACACCATGTCGGCGTTGCCGTTTTCGGCGCAGAGGGAGAGGATGTCCGCAAAGGGGACAAACTCGCCCTCAAACTCATGGATGCAGTAGGCGTTATCCCACATGAGCATGAAGTCCGGCGCCGCCGGCTTCATGGCGGCGATGCGGCGGATGGTCTCATCGGAATAAATGATGCCGTCGGGGTTGGAGTACTTGGGCACGTTCCACATGCCCTTCACGGCGGGATCCTTGATAAGCTCCTCCACCACGTCCATGTCGGGGCCGTTTTCCGTCATGGGGACGGTGATAAGCTCCGCGCCGAAGGACTGCGTTACCTTGAAGTGGCGGTCGTAGCCGGGGGCGGGGCACAGCCACTTCACCTTCTCCAGCTTGCTCCAGGGCTTTTCGGAGTGGAGCAGGCCGTTGGAATAGGCTTTGGCCACGGTGTCATACATGAGCTGGAGGCTGGCGTTGCCGCCCACGAAGCACTGCTCCGGCTTGCAGCCCAGAATGTCGGCAAACAGCGCCTTGGCGGCGGGCAGGCCGTCCACATTACCGTAGTTGCGGCTGTCGATGCCGTCGGAGATAAAGTCCTCGGGCTTCACCAGAATATTGCACAGATCCGTGACCATGTCCAGCTGCTCCCGCCCGGGCTTGCCCCGCGCCATATTCAGCTTCAGCCCCAGCGCCTTCTGCTTTTCATACTCCGCCAGCACGGCGGCATACTCCGCCTTGCGCTGCTGGACGGTCATTTCGGTGTATTTCATCATGTTCAGTTCCTCCTCACAGAGTTTTATTGATTATATCACGGGGGCAAAAATGCCGCAAGAGATAAATAGCACAGTCTTTTTCTCACTTTTGGCCTATGAAATAGACATCTTCACGCCGCGCCGAGAGAATGGGCAGCTGCCGCCGCACCGACTCGATGCGCGAGAGGTCAAGCGCCGTGACGGCCACCTCCTCCCCTGCGCCGCATTGGTGCAGAACGCTCCCCCAGGGATCGCAGACAATGGAATGTCCCCACGCCACATAGGTCTCCTTCTCGTTTCGGGCTGGGGACGTGCCCACGGTGTAGAGCTGGTTGTCCACCGCCCGCTGACGAAACAGCAGCTCCCAGTGGGCAGGGCCGGTGGTCATGTTAAAGGCCGCCGGCACAAGCAGCACCCTTGCGCCCTGTAAAGTCATCACCCTTGCCAGCTCCTCGAACCGCAGGTCAAAGCAGATGCAAAGCCCCATCTTCCCCCACGGAGTGTCAAAGACGGTGACGTCGTGCCCCGAGGTGAGGGTGTCGGACTCCCGAAAGCTCTGGCCGCCCTCCACGCTGATGTCAAAGAGGTGCATCTTCCGGTGCCGAGCCACCTGCCGGCCGGCGCTGTCATAAACAAACGCGGTGTTATACACCCGCGCCCCCTCCAGCTCCGGCAAAGAGCCGCCGACGATCCAGACGCCAAGCTCCCGCGCGAGAGCCGCCAGCGCCTTCTGCGCTTCGCCGCCCGCGGCCTCGCCATAGGGGCGGAAAGCGCTGTTTTCATAGGGACAGCAGAACATCTCCGGCAGCATCACAAGCTCCGCCCCCCGCTGCGCCGCCTCACGGATCAGGCGCTCGGCGTGGGCGATATTCGCCCCCTTGTCCCGCGCCACCTGCATCTGGATTTGGCCGATGGTCAGTGTATTTTTCTCCATACCGTTCTCCTTATAATTCCCGCAGCACCAGGTCGGTCGCGCCGCCGTCGGCGCTGGTTTCCAGCCGGAGGATCCGCGGGTGGCGGGCGTACTCTGTGCGGATCATGTCCCGCAGCGCCGTGCCGCCGTGGCAGCCGTGGATGCAGCGGATGCGGTAGGTGCCGCCCTTGGCTCGGCGCAGGGCGGCCTCCAGCGCAACGCGCGCCTGATAGGCGTTTTTCCCGTGGAGATCTATTTTCACGATGCTCTCATACATGGCGGCGCCCCCTTTCCCTCCTATTGTAGCCGGAAATCGTTGAATTTTCAACTGCATCCTGCTATAATTCGGGTATACTGTGATATAAAGAGGGTCTCTATGCGGATCTTGGTTTTATCGGATTCCCACGGAAATGTGGAAAATATGGCTCGCTGCGTGGAGCTGACGGAGCCGGACGTCATTTTGCACCTGGGGGACTGCCAGCGCGACGCCGAGACGCTGCACCGGCAATTTCCCTCCCTCCCCATGCAGAGCGTGCCGGGGAACTGCGACTGGGGCGCCGTGGATGCGCCGGAGGTGCTGACGGAGTACGGCGGCGTCCGCATTCTCATGATGCACGGCCACACGAGAAATGTAAAGGCAAGCACCTTGTCGGCCGTTTATGCCGCCCGAGAGATGGGCGCGCAAGTTTTGCTTTTCGGCCACACCCACCGGCCGCTGGTGGACTACGACGGCTCCCTGTGGGTCATGAACCCCGGCTCCGTGGGGCGCGGCTTCCCCTGCACCTACGGCATCGTCACCATTACCGGCGGCAAAATAGACTGCTCCACCTATCGGATATGAAGGAGGAAACGCAATGACCCCTCTCCGGCTTTCGGCGCTGTTTCTGTTTCTGCTGAACACCGCCGGCCTGCTGCTGCACTCCCAGCTCATCCCCCGCGGGCGCATACGGGCGGGGATGTTCTGCTTTTATACGAACCTCAGCAACCTCCTGCTCACGGTTTATGAGCTGCTGCTGTTCTGCGCAGGCTTTGCCCCCGACGGGCGGCTGTGGGCGGTGCTCACCGACGTGCGCCTCTCCTGCGCCATGGCTCTGTGCATCTGGGTGACGCATCTGATCTATCAGTTCGTTTTAGTCCCCTATGAAAAGCGGAAAGGGCTGAAATTTGCGGATTTCGGCGGCAATTTCGGCAATATATGCGTGCACTATGTCACGCCGCTGCTGGCGGTGGCGCAGTGGCTGTTTCTGGCGGACAAAACGGGACTTTCCCTGCTGTGCGCCGTGTGGTGGCTGGCGCTGCCCCTGCTGTACGCCGCCTTTGCCCTGCTGCGCGCCTCCGGCGGAAAGCCCATCGGCCACACGGGGCTGCTGTACCCCTATCCGTTTCTGGATCTGAAGCGGCTGGGCTGGGGCGGGCTGCTGCGCAACACCGCCGTGCTGCTGGTTCTGTTTTTTCTGCTGGGCTGCGTGCTGGTGGGGCTTGGCGCTTTAATTGGTCATTCATTATAATTTTTATAATAAAAAACGGGTACAGATGTACCCGTTTTTTATGGTTTTTGGCTTAAAGATCAGATCTTCTTTCTGCGGACGGCGGGGATCACAGCCAGACCCAGCAGGGCGGCCATGCCCAGGCCGGCAAAGAGCATGATGCCCTGATCGCCGGTCTTGACGCCGCCGGTGGCGGGAATCGTCTTGCTGTCCAGCACATGGCCGCAGTTGTCGCAAATAAGCTCCTCCAGACCGTCCTTGGCAGCGGTGGCGGGAGTTGTGACCTTCCAGGTGCCCTTGTGGTCGATCTTATCCAGACCCTTCAGCGCTTCCTGCAGCTTGGCGTAGTTGCTGATGCGGCTGATGGCCACGGGGCTGAGATACCGCACGGCGTCCTCAGCAGCCTTGATGGTGCGGCAGTCGGTGGCGACGACGGCGTCAATGGCCTTCTCAGCGCTGTCCACATAGGCCAGGCTGTAGTCATCCTCGAAGTACAGGCAGAGCTTGGCGCCGTCCGTCAGGGCAGTAGCGTCCACGGTGGTCATGGGCATGGTGCCGTTCACGGAGAACATCCAACCGCAGTAACTCTTGCCGTCGGAAGCCTTGTTGGAGCTGTCGGTGAGGGCAACGCCGGCGGCAGAAGTGACAGAATTGATATACTTTCCGCCGTAGCTGCTGTCCATGACGCCCAACTTGATGCCCTGGGCGGAGCAGGCCTTGACCAGCGCGTCCAGCACGGTGGCGCCCTTATCCAGGGTAACGGTCAAATCGGTGACCCAGGGGGTCAGATTGCCGGCAGCCAGCGTGTGGCACCGGTCTGCCGTCAGCTCGTGAAGGGTATCACCCAGCACGGAAACGGAAACGGTAACGGTGTCCACCTCAGAGGGAGCGGTGCCGCCCGTTACGATATTCACACCGAACACCAGAGAATAGCCGTTATAGCTGATGGTGCAAAGCTGGTAGCCCGTCTTGGTCAGATCCAGTCCAGTAAGAGCGCAGTCCTTAACCATTATCTCCTCCGTGGAAGCATCGGAATAAGTAACCGTGACTTTTTTGCTCAGAATGGTCTGCAAGGCACCTCCCTGCTTGATCTTGGAAGCGGTCATGGTATTCAGATCAGGGCAGGAGAGGCGAACAACGCGCTTTTCGCCGGAGAGAACAGGGGCGGACTCGCCCTGCTTCCAAGGGCTGCTGATGACGGCGGCGTTGAGCTTGGAAACGAGGGATCCGTTGGTCAGCTCGTCCGCAGTAAAGGCGGCCGTCAGCTTTTCGGCGTCGGCGCCCAGCGGATCATCTACGCGCTTATACTCATCGCTCTTGGTTTCCACATTGACTTCATTCACGGAGCCGATCCCCTTGTCGGCAGAACCGTTCAGGTAATAGTTATTTGCGATCACATTGTAGCGATCCAGAGAGTTCATGTAGCCGATGATACCGCCCTTGACGCCGTCTTTGTCCGTAGCGGTGATGGTGCCGGTGGAGTAATTGCCGCGGATGTAGCCGATGCCGTTGTTCCAGCACTGCTTCAGCAGCTCCTCGCCGCCGAAGATGCCGCCCACATTGGTGGCGCCGGTGACCTTACCGGTGAAAACGCAGGCCTCCACGGTGGTGGCGGGGGTGTTGGGTGCGGAAACGGCGGAATAGCCGCCGCCCACGATGCCGCCGGCGAACTTGCCGCTGGCGTACACTTCGCCGGTGAAGGAACAGTTGCGGGTGATGCAGTCTCCCATGGACTGACCCTTGAAGCCCGTGATGCCGCCCACATAGTTGCGGCCATAGACCTTGGCGGCGCTGGTGCAGTTTTCAATGGTGCCGTTGACGCAGCCGCCGAAAGAGCCGATCATGTCGTTCATCTTCAGGCCGGTGGGGCCCCAGGGATAGTTGAAATCGCCCTTCAGCTCCTCCGCCCACTCGGGATAGGTGCCGTCATCGCCGATGACAACGCCCGCTTCCACGGTGCTGTTGCGAATGATGACCACGTCCACGCCGGAGGCATAGCCGCCGATGAATCCGGAATACTTGGTGTGGGTGCCGGATTTCAGGGTCACATTGTCGATCTCCACCTTCACGGGGTTAGCGCGATCCACATAGTAATATTCTACCACACCGTAGCCGTCGATCTTCTCGCCGTAGATGTTCAGGTTGGAGAGCTTACCGCCCGCCACGGCGCCCAGCATGGTCTTGCTGCCCTTGGGCACGGTGATGGTGTGATCGTCGCCGTCAATGATGCCGGAGAAGGCGTTGAAACCGCTTTTATCCAGATTGCTGGCCCAGGTCTTGCCCTCCTTCAGGGAGCCGATGGGCGTCCAGCCGGTAGGCAGAGTGATGTCGGTAGTGATGACGAAATAGGTGTCCTTGGTATCTCCGCCGGCAGCAACATGGTTGCTCAGCTTCACCAGATCCGCCGCACTTGTCAGCTTGTAGGGAGCCTCTTTCGTGCCGCTGCCCTGCAGCTCGGTGACGGTGATGGCCAGCTCGGCCTTGACGGTGTTATAGGTTATGGCGACCTTGTCGCTCTTGTCCACGGAGCTGGGCGTCACGGTGTAGAGAGCGCTGTCCTTCAGCTCGCGGGTGGAGCCGTCGGCATAGGTTGCGGTGAGCACCATGCCGGCGGGGTCAAAGGTCTGGCCGAGCCAATAGCCCATTTTGGTCGCGGCCTTGGTAACCTCCAGCTTGGCAGGCACGCGATCATCGCTGGCAAACTCTACGGCGCTGTCCAGCTTGGCTTTTGCCTCAGCGGAGATGCCGGCCTTGTCCGCGCTGCTCAGGGCGTCATAGTTCGCCTTCAGCTTATTCACATAGTCGCAGTCGGTGGGCCACTTGAGGCTGCTCACATTCAGGTTCTCCAGAATGCCGCGCAGCGCATCCGCATCCATTGCCTGCCGGATAAATGTGAAGGTATAGGTGACGGTGGGAGTCGTATCCGTCTTGTTGGCAAAAAGCTCGATCACAGCCTTGGTCTTCTCGCCGGTGAGCTTGATGGGAGCGTTGTACCATTTGCTGCAGAATGCATTTATCGTTGTAAGATTTTCGGCGATATAGCTGCGGGCAGAGCCCTCCCCTACGGTATACAGGCTCGCCTTGGCGGCATCGCTGTAACTGAAGGCATTTTTCATGTTAAAGCTGCTTGTGCCGGCCGCTCTTACCTTGTCCGTATTGGCGCTTACATAGATACGGTAATCATAGCAGGCGGCATCAAAGCCGGTTTTGCCGGTGGTTTCCCCGTCAGCTCCCAGCTGGAAGAAGGTGCCCTCCGGCTTGCCGCCGATGGTGGCGCCGTCCACCAAAGCAGGCGAGGCCCACAGCTTTGTGAACTTCGTGATTCGGGGCGCGTTTGCCGCGAACACCGAGGCGGGCAGCAGGCTTACCACCATGACCAACGACAAAAGCAGGGACAGGAGTTTCTTTTTCATTTGTCACAATCCTTTCTTTTATTTCCGGAAAACCGCTCCGGAATTTTTGCCGCAAAAGTGACGGTCCTTTCCGCCCATTGACCGGACGGACCGGCTGGCTGATGCACCCCGGCTGCGCCTCCCATACGCCGCCGGACCGCAGTAAAAAAACTGCGGTGATTCAAGGACGAACCACCGCAGCCGTTTTTCTGCGCCAATTAGACCCATACGCCGTACTTGCAGCGTATCGGTAAAGACATCGCTTGAGCAGTTCTCCTGGCTTGCGTTTCACAAGCCCCCACAAGCCTTCTCAAACCTGCGTTCAATGACTGACTTTCGTCTGATGTGGGAGCCTCCACGCTTACAGTGGCGGTACCGCTCGGGATCTGCACCCGATTCTCTATGATCCTCCCAACCTGTTACCGGCAGGGAGGCACTCAAGCAAGCATTCACTTTTCAACTTAATAGTATACCAGCATCCTTCGGAATTGTCAATGAACCGCGCAAAATATTTGTCCCCTTTTGCCAAAAACCGTCATTTATTCGGCAGACAGCCAAAGTGCAGCAGCGCCTCCAGCACGCCGCCGCCCACGGCCAGCGCCTTATCGGAAGCCTGGAAGCAGTGGGACTGCTTGCATCGGGGGTCTATATCGCCGCACTTCATGCCCGCCGGCACCGTAAGCCCCCCTTGCAGCAGGCCGCGCAGGCAGCCGTCGATGGTGCAGAGCATGGGCTGGCCGCCCACCAGCGCCGCCACCTCGCCGGCCTTCACCATCCGGCCGATCTCCATTTTCGGCTCAAACACGCCCGCCGCCGGAGAGCGCAGCACCCGCTCGGCGCCGTAGCCGCCGATGATGCCGGGTACACCGGTGTTGGGGATGGGCGAGCCGCTATACAGCACCCGCCCCAGCGTATGCCCCCGCATGGTTTCTACAGCCGCGTGGCAGTCCTTCCCCGCGGTGAAGCCGGGGCCTACGCCGACGACCACCGGCGCCATATTCAGGCTCGTGCCCAGATTGCGCTTGGCCAGAATGGCGTCCACCAGCGCCGCCGGATGCAGGTCGGGCAGCAGGGCGCACTCCGGATCGGCCAGCACGGCAACAGCGCCCTCCGCGGCGATAGAAAGCGCCGCCTGCGCCGACGCCGCCCGCCGCGCCCGCACGTCCTCCACCAGCACCTCGCCCAAGCGCAGCGCCTCGGAAAAGCAGACCGTGCGGCGGATGGAAGTGGGCTGGGGCAGATCCGTCATGACGATGTGAAAGCCCGCGCGGTGTAGCCGCAGGGCGATACCCGTTGCGATGTCCCCTGCGCCCCGAATGATAACTGTCATTAGATACCCCTCCTGATTCTCCGGCGAGAATAATGCTATGCATATTTTATCTTTTTTACCGCTTTCTGTCAACTGTGGACATAGGACGATTTATAGGCTATACTATGGAAAAAAGGAGGGTCGGACATGGTGCTTTATCCTATTTTAAATATACAAAAAGGCGTCACTGCCGTTATCGGAAGCGGTGGAAAATCCACCCTGCTGCACACGCTGGCGGGTGAGCTGTCGGGGCGGGTGCTGCTGTGCACCAGCACCCATTTTTTGGCCTACGACGACCTGCCCCTGCTGACCGACCCCACGGCGGACGATCTGCGACGCGCTTTTGCGGAGCATCGGGTGGTGTGCGCCGCCCGCCGCTCCCCTGAGGGAAAGCTGGTGGACTGCGGCCTGCCCTATGAGCAGCTGGCGGAACTGGCGGACTACGTTCTGGTGGAAGCCGACGGCTCCCGCCGCCTGCCGCTGAAAGCCCACGCCGGCCACGAGCCGGTGATCCCCCCCTGCTCTCGGCAGGTGGTGTGCGTGGTGGGACTGTCGGGTCTGCACGGTGCCGTGCAGGAAACGGTGCATCGGCCGGAGATCTTTTGCCGCCTCACAGGGTGCCGTCCGGAGGACGAGGTGACGGCGGAGCTGGCGGCCAAGGGGCTTCTTGCGGAGCATCTGGCGGACACGTTTTTTCTGAATCAAGCGGAAAGTGATTTAGCTTTACAGGATGCTGAAATCATGGCTTCCCTGCTCAAAAAACAGGGCTGGCGGGTGGTAGCCGGAAGCCAATGGGAGAGGATTTATCATGCGCTTTGAGCGAATACGAAAATTCTGATATATAAAAATGAGCCTATCCGAAGACAGGCTCATTTTTTATTTGACTTTTATTACTCCACGGTCACGCCGCGCTCGGCAAAGCCCTTGACCATGAGATCCAGATCCGGCTCAATGTGCAGAGGCTCACCGGCAGACTTGATGGCGTTGGCCACGTCCTTCAGGCCGTTGCCGGTGACGACAGACACCACGGTGGCATCCTTCTCGATAAGACCCTCCTCGCAGGCCTTTTTCAGCGCCGCAGCACCGGTGACGCCCGCAGGCTCACCGAATACGCCGCAGGTGCGGCCCAGCAGGCGCTGAGCGGCCAAAATTTCTTCGTCGGTGACGCAGACGGCGATACCATTGGACTCGCGGATGGCGGCCAGCGCCTTATCGGCGTTGCGGGGCACGCCCACGGAGATGGAGTCGGCAATGGTGTTCTCCTCCATAGGCTCCCAATCCTTATTCTCCTGGATGGCGCGGTTGATGGGGTAGCAGCCGTAGGACTGGGCGGAGATGAGGCGGGGCAGCTTGTCGATGAAGCCGATGGCATACAGGTCCTTGAAGCCCTTCCACACGCCGGCGATGGTGCAGCCGTCGCCCACGGAGATGGCCAGATAGTCGGGCATCTCCCAGTTGAGCTGCTCGGCGATCTCCAGAGCCACGGTCTTTTTGCCCTCGGAGAGGTAGGGGTTGATGGCGGCATTGCGGTTGTACCAGCCGTACTTCTCAATAGCCTCGGCGGACATCTTGAAGGTCTCCTCATAGTTGCCCTTCACAGAGATGACATTGGCGCCGAAGATCATGAGCTGGGCTACCTTGCCCTTGGGGGCACGCTCGGGGACGAAAATATAGGTCTTGAAGCCGGCGGCAGCGGCGTTGCCCGCCAGAGAGGAGGCGGCGTTGCCGGTGGAGGAGCAGGCGATGGTCTTGGCGCCGGCCTCATAAGCCTTGGCCACGGCCATGGCGCTGGCGCGGTCTTTCAGGGAGGCGGTGGGATTCTGGCCGTCGTCCTTCACCCAAAGGCGCTTGATGCCAAGCATCTCGGCCAGCTTCGGCTCCTCATACAGGGGACTCCAGCCCACACGGAGGGGGGTGTCGGGGGTGGTCTCCTCCACGGGCAGCAGCTCGCGGTAGCGCCACATGGAGCGATTCTCGCGCTTGGCCAGCTTTTCCTTGGTGAGGACGGTCTTGATGTAGTCGTAGTCGTAAACGATGTCCAGAATGCCGCCGCAGGAGCAGTTGGTCAGATCCGGAGTGGCCTCGTATGTTTTGCCGCAGCGGACACACTTGCCGTATTTTACGTTTTTCATGTTGTGTTCTCCCTCAATTAAATGTAGTATTCATCCTCCGCCCAGTGAGCCGGATTGTCGTCAATGTATTGCCAGATGCGAAGATAATGTGATTCGTCACGAATGACTTCATCATAAAAGCTGGTTTGCCAAATCGTCTTTTCAAATGGCCGCATTTTCCCATTTTTTACCGCTTGTATGCACGCATTCGTTGTCATCGTTTTATACCAACGAATCACATCCTGTAGGGCAGGGCCAATGTGCCCTGCCGCGTCCCCCGCATGCAGCTGCAAAAGAAGGTGAATATGATTTGGCATAACGACCCACTTATCCACAGTCCAATTGGGAAACTTGCTGGGTATTCGGTCTATCCAGTGCGATATGATTTCCCTTGCCATATTGACCCGCGAATCGTTTTGGGTGGCTATGGGCGGCGGGACACATGGGTCCCGCCCTACAAGGACAGGAGCACAAATCGCAAGTGAATCATTCTCTCCAAACAGCCAGCTCTTATTTCGGGTACACACCGTTACAAAATACGCACCCGATGTGGCATAGTCATATCCTTTCAGTCTAAGCGGTTTTCTCGTCTGCATCTGTTTACCTTAATAAAATCGCAGGGGCGGGACGGCTGTCCCGCCCCTGCGGCGAATTTGGGGGATTATCTTACAGATTACAGATCCTTCAGCAGGCCGGTGGCCTCGTTGAACTCGCAGATCAGCTCGTCCAGATCCTTGGCCTGAGCGTGCACGGCGTCCCAAGTGTTCTTGGTGTCGTACCACTGAGCGTTCAGATCCTCCACGGTCATGCCCTGCTGCTCGACCCAAGTGTAATACTTCAGGTTGTGGACACGCTTGCGCTCGGCATAGCCCAGCTCGATCATGTTGTCGGTCTTCAGACCCAGCATGTGCAGGGCGTGATCCATGGCGGCCTCGTGGGCGTTGTACTCGCCGTGCATCTGGTTCAGCTCCTCGATGCGGCTGCCGTACATCACAGCGGAGTCGGTGAGGACGGTGGCGACCACGTCGTTCTCGGTCAGCTCATAGTACTTGGCCATCTTGATGCAGCAGAGAACATTGGCGATGCCGGAGATGCCCAGCCAGCTCATCTTCTCCACCTGCTCGTCGCTCATGCCCAGCTCGTTCTTCATGTAAGCCTTGCCGTCCTCGGTGTTGAACAGGCGCAGCAGGCGCTGGGAGTCCTCGTCGTCGATGGCGATGGCCATGTCGGTGTTCTTCACGTTGTGGATCCAGGGGATGT